>ERZ772874.1005-NODE-1005-length-15107-cov-19.018536_pt1 | contig 15107 bp, 9 predicted proteins | sample MGYA00580586_ERZ772874 | MGnify/ENA primary metagenome ERZ772874 (study PRJEB29015, sample SAMEA2737952) | human oral metagenome | biome: human oral; feature: human-associated habitat; material: dental | place: China | collected 2154 ... | reverse complement strand
CCACGACCACATCGACCACATCCGCCAAGCCCATCGACGACAGGCATCCGCAACCGCCCTCCTCCACAGCCAGGCAGAGTGCACCAAGCGATCGCCGTCCCGACGCAGGCTCTCTTCTGAGCACCACGGCACTATTCCTGTGGCTGGCCTACCTGGTCATCGTCATTGCCCTGCCGGAGGCAGACCTTCTCCGCAAGGGGTCAACCACTCCGGTCACAGTCCTCGCCGGTACATGGCTGATCGCCCTGATCGCGTGGACACTCACGGCACGGGTCCGACCGGCGTCCTCGGTAGCGAGGTCACTGACTCACTTCCTGCCCTGGATCAATGCCGCCGGCGTATGGTTCATCGTCTGGCAGCTGACGACATCCAAGCTCGGACTGCTCACGCCCCCGTACTTCGCCGCCCCGGAAGTACTCATCGCCTCCTTCCTGGGTGATTGGAGGCTGCTGCTCAGCTGCCTGGGCGCCTCGGCGCTGCTCTTCATCATCGGGTACACGGCTGGATCGGTGCTGGGGTTCTTCACAGGCCTGCTCATGGGCTGGTCGAGGCGCGCCGACTACTGGTTCCATCCGCTCCTTCAGACCATCGGCCCGGTTCCTGCGGCCTCGCTCCTTCCACTGGCGCTGCTGCTGCTCCCGACGACGTACGCCTCAGCGGCCTTCATCGTCGGCTTCGGCGCCTGGTTCCCCATGGCGACCATGACCCGCGCGGGCGTACGCTCCGTACGCCGCGACTACATCGATATGGCCCGCACGCTGGGAGCCGATGAGCTCTTCCTCATCAGACGGGTGGCCGTGCCGTCGGCGCTACCGGACATGCTCACCGGCCTGTTCACGGGGCTGGGCACCTCGCTCGCCGCCCTCATGACCGCCGAGCTGACCGGAGTCGACAAGGGCCTGGCCTGGTACATCAACTGGGTCAAGGGCTGGGCGGACTACCCCAGGATGTACGTGGGCCTCATCATTCTGGTGACCTTCTGCCGCACGCTCATGGTCCTCCTGTTCAAGATCCGCTCCTCGCTGCTGGCATGGCAGCAGAACCTTGTGAGGTGGTGAACCGATGTCTGCCGGTTCCACGACGGCTGCTGCCACGCCGCGGGTCTCGCCCCCATCCGTTCCCCGCGGCGCACAGGTCGATCTGACTGGTGTCTCCCACAGCTACCCCTTGTCCCATGACCTGGAGCACGGATGGTTCCATCTGCTGCTGCGCCAGGTCTCCCCCGCTGCGAGGGCTCGCTATGAGGCAGAGACTGCCAAGCCGGATCAGCTCCCCGTGCTCAATGACATCGACCTGACGGTCGCCCCTGGCGAGTTCGTCTCGCTGGTGGGGCCGTCCGGGTGCGGCAAGTCAACGATCCTGAGACTGCTGGCCGGGCTGGAGCAGCCTGTCGAGGGCAGCGTCACCGTCGACTCCAAGCAGGTGACCGGGCCCTCGCCTCTGCGCGCGCTTGCGTTCCAGGACGCCACGCTGCTGCCGTGGAGGACCGTGCGGGACAATGTCGCCCTGGGCCCTGAGGCCAGAGACCGTATGGAGCGCGACCAGCGCCGGGTGGAGGCCGCCCTGCAGATCGTGGGGCTGCGAGACTTCGCCGACGCCTACCCCGCCACGCTCTCAGGCGGTATGGCTCAGCGGGCCTCGCTGGCCCGGGCCCTGGTCAACCGGCCCCGGCTCTTCCTCCTGGACGAGCCCCTGGGCAAGCTCGACGCTCTGACACGCCTCCAGCTCCAGGACGAGATCATCAAGCTGTGGGAGTCCCAGCGCTTCACGGCCGTCCTGGTCACCCACGACGTCGACGAGGCCCTGCGCCTGTCCCACCGAGTGGTCGTCCTGTCCGAGCGCCCCGCGCGCATCGTCGCCGACATCGAGGTGCCCGAGCACGACGAGTCGAGTGACGAGGTCCGTGAGCTGCGTCGAAAGATCCTCGGCCTGCTGGGCCGGTGAGTGGGACACGAGACGGACCTCACCTGTGATCCGGCTCGTGGAGGCGCAGAATACTGCCATTCTCCCGTAGCCTGGGATGCAGGAGCGATCCGTGCCCTGTTGACCCCGTTCGGGTCCTGCCACACCTGGTGTGCGGCAAGAGTGTCCCGTGAGTCTGTGCGTATTAGCCCATGAGCCATCCGGTCATGTCCGGGTGCGGGGCGAGTGTGGTGGGCCAGGTACGGCAAAGAGCGGAGGACAAAAGGTCCTCCCCCACACTCCGCCGCAGTCCCCGACCACGTCAAGGGGACAGATATGGGAAAACTTCATGACTACCTCCAGCAGCAGTGTGCCCGGCGCCTCCGACGACGCTCAGAGCACCGAGGGCAGCGGCCCCCTGAGCCTTGATGCGCTCTTCTCCGCCGAGCTCTCCGGCGGCCGACCGGCTGTCCCCGCCGACACGGACAGCGACGACGGCGCCGACCGTGCTGATGACGTCGTCGCACCGCACCACTCCGACGGCATCTCCTCACCCGAGGACTTCGCCACTCCCGCCTCCTCCGACTCCCCGGAGGACCCAGCGGACGTCGATCACGAGGACGAGGCGGACGACGTCGACCAAGACCGCCCAGAGGCCGACCCGGAGGACGGGGCCGACGACTCCGAGGAGGACGACGGCGTCGACATCGATGAGGACGAGGTCGACGGGCACACCCCCTTCATCGACACCGACACTGATTCCGGCGAGCGCCAGCAGGATGACGATGAGGACACAGCCTCCCCCGCATCCACACGCAACACCGACAAGCGCGAGGTGACAGACGACCAGCAGGACGACGAGATCACCTTCGCGGACCTGGGCCTTCCCAGTGACCTGCTCAAGGCCGTCACCGACATGGGCTTTGTGAGCCCCACCGCCATCCAGAAGGAGGCGATCCCGGTCCTGCTGTCCGGCCGTGACGTCGTCGGTGTCGCCCAGACCGGAACCGGGAAGACGGCGGCCTTCGGGCTGCCGCTCCTGGACGCCGTCGACTCCCGTGACAGCGTGGTCCAGGCCCTCGTCCTGGCACCCACCCGCGAGCTCGCCCTCCAGAGCGCCGAGGCCATCACCGATATGGCCGCCCGCTCCCGCGGGCTGGACGTGGTCGCCGTGTACGGCGGCGCCCCCTACGGCCCCCAGATTGGCGCGCTCAAGGGCGGTGCCCAGGTCGTCGTCGGCACGCCCGGACGCGTCATCGACCTCATCGACAAGGGAGCTCTCCAGCTCGACGACGTGCGCTACTTCGTCCTGGACGAGGCCGACGAGATGCTGCGCATGGGCTTCGCCGAGGACGTTGAGACGATTGCGGAGTCCCTTCCCACCGAGCGGCGCACCGCCCTGTTCTCGGCCACGATGCCTCCGGCCATCCAGGCCGTGGCGCGCCAGCACCTTCACGAGCCCGTTCAGGTTGAGGTCTCGCGGCCGGCCTCCACGGTCGCCACCGTGCACCAGACCTACGCAGTGGTGCCCTTCCGCCACAAGATCGGCGCTGTCTCCCGGGTCCTGGCCGTCACCGACGCCGAGGCTGCCATCGTGTTCGTGCGTACCAAGTCCACGGCCGAGGACGTCGCCATCGAGCTGGCTGGCCGGGGCATCCAGGCCGCTGCGATCTCCGGCGATGTTCCCCAGCGTGAGCGTGAGCGTCTGGTGGAGCGTCTGCGCGCCGGAACCCTCGACGTGCTCGTGGCCACCGACGTGGCCGCCCGAGGACTGGACGTGGACCGTATCGGACTAGTCGTCAACTTCGACGTGCCCCGTGAGGCAGAGGCCTACGTGCACCGCATCGGTCGCACTGGTCGCGCCGGCCGCCATGGTGAAGCCGTCACCTTCCTGACCCCCAAGGAGAAGGGCAAGCTCCGCCAGATCGAGCGCCTCACCGGCAGCCGCCTGGAGGAGATCACCCTTCCCTCCCCCGCCGACGTCTCCGAGCATCGGGCCCGAAAGCTGTTGTCGAAGGCCGCCGCCCGCCACGAGCGCGGCCGTCTGGACATGTACCTGCCGCTGGTGACCAGCTCTGCCCGGGATCTGGACATCGACGTCGAGGAGCTGGCGGCCACGCTGCTGGCTCTCGCCGTCGGAGACGAGGGGCCGCGTAGGCGCGAGGACCGTGACCGCGGCGAACGCCCCCATCGCGCGCGCCGGGAGGAGAACCTCGACTCCGAGGGGACCTTCCTGTCGGCCTCCTTCGAGGGCGGGCGGGAGAAGAACCGCCGCGGGGACCGGGGTGACCGCGGTGAGGGACACCGTTCGGCCACACGTTCAGGGCGCCGCGAGCACGAGGGCCCTGGGACCGTCTACCGCGTTGAGGTGGGCCACCGCGACCGGGTTCTTCCCGGCGCGATCGTGGGTGCCCTGGCCAACGAGGGCGGCATTGAAGGCTCTGACATCGGAAAGATCGACATCCTCCAGTCCTTCTCACTGGTTACCATCTACGCCGATCTCAGCCCCGAGCAGCTGAGCGTCATGGGCCGGGCCACCTTCGCCGGTCGCGAGCTGCGGATCCGTCCTGATGAGGGTCCGGGGCACGGCTGGTCCGGTCCCAACGGCGGGGAGCGTCGTCCCAAGCGACGCGACTGGGACGACCGCGGTGATCGCAGTGAGCGCGGGGATCGGTCGGACCGAGGATTCCGTCCGCGCCGTGACGACGGTGATCGTGGCTGGAAGGACCGTGACGGGCGCGGTGGTCGGGGCGGTTACGACCGCGGGGACCGCCGTGACAACCGCCGGTGGGAAGACCGTCGCGGAGACCGGGACGGCTTCCGGGGACGGCGTGACGACCGGGGTGGACGCGGCTACGACCGCGACGGCCGCCGGAATGATCGTGGCAATGGCCGTGGTTATGGCGACCGCAACCAGAACCGCTTCGGCGGCGGCCGCGGGGACCACCGAGGCGGTTTCCGCGGAGGGCGCGGCGATCGCTGAGCACCCGCTGAGTACCTGAGAGCTGACTGACACGGGCTGGGACGACGACATGAGTTGTCATCCCAGCCCGTGCTGCCGACGGTGATCGTCGCGCTGGCGGCCGATCAGGCTCGACGGACCCGGACGGTCCCCATCTGGGCGCGAGCCCGCAGCTCGAGACGTCGTTCAAGCGACTCGGGATCGCTCTGACGAGGCAGGTCAGTGGTCACCCGGCCGAACTCGGAATGGCAGTCGGCCAGGACCGCAGTCCCCTCGGGCACTCCCACCGACACAGTCCCCAGCTGGCTGGACAGGTCCAGGAATCCTTCATACGCCTCAAGGACCTTGACGGAGCCGGCCTCCGTGTGGGCCGACACCGTGCCGGTCGTGGAGCGGATGCGCACCGAGCCGGCCTGGGCCCTCACACTTCCATCATGGAGCGTGCCGATGACGATGGAGCCGGCGTCGGCGTGCACCTGGGCACTCACGCAGTCACCCAGCCGGATCGACCCTGCCGAGGTACGCACCTGCACCTGCTCCCACCGGTGCTCCGCACTGATCGATCCGGCATCAATACTGGCGTCAAGGCGCGTGTTGTCGGGCACCGTCACACGCACACGAGATGCCTCCGGGCCCCATGGCCAGATACCAGCGAAACGCTCACGCCCCACGAGCGCGGTCTGACGGATGATCACCATGGTGCCGTCAGCAGTGACATCCAGAAGCGGTTCCAGAAGCTCATCAGCCTCGACAGTGACTGTGCGCCCCACCCCCGGAGCGGTCACCACGCTCAGGGAGGACAGGTCCAGGATGAGGTTCGGCTGGGCGTCATCGGGAAGGTCGAAGGTCCAGATCGGCATAGGAGTTCTCCTCGGGTTCCGGGTATCTGCGCGCTCCGCCGCAAGAGGATCGGGCAGCGGACGAGTTGGGGGGATTGGGGGTGCGTAGGTCAGTGGCAGACGATGCGGCGGTACGGGTCAGCCGAACCACCCAGTGAGCGTCACCCCCGAGGTCTGCCGTTCTGTCGGTCCAGCGGGCCAGCCGGAGCGGCTTCCGGCGCCGTCGAACTCACTGGCACCATGAGCGGCCCCAGTGCCAGCAGTCCAGGTGCCCGCTGAGCTCCATGAGCCTGACGGCGACTCATGTCCTACCAGCGCGCTGCGAGCCGCCTCGACGAGCCAGGCGTTGACCGAGCGCCCCTGGGCCCTGGCTGCAGCGTCGATCTGCTGCTTGAGGGACTCGGGCAGGCGCAGTGTGGTGCGAACCTCGTTACCTTCCTGGGCCATAGGTTCCTGAGACGCTTGGCGAGTGTTCCGCACCGGCACACCGACGGATTCTGCGTCCTGGTTCAGCGGCGCAGCCTGATTGATCAGGAGATGAGGGGTCGAGCCGTCCATCACAACGGCGACGTGTACGCCGTCGAGCTCGCTGTTGAGCTCATCGGCGGTATCCGTGAGCATCTGCAGAGTGACGAGTCGTAGAGCCGGATCGAGCGCAGCCGTCAGGGAGTGGGCCACTTCCTGAGTCCGCTCGTCGCCCAGGGACGAGGTCTCCATGAGAGTCCGGCGCAATGTCTCGGTGTAGGCATCCAAACGCATGACATCATATTGACATCATTAATCGCGTCTGTCCAGAGATTATGACGTCATAATGACATCATTCAGTGCGAGCCAATGGTGTCATTCGAGATGATTCGATCCAGAGTCCGCGCGAGCTCCGCCCAACGTTTTGTCTCCGTCATCAGTGGCTCAATGAACTCGGTATCAACGACCTCATCGGTGGCCAGACGTAGGCGACGAGCGACCCGCCTGCCGTGGCGCCTGGCCTGGAAGCGGGCCAGGAACGTGCCCATACCGGCCAGGACCAGCCCGATCAGCAGACCGCCGATCAGCAGGACGGCAGGCCAGGGAACTCTCCCCCATCGAGGAACGTCGATGGTGATCAGAAGGAGGTAATCCTCCAGGACACGGATCGCCACCAGCCACACCCCACCGACCAGCGCGGTCAGCGCGGTCACCCACTGCAGCACGTTCGCCGCCCCCCACCAGGCCGGGCGCTTCCAGGACCCGTAATCCGCTGCGGAAACAGCCCGGTCCAGCGGTGCAGCGAGGTTCTCGGCGCGCTCATCACTGCGGAGGACGGCCTGCGTCGCCAAGTCATCAGGTAGTCCCGAACTGGCCTCCATGGCGTAGACGTGAGCGGTGCTGCGCAGCCTGCCTGTTGCCGCCGGTCCGGCGGGAGGCAGGGAGCTGAGGTCAACCACGCCCGGCCCCAGCCCACCATCGGAGTGCTGAGCATCCTCGAGCCCTAGAGAGGACAGACGTCCAGTCCCCAGGTGGAGCGCTCGCAGCGGGTCTCGTCGTAGACGCTCGATCCACCGCAGCCAGAACCAGCCGACCCGGGTGCGGGCTCGGTGCCGGTCAGATGCCTCCACGGCCCGCGTGACGACATCGACCCCGGCGACGCCGGCAGCCGCCTGCCTGAGCGCGGTCAGGGACTGCTGAAGCTGTTGAGCCTGAGTGACTTCCACCCGATGTTCACTGGTGCTTGTGAGAACCGGAGCGATGAGTCCGGTCCGATCGCCCAGATCCTTGGCGGCGCGACGAGCGTGAGCAGCAAGACTGCGGGCGCTGGCCAGGCGGTCGGAGGCCACCGAGGCCACGGTGCGGGCCAAGGTCTCGACACCGTCACCGGTGTGGGCGCTGACGGACACCACCGAGGTACGTCCCAGCCCTTCGCGCTCCAGGATCCGCTTGAGGTCCGAGACCACGGCGTCACGGCTCTCAGGAGTGAGGCGATCCACCTGATTGAGGGCGACGACCATGACCTCGGCGTGAGCCGCCATGGGAATAAGGAAGTCTCGATGAACGACGCCGTCGGCGTACTTCTCCGGGTCAAGGACCCACACCAGGACGTCGACCTTGCCGGCCATGCGCTCGGCGATGGCCCGGTGCCCCGGTTCGTCGGAGTCGATGTCGGGCAGGTCGACAAGCACCGTGGCCTCACCCAGCGTCCAGGTTCGATCGACGCGCGCCCGTCGGCTGATGTCGAGCCAGTCCAGCAACGCGGTGGCCTCGGCCGCGGTGTCCGGGACGACGGCGAGGGGCTGGGTGGTGGTGGGACGGGTGCGAGCGGTGCGCGAGACCTCGGAACCGGTCAGCGCGTTGGTGAGGCTGGACTTACCCGATCCGGTCGCGCCCAGGAGAGCGACCACCGTGGTCCCCGGCGCCAGCCGCCTGCGCTGAGAGGCCTGTGCGAGGACGTCCCGTGCCGGGGCGATCCCGTCCTGCACGCCGAGCTGCCCAGCCAGATCGACGGCATGTTCCAGGTCTTCGAGAACGGGGGCGAGGCCGGTGGCATCGTCGTGGTCAGCTGTCACCGGACCCTCCTACCAGCCGGCCGACGGCTTCGGGAGGACGTGGTGCGCAGCACAGTTGCCGCCTCCTGACAGGCCTGGAGCTGCTCTCGCAGCGTGCCTGCGCTGGGGGCCGGAGTCGGAAGAGCATCGGTGAAGCACTTGGACTGGTTGGCGAACAGGGCGGTAGCGCGCTTGGTGAGGTCCTCGCGGGCTCTCTTCGTCATTCCCCGCATGGCCTGGTCACCGAAGACCGCTTCCAGGACCCTCTGGGCCAGGATGGCGGTTCCTCCCGCGATACCCACCTCTCCCCCGGTCAGGCCACCGGTGTGGGCGAAGACGAGGATCATGAGGACGACACCGGCACCGTTGACCCCCAGGGACAGCAAACGAGCGGTGAGCCGTTTGTCAGCCCCCTCGGCCCGGATCAGTGCGAGTACCTCTCGCTGCCAGTCGTGGACGAGAGCCGCGGCGATGACCTCAAGACCGGTCTGGGTCGGCACCTCCGCCAGGGCACGGTTGAGGGCCTGCTGAGAGGTTCCGGCGCGCCTCCAGGAGCGTTCGGTGGCCAGGCAGGCCCGTTGGGACTCGGCGACGAGCAGCTCGACCAGCGATGAGCCGATCGCCTGCTCGACGCGCTTGGCCGGTGCCGGACGTCCTCGCAGAAGCGAGGTGATACGGTCACGCACCCGTCCCACCTGAACCTCCAGCGACCGGAACAGGTCACCGGTTCCCACGAACTCCTGCCAGCGGGCCAGCACCTCGCCGTGCAGCATGGAACCGTCCTCGGTGGCCTCGATGACGCGCTCCAGGGCGTCGTCGTGCTCGGAGGTCGCGGCGCGGCGGAGCTCAGCGTGCTCAGCCTCCTGGGAGTCGAACTCGACGGCGAGCAGCTCGCTCTGCGCCAGGACGGCACCAACGGCCCCGGTCAGGCTGCGGTGGGCGATGTCCTGGCGAGCAGCCGCGTCGGAAGCCAGCGCGCCCAGCCACTGGCGCACCGGCGAGACGCAGGACTCGGGCAGGAAACCGTCGTCGTCGAGAGCCGTCTCAGGAATCGTGAAGACCGGAGCCTCCTCCAGGCCTGCGGATACGAGCCGGCGCCGCAGGTCGGCCTCGACCTCTGTCTCCGCGCCGGCCGGCACCCGGTCCAAAACGATGGCGGCCGTGATGCGTCGTTGCGCCGCGGCCCGTAGGTGCTCCCACGGGACGGCGTCCGCGTAACGCGCTGCCGTGGTGACGAAGATCCACAGGTCCGCGCCGGCCAGGAGAGTGGCGGCCAGGTCCCGGTTGTCCTCGACCACGGAGTCGACGTCAGGGGCGTCCACGATCGCCAGCCCCTCGGGAAGTCCCTCGCAGGCTCGTAGCTCGAGCTCTCGCGGCGTGTGGTCGGTGAGGGGGCTTGCAGGAGCGTCGCTATCCACGCGCAGGCGTGACAGGGAGCCCAGGACCCGGTCGGTATCGAACCAGGCGGCATCGGCCGGCGCGTGCAGCAGTAGGGGGCGGCGCGTGGTGGGGCGGATCGCTGAGGCCCTGGCCACCTGCCGGCGCACGAGGGAGGAGACGAGGGTCGACTTGCCCGCTCCGGTGGAGCCGCCGACAACAGCCAGCAAGGGCGCGTCCAGGCTGGCCAGGCGGGGCAGGATGTAGTCACCGAGCTGGTCGCGGATCAACGTGGCCTTGTCCGAGGCGGCGGCAGTGCCCTGCAAGACATAGGGCATGGACAAGGCGGTCAGACTGTCCCGCAACGCGGACAGTGCTCTGGTCGCCTGCTGGACCTTCTGGGTGCTGCTGGAGTCGGCCCTGCTCTCGGTCATGAGGCGGAATCAGCCTCGGCGTCAGCCACGGCTGCGCACCCCATGACCTGCGGGACGGCGTCGTCGTGGGGAGGCCGCCAGGTGGCGGCGTCGGCCTCGACCTGTTCGCCGGAGCGGATGTCCTTGACCGAGTCAGGAGCCCCGTCGGCGCCGGGAAACCACACGAAGGGGATGGAGCGCTTGTCAGCGGCCTTGATCTGCTTGCCGAACTTGGCAGCGCTGGGGGCGACGTCGGCGCTGATGCCTCGGGCACGCAGCGCATCGGCGATCGCGTCGGAGGCGGAGCGGTGAGCCTCGTCGGTGACGGCCACGAGCACCGCCGTGGGGACGGGGCGGCTGACCTCCACGAGCTCCTCACCGATGACACGCGCCAGGAGCCGCGACAGGCCGATGGAGATGCCCACGCCGGGGAAGGTGCGCTTGCCGTTGGTGGCCAGGGAGTCGTAGCGGCCGCCTGAGCACACCGAGCCGAGGTCCTCGTGACCGGTCATGAAGGACTCGTAGACGGTACCGGTGTAGTAGTCCAGTCCGCGAGCGATCTTGAGGTCAGCGATGATGGCGCCCGGACGGCGTCGGCCGGCGGCCTCGAGCAGGGCGGTCATCTCGGCCAGGCCCTCCTCCAGGAGCTCAGTGGGCTCGGCCCCGGCCAGGGCCCGCAAGACCTGACCAGAGACGTCCTGACCATCAGTTCCGGCGATGGTGGCGAGCCTGAGGGCCTGCGCCGCCTGCTGCGCGCTCGCGCCGACGCTCTGAGTGAGCTCGGCGGCCACCTTCTCAGGGCCGATCTTGTCGAGCTTGTCGACGACTCGAAGAACCTCGATGAGCTGGTCGGAGTCGATGCCGATGGACTGGTAGAAGCCCTGGGCCACCTTGCGGTTGGAGACGTGGATCGTAACCGGGGGCACCGGTAGGGCGCTGAGCGCCTCGTGCATGATGAGGGGCACTTCGACGTCGTGGTAGAGGGGCAGGGAGCCGTCGCCGACGATGTCGATATCGGCCTGAATGAACTCGCGGAAGCGCCCCTCCTGGGGCCGTTCCCCTCGCCAGACCTTCTGGATCTGGTAGCGCTTGAACGGGAAGGTGAGGAGCCCGGCGTTGTCGACGACGTAGCGGGCGAAGGGGACGGTTAGGTCGAAGTGGAGCCCCAGCTGCTTGCGAGGGTCCGCCTCGGCGTCGGCCTCGGCGGGATCCGCCTGCAGGCGGTTGAGGAGGTAGACCTCCTTGGAGGTCTCTCCCTTTCTGGTCAGCTCGCTCAGTGGTTCGACGGCGCGGGTCTGGATACCGCTGAAGCCGTGGAGCTCGAAGGTACGGCGCAGGATGTCGACGAAGTGCTGCTCGACGATGTGCCCCGCGGGCAGCCACTCGGGGAAGCCGGATAGTGAGGAGAGGGCTTGTCGTACCTGTGCCATGGTCCGCATTGTGTCATGACGGGCAGCTCGACGGTGTACCGTCGTCAGGCCTTGAGGTCCCCTCCACGGATCTTGGCCTCGGCGAGGTAGGGGTTGCCGTGGTGCTCGTGCTCCATGGTGGTCACGGCGCCGTGCCCGGGCAGCAGGATCGTGGCCGGGTCGATGGCGCTGGCCAGGAACCGCAGGGTGCCGAGCATCTGCACCTGGTCACCGCCGGGCAGGTCGGTGCGTCCGACGGATCCCTTGAAGATGACGTCGCCGTCGAGGGCCATGAGGTAGGCGCGCTCCTCGTCGGCGGTGGAGGGGTCATCCTCGATGACCTCGGCCTCGTAAAGCAGGGCGTTGTCCGCCAGCCGGGCCTCGAAGAAGAACAGGGTGGATCCCTCCGAGTGGCCCGGAGCCGGGACCGCCCGCATGGCGATGCCGGGGACAAGGTCGACAGCGTGAGAGAAGCCGTCCCCAGGGAAGAGACGGATGTCCGCCGGCTGCCTCCAGGGGGTGCCGGCCATGTCGGTGAAGCTCATGCCGTTCGCACTGATGCCGGTGGTGACGTCGGGCTCCTCGAGCCGGTACCGGTCGGGTTCGGGGATGTAGACCGGCACGTCGACGGCATCGTCGCTGGCGAGCATGCCCTCACCGTGGACGGTCTCGATGAGGGCCTGGGCGTCCCACACGTGGTCGGCGTGACCGTGGGTGAGCAGGATCGCTCCCAGGGTGAGGCGGTTGGATCGAAGGAGGGCCAGGGCGCCGCCGGCGGAACCGGCCCCCGGGTCAACGACGAGGGCGGGCTCGCCCGGGCCGGCGGCCAGGACGTAGCAGTTGGCTGCGAACACGGGTGCGATGGTGCGCTCCAGGATCATGCCCCCAGCCTACTTCGGTCGCCCGGAACCCGTGTCAATACGCTTCACAACGATGAACGATGTACGAGCTCAGAGGACTCACAGCCTCTCAGTGCAGGTGGAGCCGCCGCCCCCACCAGTGCTCATTGAGCCAGCGATCATGACTGGCGACGATCAGCGTGCCCGCCCATGGCCTCAGAGAGGCCTCGAGCATCTCGAGGGCGTCCAGGTCCAGGTAGTTCGTGGGCTCGTCGACGATAAGCACCTCGGGCCCGGCAGCGGCGGCCAGGGCCAGCTGGGCACGGCGCTGGTTGCCGTCGGAGAGCCCGCTGATGGGACGGTTCCACAAGCGCGGATGCAGAGCACCTTGGCCACGGTCACCGACTCCCCCGGTCCACACGTCCTCTTCCACCCCGGGGTCGCCGAGGACCGGCAGGTGCTGGGGTATCCAGAACACCGAGCCGGATACCGTGAGACTGCCGCTGGAGTCCTCCGTGGGCGCTGACCGTCGCCCCAGCCAGGTCAGAAGCGTGGACTTGCCGCTCCCGTTGACGCCGGTGACCAGAAGGTGCTCCCCGGCCATGACGTCGACCGTGACCGGTGCAAGGCGCCCAGGCACAGCGGCCGACCGGGCCGAGACCGCCATTCCTCTTCGCGGTGCCGGTTCAGTCAGGCGCAGCTGAAGCTCGTAGGAGCGTGGCCTGCGCACCTCGGTGTCGGCGAGCGCCTCCAGCCGGCGGTCGTCCTGCGTCTGGCGCCGGGTGGAGACGCGCTGGGCGCGGTCGGCGTAGAATTTCCTGGCCATACGGATCTCTGTCCGAGGCGTTGCTCTCCTGTGCCCGACGATCTCGGAATCCCGCCGGTGACGCGTGAGGCTGCGCCGCTGCTCCTGCTGACGCTGGTGAAGACTGTGGTGGGAAGACCTGGCGCGGGCCTTCTCCACGAGGTAGTCGCTGTATCGCCCCGAGCACCGGTAGACACCCATAGGGCCACTGTTCCCGGCGGCGGTGGCGAGTGCCTGCCACGGGGCTGTGTCGAGGTCGACGAGTGCGGTGGCCACCTCGTCGATGAAGGCGCGATCGTGAGAGGTGAACAGGACCGGTCCGGGCCATGACGCCATCATCTCGCTCAGGTAGCTGCTGCTACCGGCATCCAGGTGGTTGGTGGGTTCGTCGAGCATCAGCGCCTGGCCGGATGAAAGGAGCAGGGCGGCAAGCTCCAGCCTTCCCCGTTGCCCCGGTGACAGGGAAGAGACAAGGCGGCTTGCGTCCACCTGTCCCAGCCCCAGCCCGGCGAGCGCCTCAGCGCGCCGGGCCGGCAGGTTCCAGGCGTCAAGCACCTCAAGCCGGGTGAGTAGTGAGTCGTAGTCCTCGGCGAGGGAACCGGTCTCGACTCCGTCCTGGGCAATGGTCTCGCTCATGCGCTCGAAACGATCAAACGCGTCTAGGGTCTCAGCGCAGACGGCGTCGAGGAAGCTCTCGATCGTTGTGGTGGCCGGCTCCGACGAATCGGGCGTCGGCAGACCTTGGTGATCGGGAACGGTGACAGTCCCACGGTCAGGTGACAGCTCACCGGTGGCCAGGCGCAGGAGCGTGGACTTCCCTGATCCGTTGGGGCCGACGACGCAGACGCGTTCGCCGTCGGAGACCGTAAGACTGATGTTCTCCAGCAGAGGCTCAGAGCTGTAAGAGAAGCTGACACAGGAAAAGCTGATCGCGGGCATGACTCGTCCTTGGCATGAGGCGGTGGGGGCTACAAGAGCAAGTCAGGCGAGCATGGCTGAAGTCTATCAGTGCCTATCCGCACAGGCCGTTGACAAGGCCTGAACCGATACGGCGCAGGGTGAGCTCCCAAGCAGGCGGACTATCAACGAATCAACTGAAGTCGTTGGGGCGAAGGATGGTGGTGGCCGCCCGCAGGAACGTAGACTCTCGGCACTGCCGTCCTCCGGCGGCACGTCACCACCACCCGGCCTGACGGCCGGGCGCGAACGGAACGGAGCGGTCGTCCCGCTCCCTCCCCGTCAACCCATGAAGGAGCACCCCGTGACCGAGCGGATCCAGCCCGACAACCGGCCTGACAGCCAGCCCAACGCTGAGCAGACCGACCAGCCGACCAGTCCTGACGAGTCGGCAGCGCCCACCCCGATGGAGCAGGTGCCAACGGCCGACACCTCCCCCACCGATCCCGCGGTTGAGGCCGTCGCGTCAACGGCGACCAACGCCCCGCAGACGCAGGCCGATGTCGAGTCCTCGAAGGAGCCCGAGCCCGGCGAGCCTGCAGGCCAGTCCATCGAGCAGTCCACAGAGAAGTCCTCTGACGAGTCGGCGTCGCCCGCCTCCGTGGATCCCGCGCAGCCGGCCGAAGCGGCCCAAAAGTCTGAGTCCACGGAGACCGCACAAGAGGACGCCACACCGACTCCTGCCGAGGTTCTCGCCCCGGCAGTGGCACCTGCGGCGCCCGCCGAGCCCGCCGTCGACCCGCAGGAGGCGATGGACGCCGCCAAGTGGGGACGCGTGGACGGCGAGGGCCGGGTCTACGTCCAGGACGGTGGCGCAGAGCGTGAGGTCGGCCAGTTCCCCGATGCTCCCATCGCCGAGGCGATGGCCTTCTACGTGCGCCGCTATCTGGATCTCAAGGCCACCATCGACCTGTTCGCCACCCGGCTGCCCCAGCTCAGTGTCCGCGAGATCGACACGACCCTGTCCTCCATCTCCGAGTCCCTCACCGAGCCCGCCGCCGTCGGCGACCTGGAGGGGCTGCGAGCCCGTTTCGCCGCCCTGAAGGCCGTGGCCGCCGAGCGCCGTGAGGCCGTGGCCGCCGAAC
>ERZ772874.1001-NODE-1001-length-15126-cov-5.121425_pt1 | contig 15126 bp, 13 predicted proteins | sample MGYA00580586_ERZ772874 | MGnify/ENA primary metagenome ERZ772874 (study PRJEB29015, sample SAMEA2737952) | human oral metagenome | biome: human oral; feature: human-associated habitat; material: dental | place: China | collected 2154 ... | reverse complement strand
CGCAGCGGATGCCAGGGCCGTGCCCGCCGACGGCAAGCCGGCTTCCGCCGCTGCACCTGCAGGCAACGCGCCGGCGCCGGCTGCGCCTGCCACCGGTACTGCGCCTGCCCCGTCCGCGCTTGCTGTGACCCCGGCTGCCGGTCCCGCACCGGCCGGTACCGCCAGCACGCCTCCCTCCGGCCCGGCCCCGGCTGCGGGTCCGCAAAAATCGTGAGAAGGACGCAACGATGACCGCTTTACTGCAACTGGGCCTGGCCCATTACCTGACACTCGGGGCCATCCTCTTTTCGATCGGCGTGGTCGGCATCTTCCTCAACCGCCGCAACCTGATCGTCGTGCTGATGTCGATCGAGCTGATGCTGCTCGCCGTCAACATGAACTTCGTGGCCTTTTCACACTACATGGGGGATCTGGCCGGCCAGATCTTCGTGTTCTTCATCCTGACGGTGGCGGCGGCCGAATCGGCCATCGGCCTGGCGATCCTGGTCGTGCTGTTCCGTCAGTTCCATTCCGTCAACGTCGAAGATCTCGACCATCTGAGGGGCTAGCCGATGAAAACAGCGTATCTGCTGGTACCTTTCGCACCACTGGTCGGTGCGATGGTGGCCGGTTTCGCCGGTCGGGCCATCGGCAAGAAGGCCACCCACCGGGTGGCGATCCTCGGGGTTCTGGTGTCGCTGCTGGCCTCGCTGTGGGTCATGCACGATGTCTCGCAGGGCAACACCTTCAACGGCGCCCTCTACAGCTGGGCCGTCATCGGCAAGCTGAAGATGGAAGTGGGCTTCCTGATCGACCAGCTCACCGCCATGATGATGGTGGTGGTGACCTTCGTGTCGCTGATGGTGCACGTCTACACCATCGGCTACATGGAAGAGGACGACGGCTACCAGCGCTTCTTCTCCTACATCAGCCTCTTCACGTTCTCGATGCTGATGCTGGTGATGTCCAACAACCTGCTGCAGCTGTTCTTCGGCTGGGAGGCGGTGGGCCTGGTGTCGTACCTGCTCATCGGCTTCTGGTACACGAAACCCTCGGCCATCTACGCCAACCTGAAGGCCTTCATGGTCAACCGTGTGGGTGACTTCGGCTTCGTGCTGGGCATCGGCCTGCTGGTGGCCTGGACGGGCAGCCTGGACTATGCCGAGATCTTCGCGGCCGCCCCGAACCTCGAGAAGGTCACGATCCAGCTGATCGGCGACACGCCGTGGTCGCTCATCACCGTCACCTGCATCTGCCTGTTCGTGGGTGCCATGGGCAAGTCGGCGCAGTTCCCGCTGCACGTCTGGCTGCCGGACTCGATGGAAGGCCCGACCCCGATCTCCGCGCTGATCCACGCCGCCACCATGGTGACAGCCGGCATCTTCATGGTCAGCCGCATGTCGCCGCTCTACGAGATGTCGGAAGTGGCGCTGTCCTTCGTGATGATCATCGGTGCCATCACCGCCTTCTTCATGGGCCTGATGGGCATCATCCAGAACGACATCAAGCGGGTGGTGGCCTATTCGACGCTCTCGCAGCTGGGCTACATGACCGTGGCGCTGGGTGCCTCGGCCTACAGCGTGGCCGTCTTCCACCTGATGACGCACGCTTTCTTCAAGGCGCTGCTCTTCCTGGGGGCCGGTTCGGTCATCATCGGCATGCACCACGATCAGGACATCCGTCACATGGGGGGCCTGCGCAAGTACATGCCCATCACCTGGATCACCTCGCTGATCGGTTCGCTGGCGCTGGTGGGCACGCCGTTCTTCTCCGGCTTCTATTCCAAGGAGTCGATCATCGAGGCGGTGCACCACGCCAACGTGCCGGGCTCGGGCATTGCCTACTGGGCGCTGCTTTCGGGCGTGTTCGTCACGGCCTTCTACTCGTTCCGGATGTACTTCCTGGTGTTCCATGGCAAGCCCCGGTTCGAGACGGCGCATGGCCATGACGCGCACGGGCAGGATGCGCACGGGCATGATGCACACGGTCACGACGGCCATGGCGCGCACGTGCCGCACGAGTCGCCCTGGGTGGTGACGGTGCCGCTGGTGCTGCTGGCCATTCCGTCCATCATCATCGGCGCCCTTGCGGCCGATTCGATGATCACGGGCGAGTACTTCAAGGGCGTCATCACCGTGTTTGCCGACAAGCATCCAGCCATGGCCGCGCTGGCCGAGCACTGGCACGGCTGGGTCGCCATGGCGCTGCACGGCTTCACCTCGCTGCCTTTCTGGCTGATGGTGGCCGGCATTGCCACCGCCTGGTACTTCTACCTGGTGAACCCGGCCATTCCGGCTCGCCTGCAGCAGACGTTCAAGGGCATCTACACGATTCTCGAGAACAAGTACTACCTCGACCGCTTCAACGAGTGGTTCTTCGCCGGTGGTGCCCGCCGCCTGGGTTCCGGGCTGTGGAAACGTGGCGACCAGGGGCTGATCGACGGGCTGGTGGTCAATGGCAGCGCACGGCTGGTGGGCTGGTTCTCCCGCGTCCTGCGCCAGGGGCAGACGGGGTTCCTCAACCACTATGCCATTGCCATGATCATCGGGCTGGCCTTCCTGCTGTTCTGGTTCCTTCCCCTTCTGGCCAGCGCGCAATAGATCGACCATGGAACAGACGACTGAGACATTGAGCATGGGCTGGCTGAGTGCCGCCATCTGGGTACCGATCATCAGCGGCATCGTCGTGCTGGCGGTCGGCAACGAGCAGCGTGCGACCCTGTCGCGGTGGCTGGCGTTGCTGGGGTCACTGGTCGGCTTTGCCGTCACCATCCCGCTGTACACGGGGTTCGACCGCACCACGGCTGCGCTGCAGTTCGTCGAGCGCAAGCCCTGGATCGAGAGCCTGGGCATCGAGTATTCGCTCGGCATCGACGGCCTGTCGGTGTGGCTGGTGCTGCTGACGGCCTTCATCACGATCGTGGTGGTCATCGCCGGCTGGGAAGTCATCAAGGACCGCGTCCATCAGTACCTGGGGGCCTTCCTGATCCTCTCCGGCCTGATGATCGGGGTGTTTTGTGCCGCCGACGGCATGCTGTTCTACGTGTTCTTCGAGGCGACGCTGATCCCGATGTACATCATCATCGGGGTGTGGGGCGGCCCGAACCGCGTGTATGCGGCCTTCAAGTTCTTCCTCTATACCCTGCTGGGATCGCTGCTCACGATGGTGGCGATCATCTACCTGTACCTGCAGTCGGGCAGCTTCGAGATCCTGGCCTGGCACCGGCTGCCGCTCACGCTGCATGAGCAGGTGCTGATCTTCGTGGCCTTCCTGCTGGCCTTTGCGGTCAAGATCCCGATGTGGCCGGTGCACACCTGGCTGCCTGACGCCCACGTCGAGGCGCCCACCGGGGGCTCGGTGGTGCTGGCCGCCATCATGCTGAAGCTGGGGGCCTATGCCTTCCTGCGCCTGTCGCTGCCCATCGCGCCCGACGCCAGCCACGAGCTGGCCTGGCTGATGATCACGCTGTCGCTGGTGGCCGTCATCTACATCGGTCTGGTGGCGCTGGTGCAGACCGACATGAAGAAACTGGTGGCCTATTCGTCGATCGCCCACATGGGCTTCGTCACGCTGGGCTTCTTCATGTTCAACGAGACCGGCATGCAGGGTGCGGTGGTGCAGATGGTGTCGCACGGCTTCGTGGCCGGTGCGATGTTCCTGTGCATCGGCGTGCTCTACGACCGCCTGCATACCCGGCAGATTGCCGACTACGGCGGCGTCATCAACCGGATGCCGAAGTTCGCGGCACTGTTCCTGCTGTTCTCGATGGCCAACGCCGGCCTGCCGGCCACCTCCGGCTTCGTGGGCGAGTTCCTGGTCATCCTGGGTGCGGTGCAGTTCGACTTCTGGATCGGCCTGCTGGCCGCCACGGCCCTGATCTGGGGCGCGGGCTATTCGCTGTGGATGTACAAGCGCGTGGTCTTCGGCCCGGTGGCCAATCCCAACGTCGACAAGATGGAAGACGTGAACCGGCGCGAGTTCTGGCTGCTGATGCTGATGGCCGCACTCGTCCTGTTCATGGGCATCTATCCGAAGTTCTTCACCGACCTGATCCAGGTCTCGGTGGAGCAGCTGCTCACGCACGTTTCCCAAACCAAGCTCAAGTAGACATAGAGAGGCATGGCCGTGTCACTGACCCTGCATGAACTCAATCTGGCCGCGCTGGCGCCAGAGATCCTGCTGATGCTTGGCATCTGCGTCTTCCTGGTGGTGGAGGCGCTGACCGGCAGGAAGGAATGCCCGAGGCGCGCCGACCGCATGGCGCTGCTGGTGCTGGTGGCGCCGCTGGTGGCGGTGCTCTGGCAGTACAACCATGGGCCGCAGCAGGCCTTCGGGCACATGTACCTGGCCGACGATCTGGCCTACCTGCTGAAGGTCTGCGGCATCGTCTGCACCGGCAGCATCATCATCTATTCACGCGGTTACATGGCCGACCGGGGCATCCGGGGGGCTGACCTGTACGCGCTGGCGCTCTTTTCGCTGCTGGGCCAGATGGTGATGGTCTCGGGCGGCAACCTGCTGGTGCTGTACCTGGGTCTGGAGCTGATGTCGCTGTCGCTGTATGCCGCCATCGGCCTGCGCCGCAACTGGATGCAGGGTACCGAGGCCGCCATGAAGTACTTCGTGCTGGGCGCGCTGGCTTCGGGCTTCCTGCTTTACGGCATGTCGATGGTCTACGGGGCCACCGGCTCGCTGGACATTGCCGAGATCATGGGCCGTGTCTACAGCGGCATGGCCTCGCCGCAGGTGCTGGCCTTCGGCATGGTGTTTCTGGTGGCCGGCCTGGCCTTCAAGCTGGGGGCCGTTCCGTTCCACATGTGGGTGCCCGATGTCTACCACGGCGCGCCCACCGTGGCCACGCTGCTCGTGGCGGCCGGCCCCAAGCTGGCGGCATTCGCGCTGCTGTTCCGTCTGCTGGGTGAGGCCGTCATCGAGATGGCGGGCCTGTGGCAGCAGATGCTGATCATCTTGGCGGTGCTGTCGCTGGGCATCGGCAACATCGTGGCCGTGGCCCAGACCAACCTGAAGCGGATGCTGGCCTATTCCACCATCTCGCAGGTGGGCTTCGTCCTGCTGGGTCTGGCGGGTGTCTACGGTGGCGAGGGCTTCCCGCCGTCGCACGAGGCCTTCGGCAACGCGCTCTTCTACATGATCAGCTATGTGCTGACCACGCTGGGTACCTTCGGTCTCATCCAGTTCCTGGCACGCGAGGGCTTCGAGGCCGAGGAGATCTCGGACTTTGCCGGTCTGGCGCGTCGCAGCCCCTGGCTGGCTGGCGTGATGCTGCTGCTGATGTTCTCGCTGGCCGGCATCCCGCCGCTGGTGGGCTTCTACGCCAAGCTGGCGGTGCTGAAGTCGGTGGTGGCTGCAGGCTACACCTGGCTGGCGGTCTATGCCGTGCTGATGTCGCTGATCGGCGCCTTCTACTACATCCGTGTTGTCAAGGTGATGTTCTTCGACAAGGTCGAGGATGACGCCGACATCGTGGTGGATGGTCAGGCGCGGACGCTGATGGCCATCAATGGTGTGGCCGTACTGCTGCTGGGCCTGCTGCCCGGGCCGCTGATGGCCCTGTGCGTGGCGGCCATCCGCAGCGCCTGGCACCTGGGCTGAGACCTGGCCCCGGTAGTCGGGGCTGCCGTACACGGCCGGGACATGCGTGCGCAATATGCGTCACGGCATGTCCCGGCTTTTTCGTGTGGGGATGAAGTCGGGTAAGCTCTCGAGCACAGGATTCAGTTAAACCGGAAGCAGAGCATGTCCAAGCAAGAGACCCCGCAGGCGGCGGATACCGCCATCCCCGATCACATCGATCCGACCGTGGCCAGGCAGTATCCGTCACTGGCCGAAAGCACCGTATCGCGTGAAGTGGTTTATGAGGGGCGCTTCCTGAAGGTCCGCAAGGACGTGGCCCGCATGCCTGATGGCTCCACCAACACGCGCGAGTTCATCATGCACCCGGGGGCGGCGGCCATGGTGCCGATCGATGCCGATGGACGCATCCTGATCGAGCGCCAGTTCCGTTATGGCCCGGGGCGGGTCTACGTGGAGATCCCCGCTGGCAAGAAGGATCCCGGCGAAACCAGCCTGGAGACCGCCAAGCGGGAGCTGGTGGAAGAGACGGGCTACCGTGCCAGGCGCTGGGCGCACCTGACGCGCATCCATCCGGCCATCGGTTTTGCCGATGAGGTGATGGACATCTACTTGGCACGTGATCTGGAGAAGGTCGAGCGTTCGCTGGATGTTGGCGAGTTCGTCGAGATCGAATGGGTGACGCTGGGCTGGCTGGTGGACGAGCTGCGTGCGCACCGCCTGCTGGACGTGAAGACCCAGATTGCCGTGCACTGGCTGCAGCGCTTCGACGACGGCAGCCTGCCGTGGCCGACGTTCGATCTCTGATCCGGTTTCACGTCACGGATGCGTGGCCGGCGGCTGATGCTGCCGTGTGCAGAATGCCTTGCGATGGCATGCCGGTTCGCGCATGCCACCGCGCGTTGGCTCGCGGGGCGTAGTCGGCAGATTACCGGCTTGTGCGATCCATACTGTCGTGTTCCGGGCTGGCAGCGGCTTCGCCGTTGGCTCCTTGGCGCAGCGGCAACCGCTGCCAGGCCTGCACCACGGCATCCACGCTGATGGCCGTCATGTCCGGGCGGCCATCGCGCATGGCCTGAAGCACTTCCACTGGGGTGTTGCCGCCGCGCGGGCGGATGCGTGCCGGATCGGCCACACCGAACAGCACCACCAGCGGGCAGCCCACGGCGGCTGCCGTGTGGGCGGGGCCCGTGTCCACCGTCACCATGCCGGCCGCCCGGGATTGCAGGGCCAACAGGCGTGGAATGGGCAGCTCGCGTGCGACGTTGAAGGCCTGCGCGACGCCAGCGCGCTGCAGCAGCTCGTCGTTCAGGTCGGCCTCGGGAGGGGCGCCCACCAGCAGGATGACCGCGTCCGGATGGCGCTCGGTCAGCATGCGGATGATGGCTGCCCAGTTGTCTTCGGGCCACCACTTGGTGTTGGTGGACATTCGCCGGCGCAGGCCGGTGCGCATGGTGCGGCGGTTGCCGGCCTGAACCAGCAGCAGTGGTTTGCCCAGCCATCCCTTGGCCTGCAGCCAGTCCTGCACGTCAGTCTGCATCGCGGCGGAAATGCTCAGGTTCGGGTCGTGGTCGTCCAGGTCTGTCCGAGTGTTCGCCATCACGTGCTGCAATGCCGGCGGCACCGTCCGTGCCACGCGCTGCGAAAAATCCACCAGATGCTCGCCATCCTGCGTGCCCACGGCCCTGGCGCGCACCACCCAGCGCTCGTCCAGCCCGGCCTGAGCCAGCAGCGGCACCAGCTTCTCGTCGAAGTCGCAATACCAGACCGGGCGTGGACCTGTCTGACGCAGCCACTGCAGCAGCTGGCGTTTCTCGGTGCTCAGCCATAGCGGCAGCTTGCGCTTGGCCAGCAGATGGATCTCGCCCACATCGGGCTGCCCCTGGTAGAGAGGGCGCACCCAGCCTCCGGCGGCCAGCAGGTCCACCGGGGCTCCGTAGCGTGCCGCCAGCAGCCGGATCATCGGCTGGATGAGCACCAGGTCGCCCATGGCGCCGAAGCGGACGAGCAGGGGGCGGACGGGATTTTCTGCCGCCGCTGATGAGGTCGCCGCAGCGTGATGGGACACCGAAGGCATGGAAGGGGGGATGGCGTTGGGGGTGTCGGGCATGATGATGGCGTTCCGGACCGATACAGGGCTGGAGGCTGTCGGAAGTGTGGCGATGATAGCCCGTGCGTCAGCGGGATCGTGCAGCAGATGGGGTAGAATCGCCCGATGCACTGCCGATGGCCCACCGGAGCAACCTGGAAAGGCCCATTTATGGCGGCAGTCCTGCAGTCACGTCGGAAGCGTGGCAGAGTGGTCGATTGCACCGGTCTTGAAAACCGGCAACGGGCAACCGTTCGTGAGTTCGAATCTCACCGCTTCCGCCAATATCCCTGCGCCATTTTCCGTTATCTCCCCCTCTGTTTTTTTGCCCGGCGTTGCATGCGCGCTGCATCGGGGCGTTTTGCCCCGAGGTCTTGACATGGATCATTCCAACGATTGGCGGAAACGTTATTTTTCATGCCAAGCGTGGGTAGCCACCGGTGAAGGAGGCCGCCTGTCGCCCGGCGTCTGCAGGTAAAGCACTGCCTGCCGGGGACTGTGCGCTGGATTTTCTGCCGGGATCATGGCATGTGCTTCGACCGTACTGAAATCGTATCAGTGGCAGGCTGCGACCCAGGGTCGGACAAATCAATCACACAATCGGAAGCCTGCGCTAGTTAGTTACTTTCTTAATGGAATCTCTCGACATGGATCGTTTTGTAGTCATGGTGGACGCTGGTTATCTGCTGCATCAGTCGGCAGAAATCGTCAGCGAGCGCGCCTCCACCAAGCGACATCACCTGGAGGTCATGAATCCGGCAGCCCTGATCAATCTGCTGCTGGAAAAGACGCGTACCGCGTTGGGCCTCACCACCCGCGAACTGCTGCGGGTGTACTGGTATGACGGCGTGATGGCCAGCGGGCTGTCGCCGCAGCAACGAGCCATCGCCGAGCTTCCGGATGTGCATTTCCGTTCGGGCATCGTCAATGCGGCGGGCCAGCAGCGGGGGGTTGATTCCCTGATCGTTACCGACCTGATCGAGCTGGCCAGCAACGGTGCCATTTCCGATGCCGCCCTGGTGACGGGGGACGGCGACTTCGCCATCGGTATCGAGATGGCCCAGAAGAAGGGCGTGCGCATTGCGGTCATCGGCGTCGAGGACACCGAGCTGGGCGTCTCGCATCGCCAGAGCTTCGAGATCACCAGCCGTGCCGATCGTGTGGCACGCCTGAATGTCTATGACCTGTCGGCCGTGATGCGCTATGTGCCGCCGGCAGCGCCGATGGCCTCCAGCACGCAGGCCGGTGACTATGAATACAGTCAGCCTGCGTCCTACGCCAGCGGCCTGGCCGGTGCGGTGGCAGGGGGCGCCGGTGGTTATGGTGCGCCGCCGTCGGCGTCGGCCTACCCGGGCATGCGCAATGAGCACACGCCGCTGGATGACGAGAGCCGGCAGCAGATCATCGAGTCCGTCAAGGTCTTCGTCGAGGAACAGGCCGGTCTGTGCTCGGAAATCGATCCGACCAGCCGTCGCATCGACGCGGCCCTGGACCGGCTGCTGATCCATCACATCTATGCCGATCTGGGACACGGCAAGCTCACCAATGCCGAGAAGAACTTTGCGCGCGACCGTCTGCGTGCCGAGCTGATGAACAACAACTGACGGCATGAAAACGCCCCGATGCGGGATGCGCAGCGGGGCGTTCAGGATCGGCCTTTCCGGTCAGGCACCTTGGGCCGCGGATGCGTGCCGAAGGTGCCTTTTCTGTTTCCGGTGCCTGGTCCGGATCCGGAGGCTCGCGACCCGTCATCATGCAGTAGCGATGACGGGCGGATGATGATGCACCGGTCATGACGCGGCCGGTGTGGTGACTCAGACGTTCTGGGGTGCAGCTGTCGCGGCGTTGCCCTGAGTCTGGGACGGATTGTCCAGCACTTCGGCACGGGGCGCCGCGGAGCCATCGGCGATGTCGATGCGGCGCGGTTTCATGACTTCAGGAATCTCGCGCACCAGGTCGATGTCGAGCAGGCCGTTGTTCATCGAGGCGCCGACGACGCGCACGTGCTCGGCCAGCTGGAAGCGGTGGGCGAAGTCACGGGCGGCGATGCCACGATGCAGATAGGTGGGCTGCGAGGCGGCAGGGCGCTTGCGGCCGGTGATCTTCAGGCCGTCCTGTTCGACTTCGATCTCGATCTCCGAGCGGTCGAAGCCGGCCACCGCCATGGTGATGCGGTAGGCGTTCTCGCCGAAGACCTCGATGTTGTAGGGCGGATAGCTGGGCTGGGCGTCGTTGCGCAGCGAGTTGTTGAGCATGCGTGCCATGCGGTCGAAGCCAATGGCCGAACGGTACAGGGGGGCGAAGTCGAACTGGTTCATGGTTTCCTTATCCTCGAATCTCAAGCGATGGAATGTGCACGGGCCCGATTGGCGCCCGTACCATGAAGATGGGGAGGCTTGTGGAGATTTCAAGAGCCTTCTGGCGATGCGACGGCCGCGAGGACTTGTTCAGAGGTTCCTAGTGCAGCGGCCCGCCATGCGTCACCAGAAATCGCTCGATCATCATGCGCGCGCCTTCGTAGCCGGGATGCCGAGCAAAGAAATGCACGTCCAGCCAGTTCAGGTGGCCCTGCAGTTCGGCCGGGGAAGCCGTGTTCAGCTGTTCCAGATATTCCTCGTAGTATTCGCGGGCAATGTCGTACCAGCGGTTCTCGTCGAGTCGGCTGGACGTGCCGGTACTGGCACAGGCCAGGGTGTAGGCCTCGTCGATGACGGAGTCGGATTTCTCGGCAAACGTGGTGAAGGTCAGCAGGGTGGCAAAGGTCTCGGCCTCCCGGCCCGGTTCGATGGGACCGACGAACGCCAGCTGGCTGCCGTCGACGACCAGGGATGGGGTGAGGAACTGTCTGGCCTCCATGGGAGCATGCGCCGTAAGGGAAATTCCATGATCATCCGGGGTCTGCGGCAGGTTGTCTGTCGAATCCATCACGTTCTGGAGTTCGGCGGAAAGCGTCTTTGTCGCCGATTTGTCGCGCCGACGCATCACCGGGTAGTGCAGGCGGCTATCGGGGCAGGATGGATGCCGGGGCATGGCATGCTTCTATAATGGAGGCGTGCTACCCTGCTGGGACCTGTGTCCCGCAAACCGTCCTTTGAGTCGTATCCCTTTCTGCCCCCTGTCAACCCGGGTCACGTCTTCGCCGTCTTCATGTCCGATTTCCCCCTGCTGATCCATCGTCCGGAAGGTGGCACCGAGACCATGGTCATCTGCCTGTGTGCCGATTGGTGCGGCACCTGCCGCGACTATCGGACCATGCTGGCCGGCGAGGCGCCACGCCATGCCGGAACGGCCTTTGCCTGGGTCGACGTGGAGGACGATGGCGAGCTGCTGGGAGATCTCGATATCGAGACCTTTCCCACGCTGCTGGTCACGGTGAAGGGCCAGCCCCGGTTCTTCGGGCCGGTGCTGCCGGGAGAGGAAACGCTGCGGCGCCTGCTGCGGGCGCTGCATGAGCCCGGACGGCCGCCGGTGCAGGTCGATGCCGAGGTTGCCTCGCTGGCAGCGCATCTGAATTCACTGATTGGAGTCCAGTCATGATCAAGAAGTTGTCGATCGTCGTCGGCGTGCTGGTGGGCCTGTTGGTCGTGGCCGCCGTCGCGGTCAGTTTCGTCGATGTCAATTACTTCAAGCCGCAGATTGCCAACTTCGTGGCAACGCGCTACAAGCGTACCCTCTCGTTCGAGGGGGATCTGAAGCTGTCGATCTTTCCTCATGTCGGGGTCACGTTGCCGGTGGTGCGGCTGTCCGAGCCCAACCAGCCTGAGCAGGAGGCCGCCAGCCTGACGTCGGCGCAGGTCAGCGTGGCGCTGTTGCCGCTGCTGAAAGGGGATGTCCAGGCCGACACGGTCACCATTGATGGCCTGAAGGCCAAGGTGGTGCGTCAGGCCGATGGCAGCATGAGCATCGACGACCTGCTGGGCGCCCAGGATGCGCCCGCCCAGGAGCAGCCGGCCGAGCCGGAGGCTGCCACGAAGATTCCGGCCTTCCATGTGAACGGGGTGACGCTGGCCAATGCGCGCGTGGTCTTCGATGACCGCCAGGCCGGTCAGACCTACACGCTGGAGCGGCTCAACGTCGAGACCGGGCCGCTGGCCAATGTCATCGAGACGCCCGTCTCGCTGTCGCTGGGCTTTGGTGCCACCTCGCCCGAGGCGCGTGGCGACTTCAACATGAAGGGCCAGCTCAAGATCGACCTGGAGCAGGGGCGGTATGGGCTGCGTGACTTCAGCGCAGGCCTCAAGGGCGCCATCGATACGCTGCAGGTGCAGCAGTTTGCCCTCAAGCTCAAGGGCTTTTCGTTTGATCCGCAGGGCCCGGTCATCGATCTGAACGACCTGGCGCTGGATGCCCAGGGCCGGATGGGCGCTGACAGCTTCCGTGGCACGGTGGCGGCGCCGAAGCTGGCCATTGCCAGCGACAAGGCTTCGGGTGATACGGTCCAGGCCAAGGTGAGCCTGGGTGACAAGGAATGGCTGTCGGCCGTGCTGACGCTGGCTGGCGTCGGTGGTACTGCCGATGACCTGAAGGTGAACAGCCTGGGGCTGGATGCGAAGCTGACGCAGGACGGACGTACCGTGACGACCAAGCTGGCCACGCCGGTGCAGGCCAGCCTGGCGGCCGGTCGCTATCAGCTCACCGCGCTGGATGGCCAGGTCGACATCGAGGATCCGTCGGTGTCGAAGGCGGCCTCGTCGCTGAAGCTGGGCGGCCAGGTGTCGGCCGATCTGAAGAAGGAAACCGCAGCGGCTGATCTGTCGGCCCTGCTGGACCAGGCGAAGATGGCGCTGAAGGCCGGTGTCAATGGCTTCAAGACGCCGAAGATCACGGTGGCCCTGGATGCCGATTCCCTCAATGTGGATCGTCTGTTCCCGCCGGCCAAGACCGATACGGCGGCGGCACCGGCACCGGACTCGGCCACGGGCAATCCCACCGAGACGCCGGTGGACCTGTCGGCCCTGAAGGGGCTGACGGTGGATGCGCGGGTTGGCATCGGTCATCTGATCGCGCGCGGCCTGGAAATGCGTCAGCTCAAGGCCAACGCCAAGGTGGCCAACGGCCAGCTCGTGCTGTCTCCGGTGACGGCCATGCTCTACCAGGGCAAGCTGGCGGCTTCCTCCACGGTCACAACGGGTTCGTCGCCTGCAGCCAACAAGGTGACGCTGAAGGCGGATCTCACCGGCATTGCCATTGAGCCGCTGCTGAAGGCACTGGCCAATCAGGACATGCTGGAGGGGAGTGGCAACCTGAATGTGGCTGTCAACACGGGCGGTGCCACGGTGGAGGCCATGAAGCGCTCGCTGGGTGGCAATGCCTCGGTGGCCCTGAAGGACGGCGCGCTCAAGGGCATCAACCTGGGCGAGAAGCTGCGCGAAGCACGCAACATGTTCAAGGCCAACACCGGTACCCAGAATCAGGCCTCCGACAAGGCCAAGAAGACCGACTTTACCGAGATGTCGGTCAGCTTCCAGCTGCAGAACGGTGTGGCGCGCAGCAACGACCTTTCGCTGAAGTCGCCGCTGCTGCGGGTTGGCGGGGATGGTTCCATCGACATCGGTCGCAGCGTGCTGGACTACACGGTGCGTGCGTCGGTGGTCGGTACCAGCAGTGGACAGGGCGGACGTGAGCTGGCCGACCTGAAGGGTGTGACCATTCCCGTGCGCCTGAATGGCCCGTTTGATGCGCCGTCCTGGCAGATCGACTGGTCGGCTGCCGCCAAGGACGCCCTGAAGTCCAAGGTGGGCGAGGAGCTGAAGGACAAGGCCGAGGACAAGCTCAAGCAGAGCCTGGAAAAGAGCGGCCTGGGCAGCAAGCTCGAAGAGAAGGTCGACACGAAGAAGGCCAAGGATGCCCTGAAGGGCCTGCTGGGCCGCTGATCGGCATCATCTGACGCTTGCGTCAGCGCCCCGGGGGATCCCGGGGCACAAGGAAAGGGCCGGAAGGAGAGATCCTTCCGGCCCTTGTTGTTTCATGGTTCCCGCTCAGAACGGTCGCACGCGTCCCTCGGCCATGCGGACAAGCGGTTCAGGTTCGGCCAGCGTCCATTTGCGACGTGAGCCTGTGATCCAGCCGCGCTGCTGCCAGTCTGCCAGCAGGCGGTTCAACGTTTCGGGGCGGATGCCAAGCTGGGCGGCCACATGGCGCTGGCTCTGGGGGAAGTTCAGCTCGTCGCCCTGCTGCTTGCGCAGTGCCACGAAATAGGCCGCCAGCCGCTGTTGGGCCGTGCTGCTGGTCAGCCACTCCACCTCGTTGACGCGGTGATAGAGCCGCTGGCTGAAGCGCTGCAGCATCCGGATGGCCAGGGGCGGGTGAGCCTCGCAGGTGGTGCGCAGGCTGATGCCCGACAGCCGCCAGATGGTGACGGGGCCGCTGCCGGCACGGGAGCTCATCGGATAGCGGCCATGCTGCATGAAGATGGCGGCCTCGGCCACCAGCGAGTTGGGGCCGAAGGATTGGAAGACGTGTTCGTCACCCTCCTGGCTGAAGCGCACCATCTCCAGCTGTCCGCTTTCCACCAGCAGGTAATGGGTGGCGGCATCTCCTTCGTGGAATACGCTCTCGCCCGCGTTCAGCGTCTGGTGCCAGGCGTTCTCGGCCAGTTGCATCAGAACGGGCCGGGGAAGACCCGAGAACAGGGGGTGACGATCCAGCAGCGCGACGAGAGGGGCGTTTGCCGTCGAGGGGCTTGGGGAGGATGAGGGGGTCATGGATAAGGATGCGGGGCCCGGAAAATGGCCCTGGAATGCAGGCGGTGTTTCGTGGCCTTCAGCCCGCATTCTGCCATGCTGCGGTCATCGGGCGCGTGATCGCCACAATGCCCGAAGCGCCAACCCGCCCAACACCAGCAGGATGACGGCAAGAATGGCGCTCCAGATGGAATAGGGCAGTCCGATCAGCGCCTGGTCTGCCTCGGCGCATGAGGCGCGGGGCTCGAAGACTTCGGGCAGCCAGTCGGCCAGGTCGGTGTCCATTAGGAAACGGTCGGCTGCCGTGACGGCGCAGGAACCGCTGGCGGCTGCCACGAAATGCTGATAGAGCGCCGTGACGAGGGCGCCGCCAGCCGCCACGATGCCGGTTGCGGAAAAGAGTGTGGCAATGACGCGTCCCGCCGAGCTTCTGACAGGCGGCAGGGCGGCCAGCATGGCCAGTGCGCCACACAGCAGGTACAGGATGCGTTGAGCGATGCACCAGGGGCAGGGCTGCATGCCCAGCACGTGCTGTGTGAACAGTGCCACGCCGACACTGCCCCAGGAGAAAAGGACGATGGCGACCGACAGGCGGCGGTGTGTTATACTATTCAATCTCATCGTGTTTCGGAAGTTTGCTCAAGCAAAGGGTCTTTGTTGTGTTTCAGCGACAATTTCTCCCTGCGCCTGCAAGAAGCACGCCTTTCATTCTTAGCTTAACGGGACTCAGGGATGAAATCGACTCGTAAACCTAATTCAGCCATGACCGCACATCACCACAGT
>ERZ772874.1000-NODE-1000-length-15127-cov-13.916335_pt1 | contig 15127 bp, 16 predicted proteins | sample MGYA00580586_ERZ772874 | MGnify/ENA primary metagenome ERZ772874 (study PRJEB29015, sample SAMEA2737952) | human oral metagenome | biome: human oral; feature: human-associated habitat; material: dental | place: China | collected 2154 ... | reverse complement strand
ACAGGGCTGACGGCGTGTACGACGGCGGTCGCCTTCCTGCTCACTCTCGCGGTGACGCCGCTCGCGCTGATGATCCCCGCGGCGGCGACTGCGCCCGTCCTCATCTACGTCGGCGTCAGCATGATGGCAGGGATGCGGAATCTCGACTATACGGATATTGCCGAGTACATTCCCGCGTTCCTCTGCATCGCCTTTACCGCGTATACGTTCAACATTGCCAACGGCATCTCTGTGGCCTTCATCGCATTTGTCCTCATGAAGCTCGCGGCAGGGCGCATGAGCGAGCTGCACAAGGGACACTATCTGCTCGCTCTCCTGCTCGCGTACTACTTCTACGCCATTGCGGGCGTGAAATAGGAGGCCGCTATGCACATCGACATCCTGTTGACGGGCGGACAGGTCTACAACAGCTATCTCAAAAAATTCATCCCGGGCAATATTGCCGTCAGCGGTGACCGCTTTGCCTATGTCGGCATGGACGAACTGCCGCTCACGCCGCACTGTACGGTCGATCTCGCGGGGCAGTACGTCATCCCCGGGCTGATCGACTGCCATATGCACATTGAAAGTACGATGTGTGCGCCGCGGACGTTTATGAACGGTGCGGTGCGCAGCGGTGTGACGACGCTCATCGCGGAGCCGCATGAGATCGCAAATGTATTCGGTCTCGCGGGCATCCGCGCGCTGATGCAGAGTGCACAGGACGGCCCCTGCGACGTTCGCATCGCCATCCCCTCGTCCGTTCCGTCGACGAATGACGCGCTCGAGACGGCGGGTGCCGCGATCGAGAACGATGATGTCGAGGCGCTCATGCACATGGATCAGGTGATCTGCCTCGGCGAGGTGATGAACTGCCGCGAGGTTATTGCGGACGCGCATTCCAAGACGAATCGTCTGATCCGCCAGATTCAGCACGGCCGGCCGGATTTCTCCATCGAGGGGCACTGCCCGCGCTTCGTCGGATGGGAGCTGGCGCAGCTCCTCTATCGCGGCATTCGTTCGGACCATACGGACCAGTCGATGGAGGGGCTCACCGCGCGTGCCGCGAATGGAATGTTCATCCAGCTGCAGGAAAAGACGCTGAAAAAGGAATTCCTCGACTACCTCATGGAGAATGGGCTGTCGGGGCGTTTTGCCCTCGTCACGGACGACACAATGCCGGACGATTTCGTGCGGCGCGGGCAGCTCAACCATCTCGTGCGGCGGAGCATGGAGCTCGGCCTCGCGCCCGAGGAGGCGATCTATGCGGCGACCTATGCGCCCGCGCAGCACATGGGACTCCGGGACAAGGGCGCCATCGCGCCCGGCCGCATCGCCGACTTCGTCGTGCTCTCGGATCTGCGGGCCTTTGAGATCGAGCGCGTCTGGCGCGCGGGACGGCAGGTCTTTGCGCGCGGCGAGGCGTGGGAGGAGCCGGAACGTGACACATCGTTCCCCGCGCATTTTTACCGCAGCGTGCATCTGGCGCCGCGCAGTGCCGAGGATTTCGTCCTGCGTGCGCCGATCACGGAGGGGACGGTGCTCTGCCGCATCCTCGAGGTGCAGGAGCATACGACCTTTGTCGCAGAGGGGCGGGCAGAGCTGCCCGTGCGCGGCGGCGTGATCGACTGGGAGAGCAGCCCCTACAACCTTGCCTGTGTCTTTGAGCGGCATGGCAAAAACGGCGGCTGCGGCATGGCGCTTGTCGGCGGGACAGCGCTCACGCGCGGTGCGGCGGCGACCACCTATGCGCACGACAGCCACAACCTGCTCGTCCTCGGACAGACCGCGGCGGATATGCAGGCGGCGGCGAACGCCGTCATTGAGGCGCAGGGCGGTTTTGCTGCGGTGCGGGACGGCCGTGTGCAGGCCTTTGCGCCGCTGCCGATCGCGGGCATCCTCTCCGATCGCCCGCTCCCTGTCCTCGGCGAGCAGATCGCGCATGTCCGCCGCGTCCTTGCGGACTGCGGCTATCGCCACGACAATGTCATCATGTCCCTGAGCACCATTCCGCTGCCTGTCAGCCCGTATTTCAAACTGACCGACAAGGGCATCATCGACGTGAAAAAAGGCGCCGCAGTGCCTTTGATTGTATAACGAAAAGTGCTGCTGTACGAAGCCGGAAAACTTCGTGCAGCAGCACTTTTTTGGAGGAGTCCATCATTTCAGCCGCGCACTGCAGTAAACGCGGCTGACATGGTGCCGCATGCTGCGACCAGTGGCGCGCCCGGCCTCATGGGCCGCATCGTCGGCTCCATGTTCGCGGGCGTCTACATGGGCTTCGTCGTTGACCACTTCGGCTGCACGGCACTCAGGTAGCCGAAGCGGCAGAGCAGTGCGGCGATACCGGCAATCGCCGCGCCGATGTAGCCGATGTGGGCGAGGTGGCCGTCCCCCGCCGCGAGCCCGCCGAGGTACGTTCCGCTGCCGATGCCGAGGTTGAAGATGCCCGAGTAGATCGCCGTCGCAACGGTTGATGCGTCGCGCGAGACCGTGGCGAGAACCTCCGCCTGGAACATCGTGTTGTAGAGCGTTGCGAGGATCCCGAGCAGCATCGTGAGCACGATCATCGTGCCGACGGAGATGGATGCCGCCTGCCAGAGGAAGAGCATGGCCGCGATCCCGACGAGACACCAGCGCAGCAGGAAAAAGCGGCGCTTTCCATACATCCTGGAGAAAACGAGGCTCGCGAGGATGCCGCTGACCCCGAGCAGCATGAGTGCCGCCGTAATCAGATCGGGCGAGAACGCCGCGACATTGTGCAGGAACGGCTCGATGTAGCTGTACATCGTGAAGTACGCCGTTGCAAAGAGTGCCGTCATGATGTAAATGCACGCAAGTGCAGGCTGGCGGACGAGCGACGGCAGTTCGCCGATGGTGAACCCCTCTCCCGGTGCCCGTTTCGGCAGAAGAAGCGCGAGATAGACAAACGCGATGGCGGCAACCACGGCGAGCAGCAGGAACGTCATGCGCCACCCCGCCGCCAGACCGATCACACGCCCGAGCGGCAGCCCGACAATCGTCGCGACGGAGCTGCCCGTCACGATCATGCTGAGCGCCATCGGCCGATGCTCGCGCGTCACGAGACGCGTCGCAAGAGGTGCGGCAATCGACCAGAAAATCGAGTGCGCACAGGCGACGATGATGCGTGCGCCGAGCAGCATATCATAGCTCGACGCGAGTCCCGAGACGAGCTGCCCGATGCCAAAGAGCGCGACCATCAGGAGCAGGAGCCGCTTCAGCTCCATGCGGCAGGTCAGCAGCATGAGCGGCAGCGAGAGCAGCGCAACCACCCACGCATAGATCGTGATCATCTGCCCCGCCGCCGCCTCCGTCATGGAGAACGACTCCGAGATATCGATGAGCAGGGCGATCGGTATGAACTCGGATGTGTTAAAGATAAATGCGGCAATCGTAATGCCGAGCAGCGCCATATATTGACGCATTGGAATTCTCATAGCAAAGCCCCCATGTCTAAATACGTTCCCTCATTATGGGACGGAGACAGGGGAAATGCAAGAAAAAAGTGTAGTCGGAAAGTTCGTTTTACAGCAGCGCGCAGCTTATGCGGCCTCGTTCTCCTCGACCAAGTCCATCTCGCGCAGCAGGGAGGACTCCATCCGATTCGTGATGCGGTCGGGGCTCTTGTGCTGGATGCTGCTGCGGCGGCAAGACCTGCTAAACTCATCCGTCGGCGGCGCGAAGCTGCAGGGCATCTGCCGGCAGCGCGGCGTGCGAAAATGAGCAAAAGATCAGCGGCGAATTTGTCCTCTGCCATCGCGATCACATCGTCCGGCGTGTACGGATCGCTGCCCTCCGTCGCAAGAGTCGACGCGCAGCCGGAGAGGAGGGCACCGCAGAGGAGGGCGAGGGCGGCCCAGATCCGCAGCGATTTCCTTTGCTTTCGCATCGCGGTCTCCTTTCCGAGCATCCCTGATTTAAAAAAGAGCCGTCATCTCTGACGGCTCGTGCACTCTCATATGGAGCGGGCAATGGGAATCGAACCCACCTCTAAAGCTTGGGAAGCTTTCATTCTACCGATGAACTATGCCCGCAATCTTGAGTATAATAGCAGATTCGGCGCGGTTTGTCAAACGCGCGGAGGCGCTCACTCCTCCGGGAGGAGCATGGCAAGATCGGGCATGAGCTTCGTGATGTCGCGGATGAAAACGCGCAGGACGCTCGTCATGACATCGGGATCGAATGCCTCGGGGTTGTGCGGGACGACGACGTCGGCGAGGATGGTCGTGTCGGAGGTGAGGTAGAACTTGATGAGGCGGCTGTCCTGGTTCTGCCGCATGAGCCAGCCGGTGAGGAGCATGGCATTCGTATCATCGACGGCATTCTGCGCGAGGCGGATGCGGATGGTGGCGTAGGCGGTTGCGTCAATGAGGACGACGATGGGCAGACGGCGCCCCTCGATCTCAACCTCGCTCTCAAAGATCGCCGTATCGCGGTCGTCGCCTGTCTCGCGGACCTGAAAGCCCGAGATGTTTTCCTTCTTGAGATACTCCTCGAATGTCTTGGCCGCTTCGATCACGACCAATCACCTCCTCTAAAATTATCGTTCTTCGTAGACGAAACTGTCGCTGCGCGGGTCATAGCGCAGGTAGTAGGCCTTTATGACGGCGCCGATCTCACTGAACAGCCCCTTGCCGAACCCCAGCCGCATGATGGGCTCCCCATCCAGATCCGCATGGCCGAGGATCACCTGATACTCATCGGGGGATGGGTTGTAGTAGTCTGTACTGTCGAGATAGACGCGGTATTCGCCTGTCACGGGCGATTTGCCCACGATGACGGCATGTCCGGAGATATGCGAATTCGGCTCCCATGCGAGCTCGGTGTTGGAGTGGTAGTAAAAGAAGGTCCGGCCGCTGCTTGTAAAGGCGCCGACATCGCCGTAGGACGGCTTGCTCACGGGCGCCATATACTGAAAGAGCAGTTTTTTGTTCTTCCAGAGAGAAAAATTCTCGTATGTACCGAGCTGCCAGAGCAATACCTGAATCTCGGTACCGCCAATGCGATAGTAAGCGCTGCGGGTATCCGCATCGTATTCGACGCGGGCAGGTGTCAGGAGCGGTGCCGTGTTTGCGGGCTGCGGCGGTGCGGCAGATGTTGGAATCGGTGCCGCAAGGAGGAGTGCCAGCGTGAGTACGGCGATGAGTCTGTGATATACATTCATGCGGTACCCTCCGTTCTTTCTAATAATGTTTTATTATAGCATAGCGGAGTGAAAAGGGGAAGAAAAAAGAAGCTGTCGCATTGGGGGCGGCAGCTCCGTGGGGAATGATGTTATTTAGAACCGGTAATTGCTCCGAAACCAGAGGGTGCGTCCTGGCTCGGAGATATGACCGCCGGCGGGGATGCCGAGACCGACGATGGCGGCCTCGCTGTAATTGACGAACTCGGCATAGGTCTTGTTGAACAGGTTGTCGACGCCGAGGGAGAACGTCAGATTCTCATCGGGACGGTAGGCAATGCTGAGTCCAAGCGTGCCGAATCCGCCCGTGGGACCGTAGTCCGTGCCCGTGACGCTGCCGTAGCCTCTATGATAGCGGTTCTGATGGCTGACGAGGCGCCAGACGGCGTTTGCCTCGACTTTTTTGTGGCTGTATTTCGCCGTGAGGTTTGCCTCGAGCGGTGCGATCTGCGGGAGAGGCGCATTGTTTGTGCGGTCCTCGCCGCGCGTGTAGGCGAGCGAGGCGCCAAGCGTCCAGCGCGGCGAGAGTTTGCGCGTGATCTCCGCCTCGAACCCGTAGAGGCGCGCATTTACATTTCCGTAGGGCGTGCGCGCGTTCATGCCCATCCCGATCTGCGGCAGGCGCAGGATGTAGTCGTGGATGTGCGCGTAATAGAGCGAGAGGTTTGCGCTCGTCTTCTTGCCCTTGTAGACCCATCCGAGGTCGAGCTGTGTGTTCTTCTCACGGCGCGGACGGTGGGCGGCGGGGTCGGCGTGCATGCCGAGCCGGCGATTGCTGTAAGCGAGCCAGGTATGATAGGCCTCCCAGTAGTCCGCGGGACGCTCCGCATGCCCGACGCCGACGTAGAACGTGAGCGGCTGCTTCTTTGCCGTGCGTTCCCAGCGAACGAAGCCGCTGACGGCACGGTCGCTCGTACTGCCGGGGACGAGATCGCGCGTGAGCATCCCCATCGGATTCCGGAAGCGCGCGTTATGATAGTCCGTATCAATCTTGTCGTAGCGCAGACCCGTGAGGAGACGGCTGCGTGCGGCGAGATCACGGTTGTACTCGAGGAATATGCCGAAATTCTTGATGTCCATGTCGTTGCTGAACGATCCCTTGAGCATCCGATGTGCCTCGGCGAAGAAATGCGCGTCATGCCGCATCTCGATGCCGACGGCACCGGTGCTCTTTTGCGAGAAACGCAGATCAAGGGCGGCGCGCGCACCGTACTGCACGCGTTTCACATCTGTGCCCATCGCCATCCCTCCTGCGGGGCGCAGGCTGTAGTTGTCCATGATGTGATCAATCGTGTTGTGGTTGAGCTGAACCGTGAGCTTCTCGACCACAGGCGAGAGGTGTGCGTGCTCGAATTTCACACCGTAGCTGTCGCGGTCGAACTGCGGACCGTCCATCATGCCGTGTGCGTATTTTGCCCAGCCGCGGCTGCGGTCGTAGGAGACCTCGAAGAGGGTATCGGGATCGGGCGTCAGACCGACGATGCCCGTCAGGCTGTGGCGGCCGTAGCCCGAGTGGATGCGGTGCCCGCCGCCGTCCTTGTAGTCCTGCGCATAATTGCGCGTCTGGATGAGGCGCAGGTAGCCCTCTTTGCCGCCCGCCGTGATGTCGATGAGATCATCGAACCGGTGACTGCTTGCGCCGAGCACGGAGATATTTCCGCGCACGCCGGGGGCTTCAAAACGCTCTGTTGTGCGCTCAAAGACGACATTGCCCGCAACGCTTGCACCGTAGCGGACGCTCTGCGGTCCCTTGTTCACGATGATGCGGCTGAACGTCTCGGGGAAGGCATAGGTGGCTGTGGGGTCCATGCGGTTCGGACAGCCGCCTGCCATCCCGCCGCCGTTCATGTCCATCACCATGCGTGACCCGCCCATGCCGCGCATCATCGGGTCGCCGCCGAGGCCGCCCTTGCGCACGACGGAGAAACCGGGGATCGTCTTCAGGTAGCCCGCGCCGTCGGCCGCAGGGATGGGCTGGCGCGGTCTGCGCGGATCGGTTGCGAGCGTGAGCGGCGTGCGCGTGCGGTAGCCGGTGACGATGACCTCGCCAAGCGTAAATTCGTAGGGCGCATCCTCTGCGGCTGCAGGGCTTGCCGCGGCGGGAATATCCATCGTTGTGCCGCCCGGATCGGCCTGCATCGTCTCCGCCGCGTAGGCGTGTGCGCTGAGGGATACGGTGCCGAGTGCTATGCTGAGGAGCGTGAGGCGGCGGCTGAGTTGTCGGGTCATTCAGTGTACCTCCTGTAAAGTGCGAAAATGAGACTCATTATCTTAAAGATAACGAAATGATAACATAATTCAGATAAAGAAAGCAAATAGAAAACTTTAATGAAAGAGCAATATATGAGAATAAAACAGGCGAAGATTCAGCACTATGCACTTGCCGTATCTGTGCACACAAAAAAGCCCCGCAAGGTGTGCTTGCGAGGCTGTGCCGCGGGTGGTGGTGCGGCGGGATCAGTGATGGAACAGGCGGATGTGGGTCATCGCCATTGCGATGCCGTATTTGTCGCAGGTCTCGATGACGTTGTCGTCGCGGATGGAGCCGCCGCTCTGCGCGATGTAGGAGACGCCGCTCTGATGCGCGCGCTCGACGTTGTCGCCGAACGGGAAGAAGGCGTCCGAGCCGAGGGAGACGCCCTTGATGCTGCGGAGATAGGCACGTTTTTCCGCGCGCGTAAAGGGTGCGGGCTGCTCCGTGAAGAGGCGCTGCCAGTCCGCGGCGAGCAGAGCGTAGTCGTCCTCGTCGCCCGCGGTGTAGACGTCGATGGCGTTGTCGCGGTCGGGACGCCGGATGTCGTCACGGAACGGGAGCGCGCGCACCTGCGGGCTCTGGCGCAGGTGCCAGATGTCCGCCTTATTCCCCGCGAGGCGCGTGCAGTGGACGCGCGACTGCTGTCCCGCCCCGACGCCGATCGCCTGTCCGTCGACGGCGTAGCAGACGGAGTTGGACTGGGTGTATTTCAGCGTGATGAGGGCGAGCAGGAGGTCGCGGCGGGCCTCGGCAGGGATGTCTTTGTTCGCTGTCGGACGCTCGGCGAGGCAGTCCTCTGTGATCTGCACGTTGTTGCGCTGCTGCTCGAAGGTGACGCCGTACACGTCCTTGCGCTCGAGGGCGGGCGGCGTGTAGCTCTCGTCCATCTGGAGGATGAGGTAGCTGCCCTTGCGCTTCCTCTTTAGAATCTCAAGAGCCTTTTCCGTATAGCCCGGCGCGATGATGCCGTCGGAGACCTCGCCGCGCAGGAACTCTGCAAGGCTCTCGTCACAGATGTCGGAGACGGCGGCAAAGTCGCCGTAGGAGCTCATGCGGTCGGCGCCGCGTGCGCGGACATAGGCGCAGGCGACAGGCGAGAGGTCGCGCCCTTCCGCCGCACAGGCGCGGGCAAGCGTCTCGGAGAGCGGCAGGCCGAGTGCGGCGCCTGCGGGGCTGACGTGCTTGAAGGATGCCGCGGCGGGCAGCCCCGACATCTCCCGCAGCTCGCGGACGAGCTGCCAGCTGTTCAGCGCATCGAGCAGGTTGATATAGCCGGGGCGTCCGTTGAGGACGGTGAAGGGGAGACCGCCGTCCGCATAGACGCGCGCGGGCGTCTGGTTCGGGTTGCAGCCGTATTTCAGTGCGATTTCGTTCATCGTGAGCGCTCCTTTTCTCTCGCATCGGTTGTTCTGTGTTTATTATAGCGGCGGGGGGGATCTGCGGGCAGTGCGGTTCCTACGCCGATTTTTCGACACGGCGGCTGCATTCATACAGATGCTCGGGGGCGATGTCCACATCGTCGCTCCAGACGACGGTACCGTATTCCGCACGCGCACGCAGGAAAAAAGCAGGATTTTTGAGCATGGCATAGAGTTCCTTTTCGAGCAGAGGGCGCGCGTCGTAGAGACGCCGACTGCCGTCTGCAAAGGTAATCAGCAGGGTATAGTCACGCTGTGGCTTGACATCCTCGACGAGCCAGACAGGACGTTTCATAACAGAGGCCTCCTTTCCTCAGCGCAGTGGGGCGATCTTATAGAGCGGCTGCTCGTTTATGGCGAGCTCCCAGTTTGCGAGCAGCTCGTCATGGTGCAGCTCTCTGCCCATGCGGCGATCAGCTTTTGCTGTTTTCGCGGCATATCCCCATCTGTGAGGTCGCCGTTCATATCAAACACCGCATGGCAGCCCTGATACGAGGCGTGGAAATGCGGCGGATTGTGTTCGCCGTTGTTATACATGCGAATGATGATCCCGAAGAACATGGAAATCGTTGGCATAGACGCTGCCTCCTTCGATCCGGTTGTTGATTCTATTATACAATGTATGAACAGCCAGGACAAGAAAGAGGCATAAAAAAGCAAGGATAGGCCTCCGTGTTTGGCAAAGTCTAGAGGCAAACTGTCCCGCTGCGCTCCATGTCCACGGTGACGGCTGCCGTACGGAATGCGATCTCATAGACGATGAGCGCGTCGCCGGCGGCATCGATGGTCTCTCCGTAGCCCGGAATCTTCGCCGCAAAGGAATCGGCGAGGTCGAAGATGCTGCGCGTGCTCGGCGCCGCTGTGCCGACGGCGCGGACGTGCGCCGTTCCGCCGTCATGCGGGATGGTCGTAAATGAGACGGTGCTGTTTGCCGCCATCTCGCTCACCTTTGCATTGTCGGCAAAGGTCGCAAAATAGACGCGCCGCTCCTCCGGCACATAGATAAAGTTCACGATGCGCACATGGGGCGTATTGTCCGCGGAGGTTGCGAGAGCAATCTCTCTCTGCGTGCGCATCAAGCGAAGAAATTCATCCGTCATGTTCATTGTCATTCTCCTTTTCTTTGCGGAATACTTGGAGTATAGTATAAAAAGGTGTCAACTTGCGGTACCTTTTATGGAGATGATGACAATGCATAAATCCGAGCGGCTGAATGACATGATGCGTTATCTCGCGGGGAAAAATCACTTTAACCTGCGTGATCTGATGGAGAAATACGGCATTTCCCGCAGCTCTGCCCTGCGCGATGTCCGCGCGCTTGAGGAGCTGGGCATGCCGATCTTTTCGCGTCCCGGGCGCGGCGGGTCATACGGCATCCTGCCGAACCGGCTGCTTGCGCCGGTTGTTTTCACGGCAGATGAGATGTATGCACTCTATGTTGCGATGCGCACACTGGATGCCTATCAGACAACGCCGTTCCATCTGGATATTGCGCGTCTGCGGGAGAAGTTCGAGGGCTGTCTCGCGCCCGTGCACATCGAGCGCCTGCACCGTATCGCGGAGATCCTGCACCTTGATGCGGTGCAGCATCCGAACGAGAGCGCCTGCCTCAAGGACCTCCTGCAGTTTGCCATGGAGGAGCAGCCCTGCACGATTGCATATCGAAAGGGAACGCTGCGCACCTATACGCTGCAGTTCTTCCGGATCAGCGCGGCATATGGGCAGTGGTACGGGACGGCGTACAATTTTGAGACGGGGCGGGTGCAGGTCTTTCGCTGCGATCGGATTGTCTCGGTGCGCCCGTCTGCGGAGGAGGGCAGAGCCCTGCCCGCGTTTGCACGCTCCGCCGAGGAACTCTATCGCTCTGCGGATGCGGTCTCCTTTGCCGTGCGGGTCACGGAGCGCGGCCGTGATCTATTTCATAAAGAACACTACCCGTCCATGCACCTTACAGAGCAGGACAGGCAGTGCTGTATTTGCGGGTTTTACAACCCAGGCGAGGAGACGTTCATTGCGGACTATTTTATCCGCTGTGGGGATGCGGTGCTGGAGATTCGGCCTCAGGTGCTGCGGGACGTGATCCGCGTGCGGCTGCGCGCGTTGACGGCGCATTATGAAAGGGTGGGGGCAGACATGCCTCAATCGGAGATTTTCTGATTGCGCGCCGAGTTTCCTGCGTACGGAAGCTGCGGGGCGGTGAGGCGGAAGGCCAGCGTCTCGCGGTCGACGATGCCGAGGACGGCGTCGCTGTCGTAGAGGGCGAGCAGGAAGTCTGCCATCTGGGCACTCGTGTGGTAGGTGCCGAATGCCTTGTCATAGTCGTAGGCGGGGGTGTCGTTGGCGACGGCGCCGAACTCGGTCTGCGTTGCGGCGGGGGCGAGGAGCTTTGCACGGAGTTTCGCCCCGCGCGCGGCGAGTTCCTGTGCGAGCCCTTCGGTAAAGGCGCTGACGTAGAATTTCGTCGCGCAGTAGGTGACGACGGACGGGACGATCAGGTAGCCGCCGACGGAGGAGATGTTGATCAGCTGCGTGCCGTCGGTGTCGGCGAAGTCGCGGACGAAGAGCGAGGAGAACATGGTCAGTGCCTCGATGTTTAGGTGAATCATCTGCCGGATCTTGCCGAGGTCCTGCGCGCCGATCGCGCCGTAGCTGCCGAAGCCCGCATTGTTGATCCATGTTCGGAGGGACAGGCCCTTCACCTCGTGATAGACCTGCATGACGCTGTCGGGTTCCGACAGGTCGGCCGTTTTGATGATGATGTCGAGTGTCGGATGCGCCGCGAGGAGTTCTTCCCTCAGCGCAGTCAGCCGCGCGGTGCGGCGCGCGATGAGGATGAGGCTGTGCCCGCGCGCGGCGAACGCCCGCGCTGCGGCGGCGCCGATGCCTGCGCTCGCGCCGGTGATGACGGTGTAGTTTGCTGTGTCCTGGCTCATATGGGGACCTCCTGATCGTGTCCAAATATTTGATATGCTAAGCGCAGTATATCACATTCCGCCAGCTGGGACGGTCTTTTTTATGCACGGGGAATCCACTGCGTAATTGTGAAAATACGGTGCTTTTTTGTCTGCGAAAGAGTATAATGAATACATGAGAAAGAAAGGGGGCCTTTGCATGGTGCCGCGGTTAGGGCATATCGCGTTCTTGAATGTGCTGCCGCTGTCGTATGCGCTCGCGCACGGGGCGGCGGAGGGGCTGGATATCCTGCGCGCCTCGCCGGCGCAGCTGAACGGGTGCCTGGAGGCAAAGGGGCTCGATGTGTCGGGCGTGTCGTCGATCACGTACGCGCGGCATGCGGATGAGCTGCTCATCCTGCCCGATGTCTGCATCGCCTCGGACGGCGATGTGCGGAGCGTGCTGCTCGTCTCGCGCGTGCCTGCCGAGGAGATCGGCACGCAGCGTGTCCTGCTCTCGGATCAGTCGGCATCGTCCCATGCGCTGCTGAAGATCATCCTGCGCCACAGCTACGGGGCGGCACCCGCCTACGAGACGCGTGCACTCACGCCGGAGGATCCGGTGCCGGACGGGGCGGCGGCGTCGCTCTTCATCGGAGACGATGCGCTGGAGCTCTATCATCACCCGCCGAACGGCATCCGTATCTACGATCTCGCGTACGAGTGGAAGCGCCTGACGGGTGCACGCATGGTGTTCGGGATCTGGGCGGCGGCGCGTTCGTTCGCGGCGGCCCATCCGGCGGAGCTCGCCATGGTGCATGGGCGGATTGCCGAGGCGTTCCGCCGCTGGGACGAGGCAAAGGATGCAGCGATCGCTGCGGTGCTCGCGGACGGGCGCTTTACGCGCGCGCAGCTGACGGCGTATCTCGGCAGCGCGGTTGTGTGGCATCTGGACGCGGAGACGCTCGCGGGACTGCGCCTCTTTTACCGGTATGCGGCGGAGGACGGGCTGATCGCCCGCGCGCCCGCGATCGAGCTGGCGGCAGTTTGACGCGGATTCCGCTTTATAGTAAAATATTCCCATAAAGCAGCGACGAAACGAAGGGAGCGCGATCATAATGCAGATGTGGAAAATCCTTTTAGCGGCACGCGGTATTCTCTGGGCGGCACGTAAACTGAGGAAGCGGCAGCATTTCCGCCGCTGCCTCACGGCGGGGATTGCGCTCGCGGCGGCTGCTCCCCTCGCTGTCCATGCGCCCGCGGAGGCGGCACAGATCCTTGTGAAGGAGGGGATGCGCGGCGGCGCGGTGCGTCATGTGCAGGAGCTCCTCATCCAGGCCGGTTATCTGGACGGCGGGGCGGACGGCATTGCGGGGCCTCTGACGCGTGCGGCGATCGAGCGCTGCCAGGCGGATCACATGCTCGTCGTGGACGGCATCTGCGGCGAGGCGACCTATCGGGTGCTCTCGGGCGGCGCAGAGTACGATCCTGTCGCGCTCGGCATCACGGATGACCGCGGGTCGCAGGTGAGCCGCGGAAGCGGACGGTCGATCTACGTGTCGGCGACGGCGTACAGCGCATACGACCCGGGCAACAGCAACCGCACGGCAACGGGGACGCTCGTGCGTCATGGGGTGATCGCCGTTGATCCCTCAGTCATTCCGCTCGGCACGCGGGTCTTTATTCCCGGGTACGGCGAGGCCGTGGCAGAGGATGTCGGCTATGCAATCAAAGGCTATCGTATCGACGTTGCGTTTGATTCGCATGCAGAAGCATTGATGTTCGGACGGCAGGATCTCGAAATTTTTATCATGGAGTAGTGCAAAGCAGTTATGAATCTCTCTACGGAGCGGGCGAATGAATGGATTCGCCATGCGGCGGCGGCGGGCGTGTATTTCCTGACACTCGTCGCGTGTTATATCAATATGGGGCAGGACATGGGCGCGGAGTATTTTCTCCCCGCGTTTGTCCCGTTCCTCGCTGTCCTCATGCTCGTGCAGTACGGCACGGGCGTTTCTCTCTTCTCGCGCGGCATGATCGGGGCGATGGTTCCCGGCGTGCTCTGGTGCGTGACGTTCCCGCTCCTCTATGCTTGGACGTATCAGCAGCCGTGGTACAGTTCTCTGATCTACTATGACTTCCTCATCGGGACGGCCAATATGCTCGTGCTCGCCGCGCTCGGCGGCGTCCTCTTTCATCTCGGACACCGGCGGCTGACAGCGGCGCTGCTCGCCGTGCTCGGCTTCCTCATGGCGCTCATTCCGCTGACGCAGATCGCCTACTATATGACGGTCTGGCATGCCCTGAGTCCAGCCTCGCTGATGGCGCTCTATCTGACGAACTGGCACGAGGCGGGGGACTACATCGAGTCGACTGTGGGCATCGGGCCCGCAGCGGCCATTGTGCTCGGCCTTCTCGTGCTCGTTTATCTCTCGTACCGCAGCTATCTCGTGCTCAGCCGGCGCATCTATCCGAGCGCCGAGGGTTCGCGCATGGGCGCGCTTCTTGTCGTCATACTCATCGCGGCGGCCGTGCACATTGCGCTCATTCCGGAGTGCTCGATCGCGGCGATTTACAAAGACGTGACAACGTATGTTGAAGAAACGCAGTCGTACAGTCTGAATCAGGGCGAGAGATATGCATCACTCATCATCGACATGGAGAATACGCTCGCTGCACGCGCGCCGGGCACGGTGATCTTCGTCATCGGCGAGTCTGCTTCGCGCGACTACATGCACTACTATACGCCGGGCTTCCCGTATGAGAATACGCCGTGGCTCGAGAGCATGGCGGAGCGCGACGGCTTCCTCATCTATCAGAACACCTACTCCGCATGGACGCAGACGGTCCCCGTCCTCGAGCGTGCGCTGACGGAGAAGAGCCAGTACAACGACAAGGAGTTCTTCGAGTCGGCGTCGCTGATCGACGTGGCGAAGAAGATCGGTTATCATACGTACTGGTTCAGCAACCAGGGCCGCTACGGGCAGTTCGACAGCGCGATTACGATGGTCGCAAAGACGGCGGACACGGCGGAGTGGACGGACGATTCCTATACCTTTACGACGAAGTTTGATGAGAGCCTGCTCCCGTACCTCACACGGATCGACCCGCATGCCAACAACTTCATCGTGCTGCATCTGATGGGCAGCCATATCTACTACAACAACCGCTATCCGGACGAATGGGCGAAGTTCGCCTCGGCCGACGGCGACTCGGTGATGACGAGCGCGCCGTCGTACGCGAACAGCATTCTCTACACGGATCACATTCTCGCGGAGATCTTTCATTATGCGGAGAAAAATCTGAACCTCCGCGCGATGGTCTATTTCTCCGATCACGGCGAGAATCTGAAGATCTCGCACAACCCCGATGTGTTCCGCTT
>ERZ772874.998-NODE-998-length-15133-cov-15.540589_pt1 | contig 15133 bp, 12 predicted proteins | sample MGYA00580586_ERZ772874 | MGnify/ENA primary metagenome ERZ772874 (study PRJEB29015, sample SAMEA2737952) | human oral metagenome | biome: human oral; feature: human-associated habitat; material: dental | place: China | collected 2154 ... | reverse complement strand
CAAGCCTGAAGGCAGAAGATACCAAGGTTCGGAACTGGTATCAGGAAAAAGGTGTTAGCGAAAATGGCTATTATCTAGTGGTGGGACGATTCGTTCCTGAAAACAACTATGAAACCATGATTCGTGAATTTATCAAGTCCAAGTCCAAGAAGGACTTCGTCCTCATCACAAATGTCGAGCAGAATAAATTTTACGATCAGTTGTTACAGGATACTGGTTTTGACAAAGATCCTAGGGTCAAATTTGTCGGTACGGTCTATGACCAAGAATTGCTCAAGTACATTCGTGAAAATGCTTTTGCCTATTTGCATGGGCATGAGGTTGGAGGGACTAACCCTTCTCTACTGGAAGCCCTAGCATCTACAAAACTGAATTTGTTGCTAGATGTTGGCTTTAACCGTGAGGTTGGTGAAGACGGGGCTATTTATTGGAAAAAAGACGAGTTGGCACACGTCATTGAGGAAGTAGAGGGATTTGATCAAGTAGTGATAGCTGACTTGGATTTCAAGTCAAGCCAAAGAATTCTCTCAGCTTTCACATGGGAAAAGATTGTGTCAGATTATGAAGAAGTGTTTAAAGGGTAAAGAATGAAACGGATTTTATACTTGCATGCTGGTGCAGAAATGTATGGAGCAGATAAGGTTTTACTGGAATTGATCAAAGGATTAGATCGCCAAGAATTTGAAGCTCATGTCATCCTGCCAAATGATGGTGTTTTAGTCGAGGCCTTGCGTCAGGTTGGAGCTCAGGTCAGTGTGTTGGATTATCCGATTTTACGAAGGAAGTATTTTAATCCCAAAGGCATTGCCGACTATATTCGCTCTTACAATTTCTATGCTAAGCAAATCGCCCTCTATGCTCGAGAACACAGTATAGATATGGTTCACAATAATACAGCGGCTGTTTTGGAGGGTATCTATTTGAAACGCAAGCTCAAGCTGCCTTTGATTTGGCATGTTCATGAGATTATCGTCAAACCCAAAGCTATTTCTGACTTTATCAATATGCTCATGGGACGATATGCAGACAAGATTGTGACGGTGTCCCAAGCGGTCGCTAATCATATCAAGCAGTCTCCCTTTATCAAAGATAGCCAAGTGGAAGTGATTTATAACGGTGTCGATAATGCTGTCTATTATCCAATGGATGCGTCTTCTATTCGTGAAAAATTTGACATTGCGCAAGATGCACTTGTGATTGGCATGATTGGTCGGGTCAATGCTATCAAAGGGCAAAATGATTTCATAGAAGCAGTCGAGCCACTTTTGGAAAAGAATGAGAAAGCGGTGGCTTTCCTAGCTGGAGGTGTTTTTCATGGTGAAGAATGGCGCTTAGAAGAACTAGATAAGAGAATAGCTTCTTCATCTGTTGTGTCACAAATTCATCGTATTGATTACTACGATAAGACTTCTGAACTTTATAATATGTTTGATATCTTTGTCTTACCAAGTATAAAACCTGATTCCCTACCTACAGTAGTCCTAGAAGCCATGGCTTGTTCAAAACCAGTTGTTGGTTATAACAATGGGGGAATAGCTGAAATGGTAGTAGATGACAAAAGTGGTTACTTAGTCAAACCAAATCGTCCTCAAGAACTTTCTAATGCCATTTCTCTATTACTAGATAGTTCTGAAAAAAGAGAAAAATTTGGGCGAGTAGGATATCAGAGACAAAGAGAGCTGTTTTCTTTGGAGAGTTACATCAAGAACTTCTCGGAATTTTATGATAATTTACAATAAGGGGTATAATGGAAAATTTAATCATTTTAGACAGTGAGCTACAAAAAAAGAATGAAGAGCATTATCAATCTCTTCATGGCGGGAGCCGAGTAGTTTATACCAACTATGAAAGTCCACTTATAAGAAGAGTACGTAATTTCAAATACATCGGTAGTGCTTTGTATCATTTTTTAATGTGGAAAATGTCCTACGATTATGCTCGGAAATTCATAAAATATGATGTCAAGAAAATTATTTGTGTAAATCCTCTTGTAGGTATCTTTTTAGGAATTTTAAATAAAAGTGGCAAGGAAATTACATTAGCAGGATTTTTGTTTGAGAATAAGAAAAATAAAATCTATTATTATTTACGAAAGCAACTTGTGAAAAAGTCTTTCCAGAATATCAGAAATATCATAGTCTATGGTTCAAAAGAAATCCATTATTATTCGAAACTCTTTCCAGAATTTCAGGAGAAATTTAAATTTATTCATTACGGCTTAGATTATGATAATCAACTAACTTATCAAGGTTCTTTACCAACTAAGTATATCTTTTCAGGTGGAGGCAGTAACCGGGATTATGAGACACTAGTTAAGGCAGTGGAGGCTTCAAATCTTTCAATGCCGTGTGTGATTGCAACTCAACCATGGAGAGTTCCTACGCATGGTTCAAACATTCAAGTTTTATCTGATGTAGTAGTAGAAACCTTTGGAGATGTATTAGCTAAGTCTGATTTTCTTGTCCTATCGTTAAAAGATATTGATTTATCCGCTGGTCATATGGTTATGCTTCAAGCAATGTCTTTAGGAGTTCCTATCATTGTAAATGACATCCCATCTGTTCGAGATTATGTTGATGAATCCTTGGTGACTTTTTATCCTTCAGGGGATTTTGAGGCACTAGCACAGCTAATGGAACATTTCAATCCTATGGTTGATGATATTATTCAAAAAGTTGATAAAGCAAAGGCACTATACTTTGAACAATATACCTCTATAAAATTGATGGATAGACTATTAGAATTTTAAATAGGAGAGACTGAATGGTAGAAAAGATTGACTTTGTTGTCGCATGGGTTGATGGGAATGATTTGGTTTGGAGAGAAAAGAAAGCCCAATACGATGGCTCAATAAACACTTTTAAAGAGGGTATGAACTCAGAGAAATCCTATCGTGAATGGGGAACTTTTAAGTACTGGTTTAGAGGTGTGGAAAAATTTGCTCCTTGGGTCAATAAGATCTACCTTGTGACTGACCAGCAAAAGCCAAGCTGGTTAGATATAAACAGTGAAAAATTGGTCTTGGTAGATCATACAGAGATTATCTGTAATGCCTATCTACCAGTTTTTTCTGCCAATCCTATTGAAAGCAATATTCATCGAATCCCTGGACTCTCTGAGCACTTTGTCTTTTTTAATGATGATATGTATTTGACGGCTCCAGTTGAGCCGATAGACTTTTTCTCGGAGGATGGTTTGCCAAAGTATGTTACAGCTTTAGCTCCTATTACAACGGAGAGATATGGAACTGGTCATTTCCAAATGAATGATATGGGAATTATCACTAGTCATTTTTCGAAGAAAGAAATTTTAAATAATGGTCACTTTTTTTCCTTTAAGCATGGGATTAAACAATTAATCAAGACTTTACTTTATGGGACTACTAAGTTTATCTGTGGTTTCTGGGAGAGTCACCTGCCCTATCCCCTACTAAAATCAACAATGGACTTGGTATGGGAAAAGGAAAAAGCAGTTTTGGAGACAACCTCAGCGAGTCGCTTCAGAAGTCCCTCTGATACCAATGTTTGGCTCTTTAAATATTGGCAGATCGCTAGTGGTCAATACGCTATCGGAAATCCTAAGTTAGGGGGACTCTTTTCTTTGGATAATGCCGGACCAGATTTTTGGAAGCTACTGAATTCTGGTAAATACCAAATTATGTGTATCAATGACGGACACAACGTTCAAGATGAGGAACAGGTGATGACAGACTTCGTCAAGGCTATGGACCAACTGCTTCCAGATAAAAGCTCATTTGAGATTTAAACTGAAAAAATAAGTAAGAGAAAGAAAAAATAGATGATTTCGGTAATTGTGCCTGTTTACAATGTGGAGGACTACCTTCATTATGCTATGGAGAGTTTGGAACATCAGACATACAAGGATATGGAGGTCCTCTTGATTGATGACGGATCGAGTGATGGCTCAGGACTCTTGTGTGACCAGTATGCCCAGCAGTATGATTGGGTGACGAGCTACCACAAGGTCAACGGTGGTTTATCTGATGCTCGCAACTATGGGGTCTTGAAAGCCAAGGGTGACTGGATCACCTTCCTAGATCCGGATGACTATTTGGAACCTTGCGCCTTGGAACTGCTAGCAGAGCTACAAGGTCGTACCCAAGCAGATATGGTTAGTGGTAAAGTGGAGCCGACAGCCCACTATCATCGTTATCAAAATTTTCGCTTGGATCAGCTTGATCTAGACCAGGTTAAAGTCTATGATAAGGCGAAGGCTCTGACTGAAATGCTCTACGGAGACCTTGTGACGGTCTCTGCTTGCGGGAAACTCTATCGGAAAAAACTTCTGGAGAAAGCTCCCTTCCCTAAGGGGCGCATCTACGAAGACCTCTATGTAATCAGTGAGCATCTCAACCAAGCCCAATCAGTTGCCTTGTACCATCTTCCGATTTACCATTATTACCATAGACCCGGTAGCATTACTGCATCGGCTTTCACGCCTAAACAATACGAGTTTTATGAAGCAATTGATCATTTAAAAGAGGTTGTGAATGCAACCTATCCTGAGAGTTCAGAACTCCAAGAAGCCATTATTTCTCGATTCTTTACAGGAAGTCTTCTTATCTTTACAATGATTCATGATGGAAATCCAGCAGAGTTCAAGCGACTTCAGGAGAAGATGAGGCCATATTTGCCTCTTGTCTTGAAGAATGCTAGAGTTAGTAAGAAACGTAAGATTCTCTATATTTTGATTAGTAGGTATCCACGCCTCTATTTTTACTTTAAAAAGTGGAAGAAATAAACGACTGAATGAAAAAAGTTCAGAAATTAGAAAAGGAAAATGAAGATGTTAAAGATAGAACGTGATAAATTGCTCGTGACAGCAGTTTTATTTGTGATAATTTCTATAGATATGATAAACACTTCAATGTTAGCACCTGTATTACCTAGTATACCTAATTTTGTTCCTTTCTTTGCAATCATGTTACTAGCTGTGCGTTTTTTATATATTCGTAGCTATTCTTTGAGTTTTTTAATATTTGCACCTACCCTCATTTTAGTTGGAAGTATGGTTTATTATAAGGCAGGAAACTTAAATGGTTTAATGTTTTTGCTGTTGATTGTTTTTCTTTATAAAGCAGATTTAGAGTCTATACTTAAAATTTATACTTGGACGAGTTTATCTTTTATAGTGCTTATTATTTTACTATCGTTAGTCAATGTTATTCCCAATTTACAGTTTGTTCAAACTCGTCCTGTGGGTGTAGTTGTACGTAACTCTTTTGGTTTCATCTATCCAACAGATTTTGCCTCGCATTGTTTCTATCTCTTTACTGCTCTGTCCTATCTTCTGAGAAAGAAGTTTATCTTACTAAGAACCCTATCAGGTGTAGCCTTGGCAGCCTTTATTATTTATTATTGTGATGCCCGTTTAAATGCAGGCTCCATCTTAGCAGCAACAGGAATTTTTCTATACTTTTATTATCGTAACAAGACTGAATGGCGTTTATTTTCCCTACTGCCTTTTTCGGCTGGTATCGCTTCTTCGGTCATGATTTATCTATCCAACAAGTTTAGTTGGTCTCATCCAATATATGTTTCTCTGAATAACTTTTTCGGAATGCGATTGTATTTGGGACATGAAGCGCTTAAGAAATATGGCGTACAGTTATTTGGAATTCGTGGAATTTCCTTTGTTGGATATGGAGGAAAGACAGAAACGGTTTTGAACTATGACTATGTAGATTCGTCTTATGTACAAATGTTATTTACTTACGGTTTGATTCCAGTTGTTATGTTGGTATGCCTATACATGGTTCAGTCTTGGACTCTCTATCGTAGGAAGAACTATTTATTGTTAACCTGCCTGGCCTTAGTAACAGTCAATTGTATGTTTGAGGCCTTCTGGGTTCGTCCATCATACAATATTTTTATGTTCCTTCTTTTTGCTACCATCCCAGCGATGGAATTTGAAGGAGAAAAATCTGAGATGGGGGAAGCCGTGTGAGAGTTTTAAAAAATTACTTGTACAATCTGTCCTATCAGTTACTTGTCATCGTCCTACCAGTGATTACAACTCCCTATATCACCCGAGTTTTCTCTTCGGATGATTTGGGGTCTTACGGATACTATAACTCTATCGTAACTTATTTTATCCTACTAGCGACGCTGGGAGTAGCCAATTATGGGACCAAGGAAATTTCCGGCCATCGTAAGGAAGTTGAAAAGACCTTCTGGGGTATTTACAGTTTACAAGTCCTTTCAACCTGTTTAGCGGTTATACTTTATATAAGTGTTTGTTTGCTTGTACCGTCAATGAACAATCCAATTGCCTATATACTTGGCTTTAGTTTGCTGTCTCGTGGTTTTGATATTTCTTGGCTTTTTCAAGGGTTAGAAGATTTCAAAAAAATCACAGCTCGTAACACAATGGTCAAACTTCTAGGAGTTGTTTCGATTTTTCTCTTTGTCAAGAAGCCATCCGACTTGTACTTGTATATCATCCTCTTGGTTGCCTATGATCTACTAGGTCAGTTGAGTATGTGGCTTCCTGCTCGGGAACACATTCGTAAGCCACATCTGGATATAGCCTATGCCAAAGAGCATATCAAACCAGTCATTCTTTTGTTTCTGCCGCAGATTGCCATTTCGCTCTACATCACGCTAGATCGCACAATGTTAGGTGCCTTGTCTTCGACCAAGGATGTCGGGATCTATGACCAAGCCTTGAAATTATTGAATATTTTGTTGACCTTGGTAACGTCGCTAGGTAGTGTCATGTTGCCTCGGGTCTCCAACCTCCTCTCATCAGGGAATCAAAAGGCGGTTAACAAGTTACATGAAATGTCCTTTCTGGTTTATAACTTGGTTATCTTTCCGATGATTGCGGGGATTTTGATTGTCAACAAAGATTTTGTTCAATTTTTCTTGGGGCAAGACTTCCAAGATGCTCGCTATGCGATTGCCATCATGGCCTTTAGAATGTTCTTTATTGGCTGGACCAATATCATGGGAATTCAAATCTTGATTCCTCACAATAAGAATCGTGAATTTATGCTATCAACAACGATTCCAGCTGTTTTTAGTGTGGGCTTGAATCTCCTCTTGATCCCACCTTTGGGCTATATTGGGGCGTCAATCGTATCTGTTGCAACGGAAGGTTTAGTCTGGTTCATCCAGCTCTACTTTACACGTTCGTACCTAAAAGAGGTCAAGATCTTTCCATCTATGTTGAAAATACTTCTAGCAGCACTCCTGATGTACGGCGCCTTGTATTCTGTACAAGCTTTCATCCACTTCTCATCTGTTGTGAATGTCTTGATCTATGCTGTGCTTGGTTTCCTAGTCTACGGTGGCTTGATTTTGCTCTTACGAGTTTTGGATTTTCAAGAACTAAAAAGTGTTTTAAAAAAATAAGGAGAACTTATGTACGATTATCTTATCGTTGGTGCTGGCTTGTCAGGTGCAATCTTTGCCCACGAAGCTAACAAACGTGGCAAGAAAGTCAAGGTGATTGACAAACGTGACCACATCGGTGGAAATATCTACTGTGAAAATGTTGAGGGTATCAATGTCCACAAGTATGGGGCTCATATCTTCCATACATCCAATAAAAAGGTCTGGGACTATGTCAATCAGTTTGCAGAGTTTAACAATTACATCAATTCCCCTATCGCCAACTATCAAGGGCATCTTTACAATCTGCCTTTTAATATGAACACTTTCTACGCCTTGTGGGGAACAAAGACACCTCAAGAAGTCAAGGACAAGATTGCTGAGCAGACGACTCACATGCAAGATGTTGAGCCAAAAAACTTAGAGGAACAAGCCATTAAGTTGATTGGTATGGATGTCTATGAAAAGCTAATCAAGGGCTATACCGAAAAGCAATGGGGACGTTCCGCTACTGAACTGCCACCCTTTATCATCAAGCGTTTGCCAGTTCGATTGACCTATGATAACAATTATTTCAACGACCGTTACCAAGGAATTCCAATTGGTGGTTACAATGTCATCATCGAAAAGTTGTTGGAAGGAATCGAAGTAGAGCTCAATACCGATTTCTTTGCAAATCGGGAGAACTTGGAGGCTTCAGCAACTAAGCTTGTCTTCACAGGGATGATTGACCAGTTCTTTGACTATAAGTTTGGTGAACTAGAGTATCGCAGTCTCCGTTTTGAGCATGAGATTCTGGACCAGGATAATTATCAAGGAAATGCCGTTGTCAACTATACTGAGCGTGATATTCCCTATACGCGTATCATCGAACACAAACATTTTGAGTTTGGGACTCAGGCCAAGACCGTTATTACTCGTGAATATCCAGCAGATTGGAAAAGAGGAGATGAACCTTATTATCCAATCAATGATGCCAAAAACAATGCTATTTATGAGCAGTATCTAGCAGAAGCCGAGAAAAATGGACGCGTGATCTTCTGTGGTCGCTTGGCAGATTATAAATACTATGATATGCATGTGACTGTTGAACGTGCATTGGATGTGGTAGAAGAAGAACTAGGGAGCATCTAAGAACTTCACAGATAAAGGGGAGAAAAGGTGAAATATTATCTGAAGGATTCATTTCTGCATAATGCACATGAAAAGAATGCAGGGAGTAAGGCACGGAATGACGTGGAAGCTATTCTAATCTCAGAGGGTTATGAGGGCTTGGAGCTCAAGGTTGAGAATTGGTATAAGATGAATTTCTTTAAAGCTCAACAACACAAATATCGGGCGACCAAGTCTGTGTTTGATCAGTTGGGGGCTGGAGATGAATTGCTGATTCAGTTCCCGATTATCCACCATACATTTTTCATCTCACAACTCATCAAGCAGGCGCAAAAAAGAGGAGTTAAATTCTATCTTTTGATCCATGATATTGAAACCTTGCGTCATGCAGCAGGTTCAGAAGTGAAATTTCGCCATAAAGTGAGAAATTACTTCCAGGAAAAGAAAGCTTTGATGTTAGTGGATGGGATTATCGTTCATAACGATATCATGAAAAATGTTTTAGCTGGTCAAGGATTTCCGTCTGATAAAATGGTAAGTCTAGAGATTTTTGATTATTTGATTCCAGACTTCCAAGAAAAATCTCTTCCTCAAAAAGATCAACCTATCATAGTTGCTGGGAATTTGAACCCTGCAAAGTCAGGTTATCTTTATAACTTGCCAGAACAGCCAGCCTATAACTTGTACGGAGTGGGCTATGATGAAAGTCGTGCATTGAAAAACACTAGCTACTTTGGTTCCTTTATGCCAGATGACCTCCCAGCTGCTCTTGAAGGTAGTTTTGGTTTGGTCTGGGACGGAGACAGCTCAGAAACCTGTCAAGGTTCTTACGGAAACTACCTACGCTTTAACAACTCGCACAAGGCTTCTCTTTATTTGGCGTCAGGTTTCCCACTAGTAGTGTGGAAGGAATCGGCTCTGGCCCACTTTGTACTGGACAAACAGTGTGGAATAGCAGTTGATTCTTTACATGACCTCCAAAAGTCACTAGACGATTTGACAGATCGAGATTACATGAAACTGTCAGCTAATGCTAGACAAGTAGGAGTAGCGCTTCGAAATGGTGATTATCTGAAATCGGCTATTTCTAAATTGAAGTAAGAATTTGAAGCTACTCATTAATCAGTTCGTTAGAAAGGTTACTTCATTATGAAAGGTATTATTCTTGCAGGTGGTTCGGGAACACGCCTTTACCCACTTACTCGGGCAGCGTCAAAACAGCTGATGCCTGTTTATGATAAACCCATGATTTACTATCCTTTGTCAACCCTGATGTTGGCTGGAATCAAGGACATTTTGATTATCTCAACACCACAGGATTTGCCCCGTTTTAAGGACTTGCTCTTGGATGGTTCCGAATTTGGGATCAAGCTTTCCTATGCGGAACAACCTAGTCCCGATGGACTTGCTCAGGCTTTTCTTATCGGTGAAGAATTTATCGGTGACGATAGTGTTGCCTTGATTCTAGGCGACAATATCTATCATGGACCTGGATTGAGCAAAATGCTTCAAAAGGCAGCCAAGAAAGAGAAGGGTGCGACTGTTTTTGGCTACCAAGTGAAGGATCCAGAGCGTTTTGGTGTGGTCGAGTTTGATACAGACATGAATGCTATTTCCATAGAAGAAAAACCGGAGAATCCTCGCTCCAACTATGCAGTGACAGGTCTTTATTTCTATGATAATGATGTTGTGGAGATTGCCAAACAGATAAAACCAAGCGCACGTGGTGAGTTGGAAATCACAGATGTCAACAATGCTTATTTGAAACGTGGAGATCTTTCTGTTGAGGTGATGGGCCGTGGTTTTGCTTGGTTGGATACTGGGACACACGAGAGTTTGTTAGAGGCTTCCCAATATATCGAAACGGTTCAACGAATGCAAAATCTCCAGGTTGCAAATCTGGAAGAAATTGCCTATCGAATGGGTTATATCAGACTTGAAGATGTACTGAAATTGGCGCAACCTCTTAAGAAGAATGAATACGGACAATACCTGCTCCGTTTGATTGGAGAAATCTAGATGACAGATAATTTTTTCGGCAAAACACTTGCAGTGCGTAAGATTGATGCCATTCCAGGTATGTTAGAGTTTGATATTCCAGTTCATGGTGACAATCGTGGCTGGTTTAAGGAAAATTTCCAGAAGGAAAAGATGGTGCCACTTGGCTTTCCTGAAAGCTTCTTTGCTGAAGGGAAACTGCAAAATAATGTCAGCTTTTCTCGTAGAAATGTTCTTCGAGGCCTCCATGCCGAACCTTGGGACAAGTATATCTCAGTAGCAGACAATGGGAAAGTTCTGGGTTCTTGGGTTGACCTACGTGAAGGTGAGACTTTTGGAAATGTTTATCAGACCGAGATTGATGCAAGTAAGGGAATCTTTGTCCCTCGTGGCGTAGCCAATGGTTTCCAAGTACTCTCGGATACAGTTTCTTATAGCTATCTGGTCAATGACTACTGGGCACTTGAACTCAAGCCTAAATATGCTTTTGTCAACTATGCAGACCCAGTTTTGGGCATCCAGTGGGAAAACCTAGAAGCAGCAGAAGTCTCAGAAGCTGATAAACATCATCCCCTACTTAAGGATGTCAAACCACTAAGAAAAGAAGATTTGTAAAAAAGTTAAGGAATAAAAATGACTGAATACAAGAATATCATCGTGACAGGTGGGGCTGGTTTTATCGGTTCTAACTTTGTTCATTATGTTTATAATAACTTTCCAGATGTTCATGTGACAGTACTGGACAAGCTGACTTATGCGGGTAATCGTGCTAATATTGCAGAAATTTTAGGCGATCGTGTTGAGTTGGTCGTTGGAGATATTGCTGATGCAGCCTTGGTCGATAAGCTAGCTGCTCAAGCAGATGCCATCGTTCACTATGCGGCTGAAAGTCACAATGACAACTCACTTAATGACCCTAGCCCCTTTATCCACACCAACTTCATCGGGACTTATACACTCTTGGAAGCAGCTCGTAAATACGACCTTCGTTTCCACCATGTGTCAACTGACGAAGTCTATGGGGACCTGCCTCTGCGTGAAGATTTGCCGGGGCATGGAGAAGGTCCAGGTGAGAAATTTACCGCTGAAACAAAGTACAATCCAAGCTCGCCTTACTCATCAACCAAGGCTGCTTCAGACTTGATTGTCAAAGCTTGGGTACGTTCATTTGGTGTCAAAGCGACTATTTCTAACTGTTCAAACAACTATGGTCCTTACCAGCATATCGAGAAGTTCATCCCTCGTCAAATCACCAATATCTTGAGTGGTATCAAGCCAAAACTCTACGGTGAAGGTAAGAATGTCCGTGACTGGATCCATACTAATGACCATTCATCAGGGGTTTGGACGATTCTGACAAAGGGTCAAATCGGTGAAACCTACTTGATTGGTGCTGACGGTGAGAAGAACAATAAGGAAGTGTTGGAACTCATCCTCAAGGAAATGGGACAACCTGCTGATGCTTATGACCACGTGACAGATCGAGCTGGTCACGACCTCCGCTATGCCATCGATGCCAGCAAACTTCGTGATGAACTAGGATGGAAACCCGAGTTTACCAACTTTGAAGCAGGTCTCAAAGAGACCATCAAGTGGTACACAGACAACCAAGACTGGTGGAAATCTGAGAAAGAAGCGGTAGAGGCTAACTATGCTAAAACGCAACAAGTGATTAAATAATCAGATACTAAAAAGCAAGAGAACTTAAGGTCTCTTGCTTTTTATGTATGTCGTAATCTTTTATTTTCTTATTTCTTGTTTATAGAACTCTTTAAGGGCATCCTGCCAGGTTGGAATGATGAAACCAGTCGCTTTTGCTTTTGCCAAACTCATGGTTGAGTTGAGGGGACGTTTGGCCTTTGCAGGAAACTTGCTGGAGTCTACAGGAATTACTTCGACATCACTGTCTTTAAGAATCTCGACAGCAAAGTCATACCAAGTGGTGTCTTCAGCTGCGTCATTTGATAAGTGGTAGTAGCCAAATGCTTTTTGATTTTCAGTCAAGTAGGTCATGAACTCAGCCAAGGTACGTGTCCAAGTCGGACGACCGTGTTGATCGTTGACAACAGTAAGCGTTTTATGGGTTTTGGCCAGATTTTGCATGGTAAAGACAAAGTTTTTGCCATAATTTCCAAAGACCCAAGCAGTGCGGATGATATAATGCTGTGACGTAAGGTTTTCAACAAGTTCCTCACCCATTCGCTTGGTACGTCCGTACTCTGTTTGCGGATCCGGTAGGTCATCGACTTCCCACTCTTGTCCAACGGGTTTGTTTCCATCAAAGACGTAGTCTGTTGAGATATAGACCAGAGTAGCTCCATATTTTTCAGAGGCCTTGGCTACATTTTCAGTTCCAGTTACGTTGATGGCAAAATCCAGTTCTTTCCCCTCATCTTCGGCTGCATCCACAGCAGTGTAGGCTGCACAATGATAGACCAGAGTTGGTTTAACCTCAGCAAATACTTTCTCAACCATTTCAGCATTCGTGATATCCATTTCGGCCACATCCACTGCAACATAGTCCACATTTCGTTCATCTAGTAAATAACGTAGTTCAGTACCGAGTTGACCATTCGCACCTGTAATTAATATCATTGTCTTCTCCTTCACTTTTCTTCTCTCTAACTAATCATAGCAAAAAAATGATAAAAAATCTGTTATCCGGTCTTATTTTAAGAATTTGTGCTAGAAAAAATTGTGTTAGGAAATATGAATGTGAGGTAAATTTTTTAATAGAAAACCATTTTATCAGAATTTACCAAATTAAGTAAAGAATTCAGAAAATTCTGTTGACATCTCTCTAAAAAGAGTCTATAATGGGGAGAAAGTTTTAAAGGAGAAATAAATGAAAAGTTCAAAAATATTTGCCCTTGCGGGTGTAACCTTATTGGCGGCGGCGACTCTAGCTGCTTGCTCTGGATCAGGATCGAGTGCAAAAACTGAGAAAACATTCTCATATATCTATGAAACAGACCCTGACAACCTCAACTATTTGACAACTGGTAAGGCGGCTACTGCAAATATTACCAGTAACGTTGTTGATGGCTTGCTAGAAAATGACCGCTATGGTAACTTTGTACCGTCAATGGCCGAGGATTGGTCAGTATCCAAGGATGGATTGACTTATACTTATACCATTCGGAAGGATGCAAAATGGTATACTTCTGAAGGAGAAGAATACGCAACGGTTAAAGCGCAAGACTTTGTAACTGGTCTAAAATATGCTGCTGATAAAAAATCAGATGGTCTTTATCTTGTTCAAGAATCAATCAAAGGATTGGATGCCTATGTGAAAGGAGAAATCAAAGATTTCGCTGAAGTAGGTATTAAGGCTCTTGATGACCACACTGTTCAGTACACCTTGAACAAGCCAGAAAGCTTCTGGAATTCTAAGACAACGATGGGGGTAATGGCTCCAGTTAATGAAGAGTTCTTAAACTCTAAAGGGGATGATTTCGCTAAAGGAACAGATCCAAGTAGCATCCTATACAATGGTCCATTCTTGCTAAAATCTATCGTAGCCAAATCTTCTGTTGAGTTTGAAAAAAATCCAAACTATTGGGATAAGGACAATGTTCATCTTGATAAAGTGAAATTGTCCTACTGGGATGGTCAAGATACTAACAAACCAACCGAAGCCTTCAAAGATGGCAGCTTTACAATGGCTCGTCTCTTCCCAACAAGCGCTAGCTACCCAGAGACTGAAAAAGAATATAAAGACAATATTGTTTATACACAACAAGACTCATCAACTTTCTTAGTTGGTATCAATATTGACCGTCAGTCTTATCAATATTCATCTAAAACAACTGATGAACAAAAAAATTCTACCAAGAAAGCTCTTCTAAACAAAGACTTCCGCCAAGCACTTGCCTTTGGTTTTGATAGAACAGCCTATGCTTCTCAAGTTAATGGTGCAAGTGGTGCTACTAAGCTTCTTCGTAACTTGTTTGTACCGCCAGCATTCGTGCAGGCAGATGGAAAGAACTTTGGCGAAATGGTCAAAGAAAAATTGGTGACTTATGGTGACGAGTGGAGCAACGTGAACTTGGCCGATGCTCAAGATGGACTCTACAACCCAGATAAGGCCAAAGCAGAATTTGCCAAAGCTAAGGCAGCTCTTCAAGCTGAAGGTGTGCAATTCCCAATTCACTTGGATATGCCTGTAGACCAAACCAATACAACAAAAGTTCAACGTGTTCAATCCTTCAAACAATCGCTTGAAGCTACTCTAGGGGCAGAGAACGTCGTTGTCGATATCCAACAACTTCAAAAAGATGATGTCTTGAATATCACTTACTTTGCTGAAACAGCTGCTGGAGAAGACTGGGATATCTCAGATAACGTTGGATGGTCTCCAGACTTTGCAGACCCATCTACTTACCTTGATATCATCAAGCCATCTGTAGGGGAAAATACAAAGACTTACTTAGGATTTGACTCTGGAACAAACAACGCTGCAGCGAAGCAAGTTGGTTTGGAAGACTACGAAAAAATGGTTGTGGAAGCTGGTGAAGAAGTGAATGACGTTTCAAAACGTTATGAAAAATATGCTGCTGCCCAAGCTTGGTTGACCGACAGCGCCTTGCTCATCCCAACAACTTCTCAAACTGGTCGTCCAATGTTGTCTAAGATGGTACCATTTACACTTCCGTTTGCATACTCTG
>ERZ772874.997-NODE-997-length-15139-cov-11.127486_pt1 | contig 15139 bp, 15 predicted proteins | sample MGYA00580586_ERZ772874 | MGnify/ENA primary metagenome ERZ772874 (study PRJEB29015, sample SAMEA2737952) | human oral metagenome | biome: human oral; feature: human-associated habitat; material: dental | place: China | collected 2154 ... | reverse complement strand
AGTCTTAGGCGTTGTCAGCTGCGAGCGCGGCGTTGACCTCGCGGCGCTTGCGGCGACCCCACGCGATCTTCGCGGCGATCAGGCAGGCGATGAGCGCGAGGCCGGCCCACCCCCAGGGAGATCCTGCGATCGCCCGGATCGCCGCCGCAAAGACCGCGAGCAGCCCCAAGCCGTAGAGCAGCGCCCACAGGATGCAGCCGGGGATCATCGCGATCGTGTAGGTGCTCCAGCGCATGCGAACCAGGCCAGCCCCCGCGTTGACCGCCGTCTGGACGCCGACCGTGAGGAAGCACAGGGGGATGACGATGATGCCCCACTTGTCGAGCGTCGCCGCGCCCTTGCGGGGTACGGGTCCGTCAAACCATCGGGCGACGGCGCCGAAGAAACCCTTGCGACCCGACGCGCGGATGGCGCCGGACGCCGCGCCGCGAGCGAGCCAGTACGTGAGCTGGGCGCGGAACAAGACGACAACGAAGAGGAAGATGAACAGCCAGATGCCCTCGCGGGCGAAGGCCGGGACCATGTTGTCGATGCCTGCGGTGTACACGAAACCCCCAAAGGATGACTAAGCAAACGAAGCCTATCCTAATATACGAATCTCGAAATGGGGAAGCCTAGCGAGCCGAGGAGGCGGTCACCCGCGCGTGACCGCCCTGGCACGACGAGCAGGTTCCGAAGAGCTCAAGCGAGTGCTCGACGTCGACGAATCCGTGCACGGAGGCCACGCTCGTCACCCACGCCTCGATCTGCGATTGCTCGATCTCCTTAGTGAAGCCGCACTCGCGGCACACCAGGTGGTGGTGATGGTGGTGGGACGTGCAGGAGCGATACAGCGCCTCGCCATCGGAGGAACGCAGCGTGTCGACCCGCCCGTCCTCGGCAAGCCCCTGAAGGGAGCGATAGACCGTCGCCAGCCCCACGCGCTGGCCCTGGGTGTGCAGGTCCTCGAAGATCTGCTGAGCGCTGCGGAAGTCGTTCACTCGCGTCAGCTCGTCGAGCACGGCCTGACGCTGTTTGGTCATGCGTTGCATGGATAGTCCTTCCACTGTGCCGTCACTGGGAGGCGGCTTGCTCGGGATGCTGGTTGTGTGCGCGTGCCACCTTCAGCCTGCGCATCCTGCGGATGCGATCAACGATTGCTCTGATCATAAACCCAATCGCGTACAGCCCGATGGCGCCCACGACGATCGTCGCGCCGGGCGAGAGATCGACGAAGTACGTCAGGGAAAGGCCGCACGTGCAGATGAGCACGCCCAGGACCATCGACAAGCCCATCGTGGAACGGAAGGAGCACGCCGCCAGCTGTGCGATCGCGACGGGGATAACCATCAGGGCACTCACCAGCAGCGAACCGACGACGCGCATCGCGACCGCTACCGTCAGCGCCGACAGGACGGCGATGAGCAGGGAGAGGGCCCGCACGGGCAGGCCGGTCGAGCGCGCGAAGTCCTCGTCGTTGGTGGTGGAGAAAAGGGCGGGCGCCAAGCCAACGCCGAGGACCACGATCGCGATGCCGAGGATCGTGATGAGCGTGATGTCGCTCCAGCGCACGGTCGAGATCGATCCGAAGAGGTAGGAGTTGAGCTGGGCGGAGGTGCCGCCAGCCAGCCCGATCAGCAGCACGCCGCCGGCGATGCCCCCGTAGAACAGCATGGCGAGCGCCGTGTCCCCCGACGTGCGCCCGCTCTGGCGCACGAGCTCGATGGTGACCGCGCCGAGCAGGGACACGATGACCGCGCCGGGGATCGCCCACGAGTCGGCAGGGGTGACGTTCGCGAAGGTGCCCACCAGCCAGCCCAGGGCGACGCCGGTCAGCGAGATGTGACCGATTCCGTCGCCGAGCATCGCGAGCCTGCGGTGCACCAGGTACGTGCCGATGATCGGTGCCGTCAGACCGACGATCAGCGCGGCCAGCAGGGAGCGCTGCATCATGGGGGAGGACAGGAGGGTGGTCACTGCGTCAATCATTCGTCTCTCCCGTCCAGATTCCGCTGACGTACCCGTGGTCGCCCGTCGCGGAGGCGCGCTTACTGCCCGGGTGGCAGTGGTCGCCGCCGTGGTGTTGCTCGTGGTCGTCGTCGATGTGCGGAGCGCCGTCGTAGGAGACGTGTCCGGCGCTGATGTGCAGCTCCCGGTCGAGGAGGGGGCCGAGCTCCCCGAGTTCGTGGAGGACGATCAGGATCGTGGTACCGGACGCCTTCGCGTCGGCGACGATGTCGGCCAGGCGCGCGCGCGAGGCGGCGTCGATCCCGGCCATGGGCTCGTCCATGATGAGCAGCTCGGGAGCGCGGACAAGGGCGCGTGCGATCAGGACGCGCTGGGCCTGCCCGCCGGACAGGATGTTCATGGGGGAGTGGGCGCGGTGGGCCATTCCGACTCGCTTGAGCGCCTCCATGGCTCGGGCGGTGTCGCCCGGCAACGCCCACAGGCGCCTCGGGCCCAGCAAGCCGGAGCGCACGACCTCGATAGCGCTCGAGCTGACCGCCCCGCCCGAAGAGATGCGCTGGGGCACGTAACCGATCTTCTTCCACGGAACGCGGCGGCGGGCGGTGACCGACTGGCCGAAGAGCCGTGCGTCGCCGCTCGTGATCGGCGCGGTGCCCAGGAGCGCCTTGAGGGTCGTGGACTTGCCCGAGCCGTTTGAGCCGGTGAGCGCCACGGTCTGGCCCGCGGGGATGGACAGGGTGATGCCGTGGAGGATCAGGTCAGTGTCCCAGGCGACGTGCAGGTTGTCGAGATGCACGACGGCGGGTGCTCCCGCGTGGGGAGCACCCGCTCGCAGCGTCGTAGCGTCAGTGGCCGTCACTGGCAGTCGAGTGCTTTCGTGAGCGCATCGATGTTGGAGTTCATGGCGGCGGCGTAGTCCTTGGACGAATCCGTCTGGGATTCGATGGGGTCGAGCACGGCCGTCGAGATGCCGAGGTCGTCGGCGAGGGTCTGGGCGACCTTCGGGTCGATGAGCGCCTCTGTGAAGATGGTCGTCACGCCCTGGTCCTTGGCGATCTGGGCGATCTCGGCCAGGCGAGCGGGGGAGGGGGAGGAGTCGGGGTCGAGGCCGGAGATGCCGACCTGGGTCAGGCCCGTGCGGTCGGCGAGGTAGCCGAATGCCGTGTGAGCGGTGACGAAGGTCTTGACCTTGCAGGTCGAGGTCTTGGTGACGAGGGCGTCGCCGAGGGTGGTGAGTTCGTCGGACAGGGCCTTCGCGTTGGCCTTGTAGGTCTCGGCGTTGGCGGAGTCGGCTTCAGCGAGCTTGTCGCCCACGAGGGTTGCCGCTTGAGCCATTCGCACCGGGTCCAGCCAGAAGTGAGGATCGGTGTTCATGTCGTGGTGATGACCCTCGTGGTCGTGGTCGGCGTGGTCGTGGTCGGCGTGGTCGTCGGTCGTGGTCTCGCCCGACTGGGCCTCCTCGGAGTGCTCATCCTCTGCCGTGTGGTTTGGGCCCGAACCCACGTCAACCAGGTTGGCGGCGGAAGACACGTCAATGACGGTCTTGGGGGCGTGCTGCTCGATGGCCTCGTCAACCGCGCTTTGGAAGCCCGACAGGTAGACGACCGCGTCCGCGTTGGACAGGGCGTCAACCGTCTTGGGGGAGAGCTCGAGGTCGTGAGGCTCTGCACTTGCGGGGGTCAGTGAGCTGACCGTGACGTGGTCGCCGCCGATCTTCTCGGCCAGGTACTGCAGGGGGTAGAAGGAGGCCATGACTGTCAGGGTGCCGTTCTTGCTGCCGTCCCCTCCCGAAGTGGCCGTGGTCGAGCAGGCGGACAGGGCGAGCGCTGTGGCGGCCGCGCATACGGCGGCGAGGATTCTCTTTGGCATGAGAATCATTCTCTCCAAGCGTGAGAATCATTGTCAAGTCATTCTCAGGGGACGGACCTCGCTGATCAGGCCAGTTACGTCGCCCGCGCGGTCGTGCCGCGCACGACCAGATCGGGAGAAAAGATGTAGTCGGCGTGCGTGGGAGTGTGTTCGGGGGCGGCCATGGCCTCGAAGATGCTGCGAACCGCGGAGCTGACGATCGAGGCGACCGGCTGGTGAATCGTGGTCAGGCCCGGGCTGAGGCGCGACATGAGGAAGGAATCATCAAAACCGATAACGGAGATGTCCTCGGGGACGCGCATCCCCAGTGAGGAGATCGTGCGGATCACCCCGAGGGCCTGCAAGTCCGAGCCCGTGACGATCGCGGTAACCCCGCGTTCGATCAGAGCAGTTGCGTGAGCGGCCGCGGCCTCGTAGGTGTAGAAGGTCTCCTCGATGATCGGGGAGTGGTCCCCGATCAGCTCGCCCATGACCTGGGTGAAGGCCTCAGCCTTGCGAAGCGCTGGAACGATGTGCGTGCGGCCCGTCAGTAGCGCAATGCGCGTGTGTCCGAGCTCGTGGAGGTGGGTGAGTGCAGAGCGGATGCCCAGCGCGTCGCCGGTGGAGAAATCCGGGGCGAGGATCTCGGGACGCGACCCATTGATCGTGACGAGGGGGATCGATCGGCGCGTCAGATCGTGGTAGGGGCTCAGGTCTGCCAGCAGATCGGCGTGCCTACCCGAGACGAAGATGAGGCCACTGACCCGGTGCTCGAGGAGTGAAGAGAGGTGATCGAACTCCGAGGTCGCGCCCGGCGTCTGGGAGCGGATCATTGCGATGCCCCCCGCCCGGGATACTTCCTCCTGGAGATGGTGCGCGAAGGAAGCGAAGATCGGGTTCGTGAGCTCGGGGACGAGGATGCCGATCGCCGGCATGTCGGGGTTTTGCTCTGGAGTGGGGCGGTCGTATCCGAGCTCGTCGATCGCCGTGAGGACCTTGCGGCGGGTGTCGGCCGAGACCTGACCCACGCCGTTGAAAACGCGCGAGACGGTGGCGGTAGAGACGCCGGCGTGTGCCGCGATGTCAGCCATGCTCGTGCGGTTCTTCGTCATCGACTCAGCTCTCCTTTGGGTGTGTCCACGCCACGATTCGATACAAATGTAACAGCTTGCACACAATTCCGAAATTTGTTGCAGAAACAAAATCGGAGGTATTACAGTGGCTCGTAGCGGGTTGCTGATGGAGGCGACCGGCCCGACCAACACAGGAGTAAACATGCGACGTGGCATCGCAGCGCTCGGCGCAATCGCGGCGGTTACCGCCCTGGCCGCCTGCAACGGCAACACCACCCCCTCGACGAACTCGTCGTCCGACAGCGGCAACGAAACGCTGGCAACCCTCACCATCTGGGCTGATGACACTCGCTTCGCGCAGGTTCAGTCCTTCGCGGAGGCCTTCACGACCTCGACCGGCGTGGCCGTGAACGTCGTCCAGAAGTCTGAAGGGGATATGGACACCGAGTTCACCACCCAGGTTCCCACCGGCAACGGCCCTGACCTGATCGTCATGGCGCACGACAAGCTCGGCGCGCTCGTCGCCAACGGCGTCGTCGCCCCCGTCGACCTTGGCCAGGCCAAGTCCGAGTTCTCCGATGTAGCCGTCAAGGCGGTCACCTACAACGGCCAGACCTACGGCGTCCCCTACGCCGTCGAGTCCGTCGCCCTGGTGCGCAACAACGCGCTCACCAAGGACACGCCCACCACCTACGACGACATGCTGGCATCAGGCAAGACCGCTGGAGCCGAGTACCCCTTCATCATCCAGACGGGCGACAAGGGCGATCCGTACCACTTCTACGCCTTCCAGACCTCCTTCGGTGCCCCCGTCTTCAAGACCAACGCCGAGGGTGAATACACCTCTGAGCTGGCCATGGGCGGCTCCGGCGGCACCGACTTCGCCACCTGGCTCAAGGCCCAGGGCGATGCAGGCGTCGTCTCCCCCTCGATCACCGCCGATATCGCCAAGCAGTCCTTCCTTGACGGCAAGGCCGCCTACACGGTGACCGGCCCGTGGAACGTCGCCGCCTTCCGTCAAGCCGGCATGGACGTGTCCGTCCTGCCTGTCCCCGCAGCGGGCTCGCAGGCCGCGCAGCCCTTCGTTGGCGTTCAGATGTTCTACCAGAGCGCCAAGTCCGCCAACCCGGTCGCCGCCAAGCAGTTCTTCAACTACCTGGCGACCCCCGAGGCCCAGGAGGAGATGCAGAGCCTCGGCGGCCGCGCCTCCGCGATGCCGACGGTTGCCGCCAAGTCGGATGTCCAGGACATCAAGGACTTCTCCAAGGTTGCCGAGTCCGGCGCGCTCGCTCCCGCGATCCCCGCGATGGCTGCCGTCTGGAACTTCTGGGGCCAGACCGAGGTCAACATCGTGACCGGCACCGAGACCCCCGAGCAGGGTTGGGCCACTATGGTGAGCAACATCGAGGGTGCTATCGCTTCCAAGTGAGTCTCCTCGCCGGGAACTTCTCGCCCGGAACGCTAGGAGAACACGATACAGCTCAGCTCGCGCCCGATCGCCATTTGCGGTGGGAGGGCGCGAGCCTGGCTGACAACTTGTACCGCTGAAGGGCGCGCAGGCGCCACCGGTGCTATCACCTTTACCCGCCGATCGGTGGGATACGTCGCAATGATGCGCGAACGCGCACGTGTGGAGGACACGATGTCTGAGCCAACGAAGGCTGCAGAAAAGAAAAAGACGGGGCCTAAGACCTCGCACGCGAGCGAAGTGACCAGACCCGGTTTCTTCGTCAAGCTCATCCTAATGATGCTGATCGACGCCCTGGGGCTCTACGGTATCTTCACCGCGTACCTGGTGAAGTCCTGGACGGTGCTTGCCGTCCTTGCCGTCCTGCTCCTCGTCGTGAACTGGGTGTACTTCTCCAAGCGGATGATCCCCGCGAAGTACCTGGTCCCCGGCATGGTGTTCCTGCTGATCTACCAGATGTTCGTTATGGGGTACACGGGCTACGTGTCCTTCACGAACTACGGGCAGGGGCACAACTCGACCAAGGAGGACGCCGTAGCGTCTATCCTCAAGTCTGCTGAGCAGCGCGCCCCCGGCGCAGCGAACGTGCCCGCGGCCGTCGTCGAGGACAGTTCCGGCCTCAGCCTGGCCATCGTCGACACCGCGACGGGCACCGTTAAGGTCGGCAACTCCGAGGAACCCTTCCGTGAGGTCAAGGGAACCTTCTCGGGCGGCAAGATCACCGAGGTTGAGGGTTACAACGTTCTCAGCATCGGCGACGTCCTGAAGAACCAGGACAAAGTCGCTGCCCTGACCGTTCCCGCCTCGGACGACCCGAACGATGGCCACTACAAGAGTGAGGACGGCTCCAGCGCCTACCTCGCGAAGTCTCGCTACTCCTATGACGAAGCGGCTGATACGCTGACCGACACCGAGAGTGGAACGGTGTACACGGCGGACGAGAAGGCCGGTGCCTTCGTCGCCCCCGACGGCAGCCAGATCGATCCCGGCTGGCGCGTCTTCGTCGGCTTCGACAACTACGCCAACATGTTCACCCGCGGTGACCTGGCGGGCCCCTTCATCAAGGCCCTTATCTGGTCCTTCGTCTTCGCGGCTGCATCGGTCCTGTCGACCTTCGCCCTCGGACTGATCCTCGGCCTCGTCTTCGCCGACAAGCGCATCAAGGGCCGCAAGATCTACCAGTCCCTGATGATCCTTCCCTACGCCTTCCCCGCCTTCCTGGCGACCCTGGTGTGGAAGGGTATGCTCAACAAGGACTTCGGCTTCATCAACGAGGTGATCCTGGGGGGCGCGGACGTCCCGTGGCTTACCGACGGCCTGCTGGCGAAGTTCTCGATCCTGGGCGTCAACCTCTGGCTGGGCTTCCCCTACATGTTCCTGGTGTGCCTGGGTGCCCTGCAGTCCCTGCCGGGTGACGTCGAGGAGGCCGCGAAGATTGACGGCGCCTCGGGCCTGCGTACCGTGTGGTCCATCAAGCTGCCGCTCGTCCTGCAATCCACGGTTCCGCTGCTCATCGCCTCCTTCGCCTTCAACTTCAACAACTTCTCGCTCATCTACATGCTCACGGGCGGCGGACCGAACTACCCGGGTCTGGACGTCGGCCAGACTGACATCCTGATCTCGATGGTCTACAAGATCGCGATCGAGTCGGGTTCCCCGAACTACGGCCTGGCCTCCGCCATGTCGATCATCATCTTCATCGTCGTGGGCGTGATCGCGTGGCTCGGCTTCCGCCAGACGAAGACCCTTGAGGAGCTGTGATGAGCGCTGCAACAAAGACGAAGAAGAATCGTGAGACGACCCTGAAGGGTGCTCGCTGGTGGGCCGAGATCGGGTGGCGCCACATCGTCGCCATCGTGATGATCGTCTACTGCCTGGTTCCGCTGCTCTACGTCCTGTCGGTCTCCCTGAATCCGGGTGCGACGCTGACGGGCTCGAACAACCTGTTCTCGAGCGTGTCCCTCAGCAACTTCGCGGCACTTGGCTCAGGCAAGTACGCGGCGTACTGGTCGTGGGTCGTCAACTCCCTGATCGTCTCCACGGTGACCGCGGTCGGAACGGTCCTCATGGGTGCGGCGGCAGCCTACGCGTTTAGCCGCTTCCGCTTCAAGGGGCGGCGCTCCACGCTGACGGGCCTGCTTCTGGTCCAGATGTTCCCGCAGATGCTGGCCTTCGTGGCCCTGTACCTGCTGCTCCTGGGGATCCAGGACATCTTCCCGGTGCTCGGCCTGAACTCCAAGCTCGGCCTGATCTGCGTCTACCTGGGTGGCGCTCTGGGGTCCAACACCTTCCTCCTGTATGGCTTCTTCAACTCGATCCCGCGTTCGCTGGACGAGGCTGCCATGATCGACGGGGCGACCCACGCCCAGACCTTCTGGACGATCATCATGCCGCTGGTTCGCCCGGTCCTGGCGGTTGTGGGCCTGCTGAGCTTCATCTCTTCGCTCGGCGACTTCGTGATCGCCAAGGTCGTCCTGCAACAGCAGGATCAGTTCACGCTGGCCGTCGGCATGTACATGTGGGCGGCCGATGAGCGCACCGCCCCGTGGGGTATCTTCGCGGCGGGTGCCGTCCTGGCGGCCGTCCCGGTGATCCTCCTGTTCCAGTACCTGCAGAAGTACATCGTCTCCGGCCTGACCGCCGGTGGCGTCAAGGAGTGAGCGTTACCGCGCTTTTGCTCTGACCTGGCCCCGGCCTCTTCCCCTATCCCCGTGGGACGAGGCCGGGGTTCTTTGTGCGCTCGCGGGAGCAAGGGCGGAGGCTGTGTGTGATTGACGTCTCATTGTGATCGTTGGGTTGACTTGAGGGTTGGTTAGGTGGTTAACTAGTCATGTAAGGAACCACTGAACATGAAAAAGGAGGTATCCATGCCCCCGACTTTCGTCTCGGGGATCCCGATCTACGTCCAGATCGCCGACAACATCCGCACCCAAATCCTTAGGGGGGCGCTGCGCGACGGGGATCAGCTCACGTCCACCACCGAATACGCCACGACCTACCGCATCAACCCCGCCACCGCCGGGAAGGCGTTTGCCATTCTCGTCGACGAGGGACTCGTTGAAAAACGACGCGGGATTGGAATGTTCGTCGCCGAGGGTGCCCGTGCCTCCCTCGTCGAAGCGGGCATGACGACCTACGTCGACGACACGCTCTACCCGGCCGTCGAGGCGGGCCTCGCCCTCGGCCTCGACATCGACTCCATCGCTGACCACGTCCGTGCCTACACGGGCGATCTTCGCACCAAGGAAGACTCATGATCACCTTCAACGCCATCAACCACACCTATCCGGGGGAGGCGGAACAAGCCCTCACCGATCTCTCCGTCACCGTCGGTGAATCGACTGTCACCGCGCTCGTAGGCCCCAACGGCTCGGGCAAGACCACCCTCATGCAGATCCTCTCCGGCCTGCTTCCACCCACCTCGGGAGGCGTGTCCATCAATGGAACGTACATGCGCCCCAACGACCTGCTCGGCTACTCGGTCATGGCCTCCTCCGACAGGGACTTCGACAACTCCTCTGCTGGGGCGCTAGTCGCATACGCCTCCCTGCGCCCAACCTGGGATCAGAAGCTCTTCGACCACTACGCCCAGCGTTTCGGATTCCAGATGAAGCGTCGCAAGAAGCTGCGCAAGGTCTCCTCCGGCCAGGCCGCCATCCTCACGGGCGCCGTCGCGCTGGCCTCCGGAGCTCCCATCACCGTCCTCGACGAGATTCAGGCACCCCTGGACGTGCCCACCCGCTACGCCTTCTACGAGGAGCTGCTCACCCTGGCCGCCGACGCCATGGAGGGACGTCGCCCTCGGCGCACGTTCCTCATCTCCTCGCACATGGTCTCCGAGCTTGAGAACGTCGCCGAAGACGTCGTTGCCCTCAAGAATGGGCGGCTGCTCGCCCATGAAAGCGTCGAGGAATTCACCTCCCGTATCTGCGCCATCACCGGAAACGCAGCCGACGTCGAACGCTTCCTGGCCGACCACCCCGGCCTCGGCGTCATCACCTCGCGAACGCTCGGATCCGCCCGAGAGATCGTCGTAGACCTGCGCGGCCGCGGAATCTCCGACCGCGAGATCGCATCCCACAACCTCACCCTCTCGCCCTGCACCTTCCAGGACGCCTTCGCCTACCTCATCCAGGAGAACGACCAATGAGCACCGCAACCCCCGACCTCATCAAAGCCTCCCCCTCGCCCCTGCGCGTCGGCCTCGTCGGCTGGCGCTTCATCGTGGTGCTCTACCTGCTGATCGAGACCTTCCAGTTCCTCGTCAACTTCGTGGTCAACGGCATCGTCTACCTCTCGGTCTCCGACGTCACCGAACAGGTGGAACAGGCCGCCACGAACTCCGCCGCCGTCACGGGCACCTTCCTCTTCGTCTGCGGGGTCCTCAGCGCCACCGTCAACATGCGAGCCTCCGCCCTCAGCGGGGGGTCGCGCCCCGTGCTCACCGCGGCGAGCTACGTGCACTCCGTCCTCATCATCGTCCTGGGTTCCCTCCTCTGGTGGCTCCTCATCGCCCTCCATCCCGCGCTCTTCGTCATGGGACGCGATTCCTTCCCCTTCGGCATTGACTCGTGGATCTACGTCGTGCTCGCCTGGGTGGCCTGCGACGGGGCCGGGCGTTTCATTGGCGGCCTGTCCCGCTGCATCGGGTCGACCTGGAAGAGGGTCTTTGCGCTCATGGTCGCGATCCCGCTGGGCATCTGCGGCATCGGTGCGCCGATCACCTGGCTGGTCCTCAGCCTCGTCCACAAGTCCGGCTACCTGCCCCCGATGCACCCGGCTTTCTACCTGCTCGGCCTCATCCCGCTGACGGTCGTCGCCGCCGGCTGGCCCCTGACCGCCTCCGGTCACATCCGCCGCGTCGGCTGACCCGCGCCAACGCGCTCATACCCGATCCGGCCTGCCCCGCCCCGGCCTCGTCCCCGCTCATGGGAACGACGAGGCCGGGGCCACGCCTCGGGGCCCACCGGCACGTGTGGTGGGAGCCATCGTAGGGGGAAGCGGGCCGAAAGCGCCTGAAACAAGGGTTATCGGCTACTATCGATGGGAGCACGGCAGCCAGCCGTGCCCCACAAACTCAAGGAGAAACAAGTGGCTAAGGGACCCTCCCGCCTCGACAACGTCATCAGCCTGGCCAAGCGGCGCGGCTTCGTCTTCCCCTGCGGCGACATCTACGGCGGCACCCGCTCCGCCTGGGACTACGGGCCGCTGGGCGTGGAGCTCAAGGAGAACATCAAGCGCGCCTGGTGGAACGCCATGGTGCGCCGCCGCGCCGACGTCGTCGGCCTGGACTCCTCCGTCATCCTCCCGCGCGAAGTGTGGGTCGCCTCCGGCCACGTCAAGGCCTTCACCGACCCGCTCATTGAGTGCCTCAACTGCCACAAGCGCGCCCGCGAGGACCAGCTCATCGAAGAACTCGCCGAAAAGAAGGGCGTCGAGGAAGCCACCCTCACCACCGCCGACATCGCTTGCCCCACCTGCGGCGTGCGCGGCCAGTGGACCGAACCCCGCGCGTTCTCCGGCCTGCTCAAGACCTACCTGGGGCCCGTCGACGACGAAGCCGGCCTTCACTACCTGCGCCCCGAAACCGCTCAGGGCATCTTCGTCAACTACGCCAATGTCATGAACGCCGCGCGCAAGAAGCCGCCCTTCGGCATCGGCCAGATCGGCAAGTCCTTCCGCAACGAGATCACGCCCGGCAACTTCATCTTCCGCACCCGCGAGTTCGAGCAGATGGAACTCGAGTTCTTCTGCGAGCCCGGCACCGACGAGGAATGGCACCAGTACTGGATCGACTACCGCAAGGCCTGGTACGTCGACCTGGGCATCGACCCGGAGAACCTGCGCGAGTACGAGCACCCGACCGAGAAGCTCTCGCACTACTCCAAGCGCACCGTCGACCTGGAGTACCGCTTCGGCTTCCAGGGCAGCGAGTGGGGCGAGCTCGAAGGCATCGCCAACCGCACCGACTACGACCTGACCGTCCACTCGGAGTCCTCCGGCGCCAAGCTCGACTACTTCGACCCGAACACGAAGGAACGCTGGACCCCCTACGTCATCGAACCCAGCGCCGGCCTGACCCGCTCCCTCATGGCCTTCCTCATCGAGGCGTACCACGAGGACGAGGCCCCCAACGCCAAGGGCGGCGTCGACAAGCGCGTCGTGCTCAAGCTGGACGCGCGCCTGGCGCCCGTCAAGGTCGCCGTCCTGCCCCTGTCGCGCAAGCCCGAGCTCACCGGCCCCGCCCAAGAGCTGGCCGACGCGCTGCGAGGCATCTGGAACGTCGACTACGACGACGCCGGAGCCGTGGGACGGCGCTACCGCCGCCAGGACGAGATCGGCACCCCGTACTGCGTCACCTACGATTTCGATTCCGTTGAAGATCAGGCGGTGACAGTGCGCGATCGCGACACCATGGCTCAAGAGCGCATCCCGCTCGCTGAGGTCAAGACCTGGCTGATCGAGCATCTCGGAGTCTGCTAAGTGGTGTCCGAGTCACTCGCGCACGGCCCGGTTTCCCCGTTGGAGATCGGGCCGCTGCGCGTATGGTCTCCCGTCGTCCTCGCGCCGATGGCGGGAGTCACCGACGCGCCCTTCCGCAGATTGTGCCGTGAACTCGGCGAAAAGGGACTGCCGTCATGGCTGCGCCCCGGCGACCCCGACTGCCGGGTCGAACCGGTCGCGGGTATCGACGCCCTCGCCGGGCTCTACGTCATGGAGATGGTGACATCGCGCGCCCTCGTGGAGGGCAATGCGCGGACCCTCGAGATGGTGCGCCCCGACCCCTGCGAGCGCGTGCGATCCCTCCAGCTCTACGGCGTGGACCCCGCCGTCATGGCGCGCGCCGCCGCCATGCTGGTCGAGCGTGACCTCACCGACCACATCGACTTGAACTTCGGCTGCCCCGTCCCCAAGGTCACGAAGAAGGGCGGGGGAGCTGCCCTCCCCTGGAAGCGCGACCTGTTCACCGACCTCGTCGGCGCCGTCGTGAGCGCCTGCGAGCAGGCCGGAGAACGAGCCGGGCGCGAAATCCCCGTCACCGTCAAGATCCGGATCGGCATCGACGCCGAGCACGAGACCGCGACCGACGCGGCGCTGACCGCCCAGAAGCTGGGAGCCGCAGCCCTAACCCTGCACGCACGCACCCAGACCCAGCACTACGCCGGGCGCGCCCACTGGGACGAGATCGCGCGCCTCAAAGACCTGCTCGACATTCCCATCTTCGGCAACGGCGACGTATTCGAGGCCGCCGACGCCCTGGCGATGCTGGAGCAAACCGGCTGCGACGGCGTCAGTGTCGGGCGCGGCGCCCAGGGGCGCCCCTGGATCTTCCGCGACATCGTCGCCGCCTACCACGGGGGCACCATCCCTCCCGGGCCGACGCTCGCCGAGGTCGTCTCCACGATCGAACGCCACGCCGCCTGGTGCGTCGTCGAGCAGGGCGACGAGCATCGCGCCCTACGCGAGATGCGCAAGCACGTCGGCTGGTACCTCCGCGGCTTCGCCGTCGGCGGCCCCCAGCGCCACGCCCTGTCCATGGTCTCCACACTGCAGGAGCTGCACGAACGCCTCGCCGACCTCGACCCGGACCAGGCATTCCCGCCAGCGGCGCGAGGCCCCCGCGGGCGCGCGGGCGGCGAAAAGACGCCGCACCTGCCCGACGGCTGGCTCACCCACCCCTACCTGACAGATGCGGAGCGCTCGCGCCTGCACCTGGCTGAAATCGGCTACTAATACGAAGGAATCATGCCACACCCATCGACGCCCGACCCCGACCCTGCCCCGAGCCTCGTCACCATCGGCCGAGCCGCCAAGAAAGCGAGCCTCGGCGCGCGCACCCAGGTGATCGTCCCCGTCACCGGGAACGCGAGCGCCCTCACCGAACAGATCGGAGCGCTGGCCTCCTGCCGAGCCGACATCGTCGAATGGCGCGCCGACACGTACCTGGCCTCCCTCGTGGGTTCGCACTTCGTGGCCGCCTCCGAGGTGTCCGAGGAGCTCATTCGCATGGCCCGCTACGTAGCGGATGCCTCACCCCTGCCCTTACTGGCGACGATCCGCACCTCCGTCGAAGGCGGCGAGGCCTTCCTGGACGACGCGGAGTACTGCCGCCTCGTGCGCTCCCTCGCCCCCTTCGTCGGCGGCGTCGACGTGGAGATCTCCCGCGATGGAGCCGCCGAACTCATCGGGGACGCCCACGGAGCCGGAGCGCTCGTCGTCGGATCCTTCCACGACTTCGAGGCCACCCCCGGCGACGACGCGCTCGCCGAGGTGCTGGCCGACATGAACTACGCGGGCGCCGACGTCCTCAAGTTCGCCTGCATGGCCACCTGCGCCACCGACGCCGCCCGCGTAATTGGAGCGCAGGCGTGGGCGCACGACGCCTACGACCGTCCCATCATTGGCATCGCAATGGGCCCCTTCGGCGCACCCACGCGCCTGGTCGGCTCAGCGTTGGGGTCGGCCGCGACCTTCGCGACCCTGCCCGGGTGGGAGGGCAGCGCCCCCGGCCAGTTCACCATCGAGCAGGTGCGCACGGTCCTGGACATCGTGGAGTCGCGCTAGGCGCGCCTGCGTCGGTCCTGGGGCCCTAGCGGAGCTGCGTGAAGCGGCTCGAGGTGCGGGGTGCCTTGGGCGTCGCGCGGCTACCGGGCACGGGGCGGGATGTATGAGGCACGTGGTCCGGCCCGTGTGTGGTGGCAACGTCCTCGCGCGTGGTCTTTGCGACAGCCGGTATCCCGGGCATCGAGATCGCTCATAGAGATCGCGTACAGAGAGGGAGGGGCGGCGCCAGCACAGTGCT
>ERZ772874.995-NODE-995-length-15161-cov-32.035152_pt1 | contig 15161 bp, 15 predicted proteins | sample MGYA00580586_ERZ772874 | MGnify/ENA primary metagenome ERZ772874 (study PRJEB29015, sample SAMEA2737952) | human oral metagenome | biome: human oral; feature: human-associated habitat; material: dental | place: China | collected 2154 ... | reverse complement strand
ATTTCGGCAAGCAGGTTCACGCCTTCGGTGGGCAGTTCTAAACGCTGCGCGCGCAGGGCGACTTGTTGGGCGGATTCTTCACCGGAAACGTACAGTACTTTGCGGCTTTGCGCCATTTTGGCGATGGTTTGCAACAGCAGCGTGGATTTGCCGATGCCGGGGTCGCCGCCAAGCAGGATAACCGCACCATCGACCAAACCGCCGCCCAATACGCGGTCGAGTTCACCCATACCGGTCGGATTGCGCGGCACTTCGGTGGCGGTAACGGCGGAGAGGGATTGGACGGTCGAGGTGTCCGCCGCCCAAGATTGGAAGCGGGCGTTTTTCGGTTCGGGCGCGGCTAGGCTTTCCTGAAGTGTGTTCCACTCGCCGCAATGCGGGCATTTGCCTTGCCATTTCGGGGAAGTGCCGCCGCATTCGGTGCATTGGTAGATGGTTTTGGGGGCTTTTGCCATGATGTTTTCCCTGTGGAATATTTGATGTGTGAAAAGGTCGTCTGAAAACAATCATATCGTTTTCAGACGACCTTTTTTATTGAGAAATAACAGGTTTATTTTTTGCTGTCTTTATCTGCATCTTTTTTCGGTGCAGGTTTTTTCGCTGCCAAGCCCAAAGATTTTTGCCATTCGGCTGGATTTTTCACCAAGTCCAAGGCTTTACGGAGTTGATCGTCTTTGGCCGGATTTGGAATGCGGCGGCTGGAGATGTCTTCGTCTTTGTCTTTTTTAGACTTGTCTTTATCGGCTTTGGTTTCGGCGTTGGCAGGCGTTTCAGTGCTGCTGTTGACGTCTTGGCCGCCCAACGGATTGCCGATATGGCCGACCAAATCGGCTTCGCGGCTTTCAAAGGCGCGGTCTTTATCTTTGACTTCAACGTCAGGAACAATGCCTTGTGCTTGAATCGAGCGGTCGTTTGGCGTGTAGTAAAGGGCAGTGGTCAGTTTGACTGCGCTGCCGCCGGAAAGCGGAATCAGGGTTTGCACTGAGCCCTTGCCGAAACTTTGTGTGCCGACGACGACGGCGCGCTTGTAGTCTTGCAATGCGCCGGCAACGATTTCGGAAGCGGAGGCCGAGCCTGCGTTAATCAGGACGGTCATTGGAATGGTTTTCAGCTCGGCAGGCAATCCGGCCAACGGGTCTTTGCCGCTGGTGGTGATGTAGTCTTCGGCAGTTGCTTTGAGAACCATGCCTTCTTTTTTGTTGCGGCCTTTAGTGCTGACAACGGTGACGTCAGGTTGTAAGAAGGCTGCGGATACGCCGACTGCGCCATTGAGCAGGCCGCCCGGGTCGTCGCGCAAGTCGAGGATGATGCCTTTGAGCGGGCCTTTGTTTTCTTTGACAAGAGCTTGTGCGGCTTCATTCAGCGCGGCAACGGTGCGTTCTTGGAATTGGGAGACGCGGATGTAGCCGTAGTCTTTTTCAAGCAGGTGATGGCGTACGCTTTTGACTTTGATGATGGCGCGGGTCAGGTTGACGACGATGGGTTTGTCGGCATTTTTGCGTGAAAGGGTCAGGGTGATTTTGGTACCCGGTTTGCCGCGCATTTTTTTGACGGCTTCGCTGACGGTCAGGCCGCGTGTAGAGGTATTGTCGATTTTGACGATGAAGTCGCCACTTTTCACGCCGGCGCGTTCTGCCGGAGTGTCTTCAATCGGGGCAACGACTTTGACAAAGCCATCTTCTTGTCCGATTTCCATGCCCAAGCCGCCGAATTCGCCGCTGGTGGATTCTTTCATTTCGGCATAGCCTTTTTTGTCCATATACTCGGAATGCGGATCGAGATCGGACACCATGCCTTTTATTGCGCCTTCAAAGAGCTCGGCGTCGGGTTTGTCTTGGTAATAATTGGCTTTGATTTGGCCGTACACTTCTGCCATGGTGCGGATGGTTTGCACGGGCAGGGCCTCGTTGTCTTTTTTGTCTTTTTCGGCGGCAAAACTTTGTACACTCAGACTGAGGGCGATGCCGCTAAATGCGCCGAGAGTGTAGATTGCAACTTTTTTCAAAGTGGATTTTGTTGACATTCGTTTGACTTTCTTTTTGTGTACGGTAAGCAAAGTGGTTTTTGTTTTCTTTGAACCCGTTGACTTTATGTGATTTAAACGCTTGGAACAATAAGTTTAAGGTAAAAGTTTGTTGTTTAATGTGCTGAACAGGCGTGAAAATCGTGTTTTATTGTAGTTTATGATGAAAATTCAGACGGCCTGAAGGGGAAAACTCACTCAGGCCGTCTGAAACATCAGTTAATCCATGAAAGCGGATTCATGACTTGTCCGTTGTAGCGGACTTCAAGGTAAAGGCCGGTTTCGCCCGACGGCAAAGTGCCGCTGGTGCCAATCTTGCTGCCGGCATTGACGGCGTAGTTTTGGGCGATGTCGATTTCGTTCAGGCCGGAGTAAATGCTGACATAGCCGTCGCCGTGGTCGAGGACGACTACTTTGCCGTAGCCTTCAAGTTCGCCGGCAAAAGTAACCGTGCCTGAGGCAATGCTGCTGACCGGAGTAGGAACGGTATTGTAGAACACGCCTTTCCAAACTTCGCCATCGCCGCGGTCTTGACCGAATAGGCCTGCCAGTGTGCCGTTGACCGGTTTTTTCAGACGGCCTTGCATACGGCTGAAGCTGTTGGCGTTGCTGACGGTAAAGCCTTGGGTGTTCGGGGCTTGCAGTTTCATGTCTTCGTCAGTCAGCGTGGACATGGCGGCGCGTTCGGCTTCGGCTTTTTGTTGGGCGGCAGCCTGCTCTTTGCGGGTTTTTTCGGCAGCGGCCAAGCGGGCTTCGGCGGCTTTTTTACGTGCTTCGGCTTCGGCTTTGCGTTGCTCGGCTTTGCGTTTTTCCAAATCTTTCAAGAGATTGTTGAGGCGCTGCTCGTTTTCTCTGTGGTTGATTTTCTTTTGCGCTTCTTTGGCCATTTGCGCGTTTTGACGGCGGCTTTCGGTTTGTTCGGCGGTATTGGTTACGCCTTGTTGACGCAACGAAGCTTGGATATTGGCTTGCAGTTTTTTCAGGTAAGCCAATTCATTGTTGATTTTTTGCTCTTGCGCTGCCAGCTCTTTCTGTTGTTTTTCCAAGTCTCTCATGACTTGGTCGTTGGCGTTGTTGATATAACGCGTGTAACGCAGGAAGCGGGTCTTTTGACCGGCATCGGCGTTTTTCAGGAAGAGGGCGACCGCGTTGGGCTGGCTGTTTTTATAGTTGCCGGACACAAAACGCGAAATTTGGGCGCGCGTGTTGGAAACTTCGGCTTTCAATTGGTTGGCATCGGCATTGAGCTTTTGGAATTTTTCCCATGCATCGCGTTGTTTGCGGTTGATGCCGGAGAGGTTGTTGCGTGTTTGCTGCAGCTGTTTGAGCGTGGCATTGACATGGATAATGAAACCCTCGTTGCGTTTGGCAAAGGATTTTTTGGTTTCCATATCATTGGCGGCGGCAGTTACGGCTGCTTTGAAATCGTTTTCGGCTGAAGAAGTGGCTTTAGGCTCAACTTTAGGCTCGGCTTTTTTGTTTTGCTCTTTGGCTTTTGTGTCTTTTTTAGTGTCTTTTTTGTCTTCAACAGCTTTTTTTGCAGTCTCTTTGGCTTCTTTAGCGTCGGCCTTTTTGTCTTCGGCTGCTTTTTTTACGGGCTCTTTGGTTTTTTTGCCGTCTTTTTTATCCTCGGCCGCTTTTTTAGCAGGCTCTTTGGCTTTGCTGTCTTTTTTATCTTCAGCAGGTTTCTTGTCTTGTTCTTTGGCTTTGCCGGATTTTGCGGCTGCGGCTTTTTTGTCTTTTGCCGTTTCTTTAGGCTCTTCGGCTTTACGGTTGGCCTTTTTATTGTCGGCAGCTGCTTCGGCGGCTTTAGCCGTTTTGTTTTTGGCTGAAGCGCGTTCGTTTTTGTCGGTGGTTTCCTTTTCTTTGGAGGCTTTGGCTTTAATCGCTTTTTTGTCTTCCTCTTTTTCTTTTACCGCTTGTTTTTTTGAGGTTTCTTTTTTTACATCTGCCTTAGCGGCTTCTTTCTCTTTTTTTACGGGCGCAGCTTTATTGACGGCGGCCGCTTTTTCTTTCGGCGCGTCTTTGGCAGCATAGGTTGGCAGGGAGAAACTGAGCAACAGGGCGAGAATGAGGGGTTTGTAACGCATGGTTCGATCTTGCTATCAAAGTAGGAACAATAGGACGGATTATACTGTCTGTCAGGCCGTCTGAAAATAATATCGGGTTGCAATATGGACGAACGGTCTTATATAGTAACGATAGAGTGGGCGGACAGGGTTTAGTCTGCCTGGAAACTGACAGTCTGCATCGACAGGATATTATGAAAAAATATTTATTAGTAGTGTTGAGTGCCATGGTTTTGGCGGCTTGCGGTAACGATACCGATAAAATCGGACGCGCCAGTACGGTGTTTCATATGCTGGGTAAAAACGACCGTATTGAAGTGGAAGGTTTTGACGATCCTGATGTGCAGGGGGTTGCCTGTTATATTTCGTACGCGAAAAAAGGCGGTTTGAAAGAAACGGTCAATCTGGAAGAAGATGCCAGCGACGCATCGGTTTCCTGCGTGCAAAGTGCGGAAGTCATCCGTTATAACGAGGCTGCGGTTTTGAAACCGCGACAAGTGTTCAAACGCAGCGCCAGCATAGCATTTAAGAGCCAGCAGATTATCCGCTATTACGACCCGAAACGTAAGTCTTTCGCTTATTTGGTGTACAGCGATAAAATCGTTCAAGGCTCTCCGAAAAACTCTTTGAGCGCGGTATCGTGTTTTGCCCATGCGAAAACCGATACGCCGGTACCGGCAGGCGGTGCGGTTTACGGTGCGTGCGTGGTGGACGCGCCGGTTGCCGACGGACAAAAATAATAAAATCAGCTTATAGATTAAAAGAATATGAATTTAGCCAACCATTTCCTGATTGCCATACCTCATATGGACGATCCGTTTTTTACGGATACGGTTATTTATGTGTGCGAACACGATGAAGAAGGTGCGCTGGGCATCATCATCAACAAGCCTTCGCCGATTACCATGGACATGATTTTCGCCGCCGCAGATCGCAATATCCCGTTGCGCCTGCAACATGAAAACGTGATGATGGGCGGGCCGGTTCAGATTGAGCGCGGCTATGTCGTGCATACGCCGATCGGCCGCTGGCAAAACAGCATGGTGGTAACCGATAACGTGGCGCTGACTTCTTCGCGCGATGTGATTGAAAACCTGTCTAAAGAAGGTGCGGTAGACAAGGCTTTGATCAGTATTGGTTATTCCAAATGGGGCAAAGGGCAGTTGGAGCGCGAGCTGGCAGAAAATGTTTGGCTGACCGTCCCTGCGGACGAGCATATTCTGTTTGATGTGCCTTACGAACTCCGTTATGCCGCCGCTTTTGAAAAATTGGGCGTCAATCCGAACGCCTTGGTTTCGGGAGTCGGCCATGCCTGATGCACCAAAAGGCACGGTTTTGGCCTTTGACTTCGGCGAGGCGCGTATCGGTGTGGCGCAGGGCGATGCCGAGTTGGGCATGACCCATCCGTTGGCAACGGTAACCGGCAACAGCAATGATGAAAAATTCGAGGCCATTGCCAAGCTAGTCAAAGAATGGCAACCCAAGTATTTTGTGGTCGGCCTGCCGACGCATACCGATGGCACGGAGCATGAGTTGACCCGTTTGAGCCGCAAGTTTGGCCGCCGTTTGCACGGACGTTTTAACTTGCCGGTTTATTGGGTGGACGAAAGGATGTCTTCCCTATACGCGGAAAGCTTGCTTGCTGAAGCCCAAGTGTTTGGCCGAAAACAAAAATCCGTACTTGACCAAGTAGCGGCGCAGGCGATTTTGCAAGGGTTTTTTGAAGGTGGGGCTGCTGAGTATTTCAATGGCCGCGAAGAATAGCTTTATTCATTATAAAGGCCGTCTGAAACCGGGTTTCAGACGGCCTTTGTTTTGTTACGGCTTTGGGATAAAAGAAGTTTAGTTTGGTTAAGCCTGATTTTTTTCAGTGCAAATTTTGCTACACTCCATTTTCTTTTTTAGACACAAATACAAGGAAAAAGTCATGGCACTCATGGAGAATCTTTTGAATGCGGCTACTCAAGTGTTGGGTGGCAACAGCGAAAACGGCGCACAAGGTTCTATGACCGATATGGCGATGGATTTGGTGAAACAACAAGGCGGCGTGGGCAACTTGATCAACCAACTGTAACAAGGCGGTTTGGGCGATATCCTGAGCAGCTGGGTTTCCAACCAATCCAGCAACCTGCCTGTGTCCGGTAGCGACCTGCAAAATGCTTTGGGCAGCGATACGGTAAACCAAATCGCGCAAAAATTCGGCGTGGATGCCGGTCAAGCAGGCGATTTGTTGGCAAAAGTATTGCCTGACTTGGTCGATAAAGCCACGCCTAACGGCACGGCTCAAGATGCGGATGGTTTCGGCTTGGACGACATCGCTTCTATGCTGCTGAAAAACTTTATGAAATAATGAGTTGAATCATTTGATAAGGCCGTCTGAATCCGTTCAGACGGCCTTATAACTTTTGGTTCGCGGTAAATAACCAATAAGTCTTTTTCTGATGGAGGCGGATGGCTTATGATGGGCACTTCATTTCACCAGATAAGAAGGTTATACACATGTCCCGCTTGACCATACACACAGTTGAAACCGCTCCTGAAGCTGCTAAACCACGCATTGAAGCCGTACTGAAAAACAACGGCTTTATTCCTAACCTGATCGGCGTTTTGGCCAATGCGCCTGAAGCTTTGGCGTTTTATCAAGAAGTTGGCAAGCTGAATGCGGCCAACAGCCTGACTGACGGCGAAGTTGAAGTTGTCCAAATCATTGCCGCCCGTACCAACGAATGCGGTTTCTGCGTTGCCGGCCACACCAAACTGGCTACCTTGAAAAAACTGCTGTCCGAACAATCCATCAAAGCCGCACGTGCATTGGCTGCAGGCGAGTTTGACGATGCCAAACTGGGTGCTTTGGCGACATTCACCCAAGCCGTTATGGCGAAAAAAGGCGCAGTATCCGACGACGAGCTGAAAGCTTTCTTCGATGCCGGCTACAACCAACAGCAAGCCGTTGAAGTAGTCATGGGCGTTGCTTTGGCAACCTTGTGCAACTACGTCAACAACCTTGCCAAAACTGAAATCAACCCTGAATTGCAGGCATTTGCCTAATCTCATCAAAGGCCGTCTGAAAATTCAGACGGCCTTTTAGTAAAAAGCAAGGATATCCTTGTTGCTAAGAATAATTCATGAGTAGAACCATCTATGCTTCAAACCTTATTCAGAGGAAAAAATCATGACACGCGAAGCTTTACTGAACAATGTTGCCGCACTCGTTAAAAGCAAGCTGAAACCATTGGTGGACGACATCGACCGCAAAGGCCTGTACCCGAAAGAATTTATGCTGGAATTGGGCAAAATCGGCGGTTTTGCCGCGACCGGTACGGTTGAAGAAGGCGGCAACGGTTTGGGTTTGGCAACGCAAATCGCCGTATTGCGCGAAATCGGTAAAGAATGCGGCGCCACTTCGTTCAGCGCATGGTGTCAGGCGGCTTGCGCGTGGTATCTGCACCAATCGCCCAATCAAGCGGTTAAAGACAAATATCTTGCCAATATTCTGCAGGGTAAAGTTTTGGCCGGTACGGGCATGTCCAATACCGTCAAACACCTTGCCGGCATTGAAAAACACAACCTGCAAGCCGAGCGCGTCGAGGGCGGCTACAAAGTCAACGGCGCTTTGCCTTGGGTATCCAATATCGGCGAAGACCATATTTGGGCGAATACCGCCCAAGTCGGCGACAGCTATGTGATGTTTATTACCGGCGGTCAATGGGAAGGCGTTACCCTGCAAGATTGCCCTGAGTTTTGCGGTTTGGAAGGCACGCGCACTTACAGCCTGAATTTTAAAGACGTGTTTATTCCCGATGAAGATGTGATTGCTTCGCCTGAGCAGTTCCAGTCTTATATTCCGACCATTAAAGCCGGTTTCATCTTGCTGCAAATAGGTATCGGCGCCGGTGTGATTGACGGTGCGCTCGGCATTATCCGCATGGCCAATGTAGTGAACGCTGAAGTGAACGCTTACCTCGACCACAGCTACGATGATTTGAAAGCCGCGTTGGACGGCGCATGGGCGGAAACCGAACGCCTTGCCGATAATGCATGGAACAATAAACCTGATACGCTGGCAACTTTGAAACTGCGTGAAGCCGCTGCTGTATTGGCACTGAACGCCACTCAATCTGCCGCACTGCATGCAGGCGCGAAAGGTTATCTGATGCGCAGTCCGGCGCAACGCCGCGTCCGCGAGGCCATGTTCGTCGCCATCGTAACACCGGCCATCAAACACCTGCGTAAAGAAATTGCCGCTTTGGAAGCAGCGCAATAAATCCAAAATATCAACAATAAAACACACGAAAGGCCGTCTGAAAATACGGTTTCAGACGGCCTTTTAAAATATAAGGAACACAAAATGGCTCAATATATGTGCGGCCCTTGCGGCTGGATTTACGACGAAGACCTCGGCGATCCCGAACACGGCCTGCCTGCCGGAACCAAGTTTGAGGATATTCCCGACGACTGGAAATGCCCTGAGTGCGGCGTAGGCAAAGAAGATTTTTATCTGTTGGATTTCGTAATATAACTTGATTGATTTTAAAAGGCCGTCTGAAATTTCAGACGGCCTTTGTTTTATCGGCGGTATAAAGCAACCATGGTTTCAGCCGCTTTGACGCAGCTTTCCACATCGGCAACCAAAGCGATGCGGACGTAGCCTTCGCCCGGATTGCCTTGTTCGGTATCGCGGGCGAGGAAGCGGCCGGGTAATACTTGGATAGCGGCTTTCTGCCACAGGTTGCGCGTAAATGCCAAGTCGTCGCCATCGGGAACTTTCAGCCAAATGTAGAACGATGCGTCAGGCAGTTTGACATCAAACGCCTGTTGCAAAATAGGGATGACGCGGTCGAATTTTTCTTGGTAGAGGCGGCGGTTGTCAATGACGTGTTCTTCATCGTTCCAAGCGGCAATGCTGGCGCGTTGGACGGGAATGCTCATCGCGCTGCCGTGGTAGGTGCGGTAGAGCAGGAAGTTTTTGAGCAACTCGGCATCGCCTGCGACAAAGCCGGAACGCAAACCGGGGACATTGGAGCGTTTGGACAGGCTGGTGAACATAATAATGTTGCGCGTGCCGCGTCCTAATTGCGCCGCCGCTTGCAGGCCGCCGATTGGTTTGTTGCCGTCAAAATAGATTTCGGAATAGCATTCGTCAGAGGCAATAACAAAGCCGTATTTGTCTTGCAAATCAAAAATTTCTTTCCAGTCTTCTAATTGCAGGACGCTGCCGCTCGGGTTGTTTGGCGAGCAGACGATCAGGACTTTGGTGCGTTGCCATACGTCTTCGGGCAGACTGCTCCAATCGGGATTGAAGCTGGGCGCAGGACAGTTGGCAAAATGGATTTCGCCGCCGCCCAAAATAGTCGCGCCTTCGTAAATTTGATAGAAAGGATTGGGGCTGATAACGACTGGTTTGGGGCCGTCTGAAGCCGGATTTAAAACGGTTTGGATAAAAGAGAACAAAGCTTCCCGGCTGCCCAATACCGGCAGGATTTCATTGTCGGGATTGAGGCTCAAACCATCATAACGGCGGGCAACCCATTCGGCGCAGGCTTGGCGCAGTTCGGGCAGGCCTGCGGTCAGCGGATATTTTTCCAGTTCGTGCAGGGAGGCGGTCAGCGCGTCGGTAATGACTTTGGGCGTCGGGTGTTTCGGCTCGCCGATTTGCAGATGAATGGGCGTTACGCCTTCGGGTGCATCAATGCCTTGCATGGCTTCACGCAGGCGGGCGAAAGGATAGGGTTTGAGATGGTTCAATAATGGGTTCATGATGTTTCTGCTGATAAATTAAGGCGATAATCTTAGCATTTTTTAGATGGATTGGGACAAAAAGGCCGTCTGAAAACAGGGTTTAAATGTTTTTCAGACGGCCTTTTGAGTGTTGATGCGTTTATTTGGCAGAGACGACGGGCAGGGAACCGTTCAAGAGATAATGAATGGTTTCTTGAACCGTACGGATGGCGTTGCCAAATGGCAGCGGGTCTTTGCCTCGGAAAAACAGGCCTTTGTCGACTTCGCCGCGGAATGCGGCGGAAAGTTGGATGTCGATACAGAATTGACCGGCTTTGGCCAAACCGTCGCGCAAGCCGCAGCTGGTCAGGCAGTTCAGGCCTTGGGTGCAACGGCGAGGATCGTTTTTAGCATTGGCTTGCAATTTGGCTTCGCGTTTGATGTAGCTGTCGAGGAATTTGGTGCGCACGCCGCGAGCAGGCAAACCGGCAACAGACATGAATTCAACCACTTTTTCGGTTTCCGCACCGGCCAGCGTTTTCTTGAAGTTGATGTGGGCATCGCCTTCTTCGGTCACGGCAAACGCGGTACCGATTTGGACGGCGGACGCACCCCAGTTTTTCAAGGCTGTTTTGACTTTTTCAAAGTTTGCCATGCCGCCGGCGAGTACCAACGGGATTTTTTCGCTTTCTAGCCCCAAGTTTTTGAATACTTCAAACGTTTCTTCAATAACGCGTTTGAACTCGAATTTGGCATCGTTCACGCCGTCAACGGTTGCCGCGCCCAAATGGCCGGCTGCGTGGGCAGGGTGTTCGATAACGATGGCATCGGGCAAGATGCCTTTTTTCATCCAACGTTTCAAAACAATGTTGATACCGCGTGATTCGGACAAAATAGGGAAAAGGGCGACATCTTTGTGGTAGCCCTCGGCCATTTCCGGCAAGTCCAAAGGCAAACCTGCGCCCATCACAATCGCGTCAGCACCGGATTCGCACGCCTGACGGACGTAGGCGGCATGGTCTTTTACGGCTTTCATGACGTTGACGGCAATCATGCCTTTGCCTTCTGAATCGGCTTTGGCTTTTTTGATTTCACGGTCAAGCGCGATGCAGTTGAGGCGGGTGTATTTTTCTTCGCTGGAATCGATTTTTGATTCGGCCAGCAAATCTTCGTGCAAGTGGCGCAAATCGACGCTGGCGATGGTACCTACGCCGTTTTCGCGCGCAACCGCGCTGGAGAGTTTTGATGCGGAAACGCCTACACCCATACCGCCTTGTACGACGGGAATCAGTGATTTGCCACGGATAATCAATGGGTCAAAGTTGTTTTGCATGGATGCTCCTTCATAGATTCTGGATGGTGCCGTCTGAAATCCTATGAAATGGATTGGATAACGGGCTGATGTGTATATAAATAAGTGTGTTTTTCGCCGCCGTTTTCAGACGGCATGAGGTGTGTTTTTAAAATTTTAGGAATTATACTCTAAGTTAGTGTAAAAATTAGAGTATTAATACAGTTTTTTTGAAGGAAAAATTGAAAAGTCTTGTTAATAAAGGAATAAATTTTATGACAGGTTTGGTTGCGGAGAAGAAATTGCAAACAAAATCTACAAAGAAAAAGGCCGTCTGAAAATTCAGACGGCCTTGGGTATGTAAATCAGACAGATGTCGGATTACATTTGTTTTTTAGCAGCATCAATGGCGCGTTGGTCAGGGTTGATCAAGATTTCAACGCGGCGGTTTTGTGCACGGCCTTCAACAGTAGCGTTGGAGGCGATTGGTTGACGGGAGCCGTAACCGAAAGTGCTCAAACGGGTGCTGCTTACGCCACGGGATTGCAGGAAGGTGGCAACAGATTCGGCGCGGTTGCGAGACAATGGCTCGTTGATGGCATCGTTACCGGTGTTGTCGGTGTGGCCGTTGATGGTCAAAGTCGTGTCAGGATATTGAACCAAAGTTTGCGCAGCGGCAGACAAGGCACTTTGAGCATGGCCGCTCAGGGCAGCGCTGCCGGTAGCGAAGGTTACGTTTTCAGGCATAACCAGTTTGATTTGGTTGCCTTGACGTTCAACTTCGATGTTGGTGTTGGCCAGGCTTTGACGCAGTTTTTTCTCTTGGTAGTCCATGTAACCGCCGATACCGGCACCTACTGCACCACAAGCCAATGCGGAGTTGCGCGCTCCTTTACCGCCGTGGGTCAGCGCACCAACGATGCCGCAAACAGCCGCACCGCCCAAGCCGTACATAGCGGTTTTGCTGGCGGATTGTTGACCGGTAGCAGGATCGGTCACACAGCCGGTGAGTGCCAAAGGAATTGCAGTAGCAATAACGGTCAGGGGTTTCAAGAATTTCATGTCGTATCCTCTTTTTAGATGACGGATCGGGCCGTCTGAAAAAATGAATAAAAACCGCGTGGGTCATTACGAATTAATGATACCGAATATCCGAAACGCAAAAGAATGGGTTTAACCCGATATTACGCAAATATTTGCCAGTTAACATAATACTGAAACATTTCTGCATTTGTCTGACCGTTTGGCCACTTTGTCGCCAGATAAAAAGCAGGTTTCTTTACGATTTCTTCCGTTTTTCCTTTTTACGGCGATACCAGCTGACAAATGCCCATTTCAATCTGACTTTGACATCGTATCCCACCGAGCCTGCGCCCAGTATGAATAAAACGGCGGAGACGGGCAGGGCGAAATGATGGCCGACCAAATGATAACCCCATACGCCAACGATGCCGCCCAGTAAAAACGACAGCATCAAGCCACTTAAAAGCCACATTTTCGGTTTGTTGACGCGGACGCGCGGCAGGCGCGGATGATGTTGTTTGGAATAATAAAGTGCGCGTGAAATTTCAATGCCCAAATCGGTTGCCGTGCCGGTCATGTGGGTGGAGCGGATGGCAGAGCCGGACAAAAGCGTAATGACGGTATTGTGCATGCCCATGATAAAGCACAATAAAAACAATGCTAAAGACGGCATGATGAAATCCAAGCCGCCAAAATCCCATTCCATCGCGGTAATGCCGAACAAGCCGAAGATCAACAGATAAACCGCTTCCAGCCACATGGAAAAACCAAAGCTGCCACGGAAACGCATTTGCTGCGTCCACAAAATCACCCAGCCCGAATGCGTGGCTCCTGCAACAAAACACAACACGCTGATTGTGGCAATAATGGCCACACTCCACTCTTGAAGATACAAAACATCTGCCAACAGCGACATTGAGCCGGTAACGTGGGAGGTATAACGTGAGAATGCGAAGTAACCGCCGGCATTAATCGCACCGGCAAGAAAGGCCATGATGTAGCCCAGCCGTCTGAAACGGGCATCGGAAATATTGTGTTCGTGCAGGTACGGACGGTCCGCCTGCCAAAACGGCGGCGTGTGTTGCCTGTGGTGGCGCGGTCGGTAAGAGTGGGGCCGTTTGTCGTCGTTCATTGATTTGAGGATTGGGTCGAGCGTTTATACTGGGTGTATTTTATATGCAACTGCCTGCTGCCAAGAACAAATAATATAAAGTGTTCCCAAGTTGCCACACTTGCCCATTGCAAGATGAAGGCGTACATTAATAGCTATACGTGAGTATAAGGAAACATCCGATGAATCCTATCCGCCTGACCTTATTGATTGGTGCTGCCGCATTGCTTGCCGCCTGCGCCACCACGCCTGAGCAAAAAGCCGCACGCGCCCAAGCGCAGAAACGCTATGAACAGGACCTTCAAGTCAATCTTGCCGCCCAATGCGATCAGGAAACTGCCGCGCTGATCCGCCGCAAATTTGACGAAGAAGGAAAACCCGGTGTCGCAACTGCGGAACAAAAAGCCTTCCGCCTCAAATATATCGACAAAGTTTCCGATCCGATGTTCCAAGCCTGCTACAAAATGGCATGGCAAAACTATATTTCCCAAGAACAGCTGCGCGAAGCCCGCTACTATCGCTATTACGACGATTGGGGCTATCCGTTTGGCCGTTATCCTTGGTGGTGGTAAGGTATTAACAAACTTTAGGGCCGTCTGAAAGCATATATTTATTGGTTTCAGACGGCCTAAGGTTTATTGAAACGGCAATAACGTTTACAATAGCCGCCTATTCAAACACAATACCACCACCCATGAACATCTGGCTTGGACAGCGACACGCGCCCAAATTTCCGCAAGGAGCCGCCGTAACCATCGGCAACTTCGACGGCGTACACCTTGGGCACAAACACATTCTACAAAAACTCAAACGAGAGGCAGACCAGCGCGGTCTGCCTGTTGTCGTTGTTGTTTTTGAGCCTCAGCCCAAAGAATTTTTTGCGCGTAAAGCCGGGAAAAAGCTGCCTTATCGCATCAGCCCGCTACGTACCAAATTTCGCCTTTTGCGTGAAACCAGTTGTGTAGATGCCGTTTGGGTCTTACGTTTTAACCAAGCTTTCTCCGATATGAGCGCACAAGCGTTTATCGACCAGCTTTTGCGCCAAACACTCAACACGCGTTATCTGCTGATTGGCGACGATTTCCGTTTCGGTGCCGGCCGTGAAGGTTGTTTTGAACTCTTGGCACAACAGCCCGATATGCAAACCGAGCGCACGCCGTCCGTTATTGTTGAAGACATCCGCACCAGCAGTACCGCCGTCCGCCAAGCCCTTTCAGACGGCAAGTTGGAATACGCCAAAAAACTGTTGGGCCATGATTACGTGTTAAGCGGCAAGGTCAAACACGGGCAAAAACTCGGCCGCACCATCAACGCGCCTACCGCCAATGTCCAGCTTCCTCCGTATCATTATGCACTAAGCGGCGTATTTGTCGTTGAGGCAGACGGCACATTCGGTACGCGCCGAGGCGTTGCCAGCTTTGGTTTTAATCCCACTGTCAGCAACAACCGCTCGCAAAAGCTGGAAGTCCATCTGTTCGATTTCAATGGCGATTTGTACGGCCAACGCATCTTTGTCCGCTTCCTGCACAAACTGCGTGACGAGAAAAAATTTGAGAGTATCGAAGCATTGAAAACCCAAATTTTGCAAGATATGGAAGATGCGAGGGTTTGGGAAGCATAGAAACGCTTCTAGAAGCTTATAAAATCAAGACAATTGGGCTACAATAAGTCCTTTGAATTTTTTCAGACGGCCTGTTCTTTTTAAAATGAGCAATTAGGCCGTCTGAAACCGAAATACCGCAACAATAGAGATCAAAAAATGACCGATTACAGTAAAACCGTAAACCTGCTCGAGAGCCCGTTTCCAATGCGCGGCAATCTTGCCAAGCGCGAGCCTGCGTGGCTGAAAAGCTGGTACGAGCACAAACGCTATCAAAAACTGCGCGAAATCGCCAAAGGCCGTCCGAAATTCATCCTGCACGACGG
>ERZ772874.993-NODE-993-length-15186-cov-12.113343_pt1 | contig 15186 bp, 16 predicted proteins | sample MGYA00580586_ERZ772874 | MGnify/ENA primary metagenome ERZ772874 (study PRJEB29015, sample SAMEA2737952) | human oral metagenome | biome: human oral; feature: human-associated habitat; material: dental | place: China | collected 2154 ... | reverse complement strand
AAAATCACCCACACGATAATTTAAAGTCCACCCACACCCACACGATAATTTAGAGCGCCTTTTAAAGAAGGGAGGGGGTGAAAGATGAACTTTGATTATTTCTATAATCGGGATACGGAGAGATTTAGCTTTTATATGTTACCCAAGGTTTTGGTAACCGAAGATTTATATAAAAATTTATCTTCCGATGCCAAAATACTCTATGCCTGTTTATTAGAGCGTTCAAGTCTGTCATTCAAAAATGATTGGATTGACGAGCAAGGTAGAGTTTACATCGTGTTTACGGTAGAAGAAATCATGAAGATGCTAAACAAGTCCAATAAAACAGCGGTAAAGATTCTAAATGAGCTTGATGCCAACACAAAAGGAATCGGACTGATTGAGAGAAAAAGACAGGGACTTGGAAAGCCGAACATCATTTATGTGAAAGACTTTATGAGTGTGTTTCGCTCCGAGTGTAAAAATTACACTTCAGAAGTGAAGAATTTACACTCCAGAAATGTAGAAACTACACTTCAAGAAGTGAAGAATCTACACAGTAGTAATACTAATATAAATAAACCTGATTATAGTAATACTGATTTTAGTAAGGGGCAAACCGGACTTGGCACATTTCAAAATGTATTTCTCACAGAAAAAGAAACAAAAGAACTAAAGGAGATATTAGGCTATCAATTTGACAACTACATTCAACGGTTGTCAGCGTATATCAAAAGCACCGGAAAGACCTATAAAGACCATAAGGCAACAATCCTTTCATGGTTTTATAAGGATCAGGGAACTAAGAAAGTGGATAAAACATCAAATATCCCGACATGGGAAGAATATGACAAAGGAGAGCATTTATGATGAGTGAAATGAAAAAAATAATGATTGAGGATACCGAGTATTCCTACGATCCGGAAAGAGAATATATCAAAGACGGACACGCCTATTGCAAGAACTGTCATGAAAGAAAAGACGGAAAAGCCTTGGAGATGCTTGGTAAAAAGAGAATCTACAAAGTTTCCTGCAAGTGCGACAGAGACAGAGAAGCCAAACAAAAGGCAAGAGAAAAGCAGATGGAGATTGAGCGATTAAAAAGAAGTTGCTTTGCCTCCCTTATTCAGTGGACATACAACTTTGAAAACTATCAGGGAGAAGAAAATCAGAGCCTTACCATTGCAAAAAACTTTGTAAAAGAGTATGAGGAGATGAAAAAGGAAAATATCGGACTTCTCTTTTATGGTTCGGTAGGAAGTGGAAAGACATATCTTGCCTGCTCCATTGCCAATGCACTCATAGAGCAGTATCAGATAAGCGTAAAGATAAGAAACTTTGCTCAGATAATCAACAATCTGCAAAAAAGCGGCTTTGATTTTGATAAAAATGAGTATATCGAATCGCTTGTAAATACTTCCGTTCTCATTTTAGATGATTTGGGAATAGAAAGAGATACCAGCTATGCCAAAGAACAGGTCTATAACATTGTCAATAACAGATACCTGAAACAAAAACCGACCATATTTACAACCAATCTTTCCTACGACACCATTTCAAACTGCACGGAAAGTGTGGAATATCAGCGTATCTACTCAAGGATTATTGAGATGTGTATTCCGGTGATGGTTGTAGGAGAAGATTACAGGAAGATGATTCAAAAAGAAAAGTTAAACCGAAATAAAGAACGATTACTAAACGGAGACTAACTATTAAAAGTCAAGCCTTAAAATGATATTTTTTGAATAAAGTACAGAAATGTATTTTAGATATATTGGAAACTTAGTTAGAGTTCCTTGAACCTTGAAAACTGCATGACAAAAAGAGCATCGTGATAGGTGCTCAAAAAGGAGTATTGAATTAGAAAGGTTTAAGCTGCTTTTATGTATTGCTGCTTTGTTTTTTCAAGATGATAAATCACTCGAACCAACTTTTTTACAGCGTGTGATATGGCAACATTGTAATGCTTACCTTCCGCTCGTTTTTTAGCAAGATAGGCTGCAAATGTTGGGTCCCAGTGGCAGACATACTTGGTGGCATTATACAGAGCGTATCGCAGGTATCTGGAGCCACGTTTTTCCATATGTGCGTAAGCACCATCCAGTTGTCCGGATTGATATGTTGATGGCGAAAAGCCGGCATAAGCTAAGATTTTATCGGGAGAATCAAATCGACTGAAATCACCAATCTCGGCAATGATCATGGCTCCCATGCGATAACTGATTCCAGGAATACTGAGAATCGGAGAGTTGATTTCATCCATGATGATTTTGATTTCATTTTCGATTTCGTCAATCTCGGAATCAAGTTCCTGAATCAACTTAATGGTGTGTTTCAGTTCAAGTGATTTCGCTGGCATATTTGAACTGATAGAAGCTCTTGCAGCATCTCTAAATGTGATTGCTGTTTCCTTGTCGTAGCGACCTTTTGAGGATTCAGAAAGTAGATTGGTAAGTCTGGTAAGGTGAGCATTGGCTACTTGTTTTGCACCGGGAAATTCAGAGAGCATTGCATAAATAGATGCCATATGAAGTTGAGGAACCAGCTTTTCCAATTCAGGAAAAAGAATACAGACAAGTCTCGAAACGGAGGTTTTCAGCTTGGCACGTTCTTTCACTTTGTCAAAACGATAACGTGTTAATGACTTTAGCTCCTCGTTGTGGTAAAATATGTCTGAGTAGGACTTCAAGTTCACATCAGAAATAAGCATGGAAGCAATCGTGCGGGCATCTACTTTATCCGTTTTCGTCTGTCTAAGGCTTAGACTTTTTCTTTACAGATTTGTATGTAACGGATTGATAACATAGGTGGGCAAACCTTTATCAATGAGATATCCGAGGAGATTGTAACTGTAGTGTCCGGTGGCTTCCAGTCCTACTTTTACTTTTGTCACATCATTCATAACGGAAGCAATCTTTTGATGAAGTTCATTAAAACCATCTAAGTTGTTGGTGATGGTAAATGCTTTAAATAACACTTCTCCATCAGAGTTGGTGATAAAGCAATCATGCTTGTCCTTAGCAACATCAATTCCTACGTAAATCATAAAAAAACTCCTTTGAAATGTATTTGATACTGTTTTATAACCACAGATGCTCTTTGCGATTGTAACCTCGTTCTAAATAAACCGTCATGCGGTATCTAACTGATTAACAAATGAACAAAAAGACTGTGGTTGGAGCCTCCATTAAACCATCGAGTGGTAGGTGATTGAAACCAATCCACAGCATCTTATATATCATAGTCAAACCTGCAGAAGAGGTAAAGAAAAGGACTATGACTTAATAGTTAAAAGACCTTGGAGAGGGTCTCTAAAAACTACTACTATATAATACGAGGTAATTGCTATGTATTTAGGGTCTGTCATTCATATAGAAAAAAACAATAGACCTTTTTGATACTGGCAATTATCATAAAAAAACCAATTTAAAATATAGGGAAAGAACGAATTTCGTTCATTTTAGAGGACTTCTTATGCCCGGATGCAGAAGTCCTCCTTTTTTTGCCTGAAAAACAGTCAGTCAAAAGAAACGGAGGACTTCAAAATGAAAAAAGAATTTTATCTATATGTAAACGGACAAAAGGTAAAAGTCAGTGAGGAGATATACAAAGTCTACTGGCGGGAAAGAGAACATGAAAAGTATTTAGAGCAGGTGGACAGAAAAAACCACTTGCTCTTTTTTTCGTCCTTGGATCAGGATGGACATTTTGCAGAGAACATCATTGATGAAAGTGTTGATGTCGAAAAGATTGTGGAAACACAGATGATGATTGAAGCAGTCAGAAACGCCATATCAAGACTCAATGCAGAAGAAAGGGACATTATAGAGCGTTTGTACTTTCAGGACGAAACCGTTCGCTCGGTAGCAAGGCTAAAAAGTATCACACACCCAGCTTTGATTAAGAAAAGAAATAAAATCTTAGAGAAGCTGAAAAAATTTATCGAAGAAATTTAGAAATTCGGTAACCAAAGGGGTCAAATTTTCCTTATATAAAGTGAAGGGGAGTTTGACCTCTTTTACTTTCGTGAATAAGAGATCGCCGTCTTATGGCAAATTGAAAAAATGAAAAGAAAGATCCCTTTCAAATATTTTGTTCTTTGACAACTGAATAGACCAAGGTAGGACTTTATCTGCTTGTGGAGAATTATGACTTACGCCATGACCTTTCTGCTGAGAGATTTCGGTTTTATGAATACTGGGTAACCCAAGGAAATAAGAAAGTGAGCGACAAATAAGAAAACATAAAAAACAGATGTGGCAGTCTGTTCGTTGATACAAGCAGTGATAATGATACTTCAATAGTTTATGCCGGCTCGTCTGGAATAAGAGGCGGAGGTGAGATTCCTATGTTGTCAGCCAAGACACCTACCAATGTCATAAAACTTAAAACGAAGAAAGGAGTATTTAGATGGACACAGAAGAATTGACAAGATACAAAAACATGTCAGTGAATGAGATTGATCAAAGAATCGTTCCAGACATTGAAGATATAAAGAACAAGAAAAAAATGGATCCGCTTTCCATGTACTTTATGAAAGTCGGAAATGTTATCGTCAAATGCAGTTATGCAGGAAACGGAAGAAGTTTAGCGGATTGCTTTTTGTCCTATTTAGAAAAGAAAGCGATGCTGCTTGATTAAAAATATGATAAAAGGGGCAGACTTTTTTACGAATTTATGGTATAATACGAATCAAATAGGGATACAACTTAAATAAGTGCTTGAAAAGACTCCAAGTTATCATATTTCTCTTGAAAAAGAATATGAAAGTTTGGAGGTTTTGTTATGTCTAAAAGAATTTCGGATACCTATCGGGTAGCCATGTATCTTCGACTATCTCAGGATGACGAAAAATACGATAAAGATTTCAAGGCGGAAAGCAACAGTATTTCCAATCAAAGACTTCAAATCCAAGATTACATTGATAAAAATGAGGAGATGGAGCTTGCAAAGGAATATGTGGATGACGGATATTCAGGAATCAATTTTGAGCGACCGGCATTTAAAGAAATGATGGAGGATGTAATCACAGGCAGTATCAACTGTATTGTGGTAAAAGATTTATCCCGTTTCGGCAGAGATTATATTGATAGCGGGAGATATTTGCAAAGGGTGTTCCCCTCTCTTGATATTCGGTTTATTGCCTTAAATGACAATTATGACAGCTTCACAGCCAGTGAAACGGAAAAGAATTTGGTGATTCCTTTCAAGAATTTCATCAACGACAACTATTGCAGGGATACCTCCGCAAAGGTTAGAAGTGTTTGTAAAGTAAAGAGAAAACAAGGACAGTTTATATCAAACTATGCTCCTTACGGTTATGAAAAAGATGAAGAAGATAAGCACAAAATAGTAATTGATAAAGAAGTGGAATATGTGGTGCGAAAAATCTTCTCCATGAAACTGGAAGGATACAGCTCCTATTCGATTGCCAAACACTTAAACGATAATGGAATCCCCTCACCGATGGAGCATAAAAAGGCAAAGGGAATACGGTATAAGACAGGCTTCAGCACAAAGGCGGTTGCCAAGTGGGATACGCCTGCGGTCAATCGCATTTTAATCAATGAGATCTATATTGGAACACTTCAACAGGGAAAACGAGAAAAGATCAATTATAAGCTGGATAAAGTGGTTTCCAAAGATAGAAGCGATTGGATTGAAATTGAAGATAACCATGAGGCGATTATTGATCCCCATGACTTTGAAATCGTCCAAAAACTTTTAAAATGCGATATCAAGGCGAAAACTGTCGGAGAAAAAGCGGATTTGTTTTCCGGACTTCTCTTTTGCAAAGACTGTAACGCACAGATGACAAAGAAAGTCGATAAACGAGGGAAAACACCGACCGTCTATTATATTTGCTCCTCATACAATAAGGGGCAAGATTGCAGCAGGCACTCCATAAAGCAGGAAGAATTGCAAAGGACAGTGCTTGAAATGATTCAGCATTATATTCAGTATCTTGGGGAATACGAAAGTGTTTCAGAGAAAATCAAAGAGATGGAAGTATCCTATGAACTGTTTCAAAAAATAGATAAAAGACAGGAATACACCAAGAAAAGCAAGGCAAAATTTGAACTTTTAAAATCTTCCCTTTATCAAGATTTGAAGGAAGGCATTATTGCGGAAGAAGAATTTTATGATATGAGGGAGTTTTACACGAATCGTATCGTAGAAAGTGAGCTGATTTTAGAAAAGCAGAGCAAAGAAATTGCAAGGCTCTACAAAAAGAGTTTGGGCAATCAGAATTTCCTTGCAGATATCAAAAAGTATCAAAACATCGGTACATTAGAAAGAGGACTTCTTGTTCGACTCGTCGATAAAATCTATGTTTTAGAAGATAAGAAAATCGAAATTCAGTTTAACTATGACGAAACGATTGAGATTCTTGATAAGTTAAGCAGCTATACCGCTCAAACTCCTGAAATCAGGGAGGTGGTATAGATGGCAAGAACAGCAAATCGAAGAATAAAGTCGGAAGAACAACTGCTAAACAAAGAAAGTATAAACAGTTTTCAAACGGCAATCTATGCAAGAATTTCAAGAGATAAAAAAGAAAAACCGAGCGACTCCATAGAAAATCAAATTGCTCTTTGCGAGAGCTTTATTCAAAAAAGTGAGGATTTCAGTTTAGCAGGAATCTATAAAGATATTGCAAAGACGGGAACGGACTTCGAGCGACCGGACTTTGAAAACTTGATGGATGAAGTACGAATGGGGAAAGTAAACTGCATTGTTGTAAAAGACCTATCAAGGTTTGGAAGAAACTATACGGAACTTGGCAATTTCATTGAAAAGATCTTCCCGTTTCTTGGGGTAAGATTTGTGGCAGTCAATGACAATTTAGATACTTTCCACATGGACGATCCCAATAAATCACTGGAAGTCATTCTAAAAAATATTGTCAATGAAACCTATGCAACGGATATTTCAAAGAAAGTATCAAGCTCTCATCAGATGAGGATCAAACAAGGCGGATTCATCTGTGGAGCAGCTCCGTATGGATATGTGGCACGAAAAGATGAAGATGGAATTCGACGCTTGTATCCGGATGAAAATACAGCTCCTATTGTTAAAGAAATCTTTGATGCCTATCTGAAAGGACTGAGTACACTGGGTATATCCAAACTTCTTCTGGAAAAAAGAGTGTATATCGCAACTGATTATCGAAAATTTGGAAAAGCCGTATCTGATAGTGAGGAAGCGATTCGGATATGGCAACCGACTACAATTTTACAGGTGCTTAAAAATCGTGCCTATACCGGAACTTTAATACAGGGAAGAAATCAAAAACATCTTTATGAAGGGAAATCAAGGGAAAGACTCTCTGAAGAACACTGGACAGTAACCGAAAATGCCCATGAAGCCATTATTTCGATGGATACCTTTGAAAAGGTGCAGGAGAAGATTTCCGAAAAATCAGCTCCGATAAAAAGAAGCAGAAAGGAAAATGCGACTGCCAAAGACGATACGATCTTTCGAGGTATGGTTTACTGCAACCTTTGTCAAAAAAGAATGAGCGTCCATCGACAATTAAGCGGGAAAAGAACGGTGTTTTACTTTAGCTGTAACCGATTTGGAGAATATAAAGCGGAAAAATGCGGAACGGCAATTACAGAGCTGACACTCCAAAATACCGTAAAAGCTGCATTTGACACCATTCTTTCCGACAATAAGAAAAGCTATAAGGCATATTTAGACGGGTATGCGGATAAAAAAAGAGAAGTGGAGCAGCAAAAGGAAAAAGAACTGACAGAAATCGGCAGAAGAATCTCAGGACTGAGCAGGCTTCAAAGTGAGTATTACGAAAAGTATGTCTTGGGAGATTGGAGAAAGGAAGATTTTGAAAGAGAAAAGGAACATCTTCATCAAAAGAAAAAAGAACTGGAACACCTAAAAGAAAAGCAAATTGCCATCTTTGAAGAAGAAAAACGAAGGCTCGAAGAAAAGCACAAGTATCTGAAAGCTCTCTTTAAGGGCAAGACAAAGAAATGGGACAAAGAGTTTGTGAAAGCCATCATAGATAAGATATTCATCGGAAAAGACCATACAGTAGAAATCAAATTTAAATTTGAAGAAATGCCTGTCATTACCGAAAAAATTGGAAGAAAGGTAAAAAGGTGATGATATGAATACCGTAGATTTTTATCTAAGACTTTCACTGGAAGATGGCGATCAGCAAGATGAAAGCAACAGTATCACTTCTCAAAGAGAAATCTTAAAAGACTATATCCGCTCAAGGGAAGAATTTACAGGTGTTCAGATCAGGGAACACATTGATGACGGTTATACCGGAACAAACTTTAATCGCCCCGCATTTCAAAAGATGATTGCTATGGTCAAGAAAAATGAAGTAAAGACTATACTTGTAAAAGACTTATCTCGTTTTGCCAGAGATTATATCGAATCGGGAGCCTATATTGAGCAGATTTTTCCCTTTATGCAAGTTCGGTTTATTTCTGTGAATGACAATTATGACAGTAAGAACAACGAGAACGGAATCAGCAGTTTGGAAATTCCTTTTAAGAATCTTGTCTATGACTACTATTCCAAGGATATTTCACAAAAAATTCGTTCTTCCGTTAAAATCAGACAAGAGAAAGGCTATTACTTCGGTTCAAAAGCACCCTATGGATATGTAAAAGACGAAAAAGACCATCATCAGCTCATTGTCGATGAAGAAGTAAGACCGATCGTAAAAGAAGTGTTTACAAGGTATTTAAGTGGCGAAAGTATGCTTGCGATTGCCAAAGACTTGAATGAGAGAAAAGTCTTAACACCCGGAAAGCACATAGGACTGAAAAGAGGAAGCGGAATTTGGACAGGACAGATTGTTCGCTATCTCTTAACCCAACGAGTTTATACCGGAGCAATTGTCGGCGGAAAGACCAGAGTGTATGAAGTCGGCTCGGATCATCGACAATGGACGGATAGCGAGGACTGGATTATACGGGAAAATATGCACGAAGCCATCATATCCCAAGAGGATTTTGCGGAAGTTCAAAACCGATTAAGCAGCAATGCAAAACATATCAGCCGAGAACGGAAGCATTTTCATATTCTTCAGGATAAAGTCTATTGCGGGAAATGCCATCATAAGATGAGCTATACCGTTTACTCCGGAAAAAATGACGGATATTATTGTCCATATCGGTATAAGGCAAAAGACTGCGGCTGCATGAAAGGAAAGATACAAGCCTCGGTACTGGAAGAAATCGTGTCAAAGGAAATTCAGCTTTATACCGAGCGTTTTCTTGAGGAAGAACAGACGAGAAGGATTGAGTATAGAGTCAAGGAAAGTATTTGTGAAAGCCTGCTTGAGCGAAAGAAAAAACTGGAAGCGGAACAACAAAAAAATCAAATTTCCAAAATGCAGTGTTATGAAAGGCATAAACAAGGTATCATAGAGAAAGAAGAATACCTTTCAAAACGGGAATCCCTGACACAAAGAGCAAAAAACATCGAGCAGGAAATATTGATCATAGAGGACAAGATACAAGAAAATACCGCTTCAAGACATCATCTAAATGTCGATAAACTAAGAGAAGCAGTAGCCGAAGGAGAACTTGTTTTAGACTGGATCAACGAAGTGATAGACAGAATCTATGTTTATGACAAGGACAAGGTGGAGATTGTTTGGAAATTTGAATAAAGAGGATAAAGAAATGGATAAAAAAGATGAAATGATGATTGTAAATCATGAATCCCTTGTAAAAAAGATTTATATTATTAGGGGACAAAAGGTTATGCTTGACTTTGAATTAGCCGAAATATATGGATATGAAACGAAAAATTTCAACAGGCAAGTCAAGAATAATATTGAGAAGTTTGAAGGTGAAGATTTTATGTTTCAACTAACAACTCAAGAAGTTGAAGAGCTTTCAAGGTGCAAAAATTTCACCTTGAACAGAGGCACCGGACGAGGGAGTAATATTAAGTACAATCCTTATGTCTTTACAGAGCAAGGAATCTATATGTTGATGACTGTATTAAAGGGTGATCTTGCAGTAAGGCAAAGTAGAGCTTTAGTTCGTACTTTCAAGCAAATGAAAGACCACATTGTAGAAAATCAAGGTTTGATTGGGAAAAGAGAGTTTTTGCAGCTTTCGATGCAGATTACAAGCAATGTCGTGGAAATGCAGGATTTAAGACGGGATTTAATGAATGTGGAAGATAAGGTGGCAGGATTAGTGGACAATTTAGGGAATGTTGTGCATAAATCCGAACTGTCTGACCTGATTCTTGACCTCAGTAATCCACAACTCAAATACGGATTTTTACTCTTGAACGGACAGCCGATCGAAGCCAATCTTGCTTATAAGGACATTTACAGCATAGCGAAAAAGAGTATTTATATCGTCGATAACTACATCGGAGTGAAAACTTTGGTCTTGTTAAAAGATGTTCCTTCATCGGTAGAGGTCATTATATTCAGTGATAACATCGGCAAAGGACTTCATACCCTTGAATATCAGGATTTTTGTGAGGAATATCCGTTTAGAAAGATAACATTCCAAAAATCCGGTGGAGAGTTTCATGACAGATACATTATTATCGACTGGAATACCGAACATCAGAGAATATATCATTGCGGAGCATCTTCCAAAGATGCAGGACAAAGAATTACAAGCATAACGGAAGTGGTCGATCAGATGATTTATACTAATCTTATCAATAACCTCTTGAAAAATCCAATTTTAAAGTTAAAATAGAGTAGTAAAAAAGTTGATTGGAAATTTGAAAAAATATGTATCCAATACTTGACACAAGACTGGAATGTAAAGAAACCCATCGGGTTCAGATATAGAAATTTTAGTGTCAATTGGAATATAACCAGATTGGAATGTAAAGGAAGACTAGACAGTTCCACAACTGAATCTCGTATTATTGGAATATAACCAGATTGGAATGTAAAGAATATTGCACTTGCAGCGGCTAATTGCTCTTGATCATTGGAATATAACCAGATTGGAATGTAAAGGTAACAATGCTTGACAACGAACAGCCGCACTGGAATTGGAATATAACCAGATTGGAATGTAAAGTCAAAAGGTGTACGGCTTATAGCTGATATAAGCCCGCTTGGAATATAACCAGATTGTGCTTGTGTTCTGATAGGTATACCGGTATAGTTTTGATTTTTTTTAAGGTATCGAGATTGATTTTGTAAAATCATGATACAATAGAGTATATGAAATGTATTGGAAAGTTTAATAAGAGGATAATGAAATGGATAAAAAAGACGAAATGATGTTTGTAAATCATGAATTCCTTGTAAAAAAGATTTATATTATTAGGGGACAAAAGGTTATGCTTGACTTTGAATTAGCCGAAATATATGGATATGAAACGAAAAATTTCAACAGGCAAGTCAAGAATAATATTGAGAAGTTTGAAGGCGAAGATTTTATGTTCAGGCTCACCGAAGAAGAAATGGATGACTTGAGGTGCAAAATTTTCACCTCAAGCTGGGGTGGTACAAGATACCTTCCTTATGCCTTTACTGAACAGGGAATCTATATGCTGATGACTGTATTAAAGGGTGATCTTGCAGTAAGGCAAAGTAGAGCTTTAATTCGTACTTTCAAGCAAATGAAAGATTACATTGTAGAAAATCAAGGCTTGATTGGTAGGAGAGAGTTCTTGCAGCTTTCGATGCAGATTACAAGTAATGTCGTGGAGATGCAGGATTTAAGACGAGATTTAAGAGATGTGGAAGATCAGGTAGCTGAAGTGATAGACACCTTAAATAATGTTGTGCATAAATCCGAACTGTCTGACTTGATTCTCGACCTTAGCAATCCACAGCTCAAATACGGATTTTTACTTTTGAATGGACAGCCGATCGAAGCAAATCTCGCTTATAAGGACATTTACAGCATAGCGAAAAAGAGCATTTATATCGTAGATAACTACATCGGAGTGAAAACTTTGGTCTTGTTAAAAGATGTTCCTTCATCGGTAGAGGTCATTATATTCAGTGATAACATCGGCAAAGGACTTCATACCCTTGAATATCAGGATTTTTGTGAGGAATATCCGTTTAGAAAGATAACATTCCAAAAATCCGGCGGAGAGTTTCATGACAGGTACATTATTATCGACTGGAATACCGAACATCAGAGAATCTATCATTGTGGAGCATCTTCCAAAGATGCAGGACAAAGAATTACGAGCATAACGGAAGTAGTTGATCAGATGATTTACACTGACCTTATCAATAAGCTCTTGAAAAATCCGGTGTTGAAGTTAAAATAAAACAGGATTCAAGATGAACGAATCTTTGCAAGAATTTATAAGCTTAAAAGAGAATTACAAACTTCAAGATGGGAATAAATCAAGTATATTAGCTCTATATCAATTTGCAGACAGGCTTTCTGTAATCAATGAAAAAGAAGCAAAAGAGGTGTTAGTAGATGTTTACTTGCCTGCACTGTAAAAAATATCATCTATGGGTAGATGCGGATTAAAGTAAGGAAACAATATGAAATCTTATCATGTATGGATTGGAATATTTGAAGAGAGTGAGTTTGAACAATATTGGGATAATGAGCCTTATGAAAATGAAATTGAACTTTGGAAGAAAGGACAAAGAGCTAAACCTAGCGATAAGTTAAAGTGTGGATTTTGCAAGGAAACGGGCTTGGAAGAATTGGACAAAAAAGATTTTTGGTTTTCTATCAGAGCCTCTTTATGTAATGTACGAGAGTTGGCAAAAGACTATATTGCAGGTTTAGATGAATTCGAGATAAAATGTAAAGAGAAAGGAGTTTTCGAGGGAAATGTAATCTGGGCTGTCTCAGTAAAAGATTTTGGTGATTTTAAACCGGAAACTTGTGTTAGTATGTACTATGTTGGTAAGGTAGATATGATTAATGGCTAAAAAGATAGAAAACTTACTTTATTTACCTTAGTATTTGCTTTAACTCTCAGTTATAAAGTACCGGAATATGAGTTAAAAAGTGCCTGTGTATAAAAGTAGGAGAGGAAGGCATATATACGAATGAATATGAGATTTTTAGAAAATTTTCGCATGAATAATAATTGACCAAGCTTAGAGAGCTTGGTCAATTATTATTCATGCTAGTGTAATGTATCATTGATATTTAATTAATATCAGCAATAGTAGAGTAAGTCTCAAATTTCTTTATTATATATCTGCTGCAATCTATTAACAAAGTGGTAATAAGGCTAGATATCAATGATACACTATACTAGAGTATATTGATCCATAAAAATACTATTTTTAAGTTTAGTATTGATGTCGATATACTTACTACTGCTAATGATGCTAAGTATGAAACTTAAAACACTATTTTTTAAGCTTGGCATTGATTTCCCTTATATGTTTCATGTTTATAAACATAAATACGATCCATATAATAACATATATTATAATGTATACTATAGTAAATGATACCAGTTCAGCCAAGTTAAATTCATACCAGCCTGCAAGTATTGACAGCGGTACAAAAACTATATAATTTATAACACAATGCAACAGGGTCATTTTAGTTATGCTGAATTCAGTATGTGTAAATATAAGGCTTGTAGTGGAGAACAAAGCACCTATTGCAGCCCATATCAGTATAGATACAAGCATGGCACTAAGTTCATTGGGGAAATGACTTATAAATCCGGTAGGTGCCGGATGATAAGCACCGTTTCCGACTATGTAGGAAAAAAATATAGACATAAATAAACCTATGTCAATACCTATAAAAATACCGAATACAAAGCGATAAATAATATTATTTTTCATGATATAAAACCTCCTTTATTTTCTTTAGATATCTTCTGGAAGAACTCGTTCTTACTCCATTTTTGAATACAATATTTATAATGCCGCCTGCACTTAAAGAAAAATTCGACACATAATCAAGGTTGATGATTTCTGAATTGGAAACCCTTACAAATTGTAGCGGTAGACTTTCTTCAAGTTCGTAGAGCCTTTTGGAAATCTGAAACTCATCTTCCGTAGTCTGGGCATATACTAACTTAGCTCCGGAATAAAATCTTATAAACTTAGTTATGTCCATTAAGTAAGTATTGTCATCTTTTCTTACCGTAAATTTGTTATTATAAGATTTGGCATAATCCAAAAATCCCTTTAGATCCGGATACCTGCTATTGGTCTTTATTAATGCAGTATCATAAGCAATACTGTCATCAGGCTCATAAAGTATATTCATGCTAAACCTCCTTTTCTTAAAATTTTTAATAAAACTTGTTAAATGCTTTTCTTGGTATAAGCATAAAGAAGTAAGGGAGTTTTGTCTATAGAATACGGATAGGTGGCAGGATATTGAGCGTAAGCGGAAAATGATTTAAAATAAATTGGTATAAAAATAAAGAATGTTATAATAAAGTGGTTTTTGGGAAAGAGTTAATAAGTTAGTTATAATATCGGACAATCAAAAGTAAAAACTTCCGGCACAGCTGAACCGAGACTATGAAAAATTTCTCTATTCAGTCATCACAATCCATAAAAGAGTCTATATTTTGGTATAATTATATCGACTAAACTGAAGATGTAACGGTAGAAAGATTTTATTGTTTGTAAGCTGATTATGATAAAAATATAAAATAATTTAAGATTGGAGTAGTGTAAATGGATAAAAAAGATATAGCTATCATAGGAGATGGTGAGTATAAAAAATTACTTTCAGATTTAAAGGAAAAAGTTAGACATAGTCAATTAAAAGCGGCAGTAAAAGTTAACTATGAATTGCTTGACTTGTATTGGATTTTAGGTAAGGAAATAGTAGAAAAACAGAAAGAGTATTCTTGGGGAGATAGTTTTCTAAAATTATTGAGTAGTGATTTAAGAAAAGAATTTCCGGACATGAGAGGATTTTCAGCCGAAAACTTAAAACATATTAGATATTGGTATATCTTTTATAATGATTACTTAATTGGGTTACAAGCTGTAACTCAATTATCGGATATTGAAAGAAAGATAAAAAGTATTCCTTGGGGACACAATCAAAGGATTATGTATAAATGTAAAGATGTCAAAGAGGCTTTATTTTATGTAGATAAGACTATTGAAAATGGTTGGAGTAGAACAGTTTTAGAACATCAGATTGAGGGTGATTTATATAAAAGACTTGGAAGTGCAGTTACTAATTTTGATAATAGATTACCGATGTTATGGTCAAGCATTTTTGTAACACTACAACCTAATTTTTACTATGGGGTTTA
>ERZ772874.992-NODE-992-length-15207-cov-5.867212_pt1 | contig 15207 bp, 11 predicted proteins | sample MGYA00580586_ERZ772874 | MGnify/ENA primary metagenome ERZ772874 (study PRJEB29015, sample SAMEA2737952) | human oral metagenome | biome: human oral; feature: human-associated habitat; material: dental | place: China | collected 2154 ... | reverse complement strand
CCACGGCGCAGCTTGTCGCAAAGCTCGGCAGGGCCCGGCCCCTCGGCGAGAAGTCGCTGGGAACGCCCGACCCGGGGGCAGTCTCGCTGGTGCGGGCGGTGAAAGTCGTGGTCGAGCAGATCTGATCTCGACCGCCGAGTGCGAGCCCCGCCCCAAGGCGCGGCCGCGCGCAGACAACGGGGTCCGCGTGCGCCTACGCCGGGGCGGGGCTCGCAAAATGCTTCAGTCCAGCATCGTCACTAGCTTTCGCAGCGTGCGCATGTTGCGCGCCGCGGCCGTGACCCCCAAATGGCGCTCGGCATAAGCCTGGGTGATGCGCGAGCCGTGGAGCCCTCGCGGAGTGCCGTGCCACAGATAGAGTTCGCGCGGCGCCCAGGCCAGGTCCTCGCCTTCCTTGAGGGCGTCGCGGAAACGCCGGCCGTCGAAGGAATCGACCTCCCGGTCGAAGAACATGATGTGGGAAAAGGCCTCGTCTCCGGCGACGGCGGCGAGAGGGTCTGCCTCAACGGCCCTCCGCAGATCCGCGGCGGTGCGATAGACGACGGGGCTGTCCACGCCGAACCATTCGCGGACGAGCTCCGTCAGGCCGTCGGCGAAATCCTGGGGCCCCGCCGGCGGAGCGCACAGCAGGTTCCCGCTCTGAAGGTGTGTGCGCACCCGCTCCAGGCGGAATTTCGACGCGACGAGCTCGCACAGCAGAGGCATCGAAACCTTGTTGCGAGCGCCCAAGTTGACGCCTCTGAGGAAGAAGACGCACTCGCCTTCAGATTCGCCGCCCATAGGTCCCCGCATTTCGTCGTTCGAGAGCCTGCCTTTCGAGAAAGATCCTAGCCCACGCGGACGCATTTTCTGGCCTAGCCCACGCGGACGCATCTTCTGAACTGAACAATTCCAACTTCGGATTATTTTTTGAAATCGCTTCCCACTGGCCGCCCCGCTGTGAAATGATCTCAGTCAGAGGTAATTGAACAATCAAAAATATCGCTGTCAACTAATCGTCGGTTCGCCGCGGCCGGCGGCGCCCAGAATTCCGGCGAACGGACGAACCGGAACGCCCAAAAGGAGAAACGATGAAAAACAGCCGCGCGATCCGCTTCACGCACGGCCGACGCCCGAATCGAGGCTCCGGCCCACGCCCGAGTCGAAGCTCGATTTCGCATTCGGGCCGGCGTCCGAGTCGGCACAGAACGACGTTGGGATTCGGGCTGGCGCTTGCCCTGTCAGCATCGACGATTTCGACGTCGATGGCCGCGTCGACGGGCGTTCAGACGCCGGCGTCCAAGGCCGATCAAGCCGCCTCCGCGTCTGTCGCAGCCCAATCGGCGGCGTCCGGAAAATCTACGTCGCCCCGCGCCGCGTCGCCCCGCCTGCCTCAACCGGCGGCGCCGCAAGCGGGACACGAGGAGCTCGTGTCCACACCCGTCCCGGACGAACCGAACATTCCCAGCTACGGAACCACGACAGACAAGGGCGGCAGGCCGCTGGCCTTCGTCGTCTCCGGGGGCTACGGGGGCTCGCTCAACGTCATCGACCTCAAGAACCAGAGGAAGATCGACGTCAAGAAGACCGTCCTGGACAAGGACGGCGCCGAGCTCTACCCATGGGGCTACGCCACGCTCAGCAACAGGCATGTCGTGGCGGCGTGCAGCAACGGCAGGCTCTACGACATCGATCCCGACACCTACGCGGTGAAACGGCTGGGAGACGACGGCTCGTCGAACAAGAACTACGAAGAGATCTCCAAGCGAGGCAGCTTCTATTGGGACATCGTCGCGGACGAACACGACAGGCTGTACATCGCCAGTTCCAGCGAAGGACACAGCGGCAGGGTCCTCACCTACGACGCCAAGAGCGGCCGGTGGGGCGACCTTACGGACAGTCAGATCCAGGAGGGAGAGCGCGACATCCGCTCGGTAGCCTACGAGAACGGCGTCGTCTACGCCGGAACGGGCATGACAAAGCCGTCGATCTATAGGATCCCGACGGCGAATCCGCGGGCGCAGCGCCTGAACGTCCCGGCCGCGCTGCGCAAAGGCTCCGGCTCCGTCTTAAGCCTCGAAGCCAAAGGCGGCCGCCTGTACGCCACCATGTCGGACATGCGGGACGCCAACGGCAATCTCATCTGCGACGGCGCCTGCGCGCTGAATCCGAACACCGGAGCCCTGCTGGGCAAGGCGCGGAGCTTCACCAAGCGCGTCGTCGCCAGGCCGGGCGAAGCTAAAAAGGTCTACTATTTCGCGACGGCGAAGAACCGGCAAACGGGCGCGTCCGAACGGAACCTGATGGAGCACAACCCCGACGACGGCTCGGAGCGCGCGGTTTTCACCAACGGCGAGTTCGCGGACAACCTGAGCAAGTCCGCCTGGGTCACCCACGACGTCTTCGTTTCAACCAATATCAATCGCGACGGGATCACGGTTTACGACGCCAAGGCCAAGGCCGGCGCCACGTTCAAGGCCAAGCTGAACATCGCTCCACGCAGCATTCAGTCGATGATCGCCCCCAGCGACGGCAATCTTTACACGGCATGGTTCATGCACACGCGGAAGATCACGCGGATAGACCCCGCGTCGGGCTCCTACAGCCTGCTCCCCCAGTCCCTCAAGCAGGTTGAATCCTTCGCCCAAAGCGGCGACTGGCTGGTTTCCGGCCTCTACACGGGCGGAATGCTCGAATCGCGTAATCTGAAGACCGGCGAAACGCGCAAACCGATCGAGGTTGCCAAGGGAAAGAACCAAGACCGCCCCTTCGCCATGGCAAGCGTCGCGAACGGCCGCGTGGCCGTGGGAACGGTTCCGGGCTACGGGGTGCGCGGCGGAGCGCTCGGCTTCTACGACGTCGCAAACAACCGGATGGAGGCGAAGCACGTCTACCTGCTCAAAGACCTGCCCGTGGCCGATCCGGCCCTCAAGGGCTCGCTTGACGGCCTCTCCCCCGTCTCCATGGCCTATCGCGACGGAAAGCTGTACGTGGGGACGACTGCGCGCGGCGGGAGCGGTTCGAGTTACGAGAAATCCAGCAAATCCGACGGCAAGGTGTTCATTTTCGACGTCGCCAGGCAGACGGTCACAAAGGCTGTCGTTCCGGTGCCCGGTGCAAAACAATATGCCGTCACGGCTTTGACGTTCGGCGACGACGGCAAGCTGTACGGCGCGACCGGCGGGTACGTCTTCGAGCTCAATCCAAACACGCTCGACGTGGTCAGGCGCGCCTACGTAACCTCTGGCCAAGAGGACAATCGCAGCCAGCTGGTCTACAAGTCCGGCACGCTTTACGGCGTTTTCCAGCCGGGAACGGCGCTCTTCCCCGTCTCCGCGCAGACGTTCAAAGCCTCCGCCCCCGTCGCCCAAGGGGTCAGCGGGCTGGTGCGGGGAACCGACGGAAACCTCTACTACGCGAAGGGGCCGTCAATCTACCGATACACACCGAACTGATCGGCCGACGACGCAGAGCCATCGGCGACCGGCCAACGGCGCGGATCGGTCCGGTCGGGCGGCTCTGCCCTAACCTATCGGCCGATTCCGCTCGAACCGGCCGGGCGGGCACACCGCCCGCCTAATCCCGCGGACCGACCTTGCGCCTCATGAGCAGGTCCGTGTCCCGCGTCTTGCCGATGTGGAACGCGTGGGACCCGAACACTTCGAATCCGAGATGCTCGTAGAACCCCAAGGCGGCGTCGTTGTGCTCCCAGACCCCGAGCCACACAAACTCGACTCCTCGCGCCCGGGCCTCCTCGAAGGCCCTCTCCAGCATGAGCCGGCCCAGGCCGAGCCCCTTGAACCTCTTCAGGACGTAGATCCGCTCGACTTCCAGAGCGGCGGGCATGGCGTCCTCGCTTTGCGCCTCGCCGACGTTGATCTTCGCGTACCCCGCGATTTCGCCGTCGACGCGCGCGAAGCAGAAGGTTGAACCGGGGTTGGCGATTTCCTCGGCGAGAGCCCCCGGCGCATACGCTTTGCGGAGAAACGCGTCGAAGTCCTCGGCGCTGTAGTACTCGGCGAACGTCTCGGTGAAGGTCGCCGCGCTGACGGCGCTCAGCTTGTCGACGTCGTTCGCGGCGCAGGGAGTCAGCTCAATGCTCGCAGGCGGCATGCTCATGCGAGAATTCTACGTTTCGAGGGCGGGTGCGCCTCACTCGTCTTCTTCGAATCGCGTCCGCAAGACGGGGCAGGTCTTCATGGCCAGCAGATCATCGGCCAAGGCGGCGATTTCGCTCTCCATGAAGACCCCGTCCCGCCACGGGAGCGGAATCGCCTCGCATCCGTAGCAGGCGCCGGCAAGTTGGCCGTATATCGCGCCGTTCGTGTCTGAGTCTCCGCCCAGGTTCACCGCCGCGAGCATGCCGTCGCGAAAGCTCTCGTGACTGGCAAAGGCCCATGCTGCGACCTGCAGGCTGTGGACGATGTAGCCGGTGTTTTCAAGTTTTTCGACGCCGACGACGCGGTCGAGGATCGCATCGAATTGCTTTCCCGTGCTCAATGAGCGCGGGCTGCATATTTCCCGTTTGTCCGCTCCTTCCATTGCCCGCACAAGCATCGCGGCGAATAACTCCGCGCCCGCCTCGGCTTCGACGGAATAGTGGGTTTCCCGCGCTGAGATTCCGGCCGCTTCGACGACGCTTTCCGGCCTGCGCGCCTCGAAGGCGGCGACGATCACCGGGGCCAGGCGCATGATCGAGCCGTTGCCCGCCGACAGAACCCGTGGCTTGCCCCTGGGGACCCAAGGGTTGCCCTCGAATTCGGATATCGCAGCGGCCACCTGGTTGCCGATGTCGAAGCAGACGCCGGTCGAGCTTCGGTACCCCTCCCGCCGCCATCGGCGGTAGCGGTCCATGACGTCGTAGGAGTCGTAGCCGCCGCAAGCCAGAAGGCTGTCGGCAAGGCAGAGGGCCATGGACGTGTCGTCGGTCCAATGCCCCGCCGGAAGGTCGAACGGGCCGCCGGCGCGCAGGCCTCCGAGCGGCTCGAACTCGCCGGGTTCCTTGAATTCCGCGGGCATTCCGATCGCGTCGCCGACGGCGAGGCCGATGAGCATGCCGCGGGCCCGATCTCGCAGGCCGCTTCCCTGCGCGCCGTTCCGCGGCGCGTTGTCCTTCCCGTTCACGCGCGGCTCTTGCCCTTGCAAACGGCGCCCGCGCGAGCTTTTCTCACGCGCGCCGCCGCCCTCAAACGCGGATTGCTCATCGCCCATAGGCCAATCGTACACGCGTTCTATTCACGCGTCCCAGTTTTAGGCAGCCGAGCGGCGGCAGCCTTTCATTGCTTGGATTCCAAGACGACGTTGCTCTCTGCGTCGAGCAAGTTGCCCTCAGCGTCGAGAAAGCTGCTTCCGTCGTCCCCGACGATCGACACCGACATGGAACGTCCAGGGGGAAGCACGCGAACGACGAGCCGCTCGCTCCTGTCTCGCTCGAGGATCTGCGTCACGTTCTCAATGATGTTCTCACGCACGCTTGACGTCTTGCCGATAGGAGTCGCTTTGCCCATAGGAGCGCTGTGCGAGGCCCTTTCGGGCGCACTCGTCGAGACGGCCTCTGCCCGGGTCGCCTGCGCCTCGTCGTCCGCTTTGCCGTCGTCAAGAAGAATGACCTCTGTGCCGCGAATCCGAGCGGCCCTCGCCGCTTCGACGACGTCCGTCCCGGTGAAGAATCGCGCGCGAATCTCGTCCCTCAGTTCGGCTTCGAGCAGACGCGCCCGCAGCCGCAACGCAGGAGTTATGGGAGCGCCGTTGGCCAGCTCCGTCAAGATCGGCCGAGCACGTTCGCTCACCGACGTCATCACCTGGTCTATGGCGCGATTCGCCTCTTCGTCAGCGGAACGTCGAGAAAGAAACTCCGTGGTGGCTTCCTGGGTGCGCACAAGCATCGTGCTTGTCGTCATGGACCTTCGAAACATAATGTGCCAGATCGCAGCCTCGGCGACAGGAGGCAAGATTAGCATTATTAAGACAAGTAAAGGAGGACCATCAATCTGAGACCAAATGAAAGTACTTAAAGAAATTAGAAAAACACCAATCCATGCTATTGAAAGTTTATAACGCAACATAAGACCTAAATTAATTACGTTACTAACACCAATTGACCATGAAGCATTTCCCGGCCAATCGACACCATCAATGGACATAAGAACTATAAAATTAGCAAAACCTGCCATAGTGGCTGCAACGAAAGCGGCCCAAGTAGGAATCCAGGAGTTATTCCAGGAACGAAGAACAAGAAAGAATCCAGAAGCGATAAATAAGTATCCAAATATAACCGACAGATCATTTGAATACGCTCCCGAATGTATTTCTGATATTAGAATATAAAAATGAGCTAAGAGTATTAATAAGCCATTAAATCTAGCTATCATAGTTTCAGGAGCCGAAGTTAGCGATCCCACCGCAATGGCTTGGTTCTCCTCACGCGCTGCGGCTCGCCTCGAATATCGAGGATTCGCCTCCCCGTCCCCAGTTTCAGGTTTCGTTTCAGCTGAGCTCCAGGAAATCGACACAAGTGCCCCCTCGCCAGGCGATGAGACGATCCGAGCATGTCCATGAACCTCCTGCATGCGCGCGATGATTGAATTGGCGACTCCGAATCTCCCCTCTGGCAACGCGCTCGGATCGAATCCCCGCCCATCGTCAGCCACAGAAACTGAGATCAACCTATCAGCACTAGTCAGTTTAACTGCTCGACTGACAGCGCATTCCGCATCGCTGTCGGCGGCATGCAGTAACGAATTCTTAATCGCCTCAAGGGTCGCGTCATAGATCGCCTGAAAGACTTCAGGAGAAAGCAAAACATCCTCGCATACAGCAACCTTAAACTCAATGGGGGCACTTGCGGAATCGATCCACCGTTTCAGTCTCGCGAAGAGTACAGAGACCGATCTTGAGCAATCGTCGTCAGTCAATGCCGAGGAAAGTCCCTCCAACGCTGCATTCGCACTAGCTCGCAACTGTTCCGATTGACCGACCCCGTTCGCAACGGGAGCTAAAAGAGAGAGGATATTGTCGTGCACAAAACTGTTGCCTCTGAGACGGGCACGCATACGGGCCTGAGACGCAGCCGCGCTGATGTATTGTCGCCTGCTCTCAGCAGTCGCACAATCCAGATCCTTCCCTTGCCCTAAGAGCCAGCACACCACTGCCTGAGAAGCAGCCGTAAAAGAGATGTTGATAGACATCCCCTCAAAAAAGGCCTGGACCGATGAGCTTTCATATCCGGGAAATAGTAAGACGAGGGAAGGAGATAAGGAAAGGGAATAAATAAAACAAAATGGAGCTGAAACGACACAAGGAACAGCCACACCTAAACTAAAATAATAAGTTGAATTTAATTCAATGAATTTAATAAAATTTGACGTTCTATCAAACATTAATGAATAAAAACACACTAGTAACATAACTAGTGAGAACATAAGCGTAGCAACCATGAGAGTTCCCCGCCAGATCCTATCCCATTTCACATAGCTCCCTTGGTCGCTCCAGTAGCCGGAAACGTGCCGTTCTTGACGCTTTTCTTCAACTATGGCCGCCAAAGCCGCCACTCCCGCAAACATGGTGACAACTACAATCGGAAAGATCACCCACCAGAAGGCCGCAGCAAGGCTTTCAGTCATTGAGCTCATTGCAACAGACGGATTGACGGAAAGGTAGATAAACGACGACAGCCCCACGAACAAGGTGACATAGCGGCACAGATGAAGCGAGAATGTACCGGGCGTCGAAGCGAGCAGAGGGCGAGAGGCGAACAGTCGACGCAAGGCCCCGGGGCGTCGCGGAGCCCTCACAAACCCGGCAAAGGCGAGACGGCGCGGCGACATCACTGCTCCCAGTAGCTGACGAGGCCGTCTTCAGCGGCGCGCCGGAAGAGGTCGACGCGGTTGTCTGCGGGGCGCCCGGCCGCTCGATACTTATCGCGTATGCGCGCCACGTAGGTGTTGACGGTGTTAGCCGACAAACCCAGCATTCGCCCCACTCTTTCGGATTTCGCGCCATTCGCGTAGCACGCCAAGACTCTCGCCTCCGTCGGCGTCAGATGCTGCACTACAAAATCGTCGTCGGCGTCGACGGCGGCCGCCCAGTCAAGGGTGGCGGTGGGCACCCCTTCGAAGGCTGCGGCAACGGCGTCGACAAGCTCCTTGGGGGACCCGGACTTCCGAATGACGGCCAAAGCGCCGGCCCGTATGGCTTCACGCACCAGCACGGGATTCTCCGCCGAGGTGTAGACGACCACTGGGACGTTTCGCCTGGCGAGCGTCTTGATGTTCTGTGAGGGAGTCGAGCCGTCTTTGAGGCGGAGATCCAAGACGACCACTGTCCTGCCGACCCCCTTGGCGACGTCTCGCAGGCCGTCGCAGTATCGCACGTTCCAGGGAACGCCGGCTTCCTCAAAGGCGACCTGGCATCCCTTTCCGATTATCTCGTGATCGTCGACGACGATCACGGACCGTTCTTTATCCATTATTGCGCCTCCCGTATTCAGGGTCGCCTCAATGCGCAGGCTCCGCCAATGGGAACCAATGAGGCAACCCGTATGAAATGTTCGCGGGCGGACAGCGCCAGAGCGTGCAGCCCCTTTTGCCTCGCGCCAGGCGCTGTGTGCCCGTCACTCATTTTGCAACAAACAAGCCAGAAAAGCTACCCAAAGTAAAGTACCTTGCGCCTTTCAAAGCGAACAATCCAGTTTTACTACGGGATGTCCAAGCTGAACAGTCTAAGAACTCAGTCTAATTTTTCGTCCTGTGCGGCGGCCTGGGTCGGCCCTAGGCTCGTCTTGCCAGCCCCAAGAGAGGCTGGCGGGGCCAGAACGTCCAACCGAGTTCGCCGGGCCTAGCACTAAACCGAACAAGGAGAACACGAATGACGGCACATGCGGAGAGCAAAAGCGCCCAGCAGACCTCAGTCCCCAACTATTACGAGGAATTCCGTCTCAATCGGGAAGACTCGATTGAGACGATTAAGAAGCAGCTCGAGAGGATTCGCATGCAGTGGCGCGAGCGGGCTTCCTTGGCCGGACGGCGTGGCGAAGAGGCCCGGGAGAAACTGAAAATGATCGCCGACGCCGAGACCGTATTCGAGAACGACGAAACTCGGGAGGAATACGATCTGTTGCTACTCGCAGCGCCGGAGGTCGAACCGCAGGAGATCGATTGGCGCGGCCGTGCATGGTCCTATTATTTCGGCGGAGACTATGGCGCCTCCGGCGTCGCAGCAAGGCTGGCACGCGAAGCAGACAGCAAAGACCCCTTTGCCTTCGTAATCTCCGCTTGGGTAGAGCTAAAAGAGGGCGATTTCAAACGTGCCAAAGAATACGCCGACACAGCCTTCGTCCTCAACGATTACAACGAAGACAAAGTCGACATATATCTAGTTCGAGGAGTCGCTTATCGGACGATCAAAGACTATGACAGGGGTCTTACGAACCTCGAACGGGCACTTCAGATCGCCCCCGATTCAATGATTCCCACAATTCGCTATCAGGCTGCCCTTTGCTTCGAGGGAAAGCTCAAACACGAAAAGGCGCTTGAAAACTGCCTTCTGGCCCTCGAAGGCGACCCCGCAATTTCGAGCTATCTGCACACCGACCTCATCAACATGTGCTTGCCCCTAGTCGACAAGATTTCTCAGAGGTATAATCCTGAAAAAGAGCTGGACAAACTCTATGAACTACGAAAGTATGTTTTTAGTTTTAAAAACCTTCCAGATATATCTAATGATGTTATAAACTATATAGATTTAAAACTAGAAAAAATTAGGCAAGAAATGATCAGAGAGCCGCGAAGCGCTGACAAACCGGAGGAGCCCCTGGGGCCACTCGCTTTGCTCGCCATCGCCATCATCACTTTCATGCTTCATCCCAATGCGATCTCTCTTATAGTATTCTTTCCGTCATTGATTTGGATCATTTACTATCTACAACGTCTTTCAGAGCATAAAAATAAACAAATATTGTATCGAGACGCACAAAGTCATTTAGACGATATAGAATCGAACATCAGAGAAATTAAGGAAAAGTACGGGGTAGACGTATTTTTCCTGAATGCCATTCCGTAAGTATCCGTAAGTATTGGACATCTCATGAAACAGAAAACTGCCGACCAGATCCGTCTTGCCCACAGAAGCCTCGACTTCATCGGGAAAGGCAATGTGTGGGTCGAGAACTCCCTCATCGGACAAGCCTCGGTCGCTTTTACCCAGTCCTTGATAGCGAGAGCCCTCGAGGGCACCGCGAGCGGGCAACTGGAGATCGTCGTCTTTGACGACGCGCTCCGAGGCATAGCCGCTCCATTCCAGGAGCTCAACAACGGCGGCCAGAAGATCCTTCTGCACGTCAATGACGAGAAGGAGCTCGAAGCGACGCTTCAGCACCTCAACGAGCACATTCAGGCCGTCCTCAACGTCGTTCAAGGCCGTGCCGACAGCCTTCTGGAGTTTCGCCGAGCAACCAATTCGCAGGTCGAGGGATTCAAGCTCGTCGTTTTGTCCACCGATTACGACCTGCTTGACGACAAGATCAAGAACAAACTCAAAATCATGATGAAGGCCGGCCCCGCAGCCGGAGTCACCTTCCTCGTTCACTCCATGTCTCTGGGCGTCAACGAGTACATCCTTGAACTTTGCCAGCACTGCTACCTGGAAGACACGACTGTCAGGGACGCCCAAGGCGACCTTTTGGGAACGTTTGACGTTCGGAGTGCCGAGGACCTCATCGCGCTTTCCCGCGCCGCCGCCCTGGAACTCTCCCGATCGTCGATCGAGCCGGTCGCCTTCGGCGACGTCGAAGACCTCAACCGCGTCTGGCATGCGTCTAGCCGCGACGGCATTTCCTTCGCCGTCGGGACCTACGGAGTGACGACGATCGAAGTGACCCTCGGCGACGAGCTCAATCAAAGGCACAACGCGTTGATCACCGGCGCCGTGGGCCAAGGGAAGTCCAACCTCATATCGGTGATCGTGCACAGCCTGTGTCAGCGTTACTCGCCCGACGAGGTCCAGTTCTACATGCTCGACTTCAAGGAGGGAGTGACTCTTCAGACCTTTGCGCCGCAGGAGAACGGAACCTTCCTCCCCCACGCGCGGGTTCTCGGCGTCGATGCGGACCGCGAGTACGGCCTCAACGTCCTCAAGCACCTATTCCGCGTCTACAAAGAGCGGATGGCGCGCTTCAAGGAATCGGGGGTGCAGAGCATCCGCCAGTATCGGCTGAAGAATCCGGAAGCCGTCATGCCTCGCATAGTCGCCGTCGTCGACGAATTTCAAATGCTTTTCGCCGACAAGGACGACATCGCCGACGAAGCCGCGGACCTCCTCGTCAAAGGCGCCAGGCTCTTCAGGGCAAGCGGAATCCACTTCATCCTCTCCTCCCAGACCATCGGCGGAAATCTGTCTCTCGCAGGATCCACGGGCGAAGGCCTCTTTGGGCAGGTTCCCGTGAGAATCGCCCTGAAGAACTCGCTTACGGAGTCATTCGCGACCCTCGGTCTCAAGAACGACGCCGCAAGCCACCTCAAGGCTCGCGAAGCGATTGTCAACCTCGATTACGGCGAGCTCTCCGCCAACCGCAAGACGCGAATCGCCTACGCCGACGAGGCCGTTCTGGGCGGCCTCCGCGAAATCTGGTGGAAAAGAGCCGCCGCATCGCGGCCGCCGGAAGTGTTCGAAGGCGAGCGGGTGCGGTCGCTGTCCGACGACGAGCGCTTCTGCAAGGGCGCGCAAGCCGGAGAAGCCATGTTGGGCCTGCCGGTCACGGTCGACAGTGCGCCGCTGAGCGTCTCCTTCGCTCACGACGTCGGCCGCAATCTGGCCCTTTTCGGCACAGGGAAGGGCCATGCGGAGCTGCTGAGCATAGCGCTTTCGTTGGCGCACGGGGCGCCGCGCGCGGATTTCGCCGTATTGGACCTCGTCGGAACGTGGCAGTCTGTAGAAGAGCGAGGCTGTTTCGAGCGTCGCCTTCGTGATCTCGGCAAGAGCTACACGCTTGTGCCCAAGGACGGCGTCGACGAGTTCGTCGCCGATTTGGCGGCCCAGCTCGAGCAGGAGGGCGCCGTGAGGCCTCAGCCTCTCTACGTGCTCGGATTCGGCATGGAACGTTGGCGCACCAAAAGCTCTGCGTTGCAAAAGGCGTTCAAGGCCGCCGCCACGGGCGGAGTCCACTTCCTTCTGTGGTGGACCAAGTTCGATTCCTTCAAAGACTGCGTCGGATACGGCGGAGACAACGATTTCGACATCAGAGTCGTGATGCAGCTGGAACCCGACTCAGCCCGCCAGGTTTTCAAGGCGCCTCTGCTGCACTGGCTTGCCAAGAACAACCGAATCCTGGTCTGGGACTCCGCCACGATGAGCCGCCCTCGGCTTGTCATTCCATATGGAAAGCTCGAATAGGGTTTTCAATCAAATGGTTTTGCCTCTTTACGTCTCAAACACGCCTTTCAAAGCAAACATACCCATAAAATAGAAAGGAAGCCATTATGGGAACTTTAGCCGAAGTAATCGCCATGGTCCGATCCATTCAAGGCCAGATTGACGACCAACTCAGTCGAATCGCAAGTTTCAAATCCAGCAATGCGGAGAACATAAACAGGGTTCAGGCTGCATTGGCAGGCGGCGCGCGCGGGCATGACAGAAAAATGTCAGCTGCGCTGTCGCAAGCCGAGGAGCAGCTGTCTCAAACCGAAACCGCGCTTGTCGCCGCCAGTGAAAGTCTGACAGTCGTCGCCTCGATATAGCCTCGCTTCGGTGCGGCTGTGGCGGCATCCCCCTTCGCTGGCGGCGTCCCCCTTCGCTGGCGGCGTCGCCCAACTCGGCGGCGCCTGCCTCACGGCCCGAATCAGCGGCGCCTCGCAACGGCGTCGCCCAACTCGGCGGCACCTCCCGGCGTCGTCGTCCAAATCAGCGGCATCACCTCATATCGATGCAGAAAGGAAACACAATGGACGAACTCCAAGCAGTCATAGACGCAGCCCAGCAGATTGGATCCGATGCGGCTTCCCTCGCCCAGAGCGTCGGCTCCACGGCGGAGTCGCTCGGCCAACAAAACCAGCAGCTCGCCGCCGTTTGCGCTCCCTCGAAAAGCGGGGAGGAAGCGGCGGCCAAGGTCGCCAACGCCCAAAACGCCCTCAGCGCATGTGCCGCAATTCTCAGCCAGCTCAACGAGGCCGTTGGCGACTTCATAGAAGACGCCATGAGATAGCCCGCTCAACGATGCCTAAATCTGAGGGCCCTATCGACGAATCGGCCTTGCGATTGGCGAAGGCGAACATCAACGCCGCTTTGTCGCGGATTCAAAGACTAAAGGAAGCCTGCGGCGAAATCGAGAGATTGAGCAGTGCAAGCGTCGGACGGCACCCCATTGGGGATTCCATGCTGGGCAGCTTGTCGCAAGCGCAGGCGCTCCTCAGCGCATGCGAAAGCAGAGTCACGAGCATACTTCGCACCTTGGAGTCCAAGGCGAAGCGCTCATGATGCGAAAAGGTGATTGCCATGGCCGAGAGCCTTCAGAGCGTCCTCAACGCGCTGGCCGAATGCCGAGAGATCCTCGACGGAAGGGCAGGGGTCAAGGAGGGGCTTCGGGAACTCGAATGTCCACTCGAAGAACTGTCTTCGGCACTGAAGAAACTTGGCGGCGTCTGCACACAGGAAATCAAGGGCGCCCTGGAGTGCGTGCATGGCATTCGCCTTGCTTTAGATCAGCACTCCAAAGGCGGCCAAGAGATCGAGAGCCGCATCTTGAACGTCGGAGGCGCCGGAGGGTCGGAGAGCCGAAACGCGAAAGGAGGGAACGGCAGGAGCGCCAAAGCTCTGGGCAACGGGGGCTTCGCCGCACTCGAAAACGACGACGTCGAAGTTTCTGCGTCACCCGCAGAGCAAGACGGTGTGGGCGCCTCGCCGACTGAGACCGGCGAGGCACCCGCACCAGGCGAAAACGGCGACACGTCCCCCTCCGAAGAAAACGACCCCGACGCTTCAAAAGAAAACGCCTCCGAGGAAGCCGCCGATGAAGAGGAGAATCCCTTTGACCCTTCGTGGAGTCCCAAGCCATGGGTCGAGGGCGGCTGGGTCGAAAGCCGTTGGCTTTACAACGCGGGCCCTGACGGCAATGACGCCAGAGTCTTTTACCAATTCGATGCGAACGGCACTCTCATTGGCGTTGAAGGCCGGTTCGACGAATCGAACATAGGCGACACGCGAGGGAAACGCCGCCTCAACTCTATGGACGCAATAGACCGCAGTAAGTACCGAAAAGACCATAAGGGGCTTATGGAAAGAATCCGTTTCGGAAAGAAAGAGAAGTTCGACGCCGGACACATCGTCAATTCCAAGCTCTTAGCGCCCGTGCACCAACGCATTCTTGACCCCAAATACAACGTCAACACCGCTTTTCTTGGCCAACATGCGGAGGCCGCCGCAGCAGTCGACAAAATGCGCGAAATGATAGAGGCGAATCCGAATCTGACGTGGGCTAAAGCACGTAGGAAGCTTTCCAAAGATGAAAAGGCCGCGTTGGATAAGCTAGAGCGCGCTGAAAGAGATCTAAATTTCATTCCCCAGCTGGCTAAACTGAACAGAGGAGCGTTCTATCAGACGTTTGAAAAGCCAATGCTTGACATGTCCGGCCAAAGAGGATTCAGAATCGAATTGAATAAGATCAAAGACGGGAAAGTGGGCAGGATAAACGTTTCTTTCTTTCAGATGAAAAATGAGAAAAGGACTTCGGAAATAACGAAATCCTTTGACAATTGACCACATTCGTTCATGTTTCTTTACAGAGATTCCGGGTTTCTTTGCTCGGGTTCCGAGCTCGGGAGGGAGACAAGGCCGGCGCAGAGGGCGACTCCGCAGCTTCGACGTCGGGCAAGGAAAGAGCTTGGAGCTGCGTGCGGCGGCCGGCTCGCGCAGCTCCAAGCCTTAACCCTTGCAATCGCTAACCTAGCGGTGTTGACAGCGCTTCTTGGGCAACGACTCACAGCAGACCAACCAGTCGGCGAAACTCGAATGGCCTGCTGCAATTCTGACTCATGCGGTGAGGGGAGCTCAAGATGGTCTTCGTTGCAATCGCACAGCGTTAGGCGGCCGCCCGTTGAGAACCCGGACACCGAGCCCGGGAACCAAACACCAACGGGCCTCGACGCCGGGTCGTGGACGCCGGCTCCGCTGCGGACGGGCGCGGCCCCCGCGTCTGCGGGGGCCGCCTCGAGCCACCTGAGAGAATCGAACTCTCGACCT
>ERZ772874.990-NODE-990-length-15220-cov-33.236597_pt1 | contig 15220 bp, 12 predicted proteins | sample MGYA00580586_ERZ772874 | MGnify/ENA primary metagenome ERZ772874 (study PRJEB29015, sample SAMEA2737952) | human oral metagenome | biome: human oral; feature: human-associated habitat; material: dental | place: China | collected 2154 ... | reverse complement strand
CCGAAAAGCTCGATTACAACCTGGCGTTGCGTATCGCGCGAGAACGCGGCGATCAGAAAATGATGGACAAGCTGGTAGCGCAGGGGGAGCCGCCATATTATGCCGACAGCATTATTCTTGACACCATCCGCTACCTGCAGTATCTCGACAGTGAGGTTGTGGCGCGGGGCCAGGTGCATGCTCTAAAATCCAGCCTGTATGCCTCAATACTCGCACCGGAATATGGGCTAGTGGATAAATATAATTGGATAGTTGGGTTATTCCGAACCTTTGACCAGATGTTTCCCCAGCTCTATGGCGTGAATTTCCGGGAATCCGCCACCACGCTTAAGATACCCTGCTATTTCCTCATCGGGCGTCATGATCTTAATGCGCCCACGCAGTTGACCGAGGAATACTACAACCTACTTTCCGCGCCGAAAAAGGAGTTGCTCTGGTTCGAACACAGCGGACATGCACCATGGAATACCGAGGCCGACCGTTACACCCAAGAAGTCAGGCGCATCGTGGCGGATAATCCGTCAGGAGGTGGTAGCTAGAAGTTAATTCAGTCGTTGGAAAAAGTATCTACACCAGCAGATGGAAAATCACAAAGAACATGCCATCTAGCTTGTTTTCCTTACTTCCAGAAACCAGTCATTCGTGAGGGAAGCCGAATAAGCTTCGTAGTCGAACGATCTATTACCCATTTGAAGGTGTGGTGGATTCTATCCAACTTTTGCAGACTCTTCCGAAACAAAACCGTCCGGGCAATCAACGTGATACGAAGAATAATGTTCTACCAGCCTCCGCCTTGACCACTTTTTCAGCAAATAAACAGGATTATGCAAGTGATATTTGTCACAAGAATTTCTTCGATAGATTATTTTTTAGCTAAAAATAAAGAATGTCGAAGTGGTTATCCGATATAAGGTGGCTGGAAAATATTATATAAGTTTTATCTATGTATAACACTTTTGGTGTTGAGGTGAGAATTCCATATTACAATTTGTTGCTTGTCTCGGAGTACTCGACATTAAGAAGAAACATGACGTCGTTTTCTACCCGGAAGGTGAGGGTGCGTTGGTTTTTGGATACTAGGTAGATTCCCCTCTACGCCAAAATAGATAAAGACCCTTGAAGCTTATTAAGCTTCCCCACACATGGCTAGTCTCTGTAAGTAAGGCAGACCAAGCTAGATGGCATGTTCTTTCTGATTTTCCGCTTGTTGATGTAGATGGATTTCCCCAACGGCTGAATAAGCTTTCTTAAATGATGCTTCCAAATCCGTACCCGAAAAACCTTATGCGAACGAGCTACCTATCTCGTTGGTGAAACTCTAAAACCAAACCAGATGCTATCGACCGGATCTTTGATCAACTCGGCATTAACCACTACACCTGCAATTCTGAACTAAAGCAAGAAGAAAAACACCACTACGCGCATGCATAACCACAGGCCGGTGATGCTCAGTGTTCAAACAAAAAACAGCACATTCCACTACGTTAACATCATTTGAAAACAAGTCTTAGTTATTTTCGTAGCAGGATAGAACCTATCCTAGAATTAAAAGTTGAGTTCATTGATTGGTAGAAAGATGAACATGGTGATTTTTACTCAGAAGTGTGTTAGTGATAATCTTGGTGAGGGATCCGTTATTTGAATCAGGGTGTGCAGTATCGCAGTGTTAGCTACACCGGCCACCTGGATGATTATGCTGGGTGATGTTTGTGGGGCCTGGGATGGTAATGTTTTGGTTGAAGCGTTGATCTCGTTGTACAAAGTAGAACTCATCTATCATGTTGGCCACCTTTGGAGAGACCTAGCCAAGGTAGAGACCGTTATCGTGGAGTATCAGGAATGGTTCAATCTCAGACGCTTGAATTCCTGACTTGGTTCCTGAAGCCTGATAGAGCCTGAGGTCGAGTGGTGGTGCTGGCATAAACTTGTAGTCGTCTGAACAATGAAGCTTATTCAGCCGCTGGGGAAATAGAGTTTGGCTGGTGGTTGGTAGAACATTATTTTTCGTATCACGTTGATTGCCCGGATGGTTGTGGGTTGGGGGAGCCTGCTAGGGGTGGATAGTATCCGCCATACTTTCAGGTGGGCTATGGATCGTTCGATAACATAGCGGATCTGGTTGATCCCTTTGTTGAATCGTTTCTGCCAGTCTAGTAGGGGTTTGCCTGGTCTTCTCTTGAAAGGTGTGTCGCATCCTAAACCAACATATCCTTTATCCGCGGTACAGTGCCAGGGTTGCATATGGCCGAATAAGCCGGTGTTTCTTATAGCTGTAATGTCATGCGTTGATCCTGGTAGTGGTGGTGAAATATAGAATATTTCACCCGCCTGGTCTACTAGAACTTGCAGGTTATGCCCTGCTTTGTGGTGTTTCCCACTGTATAAATTTCTAGCGTTCTTCCACCACCAGCATGGCATAAGCGTGCCATCGAGTACATATAACCTATTGGGGTTCAGGTCTCCAGGTTGTGGTGGGGGTGAGAGCACCGCATCAAGGGTGTTGAGTACATTGTTTAGTGGGTTGGGATGTGCCGAAAACATTGGCTAGGGTTTGTTGCCGCAGGTTTTTTTGTAGATAGAGCATGGTGTTTTACACGCTGGTGAAGACTCCGAGGCTTGGTGAGCAGTGGTGTGGGGTTGATAGAGTATTTTATTTTTGTTCACACTTTATAGGTATACTACTGGCCTCGTCTTCCCGTGCTTTCGTGGGGTGATCGTTTACTGGGTGGTGGGAGTCGTAATTTCAAACACCTGAATAAGCTTCAATTTTCCACTGCTATCCAGCTTTCAAAAACCTGGTACGTTTCACACGACCGGTATACGATTTCCCATTAACCCCATCTGAATAAGCTTCTACTTATTAATTATAGCCCTGATTTATATGGGCAGGAGGTTTTTATATTCGCCTGCTTTTGGGGCGCTACATAGTTTTAGCGCTAAGTATTCAAGGTAACATATGGATTTGATCTGGTAGAGAACACCCCCTACGTGGATTAGAATTAAGGCTGTTGTCTTAAATATCAAGATTATGTATCAGTCAGTACCTACTGATACATGCAGGCGCATAGTTCAGAAGGGATGTTGAGATATGAGGAACACAGATGATTTAATGCAGGAATTTGATAATTTGGAGCAGTTGATTGAGGTGACACGTGAGGGTATTAAGAAAATGGAGAATGACAATTGGGAATGGAAGCAGAATCGTCGTACACCTATCAAAGGTGGGGCAAAAAACAGTTATGCAGCTGATGGGCTGGCAACTTTGTAAAAATTGTTGAGCTACTTGTAGTAATTAAATAGCTCTACACACCGAGGAAGCTTGGAACTTATTTAGTTATCGAGAAAATGCAATCTGGAAGTTAATTCAGCCTCCCCACGCATGACTAGTTTCCGGAAATAATAAAAGACAAGTTAGATGGTATGTTCCTTCTGCTTTTCCACCTGTTGGCGTAGATGAGTTTTCCCAGCGGCTGAATAAGCTTCCAAAAGTAGACGGCACTCCTTTTACGATTTTGCTGTTTATCAATATGGTTGTTTCATCAAAATGCATGAATAAATTTTTCAATGAAAACTAGATGTAATATTTGAGGGTAAATATGACTCGAACTCCTAATATCGCAGAGCGAAGATTATATCATGATTTATGGTATAAAAGGGATTGGATTTATCGTCGAATAGATGAAATAGATATGATTAAACAAGACCAGTTTACAATCAAATCAACTTTTGATCTCGATATTGCCTATTTGCGAGAAAAACTAAGTATCAAAGAACAAGATAAATCGCATAGGAAACAAATTGCTCTACCACTTACACCCCTTTTACGTTTTCCAATCCTGGATATTGATGTAGATCTCAATGGTGTTCCACAATCTCTTGCAGGAAGTGGTGTTCCACAATCTCTTGCAGGAAGCTTGACGAGTGCAAGTATAACTAGATGTATTTTACTGCAAGATATCGAAGATATTTTTGAATTAAATTATGACTCCCGGAAATGGTTATCCTCGATACTTTATCAATGGTTAATATCTGGTGATGTAGAGGTACTAAAAGACGCTAATGATGAGTTAGAAGTAGAACTGCGTTACTGTAGAAAGTCAGCAAATAATGAAACAACAGCCAATTTGAGAGAAGTAAGGAATCTGGGGTTAAAAATTAAATCTCTTAATTATTTGATAAGTCCTTTGTCAGATGTTGGCAATAAACAAAACCTGCTCACAAGTAAATATAAATTTGGAGATGTATTTATTGCGGTTGTTTTGCTGAATTTACCAGAGAATATGCAAAAAGCGAAACTAACATTTACGATTACATCTAGTACAAATCAGGACAAAAAAATAAAACTTGGAGAGCTTGGAGAGTGGGTTAACCCTTTCTTTCCTGCCAGACAATTGCCAAACGATTATAGAATAATGGGGACTTTTTTGGGGAGGGGAATAGAGGAAAGATATCATTGTCGAGTTAATGCTCCTAAAGGTCATTATATTACCAAAGTCGAAGTAGTTGATAGTGGAAATGGAAAGAAAAGGATTCCTATCAAAGGAACACATGATAATTTGAAACAACAAAGTGATTTACAGCAGGAAATCATCGATTTACGTATTCGATCTCTTCCTGAAAATAAGACATATATCGAGATTAAAGATGAGACTCAGGTTGGGAATGGAAAATATACTGAAACCGAATTGGTTTTGCATTTTGAGCCCTTTGCCTATATCTTTATGATTCGCGCTTATATAAGTGTAGGTCTGTTAGTAATATATCTAGCTATAGCGTTATTTGTTAATATTAAAGATATATCTGCGTATGCAATTGGTATAGCGGCAGTAATTTTTTCATTCCCGAATTGGTTTAATGCAAATGAAGATCATGACTTTGTTCGGGCTACATTGAAGTATCCCAAGTTTCGTTTTGTCATATTATCGGCTGGTTGTCTTGTGCTTGGTTTGATAAAAGGATTGGAGAGATTGGAGACAAATTGTATACTATCTGGATTAACGGAATATGTACAATATTTGGTAAAGTAGTTAGCATTGGTGCTTTTCTTATATTTATCTATTGTGTATTGTATCTTATTTCAGCAGTCTTTTACTACAGAACCACAAACAAAAATATAGATAAGTTTAATTTATTTATTGAAAGAGTCAATGGTCGAGTGGAGTTCTCTATAAAAGATATTGTGGGTATCATAAATGGTATCGAGGGTGCTTCGGTGGCTTCCTCCTATGATAAAAGGTCATTAGATCTACGTATATTTCCAGGAGTTACTTTTTTATTGGAAGAAGGAAATAGCAATAAGATAAGTACAGTCTTATTTAAAATGTTGCAAGGGACTTCAGGATATAAGCCTGAAGCTGTCTGTAGAAGTGGAAATGTTTTATATTTGAACACTGTTTTACCTTTATCGTTAAATTGTTTTAAGTATTGTTTCCTCAGATTAAGATTAAGGCTTAAAAGATCTCCCGTATCGGATAAAGGAAAAATACGACTTCTTGATGCGGAGGAAGCTAATTTTAATGACTTTAAGAAGAAGATCTTCAGTCAAGATTTAACTACTCAACAAAGAATCAACCTAGCATTAGTCATGATTCTTAATTCGGATGTTGATCTGGTTCTTATTAATGGACTAGATATATTTTGTGGAAAAAAAGATAAGCTAGATGAAGATATATTGAAGAGAACTAAGGAATTCTATCAAAAATTGCTTGATGGTAATATTAGGGTCGTTCTACTTGATAGTGACCGCGGTAATATGATCTTACTTGATGATGATCGCAAACTTATAAGTAATGTAATGTATATTTATAATGGAGAGTTTATTTTTAACGATTCTCTAAAAAGGCTGAAGCGTAAAAGCCATAATAATATGAAGTTGCAAAATTTATCCGACTTTTTCACTATGAACCCAAGTTAGGACATAGGTGCGGCCATCGTTGGCAATGGTGATGGCTTCGGTGAGCGTCCTTCAACGGAAAACCCGCGGCCCCAGCGGCAAGGAAACGCCGAATAATGGTGGCGTCGTCAAACGTCGTTAAGATAATGACCGGCAAGTCCGGCCAGCGCCTGCGACATTTCGCAACCAAGTTGGGGCCATCCATGCCAGGCATGACCGCATCCGCTAACACCACATCAATCTCACGGCTACCCAATCTGAACAGCGCTTGCGCACACCGCAGCCACCCGGACCGTGGTCTATTTCGCAAGCAGAAGCGCCAGCCCCCGGCGGAGCAGTTGCCGGTCGTCGACAATGAGGACACGAATCGGATCAGTCACGTCACATATTCTCTGTCCGGGGCAGAGAAACATCCAGGTAAAACCCCGTGTCGGTGGGGCCGGCGGTCATAGTGCCACCCAGCTGCGTGGCGCGTTTCCGTAACGATCGAAGCCCATAACCGTTCTCGGTGCTGCTAGCCTTGACAGGCACCAATGCATGTTCCTTATCCGAATAATCCTCCACCGTCAGCGTGATGGAATCCTCATTGACCCGCAGATGAAAGTGGATCATCGTGGGCTGACCGTGTCGGAGCGCATTCGACACACCCTCCCGCACCGCGATCTGGAATAGTTCCCCCTGTGCCACCGCCAGCGCATAATTATCGTCTGGTTTATCAATCTGAAACTCCAGGCCAGTGCTCGAAAACGTTTGCGATAGCGACTGCATGGCTGCCACAAGCTGATCGCTGGTGTGCGGCGTGGGGGTTTCCGGCGGGTCGAGTGCCCGCACCCACCGTCGCAGATCAACCAGTGCTTGCTTTGCGACGGCCTGGGCGTTGTGTACCTCGGACCATGCCGCCTGCTCGCTTGTCGACTTCAGCGCCTGTGCCACGTCGAGGGCCACAATGGTGGTGACTAATTGCTGGCCCAGGCCATCGTGAAGCATGCGTGCCGACTCTGCCTGCTCCATGCTTACCGCCGCCTCTACCGCATATCGGCGTTCTTTCTCGGCGCTTTTCTCCAGCGCGGTGAGAAGCCAAGCAAACGAGAAGTGAACGATGACTATTGTCTCTAGGAATAAAATATAATGAATATCGTCACGTTGGTATTGGCCTGCTAACGATCGGGGAAGTGCCATGAGGACCATGAGGATTCCTGCGATGCCCATGCATTGTCGCATACCGAATGCCTGCTGAATAACCCAGAACACAATCGCTAATGTCGCAGTCGAGTAAGAACCGCCTATTATAAATAACACAAAACTGGTGGCTGCTACTGCGCTAGCTAGACATTTGTCATCGGGATTTCTTGTCCATCGTTTGATGAGGACCACATCAATAATGGTGGCGATAACTGCCACAACCATGAGGAAAATTGTTTGAGGATTAAGTTCATAGCAAAATATCGTGTCGCAGAACGTGATGAAGATGGATCCCAGGGCGAAGGCAATGAAATAAAAGTGGAGGGGGCGGCCGGCTATAGTCATGATCCCAGGTTAATGAGGAATATCATGGGGAAACATGACAACAGTCATGACTTCATGACGAACAGCACAAATTACCCCCTTATGCGTGTCATAACCATTTCATGACGATTCACACTGGTTATTCCCGACATTTTGTTCGATCATAATATTGATGGAGTTCTTCGGTAGTCCTGTTTCGCAGTATTGCTGCTCCATGTTGTCAACCTAAGCTATCGCTATAAGGTGCGCCAATGAAAGTTCTCCCTATTATTCTGCGTGTTGTCATTGCGGCGGTGCTCATGTTTGCCGCCTCGTTTTCCGGGGTGCTGATGCAGTTCGTCCCCGGTTACGAGAGCATTCTTGCCGGTACGGCAGTGGGGCGTAGCACCACCGGCTTGCTGTTGGCGTGCGGCGCAATGCTCATGCAATTCGCCTGCGCCACCGCCGTCGCCTACGTGGGGGTGCGGCTTTTGACCCGCTACCTGGATCATCAGCCGCCCGCCATGCTGAAACTACGTCCCACAAAAACCGGCATGCTTTGGTTTGCCGCCATGATCGGGGTGGCGATGGTCATATTGCTCATTGCCGGCGGGGTCACCATATTATTAGGCACCACCGGTGAACCTCTCGCCCAACACGGCGACCAGTGGTGGGCCACCCTGATTATCGTGTTAGGCATGGCCTTCCTGCTGCAAGGCATCCCCGAAGAACTGGTGTGGCGCGGCTGGCTCCTGCCCTCATTGGGGGCAAAAACAATCATGCGCTGGTCCGTGGGCCTGAGCGTGATCGTGTTCGGCGCCCTCCACCTCACGTCGAACGGCGGGCAAAGCAATGCCATCGAACACGTCATCTACCTGGCCATGCCGCTCGGGTTCGCTTACGCCGCCGCCATGGCCAGGCTCGCCGCCGACTCTACCTGGGCCGCCATTGGGGTGCACGGCGGATATCACACCGCCATGCTGCTCGCCAACGTGCTCCCCATCAAGAACTCGCCAACCCTGTGGGTGCTGATCGGTGCGTTATGGTTCGCCGTCGGCCTCGCTATTCAAGCCTGGCGACGCCCGTTCGCACCAGCGCAATCTGATCCCCAAGAATCTGTGCCTGCGTGAGATCGCCCGTCTGAAGATACGCATCCACCGATTGCATCGCCGACCCCGTGAGCTCCCGCCAATAGGATGCCGATATTGGTTGGTTATAGGCCACGGCCTCGGCAAAGACCGACTGCATCGCCCCTAACACCTGTTGGTGCAGCGGGGACAGCTTGTCCTGATCAATATAAAACACCGGCACATTTGTGTCATCAACCCGTGAGGATGAAAGCCATATCGGAAATAATCCCGAAATTGCGCCAAGAAGGTACCACGCCTTGGTCACCGCAATCAGGACCGCTATCAGCGTGAAAAGCAGCAGCGTAAGAGTCACATGGAGCGCCACGGCGCTTCGCTTCTGCGGAAACCTATTCCGCTCGGCGGCTATTTTCTGCAGGAACTCTTTTCTGTCCTTACACACCCACGCCGACTTTCCCGACGCCAACAGCCCTATCGAATCCGCGGCCAGCGGCACCAGCGTCTTGCTCTGCTCCGGCGGGGTTTCAAAAAGCGCCGACAAGAATTCGCTATGATCCGGCTGGTTGGCCAGCACCCAATCGCTGAAATCCGCCACCGACACGATCGGTTTCCCATAATCGGCGGCCCGCCGCACCTTGGCCGTCGTCAAGCTATCTGCTATTACCGCGTCACAGCCGGTTTGCGACACCGCGGTCTTATACACCAACCCCACCTCGCCGCACAGCGCGCGTAACTTCTCCCCCTGCGGCACCAATTCGTTGTCCACCGTGATCCGGCCGCTGAACACCACTCGCGCCCCGGGCCGTAACACCTCACCACCAGATTGATAAGAAACCATGATTCCTCTCCTTGATGATTATTAAAGATTATTTTATGCATGGCTGATTATTTTTAAATCTGCCACATAAGGAAGACACGTTAATGGCGCCAGCACCCCCCTTATCGCAATAGCAAAATTCCTACTGTAATGAGGGGTAAGGTGCTTCTACCATTTACGATAATCGCAACGATGGTCAGACGGGGGTAATTTTGGGGTTATATAAGGGGGCGATGTTATCCATTTATCTATCGTTATAAAACTCCATACACTGCACATATAGATATGGCGGGGAAAAGATGAAGGAATTTTCATCGTGTCCACATGTTCTACTAATTAGCGATTACTAAGATTAATCACCGAATCGTTATGGCAAGATTTCGATTTTACCTCCGCAAACCAGTGCGGATGAGTGCAAGCAAAACATTAGTAGATAAAACAGAAAAGGCTGGTTATGGCCCTATATGGCTTATTGACTGTCGCAGCGTTGGCACTTATGGGATATGCGGTGACGCCCCGGGGGCGGTCAGTTTTCTTCCGGAGATTCGCCGGGGGGACGCAATTGCAAATGGCATACCTCATGGTGTTTGCCGTCGTCGTTATTGCCCTCGTTGCCCTGATAGTCATCCGTCAGGCCACTCTCGCGGAAGAAGTCGCCGTTTTTGCGGCTTTAGCAGCATGTTTTGCCCTCATTGTCGCGCTGTTGCGGAACCGGATTGCCTCCCCGCCGAAAACTGCCACCCCCTACACCGTTCTCACCGTCGGTGCCCACCCCGACGATCTAGAAATCGCCTGCGGGGGTACTCTTGCTCGCCTCGCCGATGAAGGGCACAAAATTCACGCCATCGTCATGAGTGACGGATGCGCAGGGGGTGATAATAGCGTGCGCCCCACCGAAGCCCGGAACGGCGCCGCTACCATGGGGCTGGAAAAAATCGAGATTCATTCCCTCACCGACACTCGGTTAGAGGACCACAACATGGAAATGGTGGACATTATTGAAGCAAAGATCAACGAACTCAAGCCCGACCTGATCCTGACTCACTCCAGTCACGATCAACACCAAGACCACAAGGCCGTGCACTTCGCCGTGCTGCGGGCCGCCCGTAAACAACCGTCAATTTTGTGTTTTGAATCCCCCTCCGTGACCAGCGAATTCAACCCACAACTCTTCATTGACATCACTAACTACATTGACATTAAAATCCATGCCGTCCAAGACCACCGCGATCAGGCCGGTAAACGCTACCTCCGGTGGGATCGGCTCAAAGGCATGGCCAATTTCCGCGGCGCCCAGGGGAAACTGGAACTCGCCGAAGGATTCGAAATCGTCCGTCTCAAAGACTCCATCGCAGGATTGAAATAACCATATGAACATTCTCATCACCGGTGTCGGCGGTCCCGCCGGCCGTGCCCTCGTCAGCCAACTTGCCACCACCAGCCATAATGTTGTGGGCGTGGACATGCAGGAAGTTGCGCTCGCCGACATTGATTCTTTCGAACTGGTGCCAGCCGCTAACGACCCCGACATGATTAACCAGCTTGCCTCACTGGTCGACCATTACGACGTGGATCTACTCATCCCCACCGTTGCCGACGAGCTTCCCATGGTGGCAAAGGCCTCCCAACTGGGCCAGCTGAGTAACACCCAGGTCGTCATTTCCCCCCTAGAAGCGGTGGAAAAATGCTTCGATAAGCTGCTGACCATGCGGGCGCTGCGGGAGGCCGGCGTTTCGGTGCCCCCATTCGGCCTGCCCAGCGATTTCACCTCCTCATATGATGTGTTTGAACAGCTTGGCGGTGCCATTATCACCAAACCGCGGGTGGCCCGTGGCGGTCGTGGCTTCGCCATTCATACCAGCCCCGAAAAATTCCAGCTCGAATCGTACGACGACTCCTACATCATTCAGGCATTCGCCCCCGGGGAAGAGTTCGCCCCCATGGTGTACATCGGCGACCAACCCGGCAACGAAACCGTTTCCATCGTTGCGAAAACCCAGGAAGAATTCTGCGAAACCGCCGCCCCCATCGTCCGCTCCGTCGACACCGCTAACGCCCTCGACGTGGCACTACTCGCCGTCAAGGCCTGCCACGCCCTGAAGCTGAAAGGTCCCATTGATTTGGATGTGCGTCGCATGGCTGACGGTCACCCGGTTGTGTTAGAAGTGAACGCCCGATTTGGTGCCAATAGCTCCCTTGCACCAGAATTATTGGCAGAAGTTCTTAAGTCAGCCGCATAAAAAAATAAGGAAACACCCATGTCTGCGCTAGCAGTCGTTGTTCTCATTGGGCTCAGCACACTCATTTTTTGGGTGGGCATGATTAAGCTCCTTTTCATACCCCTGTCCCTCTATTTTGAGATCCGCCAAACCTGGCGCAACCATCGAAAAGTAAAAACTGCCCTGGACGATGAGCCCCTCGTGAGTATCATCGTCCCCGGCTATAACGAGGAAAAAGTGCTGGGCGCCTGCATCAGCTCTATCCTGGCCAGCAGCTACCAGCACTTCGAACTCATCATGGTCAATGATGGGTCCACCGACAGCACCGCCAAGGTGATGCGGGACCTCGCCGAGGCCAATCCCTACACCGTGATCTTTGTCGACCAACAAAACTCCGGCAAGGGGGCTGCGCTGAACACCGGTACCGCCTACGCCAATGGTGAGTTCATCATGTACGTGGATTCCGATGGGGTCTTTGGCAGGGACACCATTCGGCAGATGCTCAAGGCCTTTGATAGCCCCAAAGTGGGGGCAGTCAGTGGTGATGATCGGCCGGTGAATCTCGACCGGGTGCAGACCACCCTGCTTGCACTCATTTCTCATGTGGGCACTGGGTTTATCCGCCGGGCGCTTGCCGTCGTGAATTGCCTGCCTGTGGTCTCCGGGAATAATGGCCTGTTCCGGCTCAAGGCGCTCAAGGCCACCGGGCCACTGCGCACCGACACGCTGGGGGAAGACCTGGAGCTGACCTGGCGAATTCACCGTGCCGGCTACCGGGTGAACTTTGCCCCGCAGGCCGTCGTGTATGCCGAATCGCCGTCCACGCTGAAGGGGTTGTGGCGGCAGCGGGTGCGGTGGGCACGGGGGATGCTGCAGGCCACCCGGATTCATAAGAATATGATTTGTAATCCCCATTATGGGGCATTCGGAGCATATTTGCTGTTTAACCTGCTCAGCATGATTATTGTGCCGATTGCGCAGATCTTTGTGCTGTTGGGCATGCCTATCGTTGTTATTACCGACCCTGACGCGCTTCCCACAACTGCGTTAGGATGGGTGGGGTTCCTCGGGTTGGCACTAGCGCTTGTTATTTTGATATATTCAATCGCACTAAACCGGGCCTGGGGAGATTTACGCCACATATGGGTCTTTCCCCTTTGGCCCATATACTCCACACTGGTTGGTTTCACGCTTGGTTGGGCCATTATCTTGGAAGTGAAGGGGGCGGAAAAGAATTGGAACAAACTGGAGCGTACCGGCACCATTAGTGTGAGTGGCCTCAGTGTCGATAAGCAAGAAGCGAGTCCAGCATGAAACGCAGAACATTTTTAAAACTTTCATCCTTGTCATCTATCCTGTCGTTCCTACCGTTTGGGTCTTCCTCCTGCGGAAAGGGTTACGAGCTGCGGAAACTCAAAAATTCGCCGCTGCCGGAAGAACGCAGCGTGAACTTTGGTTTCGAGGATGTTTCCAATCCTCATTACGACTGGAAGGCCATGTCGCAGCGGCTTTCCAACGTTAATGCCACCGCAGCCTCCATCTGTGTGGGGCGGATCGAATGGGTGTGTTTTGACTGGGAGGGGCACCCAGATACTCAGGCCTCCATTAATGGGGCTGACTGGGTGCAGGATGCCATTGATGCGCTCAGGCCGCTCACTATTAACCTCACCATTGATACTTTAGTGCCCAATACGATCCATAAAAACCCCGAACTAGCTGGGGTTGATCCCGGGGGAGAGCGTTCCGATAAGTTCGCCTCGGTGACCGCTATCCGCGATGGGGCGGTGGGGGATGGGATTGTGGAGTTGGCGAAAACCATTTCGCACCGCTACAACCCCGATAGTATTTCCCTGACCGAGCTCATGTTCGACAATTACACGTTTGGGGAGGATGACCTGGCTTCTTACAAGAAGTTTTCCGGGGCATCCGACTGGCCGCGGAAAGATGGTGAGATTAATACTCGGGATCCTAAGCTGGGGGAGTGGCGTTCCGAGGCGTTGCAGCACCTACTTGACCGCATTAAAGGGGTCATTCCCAGTAATGTTGCCCTGGATATGGATGTGCGGGCTCCCTGGAACGATCCGGGGGCGGATCGGGCTATGTCCGGCCACGATTATGACCTGCTGCTCACCGAGGCCAGCCGCATTGCCGTGTGGAACTATAACGGCATGGAGCCTAGCGTGCAGCCGGATTATTCCGAGAAGCTGGCGGAGAGCTTTAACCGACGGTTTGGGGATAACCGTTATGTGCTGTCGACGGGTCTGTGGGCGGAGGATGAGGCCAATACTATCTCCGCCGATGATATGGCCCTTAACCTGCGGTATTCCGCCAAGGGTGGTGCGTCGGCGGTGTCGGTCACTCCGGCCTCGCGGATGAGCGACGAGCATTGGAAGATGCTGGAGTCCGCCTGGAAGGGCTGATAACAGCCTGGCGGTAAGCCTGTAGAACGGCCGGTGTGGCAGGACCACCGGCCGTTTTTTGTCGCCTATCGACGGATTTCTACCCCATAAGAGGGTAATTTGGCGAAAAATTAACATGATAATTGCCCACAACTATAGTGAAAAGGGGCCAAATTCTTGCCAAGAGATGTCTGAACTAAATCGTCTGATCTTAAGCAAATCCCGAAAAAGTCCGATGTGAGTATGGTTAATAATGCCCGATTGATTGGTTCGGGATTAATTTGTTTTGCCCCGGATAAGTCCATAAGGGGGTGAATAATTCTGTGAGATACCACAAAAAACCGGTCATAGTTGCGTGGGTGGGGTGGGTGAGTTATTACAATCGGAACCATTCGGGTCCGCAAAGTATTGAAGGAATAACATGCCAGAGTACATTAACCTCAACCCGGTTATCCGTGAGATCAGCGACGTGCAGAATAATATTCTTCTGCTCAACGGCAAAATGGACACCATGGGTGCGCAGGTTGGTGCGGTCACCCAAGACCTCAACACCACCCGTCAGAAGCTGCAAGAACTAGCGGAGGCCTTCGAAAAATTCTCGCGGCAGGCCGAACGCATCGCCGTCGTGCAACGCGCCGAAACCCAACTCGGCAATCTCAAAAGCGAACTCGACCGGGTATACGGGCACTACGCGCTCGTCCGCCGCACCAGCGTGGGCGTGCTCCAGGCCTTCGACGTGGGAAACGTCACCAACGATGTGGTGGCGCAGGTGTCCGAAGAGCTCATGATCCAAAGCCCTAGATATTGGCTGGCGCCCGCGCTTGTGGGGTTGGCCGCCTGGTCCCGGGACGACAAGGCGATCTGCGAAAAGTCCGTGCAAGAGGCCTTTACCCGCGATGCGGCAAAAACCTCTCTTTTCTTTGCGCTCATCTTACGACGCGTCAACCGCCACGATGAGGCCTACACTTGGCTCAAGCATTACCTTATGAACTGTGACGCCACCAAGCTCACCCGCGAATTCGCCGTCATCCTTGAGGCCACCGCCCGCGGCGCCTTCGGAACCCAGGCGGAACAACTGCTCACCAACCAGCTGGGGGAGTGGGACGCCGAACTGCGCCAAAACGCCCAGCTGCGGACCGCCCAGGTGACGGCATGGGTGGAAGAAATCGCCAGCAATAGGGAACAGCTTGTTGTCGACGACTACGAGAATCTGCGCAAGCTCAGCCCTGACTTTGATCGCATGCGATCACTGCTGGAATCCGCCACCGCCCTGGGGGTGACCGCGAAAAAATACGAAGAAATCCGCGACCGGCTCGATG
>ERZ772874.989-NODE-989-length-15247-cov-12.795879_pt1 | contig 15247 bp, 16 predicted proteins | sample MGYA00580586_ERZ772874 | MGnify/ENA primary metagenome ERZ772874 (study PRJEB29015, sample SAMEA2737952) | human oral metagenome | biome: human oral; feature: human-associated habitat; material: dental | place: China | collected 2154 ... | reverse complement strand
GAGATCGCAGGTTCGAGTCCTGTCGTCCCGACCACACTCATCTTGTTCGAACACGCGCCCTCGGAGTTCCGCTTCGGGGGTGTTTTTGTCGATGTAACGGGGGTGAGAAGCTCATCGTCGGAACCAGGAGCCACCTCGACGGAAGCGGCTCCATCGGTCATATTTTCGCCCTCTTCGGCCGGCTTCGCGTCGCTACGTGACCTCAGTGACCCACCTCCAACACGGCGGGGAACCGTCCAAGCCGTGGCGCAGGAGCCCTGGACTCCACCCTCGACGTGGCGGGCCGCCTGGTGGAGTCGGGTCACGATCTCCCGCGACTCAGCAACGGGCTGGAGGGTGTGCTGGTCATCATCAAGCCAAATCTGAGCATAGAAAGCAGTCAGAAGCTTACGCTTCACCACCGGACTGGCCAGCTCATAAAACCTCCCGGGGTCAGCCAGCAGGTCGAGGTAGGCCAGCACGGTATCGGCTTCACGACGCAGCTGCTCATCGGTGCACTCCAACTGCTGCCGAAGCACAGCCCGACGCGTCTGAAGATCACGAAGCCTTTTACGTAGCTTCTTACCGACCAACCCACCATCCGCAGCCAGATCCAGCAGCCGTTCCTCCTTGACATCCAACCGGTCCAGTTCCTTCTTCAGCCGACGCTTGGTTTCTTGTTCCGCGGCCTGATGATGCTCCAAACTGTCCACCACCTGCTGACGCAGCGCTGCAACCTCCTCGATGGGGATGCGTAGCGCAGCGACCTCACGCGCCAAGGCATCTTCAATTTCTGCGACTGGCAGGTGCGGCAAACCACAACCAGCACGGTTGGTGCAGGTGTAGTACTCATACACCCGCCCAGCACGATTGACCGGCCGCGAATAGATCAACTGACTATTTCGCCCAGCCTCGTAGCAGCGGCCGCACTGCATCAAACCGCGCAAGAAATGGCTGTGGCGGCAGTCCCGCTGGTTGCGGTGCTGCCGCACGTCCAGGACTCGCTGCACCCGCTCAAACAACTCAGGGCTGATCAAGGCCTCGTGGCGGCCGGGATAGATTTCTCCCTTGAACGTCACCTTTCCGATGTAATACGGATCATGCAGGATCGCAGCCAACTGGCTGCGCGACAGCGGCCGCTGCGGCCAGCGACTCGTCTGCCGCGTGGTCAACCCCTGCCGCTCCAAAGCACCAGTAAGCCCCGCTAGGCTGTACTCCCCCGTGGCGTACTGCTCAAACGCCCAGCGAATCAGCGGTGCGCGTTCTGGGTCGATATCAATGGTGTTGACCAAGCGTCCGTCGAAGTCCTTGCGCACATTCAAGTAACCAAGCTTGGCCCGCCCGGTCGTGCCGCCGTTCTGGGCCTTGTGATGCATCTTGTTCGAGATGTCCTCGCCGCTTTGCCGGACCTGTACCTCGTTCATGATGTCAGTGATGGCCTCCATGGCATCAGCCATGTACCCCTCGCCGAATTCTTCCTTGGCAGAGATGAGCTTGACGCCCATGGCCGCCAGGACGCGCTTGGCAATGGCGGCATCGGTGTAGTTACGGAACGCGCGGGAGCGCATGTAGATCACCACGTAGCCGATTTGCGGGGTGGCTTCGACGTAGCGCAGCAGCTCGCGGAAGACCGGGCGTTTGGCGATGGACTGGGCAGAGTTGCCTGGTTCGACGAACTCGCGGGCGATGGGTGCGTTCAGGCGGCGACAGCGCTTCGTGCCGACCTCACGCTGGGTGGCGATGGAGTTGCCGTCCTCGTCGATGTCGATGGCGGTGTTCATCTGCCGGGCTGTCGACACCCGCAGGTACAGCACCGCCTCTGACCCTTCGGGAATGTCGCCGCTGCTCAGAGGGACGACGCCGTCCAGACCCAGGAGTTGGTTGAAGTCCCCGAGGGAGGTTCGGCGTCGTCGTTTGGGCGTCGTCGTGATGGGACTAGGTGGGCTGCTTGGTGACATGCGGCGTTCTCCTTTCTGCCTGATTGTGACTCATATCCTTCTTCTATTGACGCTCTCTTGGACGAAAAAGTCCAGCCCCCGCGGGGCGAGCAATGATTTCCGGCGACCAGTGGCAAGTAGATTGCCCTCGAAATAGGGAATATCTGCCGCCCCGTTCGGCAATGTTATAGATGTTACTGAGGCAACTCCGGGCACGTCCATTCCCTGAATTGAAACTCGGAATTTGTCTGCCAGGATCACTCACTTGCCCAAGCGGCTTATATGTTTTCATAGATAGATACCCCTCCTTTCGAGATGGTTGAGGAATTGGTGTTATCGGGGTTTTGGTTACGGCGGTTCTCGGAGTGTGGGAATGAGTGCCGCCGGGGTGGTGAAGACGAAGAGTCGGTCGGGCAACCTCCGGTCGGCGGCGATAGCGGTTTTGAGCCGGGTGATGCGCTCCGGGGTGGGCATGACCCACAGCACCCGCGGAAAGACCTGGTGTTCTTGCTGGGCCTGGCCGGTGTGACGATAGTCCTCATAGGCGTGGCATTTACGCATCAGGACGGGTAGTGATTCGCTGGCCAGGTCGACCTCGAGGTACCAGTAGTCGCGATAGGCGTGGTTGGCGAGGCTGAGCATCATGTCAGGCTTGAGGAGAGTGGTCACGCCGTGGGGCGTCAGGTAAGGCCGCCAGGCTTCGGTTTCGATGGCGACCTGGATGAGGTTGAAGCAGCCGGTTCGTTCGGCCTCGACCAGTTGAACGTGGATGTCGGTGATGGTCAAGCTGTGTTGCAGGAACAAAAACGAAGGTTCATGGAAGCGCCGCCGTTTGCCGTCGGCGAGACGCTGCAATCGCTCCCCCACGACGTCCAGACACCAGATGAAGGCAGCCGAGCCGTGGCGATCGCCGCCGATGCGTCGCTCCAGCCGAGTGAGCAGCCGTAACTTGAGCAGTCGCCCGAGGACGCGGGTGCAGGCCCGAGTGGCGGCAGATTGGGTGGCGTGCGTCGCGAAGTACAGGCGGCGCAGCTGCCCAGTGGTGGCGTAGCGATGGCGGTTGATGAAGTGGAGGATGTTCCAGTCTCGTTGGCTGAGGCGATCCGCAAGCTGATGCAGATCGCAGCGGCTGACGCGAGGCTGCTTGATCATCGGCGCCTCCCCACGGTTCCGGTTCGCAGGCGGTGGATGTCACATGCATGATGCATGACAGTCGTCTCCCGTATCGCGGCAATACGCCCCATCCACCGCGGTGACACGCAGCAGCTGACTGCTGCGGCCGGAGTAGCGACCGGATGGGTGAACGGATGACCCAGCCTCAGGCGATAGCTGCTCATGAGGCCTCCAGATTGGTGCGCCCAAATGGTTCGTCGTCCACGTCGCTTCGCTGGTTGACCGGCTCGCTGGGTGGTGCCGGCGGCTCGTCGGTCACGCAGCCGTAGCGGGCTTGGCTCTCGGCGATGATGGCTGTCGGTGAGGCACACTGCTTGGGTGGCGGCAGGGTGCGCCCGGAAAACCAACCGGTCTGCTGGCCACGTGAGAGCAGTGAGGCGCAGATCTCGTATGGGCCGAGCTGGGCAAAGTCTTCTGGCGCCAGGGCGCCATCCTTGGCGAGGCTAGCGGCGTCGGCGGCATCGAGGGTGAAGGCGATCTTGTTCCTGGCGTTGGCGTCGATGCTGGCCATGAGTTCAGGCGGCATCTGGCGTCGGAATTGATGCGCCAGGTGCCAGGCGACCTTGAGTGAGCGGGATTGCTCCAGGGCTTCGCCCAGGTCGGCATTGAGATTGAGAAAGTTCTGCGCCTCGTCGAGGAACAGTGACACTGGCCGCCGGGTTTCGGGTGGCAGCGCGGCTTGGGCCAGGCTCAGCTGCCACAGCTGGCTGACCACCAACGAGCCCAGCAACGCCGCCGATTGCTCCCCCAGCAGCCCCTTGTTCAGGGTGACGATGAGAACGGTGGGTGTCCGAAACACTTGCGACAGCTGGAACCGGGGACGCGGCTGGTCAAGGACCGCCCGCAGCCCGGGACGCAGCACGAACTGGCGCAGCCGGGACATGACCGGCCCGATGGCCTGCCCCTGCTGGGCCGGGCTCAGGGCCTCCCACTGTGCCCAGAATGATCCCAACCCCACCTGGTCGGTGATTCGCTGAATCAGCGAGCGCCGGAATCCGGGATCGGTCAGTAACTGGGGCAGCTGGACAATGGTGGCATCGGGCGCGTGCATCAGGGTTAGCAGCGAAGCATGCAGGACGTCCGAGGTACGCGGCCCGAACGCCGAGGGAAACAGCCCCCGGAACAGAGCCAGCAGGCTGTCGGCAACCAGCGGGCGACGTTCTGCCGTCGTAGCCAGCGGATTGATACCCACTGGGTGCTGCAGCATCGGGTCGATCACCACCACGTCGCGGTGGCGCTGGGGCGGCATCAGCGCCAGGGTGTCCATCGCCAAATCGCGCTTAGGGTCGATCAGGACGACGGAACGCCCGGCAGCCAAATCCGCCTTGATCAGGTGCAGCAGCAGGGTGCTTTTGCCCGTACCGGTCGGGCCGAGAATGTGGGTATGGCGGCAGGCATCACCGATCGCGATACCGATCGGCTGGCTGGTGCCCGGCGCCGTGCTGGTCGCAAACACCCGCTCAGCAGGCGGGTGGTAACAGACAGGTGGCGGGACGGGTTTGGGATGGGCAGCGGGCAGCCCGGGCAGTTCGGCCTCGCCCTGCGGCCAGGCCGCGAACGCCAGCGCTTCGGCTGGCGTCAAGCGCAGTGGCAGCCACAGCGGCACCGACGCATTGTCGATGGCATCCGGTCGATCCGGTACCAGCCGCACCCGGGTGCCACCGCTCTGTAGCTGGCAGAAGGCCGCCAGCACCCGCGAAACGAGCAGACGACGCCGCAGCGGTGTGGCCGCCGAGGCACCGATCCGCACCACCGCCCGGAACCGGAACTGGTCGCATTTACCGCGCATCCGAGAACGCACCTCGGCGCTGGCTGGCTGCGGACCGTAAAAGAGTTTGCGCCACAACGGCATCGTCGGGTCCTCCGTGACTGCGGTGATGATCTCCGGCGCCAGCGCCGCACCCAGCACCACCTGCACCACCAATACGTCGTCGGTAGCGGTGGCACTGGCCAGGGCCGCCAGCAGCGCCGTCACCATCTGTTCGCTGCCGTCCAGTGCCAAAGCCAATGAGCGCTGTCTGATCTGCACCCGACCACAGCGGGCAACCTCCGATCGCGGCCGCTTCAGGTTGGTGACAACAACACCGGGGATGAGTGGTACGAGCAGACTCTCGATCTCCAGCACATCCGCGGTCTCAGCACCCAGCAGGTACCGCACTCGTCCGGCTTCGGCCCGCGCCTCCCACACCACCGCACCGCGCCGGTCATCGCTGGCCAGTCGCGTCAACAAACCCACCGACCCGGCCATCGACAGCGGGCGTGGCCAATGAATCTGCCGCCAGCTGATCATGAGGCACTCCGTTCTGAGTTGGGATGAGACGTGGCAGCGCCGTCTGACGTGGCAGCGCGTGCATCGTGGTCATCCATCGCAGCTTGTTCCAGTACCGCCCGAGCCAGCGCGTCGTAGTCGATCTGGTCGCGGCGTTTGGTGCGCACACGAATCCGGCGTGGCTGGCGATCACGGCGACGCTTGATCTGACGATTAGTCATTGCCGACCTCCGTCTCGCGGTGCCGCATCGCTGGGCACCGGATACCCCGGAATCTGGATGTCGGCGTCGACTTGATTGCCCCAGACAAACCAGCCCGGCTGGCGACGGCGGGCGAACAACTCGAGGTAGGGGCCGTCCGACAACCGCTGGATGATGGCGTATTGCTCCTCCGGCTTATGGGAATGTTCCTGAACTGGGGCGTACAGCCACGTCCCCTGACCACGGAACTTGACCGGCGCCTGGCCGCGCGTCCCGAGCAGCAGATGCTCCGTCTGATTCCGCAGGTAAGCACCCAAGCCCATCCGCGGTTTGATCCACGTCAGCGGCGACCGGTAGGTAAAACCCCACGCCTCCATGACATCGATTCCCTCACGGATCCCTCCGTTGATAACCCATAGATACAAATGCGCGTTCGCCTCCGCAAGCTGGGCTACCGGCAACCGCTTGATTCGCTCCAGACTCATTACCGGATAATGCGCTGATGCGCCGTGGCGACCCTTCTGCCCAATATCCCAAGGAGGATCCGCCAAAATGGTGCGGAACACAGACGGCACACGACCAGTCCGGTTCGAAGGGTTAGTGATATTATTCATGAACTCCTCCTTTCCGCAGGCCGCGTGTGACCGCGTCACCCGGGGCCTCGGATTCGAGATGAAAACACCGAGGTGACACGCGCTGGTCTACCCCTCGATTTATGACGGAATACGTTCTCGGGGGCAACCGTCCGATCGGACATATTGCACCCGATCGGACAGGTTACATCCCCGATACAACAGCAATTACGGGACACGAAAACTGCTGTTGTGAAATACACGACACCTACAATCCCCACCAGCATCGCGCCAGCCATCCGACCAGCCGCACCATCCCCACAACTGCCACGCAAACGATCAGGCAGATGACCAACACCGGCCAGATAGCACAGATGAGCTGAACCGCCCCGTAAAGTGCCAGCGCCGCCAGAAACAGGGAGAGGCACCAGCCAAAGAGCTTGTCCACCAGGGAAGACGGGAGGTCAGCCATGGCGGCCACGTTCCCGAGTTCCAGGATCGGTGAGCTTGCTGCCAGCAGCCGCCAACAGCTGACTCACCGCCAAACTGGTAGCCCGCTGAATACGAGCCTCGGCCAAGGTTTGCGTGGCCGCCATACGCCAGCGCTGCTTCTCCCGTCGGCGGGCCTCGACCACATTCCGAAGACCCACCAGCAACCACCACATTCCGGCAGCACCGACCACGACGAGACCGACCAGCAGCCAGCCAGGAAGTGCACCCACGATGCCGGAAAAATCCACCAGCATTGCAGCGGAGATCAACGGGGTCATCACTGGACCCGCCGGGAAAAGTTGTGAACTTCACCGACCATGGCCAAGGTATGGGCCTGCCCGATCTGCGCCAGCCGGAACGCCGCCGCCGGCACTGCCTCCGCCAGCTGACCCTCCAACTGCGCCACCAACGCAGCGCCCTGCATAGCCCGCTGAGTCACGTGATCCAGCGCATCCAGCTTGGCCGACTCCACATGCGCCGCCGCAGCCAACCGGGCCACCTGCATTTCACTACTCGCCACCAGCCGAGACAACGCCCGGCCCTGAGCCGTCCACGCCGACGGCGCACCGCCGCCAGAAACCAAACCACCAGTAGTGGCAGAAGACGTAGGGATGAGATTGGACATGAAAGCTCCTTTTTCTGGTTGTCCCCGGGAGGGATTCCTCTCGGGGGATTTCGGTTATGTCTCAACTCTCGATCCCTGAGGTGGTGACGGCTTGGGTACATCCTTGGGCAATCTCAGGGCAACTACCGGGCAGACTATGGACATGGAGACGCCTCGACCCATCGCCAGCTCCCCCAGCACCTCCGTTTCCGCCTCGCCTGACCCTGACGTCGCATCTAAGCCAAGCTTTGACGCCCTCCGCCGGGACATCGCCCAAGTACGCCGCTGTGGCGCTGGGCTGCTGCGTTCCCACACGTTCCCAGCCCTCCGAACCGCCGCGATACTGCTCGACCTGTGCGATAGCGATGACGCTGAACCCGCGCCATTGGTCGACCTCCTTCGCCAGGCTATGGACACCCTCGGTGGTGGCAGCGAACAAGAAGCCGCTGAATACCTTCTCGGCCTGGTCCCCGGCTCCGGACGCTGGACCCTTACCAGACGCCGTGCATCGGCAGCCGAGGTGCTTGGCCTCCAGTCAGACACCTTTCGCAAGAAACCCGAACAGCAGGTCATCGACGCCATTGCCGAAGCCGTCCTGGAAGTCCTCCACGACGCCGGCATGCGGCAGGCCCGTACACAGATGGCAGCCCGCCGTCATCCCAGCGACAGCCGCTTGGCCGTCCGCTGGGTCGAACGCTTTGAGGCCTACTACCGGATATGGACACCACTGAGCGGACTGGCTGCTGACCTGGAAGCCGCTATCGTCACCTACAGCCATGCGCCAGCCAACCACTACCCATGGGATCCCGATGTCCCAGCCCATTACGACCCGATCTACCAAGCAGACGGCTACGCCATGCAGGCGCTCTACCACTACACCTGCTTCCAACTCGAACGTAAGCGCTTCATCTCCCGCTACGGCGGCCTATGGCTGGCCTCCGACGCTGAAACCGAACAACATATCGCTGACACGGTCTACCGCATCGGCTGGCTCAGTCCCTTTACCGAAGAGGACGACGCCTGGCTCCGCCGCCACCTCGCTGACGCCCGCTGGCACGAAACCGACCACTTCCTCGACACCATCCAGCGCCTCGCAAACGGCGAACGCCTCCTTCGGGGATGGGTCAACCTCACCCGATCGGCCATGACCTGGCTCATCCCGACTGACCAACTCCCCGCGCCAGGCCGCACCCTTGCCCGGGAACTCTGGGACCCACGCCAACCCCTTGCCGAGCCACCCACTCCCGAACACCTGGCAGCCCACCCCACCGGACAAACCATCCACGCCGCTACCGACTACATGGACCTCATCGACCAAGACTGGCTCCGCATCGCCGACTGGTACCGCCCCGGCACCACCCCACAACATCGGCTGGATCACCGGGAGCTGTGGCAGGAGCGGGTGGGCGAAATTATATTGAATAATACATGATCGACAGGGAGTCGCGCTGACAAGGGATTTTGTCGCCCCCCCCTATACCTGCAAACAAACCTAATAGCTAACTATTGCCAACCAAGAAGACCTCCTGTATAGTTAGTAAAGGAGAACTTAATGTAATGACAATTGAACATAGACCCCAATCTCAACTAGCGCCAGAAGATAACAATGAGCCCCACAAGTACCGACCTTTAAGACTGATAAGGCTAGGGGGAATGGCACTTGGCGAGAACCGAATTGCTGAGGTCTATGATCAAATACTCGCCAAAGAAGAACGAGAAAGACAAATAATATCCCAAGTTAAAGTTGATATACTGGAACTATTGAAAGAAGGCCCTCTGGATATTTATGATATAAGCCATAAGGTGACAGAAGACATTGAAGAGTGGTCTTGGCTTCGCAGAATAAGAAGCATAATTTATTCAATGTCCACGGAATCTGAGAGTTTACTGACCGTCAGTAAAGACGGACTAGTTAGTTTGGTGGAGTAGTGCCTAGAAAATTTCCTGAAAATGAGACGCGCCATGAGCGCCATACTTTTGAGCAAGAAGATGATGTTGAACGCGACATAAGAGACAGGCAGAGAACAGCAGAGAGCCCAAGCGAGCTCGCCTCTTATAGATATTCGAAAGACTATGATCGCCTGCTGTATTCTAGCGGATTTCGCAGGCTGGGAGGCGTGACACAAGTCGTCACTTCTTCTGAGGTAGGAGCTTTTCACAATCGATTGACACACTCCCTGAAGGTAGCACAAACAGCACATCTTATATGCGGAAATCTCCAGAGGACAGCCGGTGAAGAGCTCACGAGCATAATTAAAAAATTCGGGGGTCTTCATCCAAAAGTTGTTCGAGCTGCCAGTCTCGCCCATGATCTTGGCCATCCTCCTTTTGGACATATCGGAGAGAAAGCACTACAAGACCTTGCCGCCAATCCAACTCGGTTTATATCAGACTATCCGGCTGACACCCCCCTAACTGACAGTTTTGAGGGAAATGCACAAAGTTTTCGCATCGTGACGAAGCTATCTTTCCGAAAAGAATGGGAAGAAGGGAAAGATAATCCAGCCCTCAATTTGACTCGCGCTACTTTACGCGCTTTGTCCAAGTATCCATGGACTTCAGAGAGCAGTGTCAGAGAAGAAACTAGGAACAAGTTCGGCGCCTACCACTCACTTGATCGCAAAATCCTCGAATGGGCAATGGAAGGAATTGCCGAGAGGGAAACGAGGATATACGACAGTGTACAAAGAGTAGAACGGCGATCAATTGAAGCTCAAGTTATGGATTGGGCGGATGATATCGCCTACGCCGTCCACGATGTTGAGGATTTCTTCCGCGCAGGCCTCGTTCCTCTTCATGAGCTAGGAGATAACATAGAAATGCTGCACCGGCTAGCAGAGATGGCCTTGGACTCACTTGACGGCAGGGTTCCACAAGGGTTGAATGCTCCCAAAGTCGTCGATATGGTGCTTGGTCATACTTCAAAATACTATCAAAGCTTGCCAAATAGACCCTATGACGGATCGGCAGCACAGCGCAACGATTTGCACAAATTGTCTTCATCAATCATCAAGAAAATTACTCGGGATGTACAGATCAATAATGAGGGTGTTCTCGTACCTCCCTTGGAGGACCTTCTACTGATTGAAGTGCTGAAAAAACTCACGCGATTTTTTGTTATCGACCGCCCAGCTCTTGGGTCTGCGCAGCGAGGACAGCGGGTTGTATTGCTTGAGCTAGTTTCGCATCTATGGCAGTGGGTCAACGATTCTAAAATCGACACGGAAGGCAATCATCTTCCAGCTCGTCTGCAAGATTATATGAAAATCGACAAACCAGATGATTCTGAAATGCACGACGAAAGAATCAAGGCAAGCTACACCCTTCGCGCAGTAATTGACTACGTTTCGTCGTTAACAGATGATCAAGCATTTGCCTATCATCGAAGACTAACGAGTGGACATCCATCTTCAATGTTGGACACTTGGCTTTTCCTGTAACAGCTCCCAATCGTTTCTCGCGCAAACCTCTTGGCGAATAAGATGCTGAAGCTTATTCACAGGCGATGCATCGACCACGAAGCTCTTGGTAAAAAGCACACTTGCAGATAACCGTAAATAGTCCCCTCGAGAGATTTCTATTTATGAGCCATTAGTAGTAATCGGGACGTCAATGCGATCGCGAGCTACAACAACTTCATCCTTGATCGCATAACATTCAACTATGTGATTGCCTCTGAAGTTAGAGTGTTCAATACGCGTTTCGGGTTTGGTTGAATTGATAATTCCTCCGCGGATCATGTTTCGGCGCTGGGCTTCTGGGCCCCGGTTCAACACTTTCCATTTTAGTGTATAAGGTTCTGCAACCGAACAGCCGGTAACCCAAAACTTCAGTTTCTTACCCGCCCTAAGTGGCGCCTTGGTGCGCAGCATTTCGCGGAGCTTAGTTGGCCTCCAGCCATCTTGTGTGACTTCGCAGTCAATATTTAGAGTGTCAGTAATATCAACTGAATACAGGTCTTCAATAAACTCTTCGGTATCATTGAATGAGGAATCTTTTGCCTTGGCGGCTAGTGGTATGGATGTGCCAAAAATTTCTCGCCACTTTCTAGCTGCCAAATAGTCGTCTTCACTACCTATTGCCTCATTACAGCGATTATAAGCTTTCTTGGCCTTTGGCTGAAATCGACTCTTCACTTTTACCCGCTGATTGCTCCCCAAAGCAAGGTAATACTCCTGATTGGGTTCATTTTTGAGAAAATCAAAAAAATCTCGAACCATCAGGTGGAACGAGCTGGTTTCGGACGAGTCGTAGTCGTGATTTTGTTCAAAAAATCGATACACCAAGGTGTCAATAAGCAGGCCACCCATATTTACACCGTTAGCATTTTTCCAAGCTCTCGCCATCCTTGCAAGGTGACGCATATTTTTCGAAGTACGATCGTTACATTCTTTGGTGGCTGAAATCTCATCACGTGGCTTGGTGATCTTCCAGCACTTAGCAACGGTGTCGGGATACTCAAAATTCCCGTCTTCATCCTCAAAGGCAGGCTGCACTTCAAACTTAAATGCATTTTTAACAAACTGCACTCGAACGACACACTGGTCGACAGCCACTTCAGTATTCGGGTAGCGGCCCTTAAGAACATCTCTGACACGCTCAAGAATCCTTCGCGGGCCATTTTCATCATTGTAGGATGCGCGTATATCAGGGGGCAGGATATATATCATATCGAGGTCAGACACGCCCTTGATCGCTGTGTGTCTGCCGAAGGATCCAACCATCAATCTATAGTCCGTGCAACCATCCTTCAATCGAAAATTTTTGTTTAGTGCCTTGGTAATCTCGTCACGGCGAGAAGTAATAATCTCTGCAGTACCACCAACCTTGAGGTTGGCAAGTAGTTTGTCGAAAATCTCAGAAGTTGTCATGCTGATCCTTATCGTTGTTGAACCGAAGTGCTTCAGGTAAAAATAAATCTATCTCGCGAGGTGTAAAAGTCATCTCTTCATTCTGTTTGAGGCCCTTCTGCGCTCGCTTAAACGCACAGCTACTTGTTCTGGGGGCAGTTGAGTATATCGAATACGTTCTTTCCTGCAGTTCGTTGCGACGAGCCTGCGCATCTGTACTTGAAATGTCACCTGACATTAAATCAGTGATTAACGAGATGTAAGACTCGCGAACATTCCAAAGTTGTGAAGCTGTGGCACGATGCGCTTCAGCTTCTTCGGAATAGTTAAAAGTCTTTGCTCCGAGGCTTACCCAAGTAACAAGGAGTGCCACCAGCGAAGTTGTCAGACTTGCCGCTGCGCGGTTTGCTAGTAAGCCGACTACCTCAGTGAGGAAGGTGACGGAACTAATTGCGGTGAGCCCAATGAGAGTACCTTGCTGCCATCTATGTCTACAAAAGCAGATATCTGCTTGCTTCTCGTGAACTTTGTGACTGTAGACTACTCGCCCAAAAGACTCACGCACCTGGCACAAAATAAGGTAGGTTGATTCCTCCTCTGCTGTTTTATCGCTTTTCATTGTCATCTCTGTCTCTCATACTTGCCTGTTCTTCTAAGCGGTCGAAGTCGCTGACGTAATGGTGGTCTTGGATGACGCGGAACTTCTCGAACTCGCTCAGGGCGTGCTCGTCGGCCTGGGCCTTGGAGATGTGGCCCGCGCCGTCGAGGATCTGGCGGTCGTCAAGGCTAAGGAAGGCGTCGAGGCGCGAGGCCCAATCCTCCATGGTCATGGGGATCTGTCGGCGGGCTCGGGACTCAGCCAGGTCGAGGAAGGCATTGACCAAGCGGCCGAGGTCTTCGAGTTCAACGCGGGTGAGGTAGTTCTTGCCGATGGTGACATCACTTGGCAGGATCTTGCCGTCGGGGCTGTTCGCCCAGCTGGTCAGGCCCATATGAGGCTGGTCAGCTCTGGCGCGGGACTGGATGAGCTCGGCGGCGGTGTGGCCGTGGACGGCGTAGTGGAGCTTGTTCTGGACGGTGGCGAAGAACCGTTTGGTGGTGGGGGCGTCCTTGTTGTAGTCGACGCTGGTGGCGTAGATGTCGGTGACCTTCTGGTAGAAGCGACGTTCGGACAGGCGGATCTCGCGGATCTCGTCGAGCAGGCGCTCGAAGTAGTCCTCGCCCAGGAAGGTGCCGTTCTCCATACGTTGGCGGTCGATGACGTAGCCGCGGATGGCGAAGTCGCGCAGCACGCTGGTGGCCCACTGGCGGAACTGGGTAGCACGCACCGAGTTGACGCGGTAGCCCACCGAGATGATGGCGTCGAGGTTGTAGTGGGCGACCTGCCGGCTGACCTGCCGCTGTCCCTCTTGGCGAACGTGTAAGAAATCCTTACACGTTGCCGACTCCTCCAGTTCGCCAGAGTCGTAGATGTTGCGCAGGTGAAGAGTGATGTTGGCTCGAGTGGTGCCGAACAGCTCGGCCATCAGGCGCTGCGTCAGCCAGATCGTCTCATCCTCATAGCGTGCCTCGATACTAGCGCCGCCCTCCTGGGCTGTGAAGATGAGGAACTCGGCCGTCGAGTTGCGAATGAGACGACGTGAAGAAGCAGTAGATGAATCCGGATGATGATTCATGTCATTCATTATGAGGGATGCGGGAGGGGTTTGCAAGGAAGGGCGCTCGAATTAGGTTACAAGAGTTTACCTACAGTAAGTAACACGCCGGCCAAGTAACAAAATCTCTGAGTAAAACATCGGCCAAGTGAACCACGAATAGCCCGTAATCGTGCCGACTAGAAAATTAGTTGGTAGGCACATCGTCTGCGGACACCCCTCTATTAAGAAAAGCAGGTCGGTGAGCACGTATCACTCACCGACCTTCACGGACGTCAACCGCGCGGAGGCTTCTTCGGGTCGCGCTCCTCAATGCCTTTCCAGCGCCCCGGGGACGCCTTTGAATCGACGTAGTTCCCGTCTCCGTCGTACTTGTCGTATCGATCTGTTAGAGCATTGTACTGCTGGTAGCGGTCGCGAACCTGTCCGTTCCGATAGCCTTCGCCAGTGTTCTTTGCCAAGACATCCTCCTTGGCGTGTCAGCCGAATGGCCAAAGTATAGCGACCCTAACAGTAGACGGCTATACGGGGTAGGCCTACCCCTCCACCAACTCCCCCACTCTCACCTCCAAGGTCTCGGCGAGAGCCAAGAGCGTCCGCAGCCGCGGATTCATGGGTGTACCGGGTTTGGATTCGCCCTTCTCGAACTTCTGGTAGGTGAAGGTGGAGATGCCAGCGGCGTGAGCAACAGCTTCTTGACTCATGCCCTTGGCCAAGCGGGCACGTTGGAGCCTGACTCCGAGAGCGCGGGCGAACTCCCACCAATCCGCGTCGGTTCGGTTGGGTCCACCCATACACCCCAGCGTCCCCGCGTCCCAGCCTTGCCGCCACCATACATGTATGGCAATATTTAGAGGACAAGGTCAATACCGCCGAGACCGAACCCCACCGAGACGGAAGGAGACCACCATGGGTGGCGACTGAGTAATCCACTGTGACCGCGCAAGACGCGCCCTGAGCGCATAAGTCGCCCGCTACATCGCTCGGCGGTGGCGGGCGTCCCTCTTGATCTTCGACGCGGCGTGCTCGCCATCTTTGTGCGTTGGGTTGGCGCGAACGGTCGACACGGAACGTTTCGGCGCTTCGGGGTGGGTGGCTTCGGCTGCTGTCTGCGGTGCGGCGATCGACTCTTCGTCCGCCAACGTCCAGGCGAACACCAAGCCCGCACGTGGGAACAGCCAACCGTCGTAGCGGTAGCGGAGCGCTGAAGCATCGGCTTCCTCGGATACCCGACCTCCGTCGCCGCGGGACGCAAAGTCCATGACTCGCATGGTGGCGACTACTGATGGGTCATACTTCATCTCAACCTCGAGTCCCTTCGTTGGCCGGTCAATGTCGATATGGACAAGTCGTCCGTCACGCGGCGTCTTAGTCTTGAACGTGAACGACACCACCACTGGTTCACCCTGACGGACCCGTTCTTCACTAAGGTCAACCACATAGACCTGCGAGACATCATCTGTTTGCCGCTCGAAGGGCAGCTCCACGCCATCGACGGTGAATTGGGTCAGACTGA
>ERZ772874.988-NODE-988-length-15254-cov-10.037305_pt1 | contig 15254 bp, 12 predicted proteins | sample MGYA00580586_ERZ772874 | MGnify/ENA primary metagenome ERZ772874 (study PRJEB29015, sample SAMEA2737952) | human oral metagenome | biome: human oral; feature: human-associated habitat; material: dental | place: China | collected 2154 ... | reverse complement strand
GTAGGGGTACAGAGATCTCTCAGACGCGTGGTTTTGATTTGATGCGGTTGCCCTGAGGTCGATGCAGACTTCCGCCACTTGTTGGAACGCCTTCCGAGGCCTCGGGGCGGCTGCGGCCGCCTGCGAAGTTTTCCTGGTACCCGGCAAACTTGGCCGACGTCCCTGACGCCTTCCGAGGCCTCGGAAAGCTCCGCCGCACGTTTTGAGCCGCCCGAGGGGTCGGAAAGGCCCAAAAATCACTTCTAACATTCCGGTAACATAGACTAACTGACGGCTAACCATGCGGCTTCTGGAGCCACTTCATCTTTGCGGTGTCAAAAAAACACCCCCGGATGTGTAGCTTTTCCTGATAGGGCTGCGTCTAACGGGCGTAACGACAAAAAACAAAGAGATAAGACATACAATTCATTCAAAAACAAAAAGACAAGTAAGATGGAAACGCAAGTTTGGACCCCGGCCGTATGGTCGATGATGTTGGCAATGGATGCCGTAGCGATGATTGATTTGATGAAGCATGCCCGCGGACGCCGCGCGAGCTATCGGATGGGAATGGCGGCGATGATCCTGGCTGTGCCCTTCGTGGGGGCGGCGGCGTACGGATGGCAGCGACTGCAGTCGGTGCGTGTGCCGGCCGTTTGCGCAGCGCTGATGCTGCTCGCCACGCTCTCGTCGTGCAGCAAGGACGACCTGCCCGAGCCTTATTACCCCAACACCCGGTCGGAACACACGGAGAGGCAGCACCCGTCGCTGCCCGAGTCGAACGACAACATTCGCCAGCGGAACCGATTCGTCATCGAGGAGCAAAACATCTTCAACGAGGGACAGGTGACGCCCCCCACGCCCAGTCATCAGGGCAACGAGGGCGGCGTGAAGCCGAAGGGCCGCTCGATCATCGATCAAACGGAGCCGAACGCCGAGAAGGAGTGATCGCAGGGCAGTCATCCCCAGAGCACCTATGAGAAGCGGGGGGCGCAGAAACCTTTATGAGGTCTTGCGCTCCCCGCGCTGCATTTTTTTCTTCGCCCCTTGTAGTTTTCCCCACGTGGGGTGCGTCTAATGGGTAAACAACCCTCAAGAGAGAAATGAAAGTATCCGAACAAGCATTCACGAAGCTCGTCCATGAGCATAAGCGCACGATATACAGCGTGTGCTACATGTTCTCGGCGGACGAGGAGGAGGTGGCCGACCTCTTTCAAGAGGTGCTGATCCGTATGTGGAAAGGGCTGGCGACGTTCGAGGAACGCAGCCAGATGCGCACATGGATCTATCGCCTGAGCCTCAACGTCTGTATCTCGTACGACCGTAAGAAGAAGTCGCGACCCTCGGCCCTGCCGCTGTCGATGGACATCAACCTCTTTGAAGATCGCGACGAGGACTCGCGCCAGGTCAGCCAACTGCATGACCGCATCAGTCGCCTGCAACCCTTCGACCGTGCCATCGTGCTCCTCTGGCTCGAGAACATGAGCTACGACGAGATCGGGCAAGTGGTCGGTATCAGCACCAAGAACGTCTCCGTGCGACTCTATCGCATCAAGGAACAACTCAAACGCATGTCTAACGATCAATAATCCCCCCGGAATAACTATGGAAACGAAACATAACGAAACCGCCACCGCGCACGAATGGGACGAAATGCGCGCACAATGGGCCGTCCTGAACCGCAAGCTGAGCAACGAGCCGCTCGTTGACGATCGGCACATCCGCGAGTCGATGGGGAAACATCAGGCGTGGGGCAAGCGGACGAGTAAATGGGGGATTGTTGCCCTACCGCTCTATCTGCTCTTAGCCATCTATATCGCGTTTATTTCAGGCGCGGACAAGCCCTTATCCCTGCAATTAATTGGCTGCACCCTTGGCCTCATGGCTCTCAATCTGGTGATTGAGTTCATCCTCTACATCAAAGCAAAGCAGCTCTTCACGAAAGATCTGATTAGCGTATCGCGCGGCCTTATCCTGCTCAAGAAGATCAGGCGGCAGGTCTTTCTCTGGGAATTGCCACCTTTCGTCATGCTCTTTTTATGGGCTACGTATGACGCCGTCGGAGTGAGCAGTCTACGAGTTATTCCGACATGGATCTTTTTCGCGGCAGCCTTCGGCCTAAGCATCTTCCTCTCGCGTTTGATTTACAAAGAGCATGAATGGATGGACGACAAAGTGCTCCGCCAAATCAAAGAGCTCACCGAGGGTGAGACCTCACAACATGCGTCCACAGACAATCTCTAACCCTTAATCCGACCTAACAATGAAAGTATCCGAACAAGCATTCACGAAGCTCGTCCATGAGCATAAGCGCACGATATACAGCGTGTGCTACATGTTCTCGGCGGACGAGGAGGAGGTGGCCGACCTCTTTCAAGAGGTGCTGATCCGTATGTGGAAAGGGCTGGCGACGTTCGAGGAACGCAGCCAGATGCGCACATGGATCTATCGCCTGAGCCTCAACGTCTGTATCTCGTACGACCGTAAGAAGAAGTCGCGACCCTCGGCCCTGCCGCTGTCGATGGACATCAACCTCTTTGAAGATCGCGACGAGGACTCGCGCCAGGTCAGCCAACTGCATGACCGCATCAGTCGCCTGCAACCCTTCGACCGTGCCATCGTGCTCCTCTGGCTCGAGAACATGAGCTACGACGAGATCGGGCAAGTGGTCGGTATCAGCACCAAGAACGTCTCCGTGCGACTCTATCGCATCAAGGAACAACTCAAACGCATGTCTAACGATCAATAATCCCCCCGGAATAACTATGGAAACGAAACATAACGAAACCGCCACCGCGCACGAATGGGACGAAATGCGCGCACAATGGGCCGTCCTGAACCGCAAGCTGAGCAACGAGCCGCTCGTTGACGATCGGCACATCCGCGAGTCGATGGGGAAAAACCTAGCGTGGAGCAAACGGATAAGCAAAACCCGAATGGCTTCAATCCCTATCCTGACTCTCTTTTACCTCTACCTCCATTTTACAGGGAAAATTTCTCTGGCATTGGCCACCTACATCACTGTCCTTTTCGCTTTCGCCCTACTCTTCGAGGCTGTTTTTTATTTCACCAAACTGCGGACGCTCTACGACGGCGACTTGCTGACCGTCGCACGCCGTATCGTTCAAGTCAAGAAAATCAGGCGACAGGCATTCTTTTGGCAGACCCCGCCGACACTCGTCTTCTTTTTCTGGTTTGTGTATGAAGTGATCGGGGTGAAAGGCGAACTCATCATTCCTACATGGTTCTTCTTCGTGTTATGCCTCATCGGAAGCTTTCTCATTGGGCGAGATCTTTATCAACGCCAAAATTGGATGGACGACGACATCCTCCGCCAAATCAAGGAGCTTACTGAGGGCGATCTACCTTCGCAGCCATGAAAAAGTAAAAGACATGGGAACAATAAGTATCATCATTGAGCGTGCCGATGACGGCACATATGGAGCGTATGCTGAAAACGTGCCCGGCATTTATGGCATGGGGCGCACGGCGGCGGAAGTGAAGCAGAGCATCCGCGACGCCATCGACACGGTAAAAGAATCACTCGACACTCCGCCGCCCGCAGCCTTGTTAGGTGACTACGAGTTGGCTTTCCATTACGCCACGGCCGAGATCTACTCCTAATCGGACATGCGTAAGTCGGACAGTACCTCTCCATGAAAAAGATCGGATTGATTTCAGACACCCACGGCTGGTGGGACGAGAAGTATGCGGAGTATTTCGCCGAGTGTGATGAGATATGGCATGCGGGCGACATCGGGTCGGCCGACGTGGCGATGCGGCTCACGGCTGTCAGGCCACTCCGGGCCGTGTACGGCAACATCGACGGCTACCCCGTGCGGCAGATGTATCCGCGGACGTTGCGCTTCGACGTGGAGCAGGTCTCGGTGATGATGACCCACATCGGCGGTTACCCCGGGCATTACGATCCCTCGATCCGTGCCGAACTCTACGCCGCGCGGCCCCGCGTCTTCGTCTGCGGCCACTCGCATATCCTGCGCGTGATGTACGACAAGCACCTCGAGTGCCTCTGCCTCAACCCCGGTGCGGCGGGTATCAGCGGCTTCCACACCGTGCGCACCCTGCTGCGCTTCGTCATCGACGGTGCCGAGGTGCGCGACATGGAAGTGATTGAGTTGGGCAACCGAAGCGGGAGTGTGAAGCGGTAAGTCTGCTTCTTAGCGGAAAATGGCCGGGTACATGTGAGGGATTTCCTCATCATGTACCCGGCCATTCTTTGTTGTGCGGCCTGCTTGCGTATGGATGGGGGCAGAGCCACCTATACCCCGTGCACAGCAGCGCCTTCGGGAGCAGGCGACAGCTCAGTGTCCTCGGCGGGAGGGGTGAGATTGACGGCTGCGGCAGCGAGATACTGCTCGGCTTGGAGGGCTGTCTGGCTGAGGTAGGGGTACTCCTGCTCGAAGTATTCGCTGAAGAGTCCGCTGTGGAGGTTGTCCTCGATCTGCTGCGTGGTCCAGAGCTTGCCCTCGCGGTCGCGGGTGTAGTCGTCGAGGGTGGACTCGGAGCGGAGGTGGACGACGTAGAGCGAGACGAGGCGGCTGACGCGCTCGTTATCGAAGGCGTAGCGGACGAGTAGGCGGGGCTTGAGGTCGGACTTGCCGAAGAGGTTGCGGCCGACTAAGTCGCGGACGGTCTGCTCGGGGGTGTGGCCGAAGAGGATGGGCGCGCAGAAGGGATGATCGATCGCCTCGGGCGAGACGACACGGTCGGCATCGCGGCGGGAGAGGTAGAGCATGCCGCGATGCATGACGGCGATACGCACCACGGGATGGCGATAGTGGCGTGCCTCAGCGCTGAGGCTGACGGAGTAGGCCACGCGCCCGATAACGTGTCCCTTCACATCGACCACGGGCAGCCAGGCCTCCTCGGCCAGGCCGCGCTTCATCATCGAGAGGCGGATCTGCTCGTAAAGCATCAGCCCCAGACTGATGGCCAGCAAGAACTCACGCTGCAACAGCTGCTCCAGACGAAGCGTTTGGTCGGCCTCGGGGAGGATCTTATAAAAGAGGATGATGAAGAGGTGAATCGTGTAGGCGTTCTGGGTGATACGGGCCACGAAAAAGAACTCGTTGAGGGCTGTGCGGAGGCGCGTCCGACGCAGGGCGGGGCGGCGCGAGCGGCGTACACGCCCAACGATGACGCGTTGCATGGTGCTGATGCTGGAGAGTACGACCACGAGCAACCACTCCGTGACGAGCGGCGAATAGTCGGCCAGCATGTTGCCCAACTGAAGGACGAAGAAGAGCGAGTAAAGCGCCAGTGCGACGGCTGTGGGCAGGAGCATGAACTGGTAGCGTCGGCGACGCACCGGCCCCCAAAAGACGATGAGCCCGACGAGGCACACGGCGGAGGAGATGAGGTAGGAGATGAGGTAGGTGTACGTGTAGTTCAGCACCACCAGCAGCAAGAGCGGCGTCAAACCGACGACTTGATTGTTCAGGCCGTGACGTATATCCAAGCTGTCCTTTATGCGTGCGATGCGATCCATTGTCTTCCTCTCCTCTCTCTCTGGTTATGGGCTATAAAATCCGTTCGTTATCGGAATAACGCCGAGGCAGGGGGATTTGTTTACACACCTGTGATCTATGCTCGATAGTCCACGGTTTGGCGGAATAAAAAGGGGGTGCCCCGCGTAAGCAGGACACCCCCTCATAATCATTCGTGCAACGCACTCAGCAGATATCTACGCCCAAGACACGCTCGGCATGGTACGACGAACGCACGAGCGGCGCGCTCTCTACCGAACGGATGCCCTTAGCGAGCGCCGTCAGGCGGTAGGCCTCGAACTGCTCGGGCGTGACGTACTCCGTGACGGGCAGATTCTTGCGCGAGGGCTGGAGGTATTGCCCGATGGTGAGCGCGTCGACACCGACGGCGTGCGCATCGTCCATCAGCTCCTCCACCTCCGCGATGGTCTCGCCGAGGCCGACCATGATGCCCGTCTTGGCGCGGACGTTGCGCGAGGCGATGTGCTGGAGGACACGCATGCTGACGTCGTACTTCGCGGCGCTGCGCACGCTGGGCGTCAGGCGGCGGACGGTCTCGAGGTTGTGCGAGATCACCTCTGGCTCGGCCGCGATCACCTCGTCGACAAGCTCCGTGCGACCCTGGAAGTCGGGGATGAGCACCTCTACCGTCGTATGCGGATTCAGCTCCTTGATGCGGCGGATGGTGACGGCCCAGTGGCGGGCGCCGAGGTCGGGCAGGTCGTCCCGGTCGACGGAGGTGATGACGGCGTGGCGGAGGCCCATCAGGCGGATGCTCATCGCCACGTGGTCTGGCTCCGTGGGGTCGAGCGGGTGGGGGCGGCCCGTCAGGGTGTTGCAGAAGCGGCAGGAGCGGGTGCAGATGTCGCCGCCGATCATGAACGTGGCTGTGCCGCGGCTCCAGCATTCGCCTTGGTTGGGGCACTTGCCGCTGGTGCAGATCGTGTGCAGGCCGTGCGACTCGACGATCTCCTTCGTCCGACGGAAGTCGTCGTTGCCACTCAGGCGGATCTTCAGCCAGTCGGGCTTGCGAACGTGCGCGGTAGCCATCAGAGATTCTCGAGGATGAAGTCCGTCATCCGCGTGTAGAGGTGAAGGCGGGTATTGCCACCCATGATGAAGTGGTTGCGATCCTTATAGACCTGCATGTCGAACTGCTTGCCGAGCTGAACGAGTGTCTCGGCGTAATCCATCGTCTGCATGAAGTGCACATTGTCGTCGGCTGTGCCGTGGATGAGGAGCAGCTTGCCGGTGAGCTTCTCTGCCAGCTTGATGGGCGAGGTGAGCGCGTAGCCCTCGGCGTTCTCTTTCGGCGTGCGCATGTAGCGCTCGGTGTAGATGGTGTTGTAATAGTGCCAATCGGTCGGGGGAGCCACGGCGATGCCCACCTTGAAGGTGCCTTCGCCGACGCTCATGCTCATCAGCGTGTTGTATCCGCCGAAGCTCCAGCCCCAGATGGCCATCCGTGAGGCGTCGATGAAGGGGAACTGCTTGGCCAGGGCCTTAGCGGCGGCCACTTGATCCTTCGACTCGAGGTCGCCCATCTTCAGGTAGGTGCACTTGCGGAACTCTTCGCCCCGGGCACCTGTGCCGCGGCCGTCCACACAGATGGTGATCACGCCGTGTGCGGCGAGGCATTCCTCCCAACCGAACTCGAAGCGGTCGAGCACGGACTGCGAGTTGGGGCCGCTGTATTGCGTCATCAGCACGGGGTATTTCTTCTTCGCGTTGAAGTCGGCCGGCTTCACCATCCAGGCGTTCAGCTCCACGCCGTCGGCTGTGCGGACGGTGAAGAACTCCTTCGGGGCGTAGGAGAGCTTGGCGAGGCGTTCGCGCAGCTGGGCGTTGTCTTGCAGGGTGCGCAGCTCCTTGCCGCTCTTCGTCTCGTGCAGCGTGGCGATGGTGGGCGTGGTGGACGAGGAGTGACGGAGGACGTAGTAGGCGTAGTTCTTACTGAAGGTGGCTGCGTTCGTGCCCGGGAGCTTGGAGAGGTTTGTCTTGACGCCCTTGGCATCGACGCGGCAGACGGAGCGGCGGAGGGGACTCTCGTCGGCGGCTTCAAAGTAGACCGTGTTCGTGGCTTCGTCGAGGCCGATCAGGCGTGTGACGTCCCAGTTGCCGCGCGTCACTTGACGCTGCTCCACGCCGGTGGGGGCGTACTGGTAGATGTGGGCGTAGCCGTCGCGCTCGCTGACGTAGAGGAAGCCGTTCTTATTGAACCGCAGGGTGCGCACCCATTCGGGGTTGATGTAGCGCGTGTTTTCGTCTTTCAAGATGAGCTTGCAGACGCCGCTGGCGGGGTTGGCGAAGTACATACTGAAGAGGCTCTGATGGCGGTTGAAGGTCATCACGGCCAGCTGGTCGGGGACGGTGGTGAACTCGATGCGGGGGATGTAGCCGTCGGCGTCGAGGGGCACGGGGATGGTCTTCGTGTCCTTCGTCTCGATGTTGTAGGCGTGCACTGAGACGGTCGAGTTGCGGTCGCCGGTGTTGGGGTACTTGTATTTGTAGTAGGACGGGTAGTAGGTCTTCTCGCCATAGATCTGCATGGAGTATTCGGGCACCTCCGACTCGTCGAAGCGGACGAAGGCCAGGAAGCGGCTATCGGCCGACCAGGTCATCATGCGGGTCATGGCGAACTCCTCTTCGTAGACCCAGTCGGTGGAGCCGTTGATGATGCGGTTCGTGGCGCCGTCGCGGGTGACTTGCACTTCGGTGTCGTAGTCGAATTTCTTGATCCAAATGTTGTTGTCCACCACGTAGGCGCACATGCGTCCGTCGGGCGAGAAGGTGGGGAGCATGATCTTCTGGCCCGACTCGTTGAGGGGTTTGATGAGCTTGCGGCGGACGTCGTAATCGTAGGCTTTGAAGCGCTGCGAGTGGCGATAGATCTCGTCCGACTCCCGCCAGACGATGATGTGGTGTCCGTTGGGGCTGATCTCGTAGCCTTCGAAGTTTTTGAAGTCGCATTCGCGGGCGGTACGGGTGTTGAAGAGGGTGTCCACGACGCGTCCGGTGCGGTATTCGTAGCGCACGATGGCTGTGCCGAGCTTGTCCATGGCCGTGTAGTGTTCGCCGTCGGGCAGGGAGCGCAGGTCGGAGCCTTTCGAGGTGGGGGAATACTTCCCGTCGGTGTAATCCTTCAGGTTGGGGGTTGGCTTCTGTGCCACCGCCAGGGCTGCGGTTAGGGTCATCATCAGTAGAAGGGTTGTTCTTGAGTGTTTCATTGTGTCTCGTTTGATCAGTGAAAATTTAGGGTGGCAAATGTAATGGCGGGAAAACGTTTGGCTTGAATAGCGCCTCCTCCCGCCGTGTATGCGCAAAAATGCCGGGCCCCCAAGCGTGAGGTACCCGGCATAATCATTCATTCCTCTGGCAGCTTAATGTCGGGGTTGCCGTCGCCACCCGGCTTCTTCGGATCCATCGGTTTCTCGTCCGGCTTCTTCGGCTGCTCACCCGAGCCTCCACCGGGCTTCTCCGGCTGCTTCGGATCCTTCGGCGGCTCCGGAGTTTTCGGCTCCTTGGGCTGCTTAGGTTCCTTGGGTTCCTTAGCGGCCTTCTTCTGGGCGAGGCTGGATTTGTGGGAGCCTTTGAAGTCGGTGATCACCTGATTCATATCTGAGACAAGGCGCTCGATGAGGGTTTTTACATCGTCGCTGGTGGCTGTGATGTAGGCGGCCTCGATGTAGCTACAGATGTACTCGTATGAGGCGTCCGTCTTGGGGCGTAGCACTTTGAGTGCTTCAGTCTTGGTCGTGACGGTCTCGGAGCGACGCTCTTTGCGTAGCGCCTCGTAGGCGTCGTTGACCGTTTTGAGTTGCGTGATGGTGTCGGTGAGCCCCAGGGCGGCTATTTCGGCGGTGTAGGGGGCGGCGTCGTTCAAGAGCCCCACGATGTGTCCGCTTTCGTCTTCGAAGCCTTCGCGCTGAATGTTTTCGGCGATATACTTTCCGAAGATGGACTCCATCTTCTCGGCTGCTTTGGCCGTAGCCTGCACGGGCGAATAGTGATTGAAACGGATGATGCCAAAGAGGTGTGTCAGCAGCTTATCGCGTTCTTCGTCTTTCTCCAGCAGGGCTTTGGTGTGCACGGACCACGCTGCCTTTTCGTTGAGGTCGATTTCTTCCTTCACCTCGCCTTCCCACTTCTGCATGGCCACTTCGGGGATCTTCAGCTTCGTTTTGTCGACGCCATTGACCAGGTCGAACTGGTTACGGTGAAACTGAGCGTGGTGGATCGCGCTGTAATGCCGGCAATAGCTGCCCTTGATCTTGACGGTTTTCGGTAATTGTTTCTCTTCTGATGCCATAAGTAATACGTTTTTAGAGGGTTGATATAGTTAGAATGCGCTGGGAAACGCGGGCGCAAGGTGTAAAAAAAGATCGTGTAAGCCTTGCGCGACCCTTTCACAGTGTGTGAAACGGCCGTGCAGGCCTTGCGTGGTCCGTCGCAGTGTGTGAGATGATCGTGCAACACCTGCACAGCGTCGCCGCAGCGTACGAAACGGCCATGCAACACTTGCACAGTCTCGTCGCAGTGTGCGAAACAGCCATGCAACCCTTGCACAGTCTCGCCGCAGTGTGTGAAACAGCCATGCAACCCTTGCACAGTCTCGCCGCAGTGTGCGCCCCCGTCCCCCGCCACCTGATCATTCATCCCTGCGGGATGTCTGGGGGGCGTATGCGATACGCCCCTACACGGGTACAATCATCTGGCCCCGGGTACCCGGCAAACTTCGCCGGCGTCCGCAGACGCCCCCCCCCAATTATTAGGGATTGTGAATGCATGGATCCCCAGCCTACCTTTGCGACCCTATTTTTAACGTGAATAGCATGATGACAACAAGAAGAACCTTCTTATGGATATGGATAGCCTGTTTCGCTGCCCTCGCTTGGGGACAGATGGAGGCGCAGACGGCACGCATCACGGGCGTCGTGATCGATGCCGCTAACGAGGAGCCACTCATCGGCGCCAGCGCCTATATCGAGCAGCTCAAGCGCGGCGAAGTGGCCGGGCGCAACGGTGATTTTACCCTCGACGGCCTTCGCGCGGGCAGCTATACGGTACGCTTCGATTATATGGGCTACGAGAGCCGCACCGAACAGATCACCCTGCGTGAGGGTGAGACGCGGCGGCTGAAAGTGCGCCTCAAGGGCGAGTCCAAGTCGCTTGGCGAAGTGATCGTCACGGCCAAGAGCGAGGCCCGGCAGCTGCGCGAACAGGCCATGCCCGTCACCGTCCTTTCGGCCGATCAGCTGGCCGGTTCGGTGAGCGATGTGAGCGACATTTTGAGCAAGACGATGGGCGTCACCCTTCGCTCGCAGGGCGGCGTGGGCAGCGTCTCACGCCTTTCCGTGCGTGGTCTCGAGGGAAAACGCATTGGCTTCTTTATCGACGAATCGCCCATGAACGATCACTCCGATTTTATCGACATCAACGACATCCCCGTCAGTATGATCGAGCGGATTGAAATCTACAAGGGCGTCGTCCCGGCCAAGTTTGGCGGCTCGGCGATGGGCGGCGCCATCAACATCGTGCTCAAGGAATACCCGCCGCGCTACCTCGACCTCTCCTACGCCATCGAGTCCTTCAACACCCACAAGGCCACGGCCATCGTCAAGCGTAACCTGGCCAACGCAGGCCTCGAGATCGGTGGTGGCGGCTTCTACACCTATTCGGACAATGACTACACGATGGAGTCGCCCTACCAGAAGGGGCTGCTCATCAAGCGCGATCACGACCGCTTCAGCTCCGCCGCCGGTGCCATCGGCATCAAGGCCCGCAAGTGGTATTTCGACGAGCTGAAGATCAACTTCGAGGGCCTCATCAATAGCAAGCAGATACAGGGCGTCTATTACAACATTCAGCATGCCCACAGCCGATCGAAGGTCGGGGTGATGGAGCTGGAGTTGAAGAAGAAAAACTTCCTTGTCGAAGGACTCGATCTCGACTTCAAGGGCGCCTCCGCCTTCTCGCGATACCATTTCATCGATACCGCCATGCACCGCTACGATTGGGACATGAAGCCCTACATCCCCGTCCATCCACTGGGCGGCGAGATCGGCGCGGCGCCCTCCAACAGCACCCTCGATAAGTTTCACGTCGGCACGAAGCTCAACCTGAACTACATCCTCTCGGCCCGGAACGCCATCAACCTGAACCTGCTCCAGCAATACGCCAATGGGCATCCCAAGGACACCCTCCGAGACCGTGCGATGGGTTACAAGATGAACTACGATAGCCGCATGAATAGCCTCGTCGTGGGCCTGAGTTACGACTACAAGTCGAACAACGACCGCCTGCTCAACTCCCTCACCGGTAAGTACTACTTCTACTCCATGAAGACCATCCTTCGCGAAGTCTATGGGGGGCACGACGAGATACCCATCCACCTCGAAAAGCATTATTGGGGCATCAGCGATGCCTTGCGTTACCGCTTTATGCCTGAATGGATGGGCAAGTTCTCCGTGGCTTACGAGGTGCGCACCCCGACCGAAAACGAGCTGATCGGCGACGGCTACCTCCTCTCCCCGTCGGGCGACCTCCGGCCCGAGCGCGGCGTCAACGTCAATCTCGGTACGCTTTGGGATCGGCGCATACCGAACGGCATCTTCCAGTTAGAGGTCAACCTCTTCGGCAATTACCTCCGCGACATGATCCGCCAAACGCAGAACTATACGCAGACGCGCTACGAGAACTTCGGCGAAATGCGCACCCTCGGCGTCGAGGCTGAGGTAAAGGCCGACGTCTTGCCCTGGTTGTACGGCTACGCCAACGTCACCTTCCAAGACCTCCGCGACGTCCGTGAATACGAGCCCGACAGCAAGGCCCCCAACCCCACCCGGCATCTGCGCATGCCCAACATCCCCTACTTCTTAGCCAACGCCGGATTAGAGTATCACCGCGAAAACCTCTTCGGCACGAAGCGCACCAACACGCGGCTCTTTGCCGATGCCTCCTTCGTGGAGGAATACTTCTACGACTTTGAGCAGAGCATCCACCAAGAGCGCCGCATCCCGCGTTCCATGCGCCTCGACCTTGGGCTGGAATACAGCCTCATGGATGGCCGCATCATCCTCTCCGGTAAGGTGGGCAACGCCACCGGCGCCAAGCTCTTCAGCGAGTTCAACTATCCGCAGCCCGGGCGAACCTATTCCCTCCGCCTGCGCTACGTACTCAAGTAAAACCTAATTCATATGTATAACAAGATGAAAACAACGAATGTATTCCGAATGGCAGGCCTTGCTGTGCTTGCCGCAATGACCCTGACTTGGACAGGGTGCAAAGAAGACACGCCTACCCCCAAACCCAATCCGAACCCGCCGACGCCTGGTGGTGCGAAGGGCGACGTGGCCGTCGTCTCCATGCTCACTAACCCCGACGGACAGTCTGGCACCGCTTGGATGCAACTTGTCGACGGCATTGCGCCGCGAACGATCGACAACTCCAAGGCGCGCCAAATCGGCTTCGGCATGCCCCCGATGGATGTGCTCGGTAACTACATCTTCACCATCCCGCAGTATGGCCAGTCGAACATCTTCATCAAGTGGGAACGCACCGCCGACGGTGCTCTCAACAAGGTGGCAGAGCTGACGCTGCCCGCCAACAGCGTCTCCATGCATGGCCGCATCTACTCCGCCGAAAAGGGCTTCCTCAGTACAGTGGTGGGCAAGCTGCTCATCTTTAACCCCACCACGATGAAGCTCACGGGCGAGATCGACCTCAGCGCCTATGCCGACAAAGGCTTGTCTGTGCCGCAGTTCGGCTCCCTCTTCTTCGATGGCGAGACGATGTACGTCCCCCTCTGGCAGGTCAACACCCAACGCATGCCCATCGGCGATCCGGGCATCGACCTCCTGCTCATCGACCTGAAGACGAACAAGGTGATCAAGCGCATCAAGGACTCGGCCTCGGGGCTCTCCAGCCTCGGCTACCCCTACGGTGTGCAGAAGAACGTCTTCAAGGACGAGCAGGGCGACATCTACTACATGGCCAGCGGCTCCTTCTCCACCGATCCGAAATACAAGACCGGCATCGTGCGCATCAAGAAGGGCGCGACCGAGATCGACCCCACCTACAACTGGGTGCTCAACGATCAAGCGATCGAGGGCGAGACGGGCAAGATGAGGTGGTTAGCCTGCGTCTATTATGCGGGCAATGGCAAGCTCTACGGCATGGCCGACATGCCCAACTATTGGGCCGACAAGACGAAGCCCAACTGGCTGCGCGACCGCTCGGTGATCTCCGTCGAGATCGACCTCCGCGCCAAGACGGTCAAGAAGTTGCCCATCCCCCACAGCTGCGCCTACTCCACACACGTTTCCGCTTACAACGACCTGATTGTCTTCTCCGTTTGGGGCGACAAGGAGACGGGCTTCTACACCTACGACCCGAAGACGGGTAAGGCCAGCGACGGCGCCGTGATCAAAATGCCCGGCTTCCCCTTCTGGTTCTACCAGTTCAAGAGGATGATTTATTGATCCGGTCTCTATGCATAGAGAAAGCCCCGATCCTTCTCACACCTTTGAGAATGGGTCGGGGCTTTGTCATAGGGTTGTTGGGGGCTTCGCCCTCTGTTGATTTGTTTAGGTGTTTGTTTACCTGAGTCGCTGTCAACTACGGGTGCATCAACAGATAAACAAACCAACAACTAAACGGGGCTTCAGCCCCCAACAACCACCTCTATTCCTCCGGCAGCTTGATGTCGGGGTTGCCGTCGTCGGGTTTCTTCGGATCCTTCGGCTTCTCGTCCGGCTTCTTCGGCTGTTCCGGTTGCTTCGGGTCGGGCGTAGGCTTGGGATCCTTGGGCTGCTTAGGTTCCTTCGGTTCCTTGGGCTGCTTGGGTTCTTTGGGAGCGTTCGGATCCTTGGGCTTGCGACTGGCCAGCATTTGGCGCTGGGTGGTTTTGATGTCAGCCGTCACCTTGTTCATCCGGTCGACGAGCTGCTCGATCATCTTCTTATCCTCGTCGGCCGTGGCGTAGAGGTAGGCGGCTTGGATGTATTGGCAAACGACGTCGTAGGCTTCGTCGGCCACGGCGCGCACCTCGCGGGCGCTGGGCAGCTTGGTGTCTGTGGTGCCGGTGCGGCGTGTCATGCGCAGCGTCTCGTAGGCTTCGTTGGCGGTATGGAGCTGAGCGAAGGTGGAGGTTAGCCCGACGGCGGTAATGTCGGCTGCCATGGTGGAGACGTCGTCCTCCAAGCCGCGGATGCGTGCACTCTCCATCTCGAACGGCAGGTTGCGCAGGCTGGTGTACGGCTTTAGCTTGGCGGAGAGACGCAAAGCAGCATCTCTTTTCGATTCCTCGTTGGAAAATCGGTACCCACGGATGACATAGAAAATGTTCACCAACAGGTTGTCGCGCTCGTTGTCGAGGGCCAGCAGTTTAGCGGTGTGCTCGGATGCGGTCGACTCCTGATCGAGCTGCGTCTCTGATTTGTTCGATGCCTCCCATGTGCTCATCACTGCGGCTGGGATCTTGAGCTTCGTCTGATCTACAGCCTTCACCAATCCATATTGCAGGAAGTGAAACTGAGAATGGAGAGAAAGATTGAATGACTGTCTGTTACCCCCTTCAAATTTCATAACCCGGGGCAAGGTCGCTTGTAATGCTTTCATCTGATTATGTGTATATGTGAAGTGAAATCTACTTGAAGTATCGGACGCCTACGCCGTCCCGCGGCGGGACGAGACCAAAATGGCCATTGAGACGCCGTCCCGTGGCGGGACGAGATAAAAATGGCCATTGAGACGCCGTCCCGTGGCGGG
>ERZ772874.984-NODE-984-length-15289-cov-2.448602_pt1 | contig 15289 bp, 22 predicted proteins | sample MGYA00580586_ERZ772874 | MGnify/ENA primary metagenome ERZ772874 (study PRJEB29015, sample SAMEA2737952) | human oral metagenome | biome: human oral; feature: human-associated habitat; material: dental | place: China | collected 2154 ... | reverse complement strand
TGTACACGGCCTGCCGGCCATCGGCCAGGTTGGTGAGCGGCAACTGTTCGCTAATCTTGCAATTTCCCCACTGGGCGGGATCACATAAAGTAGCCGCCCCTATAACTCTTTATGCTTTGGTAAACTTTTGTACCTGTAGTCAGGTTACCTTTTTAATCAAAAAAATCAACAAAAAGTTGACTAATACTATTCTTTTTTTTCCCTCACCTCTACCCCATCACCCTCAATCTTCAATTCGCACTCCACTTGTGACACATAGCCGTTGTCGGTGATGGTGTGTGTCACTCTTGTAATAAGCCAATTCGTTGCGTCAATTTCGGCTTTAAAGCCTGAAAGTTCTAGGGGTGTTTCCGGCATCAACATCGGGTCGCCGTAGGCTAAATCAATGGTGAAGGTTGCCACGCCGCGTTTTAGTCGGTCAAAGGCGGATTTTGCGCCGCGGATAGCGTCTTTTTCACTTGCGTAGGTGTGGCGCAGGGTTTTGATTTGGTCGCTGTCACTGGTGACGGGTTGAGTTTGTTCCAGTACGTTGTACCGGCGTTTGCTTAGGTGGCGTCCTTTTACCGTGCCGTTTTTGAGCGTGCGCCCTTTCGTCATGCGGCGTTGTTTTGTGATTTTGGTGTTTTCATCAATGGTGATTTCACCGCGATTGCCCGTGTCGGTGTCGTGCCAGTAGGCACGCACGGCTTTGTAGTTTGCACTTTCGGCAATACTGAAAGTGTAATTGTCGCCGCTACGCTTGGTGATTTTCATGGGCGGAATGGGTTTGCCGGTGATGCTTTTGGCTTCGCCCAGTTTCATGAACAATAACACGCCATTTTTCACCGTCGCCATGGCACCGAATTGTTCCGCCAGTCGGGTCAATAGGTTGATGTCGCTCTCATTGGTTTGGTCGATATGGTCCACTATGTCTTTTTCATACTCAAAGCCGACGAAGGCTTCCAAGCCATTCTCTTTGCCGATTTGTTCGACCAAGGCTTCCAATTTGATGTTGTGGAATGAGCGTTCCTTTTGTTCGCTTAAACTACCCTTTAAATCCGCACTACGGGCACGAATAGTGAGTTTATCCGGTGCACCGCTGTATTGCACTTCATCTACCAAATACTGACCTTTTTTAATGAGTTGCTGCCCTTCCCAACCAATCGCCACATCAATGGCGGCGTTGCGTGGAGGCAAGGCAAGTTTGCCGTCGTGGTCAGTCAATTCTAAATCGAGGATGTCGGCTTCAAAACCGCGATTGTCAATAATGGAAAGGGAACCTAAACGCGCCGTCACCACTTGGGTGATATCGTTGCGTTTTTTGTCTTTGCCGATCACTTCCACTTTAAATTTGGGCGTGCGGTGATTTTTGCGGTCAAAATCTAACATCAGAACATCCCCGCTATCGAGTCGGCAATTTCAATCAGCATTGGGTCATCGGTGCGTTTGAGATTAAGTGTAAAATCAATGGCGCGTGGCGCACCATCGCCGAATAATTCCGAGCGAGTTTCCTGCAGAGATTCGATGACGAAGAAGCCGATAATTTCAAAGGTTGCACCATCGATTAATGGGAATGCACCGCCACTGTCCGCCATGAGTTCAAGGGCCTTGATAGAAAATCTTCCCCCGGTGATTTCAGGGATAAGTTTGCCGTTAATTGTCACGGTTTCGCTTTCTTTGCCGGTGAACTGCGCTTTTGGCATAGCCCCCACCACGGAATTGGTTGGGTGTCGCCATGAGGATTGGCGGTCTAAGGTTTGAAACGGAACGGTTTGGCGGGCAAAAATAAACATGCCCAAGGCGGCAAGGGCGAAGTTTTGGAACATAGGCTAATCCTTATCACTGACTTTGACAGTTGTGGCAATCAGTAATACATCAATAAATACCAACCAGCCCCATCCCTCAATATGATGGAACATTAAAAACGTCGCAAAACCTGCCACGGCAACGATGGCGAAAAAATAAAAAAAGAAAATTAAAGTTGCTTTCATTGGGTATCTCAAAGAAAAGTGCGGTCAAAAATTTGTTTATTTCTGACCGCACTTGGTGAATTAGCAAAATAAAAAAGCAATGCCGAAAACGACAAGTAGCCAAACGATAATCGAGATGATGATTATCCCTCGCCATACAATGTATCGTGGCAAATTAAATAGGTAATCAATCAGTTTCTGTTTCACTGCGTTCTCTCGCTTTTTCACGCCATTGCATGAGTTCGGTCACGGTCATATTTTCAAAGGCTTGCGGTTGCCAGTGAAAGACCATGGCAATGTCTGCCATGGCATCTTCCACGGTTGCCGAAATCAGAATTACTCGGTCGCTTCCGTTTCGGTCGGTTCCGAGTTCTTCCCTAAAAAACTGACGGCAGCCCCTGCCAACTCGACGAAATCCGCCACTTCCATGGTGTCGAAATCGGCTCGGTGTAATACCGGTTGGGTGACGCGCGGTAGCAAAATGCGGATAGCGTCCACATCGGTGCTGAACACGTCCATCAGTTTTAACCCTTTTAATGCCGGCACGGTGGGTTTGTTGACGGTGATTTCGGTGATTTCTTTGTCGCCGCGTTTAATGGGTTGGCTTAATGTGATGACGGTTGAGGTTTCGTTTTTCATCGTTTTATCCTTTTAAAATTTCCCTCTTTCATAAAGAGGGGCTAAGTGAAGATTTTAAAAATGCCCCTGTGACGGGGCGGTGGTGTGTGAATTAAATGCCGATGGCGCTGCGGTGTTCCGCCAAACGGTCAACGCCGTTGACGACAAAGACGGAATTTAGCAAGTCAATTTCGATGATGTCTTTGCCGTTTTCGATGATTTTGTAATAGGTCAACGGCACGGTGTAGCTTTGTTCAGTGTCGTCACCTGATTTATTTGTGCCATTATCAATCTCACCGAAACGACCACGCATTTCCAATTCGATGGAAGTGACTTCTTCGGTGTCATCTTGTTGATACGAACCGGCAAAACGTAAAGCCGTGCCGTCAATGGAACCACCAAATTCTTTGACCAATTCGGTCATGTAGCCGCCCATTTTGAACTGTACTTCCAACCCTTCTAACCCTAAATTTACTTTTACCGGGCCAAACATACCACCTGCACGGTATTCCTCCAGTTTCATGGCAAGTTTAGGTTGAGTGATTTCATTGATTTGTCCACGGTAGGAATTGCCGTTGCCGAGGAAGTTCATGAGTTTTAATTTTCTTGGTAAAGCCATGGGATTATGCTCCTACTTTTGCGATTTCGCGGGCGAAGTCAACCAAGTATTCATCGCTGATGTATTGGTTGAATCCAAGTTGTTCAAGCGGCGGAACCGGGCAGTAATCATAAGAGATGAGCAATTTGGCATCTTTTAATGTCGCAGCCGTGTTCAGTTCCGAATTAACAAAGGCTTTGCCGCCAATTAAATAACCTTTTGCGGTGAATTCACGCCATTTAGCATTAATTGCCGCCACGATTTCTTTCACCAGCAATACGGAAATGTCTTTATCGACCGCCCAGTCAAAGGATTGCGCGATTGTGTCTTTGAGAACTTGCGCCGTGCGGGTGTAGTTTTCGTAGAGGTACAGCTTATCGGCGGAACGAGTGCGAAGCCCCCAGAACTTAAAGCCGTTATGATTGACACAACAGGTGATGCCGTTTTCGTTGAGATAATTCACATCCGTTGCGGAATCATTAATGTCAAAGGAAAGTGGCTTGGTTACACCGGTGACACCGTTTAACCCTTTGTTTGAAATGGAGGTATGCCAACCGTATTCTTTGTCTTGATAGGCGCGCATTGCAGCGGCACGTACCACAGCATAATCCACTTCGGTTTGTTTAGTGATTGGGTTGAAAGATTGGAAATCACCGAAGATCAGCATCAGTTCCCGTTGGGAAAAATTACGACCATAGGTAACGGCTTGTTCTTTGGTATTGCAACCGTAGCAAGAGGCATACACAAAGCCGTTGAGTTTTTGTGCCACACTCACCAATTCTGTGGTGACATCTTGTGAATCATACTTCGGCACACAGAAAATGCGTGGTTTAACACCGCACACAGACGCAGACACCAAAAATGCTTTCAAGCCGGTGTAGTTGCCTTCACTATCCACGGAACCAATAACATTGGCTTTCATTTGGCTTTCGTCTTCGCTTTCTTCCACACGAATAACAACGACTTTACAATTCACAATGTCCAAAATGCCATCGAGGGCGCGAGACAGCGTGCCTTGTTTGCCTGCTTTGGCAATGACAGCGGAAGTGATGCCGGTGAGTAAGGTAGGTTTATTTAACGGGAACACGGCATTGTCGGCATCAGGTGCAGTAGCAACCAAGCCAATAACCGCCGTAGATGATGTAGTTAGCGTGCGTAAGGCTTGGGAAATTTCCGTTACCTTGACACCATGCAAGAATTCTTCAGACATATTTTCGCCCTATGGTTTCTGTGGTTTGAAAAGATAGGGGTATTTTGTGAGGTGCGATAAAGGATTGCGAGCGCTTGAGATTGTGAGAATGAGTGCAACAAAGTGCGGTCAAAATCGACCGCACTTTTGATGATTATTGAAAGTCGGCAGGATATTGTTTGCGGTTGATTTCGCTTTCCCATGCCGTGCGGCAATGATTTTTGTCGAAAAACAAGCCGTTGATGATTTTATGCAACACACGCCAACGCTTTTTCGGCTTACTTTGGATTAATACTGCGCGACGATAGGTACGACTAGACAATGTTTCATCCGCTCCACCGCCTGTGATTGCATTAAATAGTTGGTCAATCGCTATTAATACATGATAGCCCCATGTTTTAATTTTCTTGGTCTGCATAGGTTTTACTCCACCCTGTTGAATAATCATAGTTTAATGGATCCGTTGACTGCTCCAGTGCCAGTTTGTGTTGTGTCGCCGTTTGGTGATTGTGCAACTTGGAATCTTTCAATTCTTTGAAAAGCGCCTTCATTTTTTCGTGATCCATCATGACGACATCATTTTCATAGGTCGTCCATGGCACGACTTCATCCCCCAACACATCAAAGGCTGCTTTCAGCTCAATCACATTGGCACGTGCTTTATCATCAGAATCAAACCACTTGCCAATACTTGCCACATACACACCACCTGCAGTTTTCTCATCGCGCAGTTGATTGATTTTGGTACGGATGATTTCACGCTGTTCCTGCAAAAGTGCGGTTTGTTTTTCGGGTGAAATTCCCCAAGTCAGCGTATCAAGATTTAACTGATGTGCCGCACTGGGTTGTGGGTCAATTAGTACAGGGTAGCCTGTTTTGTCTGCGATGATTTGTTTGCCTTGAGCTTGGCCGTTAAGTAGCTCAATATATTTATCTTGGCTAATTTCTGCTGCACTTTCGGGTACAAAACCACCGTTTGCGTCATCAAAAAAGCCGTCTTTGTAATAGATTGTCATTATTTCCACCTCCCGATTGCATAAAACTGAATGCGCACATTGCTTTGATTTGCAGCTCCGTGTTCGTACTCCCAATAATAACAATTTCTGTTATTTGATTTTGTCAAGACGTTGATTCCGCAATCATGTACTCCGTCGTACGATGTCGTAATTTTTGTTAAAACCAACGGCGTGTGCATAAATGCTTGAGCCCAGTTAAATGACTTTTCTTTCCAATTTGTTAAATCATATTGTTCGATTATGTAAGTTTGAATCATTGTCCCATCAGGATATTTACGCACCTCAAAATTGCCGATTTTTTGATAGGTAATTGCAGCATTAATAATTTGAGAGGTAGCCTGATTAAAATCCGTAATCTGACTAGCCGTGTGCTGATGATTGCGCTCTGCTTTATCTTGTAATCCTTGAGCTAATCGACCTGCATCTAACGCACCAATATTGACGACTTCGCCGTGTGACTTAATCCAAAATTGCACTCCGTCAAAACCATTAATTGCTTTGATACAAAGTTTTAATACGAGTGACTTTGGCCTTGTTTCTTCTTCTCCGTTATAAGTTAATTCGTTGTATTCTTGGTCATTAATGTTCCCGCGTTCCGCAAAATGAAAAATCCCCATATTTTTTCCTGGATAAGAGCTATCCGGCATTTTAATTTTATGAGTTTTAATTGCATCCTCTTGCGTTTCCCCAACTTGCAACCCATTAGCGGCATTACGAATAAATCTATCCGCCGCTTTTGGGACAGCCGAAATTGAGCCGTATTTATCGACTAAATGGCGGTATAACTCAGGGTAAGTCTGTGCGCTTACTTTTGTTGCAATGTCATCAAACGCAATCCAACCGCTTGGGATTGCATCTGTTGTGAAATATGCTGTCATGCCGACGTCACTTCGCGTTAAATCCGGCAACGTGTTTGAGTTTCCGAGCACTTTGTACAAATCCGGAAACGCGGATGCGTTAAACGTTGACCCGTTGGCGCGTAAAAATCCGTTGGGATTTGTTACTGCAGTCGGAAATGCAACGATGGCGCCCACCGGCAAGCCTTTTTTAGCCGCTTCGCCCACAGCAAATTCGGAAGCGAATTTGTCTTTAGCCGTACCGTCGCTTTTGTGTGAAATCGGCAAAATTCCTGCCTCTGTTTCTGTGGCTGGTTTTGCTGTCCATTTTGTATTGGCAAGATTTTCAGCATTCACGGCTTTATCGTAAGCGGTTTTAACTGCAGCTGATGTTGCCACATTTTCATTGCTATTGCTGTTTACTGCTGATGAGCGTTTGTTAAGTGGGATATAGTTATTCAGCGCAAGTTGTAAACTTGCTATCCACTGAGCCAATTTCTTACCGGCTCTAGCGGTTAATCCTAGTTTATCGCTATCAAGTCCCGTGTCATCGGTAAGTTGCACAATGCCTGCCTGTGTAGTGCTTGCTTTGTCGATAGCGTGACTATGTCCGTTTTGGTCAAAACTGTTGGCGCTAGTTGCAGTAATCGTGTGTGGGGTAAGTTGTCCTCGTGTGACGAAAATCACACTATTGTCAACGCTTAATGTAACAGCATTAGATGAGCTAACCATTAGTACCATGCGCAATACTTGAATCTTGCCGCTGCCGCTTTCTAAAGTCGGTTTATAGCTTTCTGGGGTATTAGCGTATGCAATGAGCTTGTTTTGTTCATCAAACACGCCCATTTCTCGCACGAAGAAACCGCCGACATTTTCAGGAATGGTGAGTTCCACAATGATTTGTTTGTTATTACGAGGGTCAATCGATACTGCACTGACATTTGCGCGGTGTTTTTCGTTTACCAAGGCGGTGCGGTTGGCGTTCAGTGTGACGGCTTGTCCATTGCCATCGCCCACGGCGAATTGCATTAATCGCAAGGGTTGATTGTTTGCCAAGGCTTTGGCAAGGGCTTGTGTGCCGTAGTCGGTAAGAATAGAAATATATTTAGCCATAATTGTTCCAAGTCCTAGTTTGGGTAAACTGTGAGGATTTCGCCCGTTTGTTGTCCAATGAAGGTGTTTAGTGCGCCTGTGGGTGAAATGGCGATAGCAAGCTGTATCAGGTGGCGCGAAACGGGTTTCACATCGTTAATTAAGCGCACAAGTTCATTGTAGGTTTGTTCATTTAATCCTGTTTCCGACACTTCAACGGTGATGCTGAATGTGCCTTCTTTGCCTTGCGGTTGCATGGCAAACCATTCTTTTAATTCCACAAGATAGCCGATTGGCTCGACAACGCGTTTTACTGCAGCGATAGTGCCTTTGTGTTTATGCACAAAGAAAGATTGCTTAATGGCAATGCGTTTGACTTCGTCTGTCCAATTCTCGTCCCATTTGTCAACGGAAAACGCCCACGCCAAGTAAGCAAGTAATTGCGGTGGGCAACGTTCCGGATTGATTAAATCCGCAATAATGACTGGATTTTCCACCGCACTTTTGAGGATTTCTGCTGCACGTTTTTCTAATGGGGTTGAGCCTAGCGGCAATAAGTGACTAGAAATCATCGCTTGTTACCACCTCAACTTGAATGTTTGTGCAATAGGCTGATTTGTTGTTCGGCAACACGATGTCGGCTGTCGGGGCAAACAATTCCACACGTTGCACGCCTTCCAGATGCAAGGCGGCATAGATGCCTGATAAGCTGATGTCTCGCCCTAATCGGCGTTTTTCTTCAGTGTATGCCGTGAGTTTTTTCAATGCTTCCGCTTTGATGGGTTCGTATTCCGGCCCACGGTATAAATGCAGTTTGGCGTGGATGGTGTAATTGTGGATAGTCGCACTTTGCACGGTAACACGATCACCGATTGGGCGGATGTTGTCATCATTTAATCGTTCACGCACGGCTTGTAAAACGGTTTCAGATGCGCTGCCTTGCCCGATGCGGCTTAATATGGTGACAGTAACATGCGCAGGTTGTGGCGATACCACAGACACATCCGACACTTCAGGATGAGCGGACAGTGCATGGAATACATAGGCACTGCGCGGACCCGCCACAGACAACCCTTCAAATGCTAATTGGGTTCGAACTCGCAATGCGGTGTCATCTTCATAAATTGCCGGCACTTTGGGCGTTTTGGTGTTATCTGCAGCTTGGATTAGTTGGCGTTGCACGTTGTAATTGGCGGCGATAACGTCTAAATCCGTGCCGGTGGCGTATGCCAACATAGTGGCTTGGGCGGCGTTGTTAATGCGGGTGCGCTCCAATAATTGCAAGTAAACGACTTCCTGTAGCAATTTGGTGATAGGTTCGCTTTCTAAGGCAAGTCTTGCCTGCCAAAATGGGCGTTCATCTTCGTTAAAGAGATTGATAAACGCCATTTTGCGTTCTGCAAGCAAAGTTTCAAAATCTAAATCTTCTAAGACTTTGGGCGGTTCTAGTTTGGAGAGATCCACTAATTCACTCATTGTTTTCCACCTAAGAATAAATCATCAAAATTCACGTTTTGATTGTTATTTCGTTTACGTGCCACGATGGTGCAGACAATGCCGTTTTCGCTGATACGCGGCTGAAACTTACTGATTTGAATGCGCGGTTCCCACTTGGTTAATGCCATGACGGACGCAGCAGCGAGTTGTAACAACAAGGCATGATTCATTGGCCGATCTATCAGTTCCGGAATGCGACTGCCATAGTCTCGGCGTTGAATTCGCGAGCCGATAGGCGTGAGAAGAATGTCCGCAATGGATTGTTTAATATGTGCGGTTTCGTCTGTAATTTTTTCACCGGTAAATCTGTTCATTATTTTGCCTTCGAGGTTAATTTGCCGTCGCCTTGTTCTTGGTGAGTATGGTTCTCTAAGCTGATTGAACCTGCTTTCACATCGCCTTTTGCAGTGACAGTGCCTTTCACTTCCACGTCACCACTTATGCTAATGTTACCTTTAGTGTCGCCGTTATCTGCGGTAGTAATCGCGCCCATGATGTTGACGTTGCCTTTGATATTCACCGTTGGGCAGTCAATATTAATTTGATTGGCAGCGGTAATAGCAGCGGTTTTAATGCCTGCAACAACCAAGGCACCGGTGGATTGTTTGTATTCAATTTTCGCGCCATCGGCAAATTCGATGACATGCACATCCGGCGAATTACTTGGGCTGTTTTGGGTGTATAGCCCCACTAAAATGCAGGCAGTGGTGAGCTCACCACTTGAAGCCAAGATGACACATTGTTCGCCAACTGTAGGTGGTGACCATGTTTTTGTTGTACCGGCACGCAACGTAATAAAGGGCAAAAAACTTGTGAGAATTTGACCGCACTTTACCCGCGCTTTGGCATTGGCATGGTCAACTTCGGCAATTAAGCCAAAGCGAATGAGGTTATCAATTCGACGGTTTATTTCTGCGGACATGGGTAGCCTTACGGGTTAAATAATCCGTATTTTTGGCGATGTGGGGAGAAAGTGCGAGTGCGGTAAGGTGTGGAATTGGGGGCAACAAAAAAGGGCTTTCGCCCTTTTGTTACTCTCTGTCACGCATACTGCTGCGTTTTCTTGCCTGTTGTTGATTTTGGATGCGTTGCATTTCTTGTGCGACCATGCGGGCGATGGCGCGTTCATCTTGACCCGGAGCAGCGTTGATGGTGATATTCACCGCCATGGGGTGTGCAATGGATTGTGCCACGGCAGGATGCGCGGCAAGCGGTGGTCGGTTATCTACCTGAATTGGCGCAGCGGTTGCCACGCTCATGCTCAATCCTGTCGCCAATAAGGCGTTTTTGCCATAATTTAACGCGTTGAGTAACGGCACACCAAGGCGAGAGGTGGTTTCTTTCGTCATGACATATTCACCACCATGGACAATGCCCATTGGTTGATATTTACCACCGTTGCCGACATAGCCCCCATTTGCAAAACCTGTATTTGCTGCCATGGTTGCCGTATTGTCAATTCGATTTCCATATTCTTTAGCAAATTTTTCGATACTTGGCATGTGGTCTATCACCCATTGGATGCTATCCATTAGCCATTGTAAAGGTTTGGTGACTAAATCAATGCCGGCAGCAAGCCATTCACCGAATTTTTTACCTGCACTTGCTGCAGCATCTAAATCTTCCTTGGTGCTTTGCACCGGTGAAAGTAAGTCGGTGAACCATTTCACGGCTTTCTCAAGCCAATCCACTATAACGCCAAATAATGCGCCTAGCGGTTTGAACTTTTCTATCACCGGTGCAAGCCCTGATTTTAATCCTTCCCAGAAGCCCCCGAAGAAAGCTTTGACTTTATCCCAGTATTTGTAAATCAGCAATGCAGTTGCCATGAAAGCGATGCCGACCGGGGAAAGAAGCATTGGCAATAGTTTAAGTGGCGAAAGTAGCCATCTTGCAATCGTTCCGCCTACACCGCTAATTTTCCCTGCAAATTTCGGTAAAAGGATGTTGAGTTTGCTTACCCCGAGAAATAAGCGTGCAATAGGATAAAGCACAAAACTTAGTGCGAAAGCAAGTGCACCAAACACCGTAAGAGATCCACCGATTACACCTGCAACTAATAAAATATTTTTAGCAAGTTTCGGATGCGCTTGAATCCATTTATTGCCTTTATCAATCAGTCCGCCAATCTTTTTCATTAATGAATCCAGTGTTGGCGCAAGTGTGCCGCCAATGGTTGAATTCAGGTTAAAAATTTGATTCTTAAAAATTCCCCACGTTGATGAAAGTGCTTTCATCCGCGTTTGAAATTCACGGTTCATTGAACCTTTTGCTGTTTCACTATTAGCTAGCTCAATTTGTCTGCGCCATTCTTCTGTGTTTGAGACAAGTAAAGCAAGGGTTTTGGTGTGCTCTGTTCCCACTAAATCAGCAATAAATCCAAGGCGCTTGTGCTCCGGCATTTTTTTGACGGTTTCAACTATTCTCATCAATGTGCCTTGAGCATCTTTCGCCATGTCTAATTCAACTTTGCTTGCACTTAACCCCATTGCAGCAAGCGCATTGCGGACAGGCTTTTTCTTACTTGCCGATGACAGACGAGTAAAGATCGCATTTACTGCGGTGGCTGATTGCTCCTCTGCTGCGCCCGCAGTTTGCAAGGTAGAACCCAGTGCAGCCATGTTCTTTTCAGTAATTTTGGCGATTCCTGAAATACCTGAAACACGATTCATAAAACCGATGATTTCTGTGCCTTTTGAAATGGCATTATCATCTAAATAGTTGATAGCGTCGGCAAGTTCACGAGATGCCTCAGATGATAATTTAAAGTTTTTCGTTACTTTTCCAAATTGCTCAACCAACTCATCAGGATTTGCCGCATCAAAGGCGGTTGCCATTTGTGTATTTAATCGCACGAATTCTTCCAGCTGTTCTTTTGGTACATCCATCCGAGCCGCCGATTCAATCATATTGGCGATTTCTACAGTGGTGAGAGGCAATTCCGTGGATAGGGCTTGAATTTTATTTTTCCATTCGTCAAATTCAGGCGTGAAGTTGCCGGCATTGTCTTTTAATCCTTGTACTTGTCTTGCAACTCCCACCATGGCATCTTCGAAGTTCATAAAATCACTTACGGATTTTGCAAGAGGCGCTGTGATGGTTGCACCTGCCGCTGATGCTTGGGCGCCAACCATTTGTGCTTTTCCACTGATGTCTTTTAATGTTTCGACTTGCCCTCGATAACGATTGTAAGCAGCTTGTTTAGCATTAAGTTTAGCCAATGCGGCTTCTTGTTGTCTGATCTGTTGAGTTGCGCCTTTTAACTTGCTTTTGAGTACGTCTTGTCGCTGGGCGAGTGTTTTTGCTGACAACCCTGAGGCGTTTAATTCTTGGCGTGCTTGGCGCAATTTGAGTGCAGCTTGCGCTTGTTCATTTTTGAGTTGTTTTACCGCTTTTTGGGCATTCAAAACCTTAGCGCGAAATTCATTTGTTGGATTTTTAGCCGTAGCAAGCTGTTGCGCATAATGTTTAGATTTTTGTTGAGCTTGCGCGAGTTCTTGATTTACCGCACTCAATCTATTTTTTAAAGGGTTGAGTGTTGTTGCGTATTTTTTAATAGCAGATTCTGTTTCTTTATCTTGTTTTGTTAATTGTGCGCGAATAGCCTTGTTTTCTTTCAGCTTTTGAGAAAGCGCAGACACTTGCTTATTTGCATTGCGCAAGGGGGCTGAAATTTTATCAATGGCATTTAATAAAACTGTGAGTTGTAAATTATTCATTCTTAATTACTCGCTTTTATTGACAAGGTTCTTTTCTTGGCTTAATAATTAACCAAACAAAAGGAGGGAATATGATCGCAATACTTTCTTTATTTATTCTCGCAGTTGGCTTATTGGGCCTCGCTGTCGGTTTTGGCTTTATTGCATTGCCTTGGGTTGTTTCCGGCATTATTGCCGCTCCTGCATTATTTCTTTATATGTTGATGCTTGGCTCCGTGCTTTGGCTTGTCGAAATCAACTTCTTCCTTGGCATGACTGCACTCGTAGTCTATTGCTATTGGGCGCACATTATTCGCAAGCACATCAAATCAAAATCTAAAAACTTAGTTGCTCAATAATTAAGTTTTCAATCAATTCCACATCACTTTCCGAAAAGCCTAGCAATTCACGCTGGGCGTATTGCACCTTGATACCTTTGTTTTTATTCACCGTGCCTTGTAAGCCGTATTGATGCACGTTTGCAATGGTTGCGCTTGACCCATTAAATCCTACTGAAACCTCATTGCCATTTGAGCGCACTTTTAAATATTTAGCGGTACGCAACTTGGCGAACATGGCTTTGCGTTTGATTCTGCCTTTCTTTTTGCCAAATTGTTTTTGTGGTTTGCGTGGTTCAAAGGCAGTACCGTCCGGGTTTTGTTGCCGTGCAATTCTCGCCTGTTGGCTTTTGCGTAGGGCTTGCCCAATATTGCGCGCCAGTTGTCGGCGAGCCTGTGGAGACAGGTTGTTAATCAGGGCGGTAAGTTTTGCCTGAACCTGTTCTACGGTTGCCATTTTTCACCATCAAAAATCAGGTTGTTTTCATTCTCGAGGTAAACTTTCACCTTCGGGTTATCCCAAACCGGCTCTTTGGCATAGTGCATTTTGACTTCATCGGCGGTTTGTTTTGCCACGACACGTTCGGTCAGCATGATTTCAAAAGAGATGTCAGCGGTGTTGTTATTGTTGTAATCCACTTGGAACTTGAACGCATTTTCGCGGCGTTGTGGGTTTTCAAAAATTTCGGGTTGGTTGATTCGTAGATAAGCGATAATCGGAATGATCAGGCTTGCAATATCTTGGGAAAAATCCGTTACGATGATGTTGAGGGTGTAGCGATATTCAAAGCTGAATGATTCGGCACCGGTGGCAACGATTTGACCGCCGTCAACATAAAGCTGTAAGCGGTCGGGATTTTTTACAAAGTCGGGAATGCTTTGTTCAAGGATTTTGCGCAGTTGGTTGGGTTTTTTCATTTTGTGTATCTCTGCAAACTAATGGGCGGTTGTCCTTATCCACTGCCACTATCAAATGTCCATTGTCTGTCATCAAATAACCGACTTGATGAATGCACACTTCTGTGATTCTTCCGTCAGGATAGTTTGAATATCTGCCAAATGCGCTATCTCTAAATGGCACGGTGTAAGTGTTAGCTAAACAAGGTAATGAAGCCACAATAGCTAGATAAAGAGTTGCTCTTCTCATTTTCTGAAATTCCGTTGTTGCATTTCATATTTTTGCTGACAATCCACGCAACGGCTAACACCCGGAATCAATTGTCTGCGTTTTTCGGGAATGGGGGCATCGCAATCTTCACAATAAACACGGCTGACCGCTTTAAAAGTGCGGTGTTTTTTGATGGCGATTTCGCGCGCCATTTCTTCGAGTTGCTGGGCGCGGTCAAATTGGTCTGTCATTGTTTTTCTGCCTGTTGGTTGAAGTCTTTAATGCAGTTTTTTAGGCTGTCGTTTTCGATGACGCATAAATTCAGGCGGTGTTGCACCTGTTGGTAGGCTTCCGCCAATTCGCCGTTGGTGCGAATTTGTGGCGAAAATTGACTGCACTCTGCTGCAATTGGACAAAGTATCGGTTGTTTAATGACTTGCGTTGTTGAGCAGGCTGCCAATGTCACTAGGGATAGGAGTATCAGACCATTCTTTGTGATTTTTAAGGGCATTTTTTAGCTCCAATGTTTGTTGTTGATTTTGATTTTTTAAAGCGTTAACCGCTTGGGTGAGTTGTGCCTGCTGTTCAGCAAAATTTTTTACCGATTGGTTTAAATCGATATAGGATTTTTGCCATTGTTCCTTAAGTAGGGATTCTTTCTCCGCTTTGGCGTGCCAGTGATTCGCCTGCCACCCTTGGAATAAGATGAGCAGCACGAGGGCAATTGGCCCAATAAGCAATATCCATTTTTCTTTTTTTGTCAGGAAGCTAAACATAGTGCACGCTCCTTTTCTCTGCGCTCAATTAAGCCTTTCAATGGTTCGCCGTTGGCATAGATCCAACGGGAAAATTGGTTGCACATAGCCTTGCTGTAACCTTGGCGAGCCATTTTAAAAAGAGTACTGTTTTTTAGCTTGCCACAGCCTAGATTGAATGTAATAGATGACAATGCATCAAAAGCGCCTTGCGGCATACGTTGTGCATTTGCATAGGTGTTAATACATTTTTCTGCTTGTTTCACCCCTTTTGCAAAGGCTCTGGCAATTTCTTCATTGGTATAAACCTTATTTGGAATAACTTTTTCAACGGCAGATGTAGTACCTATACCGAAAGTGAGCACATCAGCAGGACAGGTGTATGGCATACGTTGACAACCTTCTGCATTACCTATTAGTAACAAACCTTTCTCTGATGTTTGCAATTCGTTGCCGTGCAAAGCGATGGTTAAGCCTACAATTGTGGTGACACCGCAAGCCCATTTAGCGGTTTTTCTTATCATTGATTTTGTCCTCAATTTCCAGTTTTTTTAAACGCTTCCTCTAAATAAGGCGACACCGCAATTTTTGAGGG
>ERZ772874.979-NODE-979-length-15317-cov-4.794588_pt1 | contig 15317 bp, 11 predicted proteins | sample MGYA00580586_ERZ772874 | MGnify/ENA primary metagenome ERZ772874 (study PRJEB29015, sample SAMEA2737952) | human oral metagenome | biome: human oral; feature: human-associated habitat; material: dental | place: China | collected 2154 ... | reverse complement strand
GGCGGCATCGAATCACCCGATCAGCTGACTTACAAGGCATGGCGCTACCCCAGCAGAACACCAGATTTGGAACACGATCCCGGGGATATGGACCTCCATATTCCCGAACTTGGAATCCCGCGAGAACATTAAGGATGTCCAGCGCTCAAAGCTCACTCCCACTCTCCTGCTGCCACCGCATTCTGAGCAACGCCGTCGGTGACATGCCGTACGGCGATCCGCCACGTTCACACGCCATCGCATCTGAAGGTGGGATGTCGCGCATTCCTCCCGAGGAGAGAAGATGCCAATCAAATATCTCTCGACGCACCTGAGCGGCTGCCATCCCAGTACACTACGAACAAGGCCCGATTGACGTCGAGGACACCGGGTCATCTTCCTCACACAACACAATCGTCCGACACACAAGCACACAAGCCGATGACACGCGACCCGACTGATCCATTCCAGAAGGAGATCATCACGATGGACCCATTCGACCAACGCCTGGCACAACTGGACGTGGACATCGAGGCTGTACATCAACGAGCCGCCGCAGCCACGGCCTTCCGGCAGGGCACGGAGAAGGTGCGCGGCAGGAGCAGCGTGGACGGCATCGAGGTGACCGTCGACTCAGCCGGCACCCTGATCGACCTCGACCTCGGGCAGGACCTGGCATGGGCCCGGAAAGCGATCCTGGAGGCCTACCAGAAGGCCCGGCAAGAAGCGGGACGCGCAGTCGTCACACTGGCCCAGGAAAACCTCGGCGAGGACGACCCCTCCATCTCCCGGCTCCAGGAGGTCTACGGCATCACCGATGAACCCGAACGGCCCGAGGACAGCGGCGCTCCCCGGGTGGGCGTGTGGCGTCCCGGTGGGGCACTCTGACCAACGCCCCGGTGCGTACCGCCCAGGGCGGACGGGACGTCGTCCCGGCTCAGGTGTTCGGCTCCGACCACACCAGCTGGGCCAAGAAATTACCCGCGTCACGTGAGATCACCTGGGCGCGACCCGCATCCAGCTTCATGGGCTTGATCCTGCCGATGATCGCACCCTCATCCGGGCTGCCCGACATGAGAATGCCGGTCGTCCCCAAATCCCTCATCGCCTGAAGCACCGGCTCGAAGGCCGCCCGGGAAGCACCACCCATACGACGAACCACCATGACGTGCAGGCCGACGTCCTGGGCCTGCGCCATCAACGGCTGCAGCACCGCCACCGGGTTGCGTCCCTGCAACGCCACCAGGTCGTAGTCGTCGACCAGGACCCAGGCCTCAGCACCCGTCCACCAGGAACGGTCACGCAGCTGCTTCGATGTGACCTTGTCGTTCGGCATGCGCGTCTTCAGGTATTCGGCCAGGCCGCCGAGGTTCTCCTCGGCCTCGTCCTTGTTCGTCATGTACGCGGCAAGGTATTCCTCCGGCACCTGATCCAGCAACGAACGCCGATAGTCCACCACGAAGATCTGCGCGTCCTTCGGGCTGTGCGTGCGCACCACTTCCTGGGCGATCGAACGCAGGAATGTCGTCTTGCCTGCCTTCGCGTCGCCGAACAGGAACAGGTGGCTCTCCTGACGAGGATGGAACATGAACGGGCCGAGGCGGGACTCCTCCACCCCCAGCACGAGCCCCTGCGCAGCAGCCGGCTGATCCAGCAGTTCCTTGACCGTGATCCGTCCAGGTAGCAGCCGCAGCTTCGGCCCCGGCTTCGTGGCCTTCGCGATGGCTTCGAGGGTCGTCGCCACGCCCTTGCCGAGGGTCGAGGGATCGTGATCGCCGTCAGCACGAGGCAGCGCCACCAGGACGTGGTGAGTTCCCACCTCCTGGCCGCGACCGGGACGCTCCAGGGGAACCCCTGCCGCCACCTTCCGGTTGAACTTCGTGTCACTGGCGTCGCCGAGCCTCAGCTCCAGCCGCGACCCGAGAGCATCCGCCACCTGCTGACGGAAATCCGCCCACCGGTTGGAAGACACCATCACGTGCACCCCGAACGACAGGGCCCGCGCCATCAGCGCCATCACGCGCATGTCCAGGCCCTCGATGTCGGTTTTCATGGCCGCCCATCCGTCGATCACGAGGAACACATCCCCGTAGCCGTCGTCGAACCGCCCCTCGGCCCGTCCCTGCCGGTAGGTGTCCATCGAGTCGATGCGATTCGCGCGGAAATACTTCTCGCGATCATTCATGATGCCCTCGATCTCGGCCATCATCCGGTTGATCACGTCCGGGCGGTCACGGGTCGCCACACCCGCTATGTGGGCCGCTCCCTCGAAGGGCGTGAAGGTGCCACCACCCAGATCCAGGACGTAGAACTGCACCTCTTTCGGGGTGTGCACCAGGCTCAGCGCCATCACCACCGACCGCAGAGTGGTCGACTTGCCCGTCAACGGCCCGCCGACCACAGCGAAATGGCCATTGGCGCCGGAGAAGTCGAACTCCAGAATGTCGCGGCGCTGCTCCAAAGGAAGGTCCACGATCCCGACCGGGATGCACAACGGCCCGCGGGCCCGCCAAGAAGGAGAAATCAACCCCAGCTCCGGGACCACCGTGAGGTCCTTCATCATCGAGTCCATCGTGTCCGACACGTCCAGCGGCGGCAGCCACACCTGATGGGCCGGCATGCCCTTGCCCTTCATCCGGGCGACGGCTATGTCCATCTGGGTCATGTCGACCCACTTTTCGTCGCCAGGTTTCACAACCGGACCGCTGGGGACGGGCTCCTCCACGGGCTCCTCCTCCTTGGCGACCAGCTCGGTCGTGAAGGGCAGGATCTTGACCGGGCCACCGCTTCCCCCTTCCCGAGCCACGGTCTCCGCCTTCCGGGTGGGGGGTGGGGCGGCCACGTAGGAGGCTCGGAAACGGATCATCTGGTCCGTGCCCGGTTTCAGATACCCGACGCCGGGGTAGGACGGTAGCTCGTAGGCGTCGGGCACACCCAGGACGTCACGCGACTCGCTCGCGGAGAAGGTGCGCAAACCGATCCGGTAGGACAGGTGCGAATCCAGGCCCTTCAGGCGTCCCGCCTCCAGGCGCTGCGAGGACAGCAGCAGGTGGATCGACATCGAACGTCCCAGACGCCCGATCGCGACGAACAGATCCACGAACTCGGGTTTCGCACTCAGCAGCTCCGAGAACTCGTCGAGGATCAGGAACAGCGCGGGCATGGGCGGGAAGTTGTGCTTTCCCGCGATCCGGTCCGCCTCGTAGTCGGTGACGTTGGCATAGTTGCCTGCATCACGCAACACCTCCTGCCGGCGCACCATCTCACCGCGCAGGGCGTCCTGCATGCGGTCCACCAAGGACAGCTCCGATTCCAGGTTCGAGATCATGGCCGACACGTGGGGCAGATCCGACATGCCCGCGAAGGTCGCGCCGCCCTTGAAGTCGACCAGGACGAAGTTCAACTGCTCCGGCGAATGCGTCAACGCCATCGCCAGCACCAACGTTCGCAGCACCTCGGACTTGCCGGAACCGGTCGCACCGACCAGCAGGCCGTGCGGACCCATGCCCTGCTGCGCCGATTCCTTGATGTCGAGGGCCACCGGGACGCCCTCAGGAGTCACCCCGAAGGGCACCTTCAGCCGATCGCGACCCTCACGCCGCTTCCACTGCCTGTCCGGGTCGAAGTCGCGGATGTCGCCGCAGCCCAGCAACTCCGTCAAGTCCTGGGAACGTTTCGGATCGGACTTGCCAACCGGGGACTCCGACTCGGGACGTTCCTCGCTGACCCACGGGGCCATGCGCCGCGCGACCGCCTCGGCCTGCGCCTCCCCCATGACGTCCGGGGTGGCGATGATGGGTTCCTGGTCGAGGAGAAGCAGCTCCATCTGTCCGCGGTCCCCGTCCTCCTGCCCGGGATGCAGGATCATGCGCAGAGTCGACCGGGAGGTCATCGGCCCCCAGGACGTCATGGTCCGCACGACCGTCACGCCCTCGGTCCCCCCGAAACCACCGAGGGTGCTGTTGACCGGAAGGTCCACGCCGTCGAGGATCAGGAAAAGATGCGGCCACGCCGTCGCCTCCGAACGTGCCCGGAACGTGCCGCGATCCGTGTACTCCTCACCGAGCATCTCCTCCAGCTCGCCAGGACCGGTGACCACCATGCGGGCCGGCCCCAAGGCATCGCTGACCTGCGTGGAGCGGGCGTGAGGCAGCCACTTGACCCACTCCCAGTGTTTCCGGTTCGCCTCGGAGCACACGACCGCGACGCGCAGGGCCTGCGGGGAGGCAAAGGTCGTCATGTGCATGAGCATGGCCCGCACCTGCGAGCGCGTCGCACCGGCGGGACCGGCGACGTCGACGTGACTGAAGTCGCCGAGCATGACGCCGAAGGGCATCTCGTCAACCATCGAGTGTGAGTCGATGAACCGCCGCATCGCGGAATGACACACCACGTCAGGCTTGGCGAGGGGGGCGATTTCCGGCTCAACGAGCTCCATCGCCAGCGACTGCGAGGAGGTGCCCAGCCGCACCTGCATGGCCATCATGTCGCCCGCCTCCCGTTCCCACAAGCGGGTGCCTTCCTGGGCGATCAACACCAACGCATCCGGTGAGGGCAGATGCCAACCGATGTAGGCGCGCTGCTTGCGGGTGACGATGCGCACGGTCGTGCGGGTCTCGCTTAGATAGGTCAGGTATTCGCGACGCAGGGTGTCGATCTTCTGCCGGTGCCCGGAGACCTGGCGATAGATGTTGAACCCCACCATCGACAGCATGGCGACGATCATGCCACCGCCCATGAGCAGCATCCTGGTGTTTTGTCCCTGGGACATCGCCATGAACACCATGACGCCCATCGAACCCATCATCGGGATGACGGTCATCAAAACGTTTCCCATGCCCGCAGCCTCGGGCTGATCGGGGGGCGCCTGGATGTCGATCTGCCCGGTGGGAAGATCAGGGGCCTTAGCCTCGCCCTGCTTGGTCTGGGCCATTCCCAAAGTACTCCCCGTCTCGTGTGGTCTGATCACGTCGTATGGTCTAGGTACCGTCGAAGCCGGCACCCATACTATCGTCATACGATGGGTCACACTTCGGCCCGAGCCGCCCAGATCACCGATCCAGCACCATGGAGGAACGCATGTCCACGCCTCTCGCGTCGACCACGGTCCTGCACGGCATGTCCAAGCGTGACGTCGCTGTCCCGGTCGGAACGACGGTGGCCTCCCTGATGCGCATGTTGGAGATCGATCCGACGTCCATGAACCTCGCCCACCCGGACGGCACCCCGGTAGGGCTGGAGCAGGTCATCGGCCCTGATCTGCCGTCCGGCGCCGTGCTGACCCTGAGCGGCAGCGTCGAAAGCGCCACCATCGCCAAACAGGTCGCAACCCGTGCCGCCTCGCCCTGGCTGCGACCCACCCTGGTTCTCGTCGTGTTCCTCACCCTGATGACGAGCATCGAGACGGCCTGTCTGATCGGCCCCGCCCTCGGGTGGTGGTCCGTTCCAGTGGCCCTGAGGGTGACGGCAGCCGTGATCTGCGCAGTGACGGTGGCTGTTTCGCTGCGGTGGTGGCGACTCCGCAACACCGCCCCGGGCCTCCTGGCCACCACGACGCTGATCGGTATCTGTGGGACAGCCGCCCTGCCGCCGTCCACGATTTTTCTCTCGCAGCTGGCGGTCGCGGTGACCACCTGGACAGCGTTGATGGCAGCACTGTGCATCTGGTTAATCGACAAATCGGCTCTCAGCGCCACCCTCGCAGCCGTGTGGGGAGCGGTCAGTCTTCTGGCGTCGTTCGTCATCATGTGGGACATTCCCATCACCATGGTCGCCCCCCTGGTCATGGCAGTGGCCACGATCGCGGTCTCGACCATTCCAAGTTTCGCGTTCCGTATCCCGGAGACCCAGTTGCTGGACCTACCCACCGTCACCACGTCCGCACCGACCGTGCGGGCTCCGCAGGTCGCACCACCCTCCCCCATCACCGCCGGCAAGATCCGCCGCACAATCAGCGAGGCCACGGCCCGTGATCAGCTGCTGCTCATCGTGTGTTGCAGCGCCGTCGGCATAACCGCCTTCCCGGCCTCACGCACGATGGGCGCCGATCAGTGGGCCGGAGTCGTCGGCACCGTCATGATGGTCACCGCATTCCTGAGCATGGCGCTGGTGCCCCGTGCCCGACGCGACAGGCTGGGACGGATCCTGCCCCGGATCAGTGCCCTGCTGATCCTCATCGCGGCACTGACCACGCCCAGCACCTCCCAGGCCTTGGGGTCGCAGATCACCACCTTGATCCTGACCGTCATGGCAGCGACACTCAGCATCGCCGCCACGGCGCTCGCCAAGGCACGTCCCTCAGCGCTGATCGGGCGCATGGCCGACATCACACAGACGTTCTCCGTGTTCCTCCTCCTACCAGCAGCGGTCTACGCCGCCGGGCTGTTCGATCTCGTCCGACAGATGACATCATGACCCAGACCTACCCAGCCCAGCACCTTCCCCAGACCGGGTTCCCCTCGCCCGGGCCCGACCTCCTGCCGACCACGACATCCACGGCCCCCACCGGGGTTCTCGCTCCCGCCAGCAGGGTGAAACTCGCGGGTGCCTACCTGACAGATGCGGTCTGCGTCGCAGCCGTCGCCGGCCTGGTCTGGCTGCTGTTCCCCTCTCTGGTCATAACCGGCATTGTCGTGCTCCAGATGGCGGTGGTATTCAGCCTGCTCCGCGCCCGCACGGGTCGCACGCCTGGCGCCCTGCTCACCCGCACTGCGGCTGTCACTGAGGGCACGTCCCGAGCTCCCGGCCTGAAACGTCAGCTGGTCCGCTCGATGCTGATGACCCTGCTTCACATCACTGCGTTGGGTCCCCTGATCAGCATCCTGCTGGGTCGCGATGGCCAGGACTGGATGGATCGCATCTGCGGTACTGCCTCGGCAGATCTGCGTAAACCCGCCATCACGGCGGAACAGACACACGCCCAGAGCGCTTTCTCTCCGTACGGAGATTTCGCCGCTGCACAGGCCTTCACTCCCAGCCACGACACCGCCGTCCCGAGCCCGTCCCTCACCAATCCGGCATCCCCGTTCCCGCAGAGCGCACCCGCCGCGAACCCCGTGGCACCACCGACTACGACACAGTTGCCCTGGAAGGGAGCCCCTCAGGCGCAGGGACCTTGGGATCTTCCGAGCGCTCCTCAGCCAATTCCCCCCGTCGATAATGGCTACAACGCTGCAGCACCACTGACTTCTTGGGGACAGCCCTCCCCTCAGACACCCGCCACTACGCCACCGGTGCCCTGGGGACAGCCCTCCCCTCAGGCACCCGCCACTACGCCACCGGTGCCCTGGGGACAGCCGGCGCCACAGGCCTTCCAGAGCCAACCCAGTGCTCCTCAGCCGCCTGCCTGGCACAGCACTGCGGCACCTCAGGCAGCGCCGCCCCAGGAACTGGTCGGTGGTGGATCCGCCGGCACGGGAGGCACAGCCACCACCGGCACCCCGCCGCCTTCGACACCCGGAAGGGCTGCCGTCGACCACGACGAAGCCTTGGAAGCGCGTCACAACGCTGCCCAGAATCATCCGGTACCGGCCACGTCCGGGCCCGCCGCCCCCTCCACGGTTGAGGAGGCACCACCACTGCCCAAGGCACATCAGCTGTCGAGTCCGCGCCGCGCCGCCGCCCAAGCCCCCGATATCACCCAGACCCGCTCCGTCCGGAGTCCTCAGCATTCCGCGGCTTCTCCGGCAAGCGCCGCCAACGATGAACCCATGGCGTGGCTGGTGGTCGACTCGGGGCAGCGGGAGAAGATCGACGCCGTCCTGGTGATCGGTCGCGAACCCAGCAATGCCGCTGCGGGAGAGCGACTGGTCGCCCTTCCTGACCCCACCCGCTCGCTTTCACGCACCCACATGCGCGTCGGGGTCACCGACACCGGCCCCTGGGTGGAGGATGCCTTCTCCACCAATGGGGTCACGATCCGCACGACAGAGAACATAGTGACCCGTCTGGAGAGCAGTAAACGCACCCCGGTTCCGTTCGGCACAACCCTCATCCTGGGGGAACGAACGATGAAAATCGTGGACGCGTAAGAAACGCCAAAAGCTCGAGATTCTTCTCCCGACTCCCGTTTCGCAACGGTCATAGCGACCTTGTGCCCGGAAAAGAAAAAACCGCCCACCTGATGGGCGGGCGGGGACGGGATCCTTCACAAGAATGCGTCCACCGACCAGCAGGGCGAAACCATTCTCGCGGATCTACCCTCATGAAATATCGCGCGAGACAGCACAAAACAAAGATGGGGCAGGAGCTCTCGCTCCCGCCCCATTTTTCAGCGGTCAGGCCTCGAAACGGCTCGCGTTCCTGGCTTCGGTGTTCTGGTACTGAATACCAGCCTCCCCGACCTTCCCGTGCAGTTCCTGAAGGATGCTGTGCATATCGGCCATCTTCTGATCCCACTTGGCCTTGGAAGCCTGGTAGGCCTGCTGGGCCTGGCCGTCCCAGCTGCCGTACAGCTTCTTGACTTCGCTATCCAGGGTGTCCAAGGAAGTCTGAATCTTGTTCGACTCATTCTGGACGTCGGTGGCAAGCTGCTGAATGGCGGAAAAAGATACCTTGATGTCTTCGCTCATTGATGTGTCTCCTTTGCTCCGAAAAATCAGCCCATGCGGGACGCGATGCCCTGGAAGGTCGACTGGTGCTCGTCTTCAGCCGCGTTGTAATCGGTCTGTGTGGAGCGCAGGTTGGCCTCGAAGTTGTTCAACTCGTTGTTGACTCCCTCGGCAGATTCCCGCCAGCGAGCAACTGTCTCAAGCATCGCCCTGGAGGCGGGGCTTTCCCAGCCACCGCGCACGGCCTGCGCGGACGAGTCGACTGCGCTGATGCTCGACTGCACTTCGTTGCGAGCCGTCGCGCTGGCGTCGGCACCAGCAAGAATTGCGCCTGCACCTGCGCTATACGAATTACTTGACATGTACATCCTCCAGTGAGATGGGTGCGGTGCGACCGACAGTTTCTGCCGCGCCGTTGATGACACTGAAGACTTTACTGCACGACCGGGTCAGGTTCCCAGACAGTCCGGTGGGATACGACGTCACCCCCGGAGGAAGTAACCTTGAGCGCGGACCTCGTTACAGTACCCACACGACGAACCCCAGCTTCAATAGACAAAGGAACCCGATGCCTTCAACCGGAAGCTCCAGCGCCGGCGCCCTCATGCCAGTTTCACTGGCCATGAGCGGCAGCACCGTCGACATGTCGGTCCCACCCAATGTCGCCCTGGCCGAGCTGGTCCCCGCCATGGTCAAGGCTCTGGGACCGTTGGATTCTGGAACTGCCACGAAGGGTTTCACGGTTCGCACGTCCGATGGCCACGCTCTCAACCAGTCACGGACGCTGCCCGATCAAGAGGTGCGTCCCGGCGCGGTTCTCACGATCGAACCGATGGGCAGCAACGCCCAGGACCAGCGATATGACGACCTCATCGAGGCCGTCGGAACAGCGGTTGCCGACAACTCGACGCCGTGGAAGAAAACCAATTCCGTCCAGCTCTCGGCGCACGCCTCAGCTGCTCTGGTGCTGCTCGCGGCCCTGCTCCTGGTCACCGGCACCCATGAGCCGATCCTGACGGCGGTGATCGGCGTCAGCGGAGCACTCCTGACCACCCTGGCAACCGCGATCGTGGCGCGGATGCCGGATCGTCCCGGGGCACTCTCCCTGGGGCACACCACGCCCATCCTGATCGCCTGCGCCGCCTTCGCGATCGCCCCGGGGGATTGGTCCGCGCTTCCCCTGGCGATGGCCGGGGCCGGCCTGTTGGCCGGCGCCACGGCCCTTCTTGTGCTTCCCCCGGAGCTGAGTATCTCCATGACAGCACCCATGTCAGCGGCTGTTTCCTTCTGTCTCGTCGGTCTCATGGTGTACCTCATGAACCTGCGTCCTGACCGCGCGGCCAGCCTGGTCATGGCTCTACTGGTCGTGATCACGCTCAGCGCCCCATGGGTGGCCCTGGCGCGGATGCCCGTCACCATCAACACGGACGGGGAGGACGAGAAGATCGACCCGACACAGGTGTACTCCCACGTCGGTGGCGCACGTGTGCTGGTCATCTCGTTGAAGGCCGGATGTTCCGCGGCCATGGTGGTCCTGTCCCCGCTGCTCACCACCTCGCCCACCGCCGTCACTTTGCTGGCCTGCGTCGGTGTGGCACTGATGCTTTCCACCCGGTCGCTACGGTCTCCGGTGGAGGTGCTCATCGGCGTGCTCACGGGTATGTTCCTGACCATTTTCGCCGCCATCTCAACCACAAAGGTGATCCCCTCGGCCCTGCCGTGGACCCTCGGCACGATCATCCTGGCAGCGGTCCTGCTGCTGGCGACCAATGTGGTGTCACAGAAGTTGCGTCCCTGGCTGACCCGGCTGGCGGATGCGGCAGGGATCCTGGCTCTGTTGGCAATCCTGCCGCTGACCGCTTTGGTCTGGGGAGTTCTCTGATGCCGTCGAACAAGGAGATCCTGGAGGCCCAACGTTACAACCGCCGCCGCCTGATCACGGCGTTCACGTCGGGGATACCGGGAGGGCGTGAGCTAGAGTCCAAATCACCCTTCGTCCCCCTGATTGTGGGCAGTGTCGTCGTCGCCATCATGCTGGGGGTCGGGGTCGTCATGAGCCGCTTCGCTCCCACCCTTCCCCAGGACTGGCAGGATTCCACCCTCATCGTCGTCAAGGGCACCGGAGCGAGGTACTACACGATCCGCGGCGTTCTGCGTCCGGTCACCAACATCACCTCCGCCCGTCTGTTGTCGGAAGCCGGCAAGTACAAGACCAGCGAGGTGCCCGCTTCCACCATCGACGGCATCAGGCGCGGCTCCCAGATCGGCATCACCGGCATCCCGGACGACGTTCCCAAGGCCGATCAGCTTCACTCGGACCAGTGGTTTTCCTGCGACATCTCCGGGAAGCCACACACCTGGGTGGCCCAGCTTCCAGCGGCACGAACCGCCCGAGGCAGCGCCCTGGTCAAGTCCCAGGACGGTGATGTGTTCCTGATCTCCAATGGCCTCAGACACAAGATCCCCAGCGGAAGCGGACAGACCCCCAACCCGCTGTACGCCCTGGGTCTGGACTCCGTCGCCCCGGTCACGGTCAATTCGCAGTGGCTCTCCCTCTTCGAACCGGGCTCGGACCTGAACTTCCTGAATCTCGAGGGCAATGGTCGGCCTGTCAACGGGATGCCCCCGTCGCTGAGCACGGCGACCATCGGAAGCGTCATCGAGGTCAAAAGCGGCGACTCCACCAGACGGTACGTCGTCATCGGCGACAAGAAAGCCACGCAGCTGACGAACCTCACCGACAAGCTCTACAGGACGGGAACTCCGCTCAACGCCACACTCGATGACATCTCGAAGATCGACATCGTCAGCATCGACGCGGCCAACATTTCCCCAGCCGACTGGCCGAAGAGCATCGACGACACCATGCCGGCAGGCTCCCTGCCCTGCGCCCAGCTCGCGAAGAAACCCGACAACTCCTCCACGTCCGTGCTCTACTCGATGACCAACCAGGACCTCACCGAGGCCCTCCCGAAACAGCAGGAAAGCAATAGCGGAAACTCCAACAACTCATTGAATCCGCCAACGGCCACCTCGGTCCGGGGCGGGTCTGGTGCGCTGATCCGCACCACGTCCGGCGGTAGCCTCGGCGTGGTCTCCTTGGTATCCGATCTGGGAACCCTTCACGGCATCGGTTCCCCGGCTGATGACACCCTGAAGCGCCTGGACTACGACGCGAGCAATGCGTACGAAGTCCCTGCCCCGTGGGCGGCGCTAATTCCCGAGGGAGAGGCATTGAATCCCGGGAAAGTCTGGGACACGGTGAAGGAACAATGACGAACCGGTACTCGCGTTCCCGTCAATGGCGGGACACAACCGTCCGGGCCCTAGCCAGCGGGGTCTGCGGTCTAGTGATGGCAGCGATGTCTGCGGTGCCCGCACGAGCAGACCACGCTCTGGTGCCTGCGAAGCTCGTCGAGGAGAACAGCACCACGCCCGCACCCACCCAATGCACGGTCGACAAACCAACCCTGGTGCCCCAGCGCCCACCAACGCTCGATCAGCTCGGCATCGAGGAGGCGTGGAAGATTTCACGCGGCAACAAGGTGATCGTGGCGGTGGTCGACGCCGGCGTGGATGGCAACAACGTCCACTTCAAGAACAAGAACGTGCTCCTGCAGGGCTACGACATGATGGACGGCGGGGACGGAAGCATTGCCGAGGACCCGCATGGAACCGCGATTGCGGGTCAGATTGGCGCCCGGGAGGTCGAGGGTTCCGGACTGATTGGTGTGGCACCGGAGTCCCAGATACTGCCGGTTCGGGTACTCACGAAGACGAACGACAAGGCGGAGGCCGAGAAGACCCGCGGACCGGAGCCCACCCACACCGCCGCGGGAATCCAGTGGGCCGCCGATAACGGTGCGAAGGTGATCGTCGTGGCCCTGTCCTCCTCCACCGACAATCCGTCGCTGAAGAACGCCACGGAGTATGCGACCAGTCGAGGCGCCCTCGTGGTTGCATCGGCTGGCAACGTGGATCCCCAGAACCCTGCGAAGCAACACAATGTGCCGCAATACCCGGCGGCCTACTCCGATGCGTTGGCGGTGACAGGAGTCGACACCACCGGAGCCCCGTCGGACGCCGTGATCCACGGCCCACATATCGATGTGGCAGCACCGGGCATGAACGTGCTTACGACCTTCGTGGGTGCCGGGGACTGCGTGTTCTCCGGGGACAAGCCGTCCACCTCATACGCCACCGGCTATGTGGGTGGGGATGCCGCACTGGTGGCTGCTGCCCATCCGGACGAGACCCCGGCGGACTGGAAGTATCGGATCCTGGCCACTGCCCTGCGGCCCACACGTTCCATGCGTGACAACACAATCGGCTGGGGTCTGATTGCGCCGTACGACGCCCTCACCTTCACCAACGATGGCGCCATGCCCGGTCCTCCGAACCCGCGTTTCTCAACCTCAGCGACGCAGGAGGCGCCCACCATGACACCTCCCTCCCCGCAGAAGGATCAAAGACCGATGCGCACGATGGTTTTGGGAATCATCGCTGGAATCGGCTGCCTGGGGACTCTCGCTGCCCTGGCTGCTTCCCGTCTGCGTTCGCAGGATGCACCGCGCAGGAAACCACGCCGGTAGGTTCCCCTTTCGCGCTTCTTCTGGACAGAGGCTCACAGCGACGCTTCCCCCTGTAGGATACAGAACTGTATGCATCGCGCTGAACACCTCCAGCTCCGGGGGTGCGCAGTGTAGAAGGTGCTATTGGCTGTTGTGCGTTAGGAGGTTGTGTGGTGGATGGGCTTCAGATTTCTCCTGAGGGTTTACGTTCCCACGCCGGCCACTTAAGACAGGTCAGCGACGCGATAGGACAAGCCCTCGACGCGGCCGGACAAGCAAGCATCACTGATGGCTGCCTGGGAATGATGATCGGCCCCTTAATCACGCCACCATTACTCCTAGTCGAGGAAATAGCTAGATTAGCGATCTCGTCTTCCGGAGACACGGTAGAAAGACTGGCCACCCAAGTCCAGGAAGTCGCAGCAGACTTCGAAGCCTCCGAAACCGGTACCGCACACAATTTCCGCAACACCGACATCCCCACCCACACCACCCACGCCTCCCCCACCACCGCCACACCATCTACTACAGGCGGTGCGGGTCGCGGCTACAGCGCACACCTGGCAGCCCGGATGGGCGGGTGATCACGAATGCCAGAAACAAACCCCCTGGTCGCCCAACGCAAAGACACCACCACACCCCTGGCAGGAACCTTCCTCCTCGAAGACGGTGAAGCCCTCGTCCAAGCCATCAACGACAAAGACTGGGTAGCAGGCGGCCTCGCCCTAGTTGGCGGAGCCTTCGACGCCGCCGCCGCCGCATCCGACCCCATCGGCACCCTCATCGCCATGGGCCTAGGCTGGGTCCTCGACCACGTCCAACCCTTCAACACCTGGCTCGAACAACTCACCGGCGACGCCGACCAAGTCAAAGCCCACGCCGCCACCTGGAAAAACGTCCACAAACACCTCCAGGCCACCGCCGAGGCCATGGCCTCCCATGTCACCACCGACCTAGCCGACATGAACGGCCGCACCATCACCGCCTACCAAGGCGCAGCCAGCGACATCACACGCGTCATCAACGCAGCCGGCACCTGGGCCGGCGCCATCGGCACCGCCCTCGAAGTCACCGCCTTCATCGTCCAATTCGTCCACGACTTCGTCCGCGACGCCATCAGCGAAGTCGTCGGCTCCATCCTCTCCTACGCCGCAGAACTCATCGCCACCCTCGGCACCGCCTGGCCCATCGTCGCCGAACAAATCGCCACCCGCATCGCATCCCTCATCGGCCAAGTCGGCCGCAACGTCAAAAACCTCGTCACCAGCGCCCGCAACCTCGTCAAGAAACTCACCGACCTCAAAACCCTCTTCCACACCCTCAAAAACAAACTCGACACCCTCTTCAAAAACCTCAGAAAGAGCGACACACCCACACCCAACAGAACAGGAGACGATATTCCCTTTGGTTCACGCGGACCCGGAAAGCTCGGCACAGAAACTCCAGAATGGGCCAAATCTGACCGATACATCGAACCCGACAAGAAACATCAAGCAGCTTTCAGAGAGGCCGTTGAAGAACACGGAGCGACCAGCCCCGATAAATGGATTAATAAAGGGAATCCAAACTTTCACACAAGAGACAAGGATTGGACTTACAACTGTGGCCCATGCTCACGATCCTTCGCCGACACCTACCAAGGCGGAAACCCAATCGCAGCATTTGGCGATAAACTTCATGGCGAAACTCCGACGAGGATGCATGAAATACTAGGATCTTCCGAGGGAACCCCTATGATCAAAAGAGATCCGATCGATCCCTCGAATCCAGTCGACCCATCAGAATTCACGAACTCAGCATATGAGCGGCTCGAACAAAGACTAGGCAAGGAACCTCCCGGAACGACTGCTATCGTCGGTGTGGCTTGGGAGATACCCGGGGCCCCTCGCACGCTTTCAGGCGGACACTGGTTCAATGCATATGTTGATGAAGCCGGCAAGGTTCGCTGGGCAGACGAACAATTGGGAGTGGTTGCAGACTGGCCACCACAGTACTCACAAGATATCTGGAGTATCATGGCCACAGCCCGTCAGTCACAAGACTCAGCATGGAAAGGAATAGATCTTGGATAAGAAAACCGAACAAGAGATCATCGAATCTTTTATTAAATGGTATTCAGAAACAATAGATCCGTCAGCAGAATTTGACCCAAATGAATGGGAAGTCGCCCCTTACAAGAGCGCCTTCATTGTAGTCCCCAGCGGGGGAGGATACGGAA
>ERZ772874.971-NODE-971-length-15385-cov-7.011416_pt1 | contig 15385 bp, 8 predicted proteins | sample MGYA00580586_ERZ772874 | MGnify/ENA primary metagenome ERZ772874 (study PRJEB29015, sample SAMEA2737952) | human oral metagenome | biome: human oral; feature: human-associated habitat; material: dental | place: China | collected 2154 ... | reverse complement strand
GAGGGCGGGGAAGTTTGGCCAGGTACGTTCATATAAGTTGGATGCCTAAAATTTGGCCGGCATCCCTGATGCCTTGATTTTCTTTTGGTTCTTTTCTTGCATCAAGGCAAGAAAAGAATACCAGAAACGAGAAAAATCTAATTGTTAGAAGATCAGTATATCAGGATCTGTAGGGACGCAACAGCATACGCCCTACAAACACCGCCGGAGGCGGCGAATGATCATTTTTGTGCATTGGTAAGGATTGGGAAATATGTTGTATAACATGTATCTCTATTTTTGATGATACAGAAGGTCATTGTTTCTTTGTGGGGAAACATATAAGGATATTTCAAATGAAACGAGTACTGATATTTCTTTTCGCGTGGACATTAGTAGTCTTCGCCCTGCAAGCGCAGACAGAAATCGATAAGGCGATGTTCCGGGCTATGTATAAGTTCTCTTATAAAACAAGCCCGGAACAGCCCACATTTGGTTGGGTGGATTGGATGTATCTCGATATAGGGAATAAGGCAACGATGTTTTATAACCGTTATGCCGAACTCAAAGATTCTATGACGAACGAGTGTCTAAAGCAGAATATGCCCCCAGAGGCGATCCATGAGCGGACAAAAAATTATCCCGTAAGGGGAGATGCGCCGGTTTATTGTCAATTGTACAGTGAGAAGACAACGCGGGTTGCTACACGGTATACCAAAGGTTATTACTATGAAGAATCGATGGTCATGCCGCAGTGGATACTTGACAATAAGTCGCTAACCTTATACGGTTACACTTGCCGTCGAGCTACAACCCATTATTTAGGTCGAACATGGGAAGCCTATTATACTACAGACATTCCCTTGAGTTATGGACCATGGAAATTATGGGGATTGCCCGGATTGATAGTTCGTGCTACAGATGCAGACCATTATTTTCTCTTTGAATTAGATCATTTCAAACGTCTATCTAAGCCTGAACCCATTATTTATATCCATCGGGGATTTGGCAATAAGGGTGGATACACAGGAAGTGAGTATAAGAAGGTATCCAAGAAGACTTTTGTGGAATATGAGAGATTGTTTCATAAGGATGTTATGGCGTTTCTCGATTTTGAGATGGGAGATATAATAAGATCTACATCGGGTGATCCCGCTCCAGCTACAGAAATTCCATATATCCCATTAGAGAAATAGCTTTCTCAAAAACGTATTCCTATTGCCTATATATGGGGACTCTGTTTTTAAGCGGCTATGGCAGTCATTGAGCATCGCTAATAGCAAGCTCCTCAATTTTCAGGAGCCAAAAAACATGTTGTAAAACATGCGCTCTTATTTTTGAGTCTACAGTTGTTTCTGCGTTCTTTGTGGAGAACAAATAAGGACATTCCGAATGAGACGAATACCAATATTTTTTTTCGCATGGATCTTCGCTACAGTGGCGACGCATGCGCAGGAAACAATAGATACTGCGAGGTTCTGGGCGGTCTATAAGTTCTCTTATAAGACCGCTCCGGAACAGCCGGAGTTTGAGGGCGTGGATTGGATGTATCTGGATATGGGCAATAAGGCGACGAAGTTTTACAGCCGTTATGCTGAAATTCGAGATTCGATTATGAATGAAGGATTGAAGAAAGGCCTGTCACCTTGGGAGATTCATGAAACAACTAAGGGCTATCCCCTACGAGGCACCACACCGATTTATTATCAATTACATGATAAGAAAAAGACGCGAGTTACCACGCAGTATATGAAAGGCTATTTCTATGAGGAGCCGATAACGATGCCGAACTGGATTTTGCATGAAGACACCGCGACTATATCAGGATTCATCTGCAAACGGGCTACAACACACTATCGAGGTCGTGATTGGGAGGTATATTACACTTCCGACATTCCGCTAAGCCGCGGGCCATGGAAACTTTGGGGCCTCCCGGGATTGATTACCCGCGCTACGGATGCCGATCACTACTTCCTATTTGAAATGGAGACTTTTAAGCGTCTAATAAATCCAGTTCCGATCATTTATATTCATCGCGAGATTGGTGCAAAAGGAGGTTATACAGGTGCTGAATACAAGAAAATATCGAAGAATACCTATTTGGAATATGAGCGACTGTATCACGAGGATGCAATAGCCTTTGGAGATTTTGAGATGGAGTCGCCTTCGACCTTTTTTGATGAAAACGGTAATCCCATATCTGCTCCTGTGATGAAAAGAGAGTATATCCCATTGGAGAAATAGCTTTTACTTTTCAAGAAGTACTTTACAGACCTCAGCTTGTGCTTTTCTTTAGACGAAAGACACATCCTGAGGTTTTTTGATTACTCACTTTAGCGTAAGAATGACCTATGATAAATCGTGGACTACTTTTTTGGACAATACTTTTTATGCTGACCGTCGCCGGATCCAGCGCGCAACAGCAATTGAAGGGCCATACCCGCGCGAAGACCAATGGCGCACCCATTCCGGACGTCTACGTTATGCTGATGAGTGCGGACGGACGGCGAATCCTGTCCTACGATTACTCGAGGGATGACGGCGCTTTCACTTTAGACCTCCCGTCGGACGGTGCTCCGGAATACGTTGTATCGACCTCCCGGTTAGGTTTTGAAGCCCTGCGGCAAAGTGTTCGGAGGGATGCGGGCACTGTGGAACTGCGTTTGCAAGAGACTTCGGTCAAGCTGCGCGAAGTGAAGGTCGAGGCCGCGCCCATGCGACGCCGCGGGGATACGCTGACCTATTTTATGTCTAATTTTTCGCGGCCGCAGGATAAGACGTTGGCCGAAGTGCTGGAGCGTATGCCCGGCATTGAAGTCCGTAGTGACGGACTTGTCAAATATGACGGCCGACCTATCAACCGCTTTTATATCGAAGATTTGAATCTGCTTGGCAATCGGTATTCACTGGCTACGAAAAATCTTTCGCCATCTGACATCGCTTCCGTACAGGTTTACGAAAATCATGAGCCGATCAAAATGATGCGTGGACGCACGGATCCCGACGAGGCGGCCCTAAACATCAGACTGAAATCGGGATCGCGCGCCAAATGGCTCCTCACGGGTGACTTCGGTTTGGGCGGTTTTCCGATGCTCTATGACGCGACCGTGACGCCAGCCCGCTTTGCGCGTCGAAACCAGACGCTGATTGTCGCCAAGGCCAATAATACGGGGCGGGACATTGCCATGGAGCTCCGGATCCATTCGATGGGCGCCACCGTCTTTAATCCGGCTACTTTGGAGGGCATTCCGGATCAACTTTCGCCCCTCACGATGACCTCGGCCTTCTTCGTTCGCGATCGCGCACGCTTCAATCGGTCTGCTATCGCCTCGGTGAATCAACTTTGGCGGGTGGCGGACGACGTGGACTTGCGCCTGAATCTCAATTATGGCTACGAACGTGAGTCGCGCAGCCGTAGCGTAGAGACGGAGTACCGGCTGGGCAACGGACAGACGTACACCGTCGGCGATTACACCTCGCAGATCGTCCGACGTCATAAATTGGAAGGCGAATGGACTTTGACGGCCAATCGGACACGTTATTTTTTGGAGAATAAGCTCAGCGCAGAAATTCATTGGAAGGATGCGCGCGCCGATGTGGCTGCGGGAGGTCGCCAAATGCAGCAGCAGATGAATTTGCCACGTACCTTGATAAAGAATCACTTAAAACTTTCTCGTTTGATCGGTCGCGTGGCTTTTGGATTCGGAAATGAGACAGAATTTATACGTATGCCGCAATGGCTTACGGTTTCTTCGCAAGATTCGATACCACTTTTTAGACAGCTATTCGTCCGGCAATCTATTCGATATGAGGCGGGTAGCAACGATTCGTATTTGACGCTCAATTTCCACTCCGGGGCACATACGCTGGACTTAAAAACGGGTTTTGCATGGAAGGGACAAGCCGTGCGGTCCGCCCTGCAACCCCAACCGGAGGGCGTGGAGGGTCCCTACACGAACGATCTTCGTTGGCGCCTATGGCAGCTATACGCGGTGCCTGCTTATCGATTCGTGTATGGGGCTTGGAGCCTCACGTCGTCCGCGATGCTGGAGCAACGACAGACCACGTATGCCGGCCATACCGATCGCGATCTGCAAATCCACCCCGCGATACGTTTCAGCTATGAGCCTTCGGCGGTATTCAAGTCGAGCGCCAGTTGGCAGCGTACGATTCGCCGTGGCGACCTGGACAATCGCCTCACGGGCTATGTGATGAAACGCTATAACCTGCTCACGCGTGGCACGGATCGTGAGGAACGCAACGTTTCGGACATGCTGAGTCTCGACCTCTCGGTCAAGGATCTGTCGCATTTCTTTAACTTGAGTTATATGACGTATTTTTCTCGTTATCAGGGAAACCTGATCTCGGCATATCTTATTCGTGATTTCTATACCTTCTCCTGGCTTCGTCCTTTTGATCAACGCAGTACGTATTGGTCTCATACCCTTTCGGCAACTCGGCTATTGACGCGCCTTTCCCTTACCGCAGGGCTGCAAATTGCGTACGCTCGCAACGCATCGACCTTGGAGCAGCAGGGAGCTACGATAGATTATACCGATCATAGTTTCACGCTTTCGCCTTCCCTCAAATGGAACGCCCGGAGGAACTTAAATTTTGATTATGTCGCGTCGCTATCGTATACTGGGGTAAGCATTGATCGGAGCGCCGTGGATCGGTACATTCCTTTCCTCGACCATCGTCTGTACACCTATTGGGGCCTCACGCCGCGCCTCTCACTAACCACCACCCTGCAACATTATTACACACAAAGCCCAGACATATCGGCAACGAATCTTTTTTTCGCTGACTTAGGTCTGCGTTTTTCGTTCCCCCACATGACTGTCAGTTTAGACTGGACGAACCTCCTGAACCGTCGCACGTATGTGGTTACGGGCTATAACGCTATCAATACCTATACGCGTACCGATCGGCTGCGGCCCTCGGAATTTCTGATCAGCTTTCGTTTTAAGCGATAGGAGATCAGGAGAAGACGAAAATCGAAAAACAAAAAATGGCCGGACACCTGCGAGTTTTCTCATCACGTATCCGGCCGTTTTTTATCCATCCGACTATCCGAAGGTAAGATCGCAGAATCTTACGCGACCTCCAACAATGCGTAAGGTGCGCATGTCGTTTCATGAAGGAGCTGCGGCGCCGTGTGTAGACTTATTTTTAATCCCAACTTATTTCGCCGGTACACGTGAGGACAAAAAAATGCCGGGTACACGACTTGGGGAAATCCCGCCCGTGTACCCGGCTTTCGTTTGAAGATCTTAGACTTTTGTCGGCCTACGTTTTACAGCTTCCGCACCACCTGCATCATCTGCTCACCTAAGCCAATCGTGTAGCCCTGCGATACAAAGACTACCCGACCGAACGTGTCGGCGATAATGAAGATTGGCAGATCGTTCGTATTCCGCAATTTCATGGCCTCGGCAATCATACGCGTCACGGAACCGTCCGCGTCCGTGCCCCACGTAATTGTGCTCGGTAGCGGGCCGAACTCCTTTCGATCAAAGCCATCCAAAGAAGCCTTATCCTTGAAAAGAAGCACTATGCCACGGTTCCAGCCTTCAAAGTCGGCCTTCAGACGGGCAATATCGCGCAGTGCATGGTTCGTCGGTTCCTGTCGTGCACCGAGAATGCCTATGATGAAGTATCCGCGGCCTGTGGTCGAAAGAATGGAGACCTTCGAGCCTGTTTCGTTGTCGAACTTGGCTTCGGGATCGATACTGCCGATCACGCTGATGTCCGTCGTATCCGCACGCATGACAAGCGGCACATTCGTCGTCTGCCCTTCGTGAATAGAGAAGAAGGTGAGACGTGCCAGCACCTTGCCACTGGCCATACGCGTACCCGTGACGAGCACATAATTGCCGCAATCGAGTCGCAATGAGGACGGCGCGCGAAGCAGATCCTGCCACGTGTCGCCCACACCGCCCTGCGATTCAAAATCGAGCGTCCGCATTTGTGCGTCGTCACGCAATCGGGCAATCGTGAAGTGGCTGTAGTATTTCGGATTGTCAAGCGAGGGAGTGGGGGAGTAGCTGGCCGTGAGCATTCCTTGAGGCGCGTTAGTCTGATGGTCCGCCTCGAAGTTCACATCCTTCCATCCGTGGTTGTAGTACTGCACCTTACCCGTCATTAACTCGATCCGGGCAGGTATGCCCAGGCTTCGCGCCACGGCCACGAAGAAAATGTTGCGCGAATAGGTGTCCGCCATGCGCGCACGCCATACACCCGTCGGCATGATAGAGATATACTGCGGATTGAGGTCGTTACGAAGGGCGATATGTGTCTTCACCCATTCCACGAGGGCCTGCGGATTGCGTCGAGCTGCCGTAGCCAGCGATGTATCGATCCGCTCGGCAAAGAATTGTTTGTAAGGCGTCAGATACTCGTTCCACACACGTGGGTTAACTACGTACTCCGCAAAAAGAGTGGCATCAGGTCGGTCGATAAGACTCTCCGGGATTTGCGGCGTGTTGTTCAGATGGTCGAGTAGCACGTCCGCCGGCGTATCGCGGAGGTCCTTTTCGGAGATACTGTTCAATAGACGCAGCGCGTCGGGCAGTCGGTTGGCCTGATCTGCCTCACGCAGGAAATGCTCGACCTCCTGGTGGTTGCCACGTGTCTTGGGCATGATTTTCCGCAGCTCATCCGCGTTCGACATACCTAAAACTTTCGCCAAGGCAGCAGACAGGGTGTCGGTATAGAACGTGGCCACGTATGCGTTGCGGATACTGTCCTCGGCCAGCATGCGACGCGTATTTTCGGCCTTCTCCGCATCCGTCACCTCACGCTCCGGTGGGATGGCACCCTCCACCGGGGGCACGATGTCCATCTCTACCGTAGCCGTGTCACCTGGCGTATGATCCAAGGCGATCGTCACGGCGTCGTCCTTGCCAAACGTCACTTTGCGGAAGCCGTAGCGCCCGTCTTTTGATGCCCAAACGAGCATGTCGCCCTTGCCAGCCGTCAGTGAGGCGTGACCCTCGGCGTCGGTCTGCTTGCGCGCCACGGTGAAGAACTCGGCGTAGTTGTAAAGCTGGAATTCTACGAGCGCACCCTCTACCGGTTTGCCGTCGGCGCCGGTGACCGTGACCGTCGTGCGACCCGTCGGGGCGTAATTGTCAATCACGTTGATTTCCGTGTAGCAGGCCGTGCGCTCCATCACGTCCTCTGGCCCGTCGTAGTAGCCGAACACCTTCGTGTGCATCAGCATCCCGCGATAAGCCGGAGCGTTGAACCAAGCCAGATTGAGCGCCGGCTCAGGCTCACAGGCGCCGAAGAAGTACCAGCGGCCGTCGACCCACGCCTCGACCCAGGCATGATTGTCGTCCGTATGGGCCCAGCGTGGCGTGTAGACCTGCCGCGCGGGAATGCCGACGGCGCGTAGGGCGGCCACGGTGAAGGTGGACTCCTCGCCGCATCGTCCGTAGGCCGTGCAGACGGAGGCGAGCGGTGAACTGGTGCGGGCGTCGGAGGGTGTGTAGATCACCTTCTCGTGACACCAATGGTTCACCTCAAGCACCGCCTCGCGCAGTGAGAGTCCCCGCACGCGGTCCTTCAGCTCTTCGAAGAAGACGGTGCGACTCTCGTCCAGATTCTCGTTGTTGACGCGGATCGGGAGGACAAAGTGGCGAAAGATGTCCTCCGGGATCTGTTGTCCCCATGGCATCTCACGGCGGGCCGTGAAGGCCGCCCGGACGTTGCGCAGATAGAAGGCGCCGTCGTAGTCGGCCACGTCGCCGATGGGCATGTAGGCATAGAGGAACTCCATCGCCTCACGCTCCGAGGTGGTCATCTCGGTTTGGAAGATGGCGAAGAGCGACGAGTCGGCGAAGGCCTCACGTTTCGTTTTGAAATCCGCCTCCACGCGAGCGCGATAGGAGGCGTCTGTGATGAAATGTTCGGACTTCGTGCAGCCGAACGCAGCAAAGAGCAGGAGCAAAAGTCCTGCGATCATGGGTGGGTATGTTCTCATAATGAATAGGTAGTTATAGAGCCTTGCATAGGTAGTTGCACACCTGCGGCGTCGAGCCGCCTCACTTCAGATATTCCTTCAGGAATCGATCGATGATATCGAAGGGGATGCGCTTCATGTCGTCATAGAGGTCGATGTGGTAGGCGCCGGGCACGATGTAGAGCTCCTTGTTCGAGCCGTTGAGGCGCTTAAAGATGTCCTCGGCCATGCCGCGGGTGTGCGACTTTTCGCCCTGGACGATGAGCACCGCGCCGCGGATTTCGCCCACTCGCGAGCAGAGCGGCGAGCCGATGAAGGAGATGGGCGTTGTCTTTGTCCAGCCGCCCGTGGAGTTCACCGAGCGCTTGTGGAAGCCGCGGGCCGACTTGTAGTAAGCCTGAAAGTCGCGCAGGTAGCGGGGCGCGTTGGCGGCGATACGATCCAGGTTATCGCCCGTCACCTCGTGCGTATCCGTCTGCGCGTCTCGGGTGCGCTGATTGCTCAGTCGGCGCAGCTCCTCGTAGCGCGCATCGTCGCTTTTGGAGTCGTAATAGACGTCGGCGAAGAGGCGCTTCATGTCGTAGAAAGAGCAGATGACGGTCGCCTTGACGCGCGTGTCGACCGAGGCCTCATTGACCGCCATGCCGCCCCAGCCACCGATGCCCACGAGTCCGATCTTAGAGACGTCGACGTTGCGCAGGCGCATCAGATAGTCCACGGCCGCGCCGAAGTCCTCCGTGTTAATGTCTGGTGCGGCCACGCTGCGCACCTCGCCGCCGCTCTCGCCCGTGAACGAGGGGTCGAAGGCCAGGGCCACGAAGCCGCGCGATGCCAACTCCTGGGCGTAGAGTCCGGAGGCCTGCTCCTTGACCGCCCCGAAGGGCCCGCAGACGGCCACGGCGGGGTATCGCTTCGATGCCTCATAGCCCTTGGGCATGTAGAGGTGGCCGGCCAACTCTATCCCGAAGCGGTTTTTGAAGCGCACGCCCTGCACATCGATCGCCGGATCGACCTTGAAGACGCGCGTGTCGTTAGCCAGCACATTGACTGCGGCCGACTTCTGTTTCTGTTTTGCTTTTTGCCCGTAGGCTGCGCCCCCATGTAGGGCGACGAGCAGCGCCAAAGCGCCGATAAATAGATGCTTCATGCGGGGGTTCTTGTTTGGTCTGTTATCTGTGAATCCTTCCATTGTCCTATTGTCACTTCTTACTCTCTGGAAATTTGGAGGCGCAAAGCTAAGCGGCTGTTCGATTTATGGTAGGGGCCTCTGCGGAGGCAGGCGAAGTTTGGCCAGATACAGGAGGGACGGTCGGGTAGGGGCGCAAAAGCATATGCCTCCCTTCCGGGGGAACATCCCGCAGGGGAGGACGGAAAAGACGAGGGGACGTCGATCCGTGAGGGTCGTTAGCATGCAATTGGAAGGGCATTTAGGGGTGCGACGTCGTGTGAGGGGCAAAAGCGACGGCCTTTCGGACTGTTTCCGGGTGGCGGGCTGCCCCAGCGTCCCCATTCGAAACTCCTCCCCGCTGCGTGGCCTTAAATGGATGTGTATATCAGACGCTTTTAATGTGATAGCATAGAATATCACACGTATATTTTATGCTTTTAATTTGAAAGGATAGAATATATACTGCAAGTTTGAGCGTATCAATTTGAAAGATAATTACTTTCACTGCATATATAATGCTTTCAGATTAAAAGGATCAGATATATTATGTATATTGCATCCTTTCAGTGTAAAAGTATCGAATATAGATCGTATATGATAGGCTTTTAATATGAGAGCATTCAATGCATATCGAATATTCTATCCTTTCAATATAAAAGCATATTACTTGCACTGTATATCTCGCGCTTTTAATGTAAAAGCATGGAATATATGGCTCTTTTTAGGGCCTGCTGGGGTAGTGGTGGGGCAAAATGACTCGCTTCGGGGGCGGCGCAGGGTGTCTATCGGGTAAAATGAGGCGCATTAGGGGCCACGCAGGGCGTCTATCGGGCAAAATGAGGTGCTTCGGGCGCGGCGCAGGGTGATTGTAGGACAACGGAAATGGCGATGCCGGGTAAGCCGTTGCGCGCACCCGTAATCAGGGGGATTTGACCCCTGACCCTTGCTCCGGACGCCGGTTGTGTAGGACGAATATCTATCTACTTTTGCCCCTCGTTCAGAAAAAACAATTGTGTAAATGAGAAATAACGGGTTACGATCGGTGCTTGTCAGCTGTTTAGCAGCGCTCGTTTTGTCGTCCTGCTTGAAGGACGAAACGCAGAGGACAACGCCGGGATGGCGGCAGAAGAACTGCCAAATCGCCTCCTTTTTGCTGAAGAATGTCACCAAGGATAAGGACTCCATCGCTGGCCTTAGTCGGGTGACTTTCACCATCGACCAACTGCGAGGGGAAATCTACAACACCGATTCACTGCCGTACGGCACACGGGTCACCCATAAGTTGGCCTGCCAGATCATATACGACGAAGCCGTGGGCCCGTCGAGCGTGGAGTTCGAGCCAGAGGCGACCGGCAAACGCATTTCGGGGCGGGAGGATGACTCGATCGATTTCTCGCGGCCTGTGCGCATCTACGTCACGTCGCTCGACCGCACCGAGGCCAAGACCTACACCGTGCGCCTGAATGTGCACCAGCAAGACCCCGACTCGATGGCCTGGCAACACACCGCGCCGCTGCTCCGCCAGAGCAACCTCGTTGAGGCGCGCGTGCTGGCCCACACTGGCGCCTACCTGCTCTTGGCCCGCACGACCGACGGCCTGAGCGCCTATCGCTCGTCCGACGCGCAGACGTGGACGGCCCTCACTCCGTCCGGCCTGCCCGCGGGCAAGACGTTCGAGGCGGCCTACGCCACCCTCCTCCGCCATACCTATTATATACACGCCACCGACGGCGCGCTCTACCGCTCGGCCGACGGCACCACGTGGACGTCCGTCGCAGGGGCGCCCACCATCGTCCGCCTCTTGGGCGCCGTGGACACGGTGACTTACGGCTCACAGCCGGTGGCGCTGGCGGCCATTGTGCGCAGTAAGGACAACACGCTCCATTTCGCCTCGATGGATGCGTCGGGCACATGGACCACGGGCGACGCCGTCCCAACCACCTTCCCTACGGAGGGCTTCGGCAGTACGAGCTACGAGGCGGCCCATCGTCGGCACCTGCTGATCGCGGGCGGTCGTCGGCGCGACGGTATCCTGACGGATCAGGCGTGGGAGACGACCGACGGTCGCACGTGGATCTGCCTCAACCAGTACACCGCCTCCGGTCTGCCGGCCTTGGAAGGCGCGGCGGTAGCGAACTACAGCGGCGCCATCGTCCTTGTGGGCGGCCTGAACGCCTCGGGCACTGCACAGCGCACGCTCTACCTCTCCTACGACCGCGGCGCGACATGGATCGCAGCGGCGCACAAGCTCCAGCTGCCAACGGAGTTCGTGGCGCGTGGTTATGCTTCGGCCGCTGTCACGTCGGACGGCTACCTGCTGCTCGTCGGCGGACGCACCTCGCGAACGGGTGCCATGATGGACGAACTGTGGCGTGGACGCATCAATCGACTGGGTTACGGGCGGTAAAGGGTGAACGTAATTTTGAAACACTTTTCGCGTTAGGGAGAAAGTAATGACCGTAATAATCAAGGATAATGTCAGCAGCTTTCTTTCGACACCTTGCGGCGGGGCTCGTCTTCGCCGTCGTCAGCGTGTCGGCCTTTGCGCAGGAATACAAATACGAGATCGGCGGCATGGGCGGCGGAGCGTTTTACATGGGGGATGTGAATAAGAGTACGCCGCTCAAGGGCATGAACCCGTCGTTGGGGCTGGTCTTTCGCTACAACGCCAACTTCCGCATTGCCTTCAAGGGCGGCCTGACGTGGGCACGGGTCACGGGTAGTACGGCTGGCCTCAAGAACGCCTTCCCCGGCGGTATGCAGACCGCTTTCTCGCGCAACGTGGTGGACCTTGGCGGGCAATTCGAGTTCAACTTCTTTCCCTACAGCGACAAGTTCGCCTACCTCAATACGCAGCGCCTTGCGCCCTACCTGCTCGTTGGCCTCGGTGGCACTGTGGCTACAGGCCAAGGCCGTACGTTCGGCGGGCTGAACCTGCCCATCGGCGTGGGGATCAAATACAAGCTCCGCAACCGCGTCAACATCGGCGCAGAGCTGACGGTGCACAAGGTCTTGGGCGATGGCTTAGACAATGCGCAGCTGGACAACCCGTACAACATCCCCGGCAGCGTGATGAAGAACGGCGACTGGTACACGCTCACGACGCTCTTCCTCACGTGGGACTTCGGGCCGCGCAACCGCAAATGCAACAGCACAAAGGGCATCGAGGCGCTGATGGGATTATCGAAACACTGAACCAACTGAAGACTTACCAAAGCATGTCGTTGAAAGAACAAATAGACCGCAATCGATTGCCGCAGCATGTGGCGATCATCATGGACGGAAACGGCCGATGGGCGCAGGCACGTGGCGAAGATCGCAGCGCGGGGCACCGCGAGGGCGTCGTCTCCGTGCGTAAGGTGGTCGAGGCGGCCGTGGCCATCGGGCTGCGCTACCTGACCATCTACACCTTCTCTACCGAAAACTGGAACCGCCCCGCGGCCGAGGTGCACGCCCTGATGGCGCTCATGGTGGCTGCCATCCAGCGCGAGACGCCCGACCTGATGAGGAACAACGTGCGCCTTGAGGCCATTGGCGACTTAGATCGGTTGCCGGCCGAAGTGCGGGCCACGCTTGAGGAATGTCTGCGCGAAACGTCAGGCAATACAGGCACGACGCTCGTTCTTGCGCTCAGCTATTCGGCGCGTTGGGAGATCCTGCGTGCTACGCGTGAATTGGCCGAAGCCGTTCGTGACGGTCGGCTACAGCCGGAGGAGGTGACGGAGGCGTGCTTCTCCGATCATCTCACCACCCGCCATCTGCCCGACCCCGATCTGATGATCCGCACGGGCGGCGAGCAACGCATCAGCAACTTCCTGCTTTGGCAACTCTCCTACGCCGAGCTGTATTTCACCGACACCTATTGGCCCGATTTCAGGGAAGAAGAATTATACACGGCCATCTTGGACTATCAGCACCGCGAGCGGCGCTTTGGCAAGACCGGCGAACAACTCAAATAAATAAGACAAGTACAGGTACGAACCTCGCTGGGGGCACCGCTTCCCTACGACTTACTACCTCAAACCACACTCCTACTACTTCTAACGACTTTACTATGCAGAAGAGATTACGCTTGATGGCGGCGGCCCTAATGGCAGCCTTAACGGTGGGCAGCGCGTGGGCGCAGGTCGACACCACGGCCGTGCACGCTGGGACGGTGCTTTCGGACCTTACACCGACGAACGCGGTACCGACGGATACGGTGCCAGCCGGCGAGGTGCCGACGGTATCCTATACGCTGACGCCGAAACGCTACACCATCGCCGGCATCCAAGTGACCGGCACCAAGAACTACGACGATTTCATCCTTATCGGCTTCTCCGGCCTCTCTGTTGGCGACGAGGTGTCGATCCCGGGCGATGAGATCTCGGACGCGGTGCGGCGCTTCTGGAAGCATGGGCTGTTTTCTGACGTGAAGATCCTGGCCACTCGCATCCAAGGCGATAAGGTGTGGCTCGAGATCCGCCTGAAGCAGCGCCCACGTATCTCGGAGATCCACTATAACGGCGTGAAGAAGAGCGAACGCGAAGACCTCGAGGCAAAGCTCGGTCTGCGCAAGGGCCATCAGATCACGCCCAATGTGATGGATCGCGCAAAGACGCTCGTCAAGAAATATTTCGACGGCAAGGGCTTCAAGAACGTGGAGGTGGACATCGTGCAACGTGAGGATGCGGGGAAAGACGGCGAGGTGATCGTGGACGTGAACATCTCCAAAAACCAAAAGACGAGGATTCGCGAGATCCACCTCAATGGCAACCATGCCCTCTCGGATGTTACACTGAAGAAGGCCATGAAGAAGACGAACGAGAAGTTCGACCTCAAGAAGCGCTTCCGCACCAGTTGGTTGGAGCTTTTCAGCACGAAGAAGTTCACCAGCGAGGAGTATGAAAACGACAAGAAGAACCTCATCGATAAATACAATGAGTACGGCTATCGAGATGCCGTCGTAACCTCAGACAGCATCGTGCCCGTGGACGACAAATACGTCGACATCTACCTCAACCTCAACGAGGGCGACCGATACTATCTCAAGGACATCCGCTTCGTGGGCAACACGAAGTATCCCACCGAGCAGCTCTCCATGCTGCTGAACATGAAGGCGGGCGACGTCTACAACCAGAAGAAGTTGCAGGAGCGCCTACAGTCAGATGACGACGCCGTCTCGAACATCTACTACAACAACGGTTACCTCTTCTTCTACGCCGACCCCGTCGAAGTGGAGGTGGAGAACGACTCGATCTCGCTTGAAATCCGCATACAGGAAGGCCCGCAGGCCACGATCAATAAAGTGATCATCAACGGTAACGATCGGCTCTATGAAAATAATATCCGCCGTGAGTTGCGCACCAAGCCGGGACAGCTCTTCAGCCGCGACGACCTGATCCGTTCGGCGCGTGAGATCGCGCAGACGGGCCACTTCGATCCTGAGAAGATGAACCCCGAACCCATCCCCAACCCGGACAATGGCACGGTGGACATCCGCTACAACCTCGTCTCCAAGGCCAGCGATCAGATCGAGTTATCAGCTGGATGGGGACCGGGCGGATTGCTTGGGCGCGTCGGTTTGAAGTTCAACAACTTCTCCATGCGCAACCTTTTCCACCCCGGCACCTACCGCGGCATTATCCCCCAGGGCGACGGCCAAACGTTTACTATCAACGGCCAGACGAGTGGTAAATACTATCAGTCCTACAGCCTCTCCTTCCTCGACCCGTGGTTCGGTGGCAAGCGCCCGAACACGCTCTCTGTCGGGCTCTATTATTCCAAGTACACGGGTTATAATCCCCGCTATTTTAATCAGGAATACAGCCGCTACATGGCCAACAGCTTCTACAACAACGGCATCTACGGTCGCAATAGTTATGGAAGCAATGGCTACAATCCCTATGAGCAAGCCTACGACCCAACGAAGTACATCGAAATGGTTGGTGGAAGTATAGGTTTCGGTAAGCGTCTCAATTGGCCCGACGACTATTTCTACACCATGCTCACGCTGGGTTATCAGCTGTATCATATGCACGACTACCGGTACTTCGACGTAGCCAACGGCGTCTGCCACAAGATCAGCCTCGATCTGAGTTTGCAACGTAACTCGATCGATAACCCGATCTACACGCGCTACGGCTCGCAGTTCCTGGCCTCCGTCTCGTTCACGCCGCCCTACTCGCTCATCGATGGCAAGGATTACTCCAAGATCAATGATCCGGCCGAGCGACACAAGCTGATCGAGTACCACAAGTGGAAGTTCCAAGGCAAGATGTTCTTCCCCCTCA
>ERZ772874.969-NODE-969-length-15395-cov-25.340222_pt1 | contig 15395 bp, 11 predicted proteins | sample MGYA00580586_ERZ772874 | MGnify/ENA primary metagenome ERZ772874 (study PRJEB29015, sample SAMEA2737952) | human oral metagenome | biome: human oral; feature: human-associated habitat; material: dental | place: China | collected 2154 ... | reverse complement strand
AGTTAAAGGTAATATAGTCGGCAGGATTCTGCATGGTGAAGAGCTGCCTCTTACCCGGACCCCAGGCTTGTACTGCCATGGGGATAACGATGGCTACTACCAGTCCTAGGATGGCTACCACTCGTTTCGGTACTGTATTTAGTACCTGCTTGATTGATTTGATACTCATTAGTCTCCTTGTACACCTAACAACTTAACTAGCTAGTACTATACCACAAATCCTCTCGCCCGTCAATGGGGGTTATGCTTAGTTTGTAGTATCTCACCTAGTCTTCTTGACTTATCGGCACAGAAGATAAAGATTGTAACTCAACATTACCACCGGCGGCATCATTGCTATCACCATTTTTTTCTACTCGACCGGTATCGTAGCTACTCTTACTGGATTCCCTCTCTTCATTACCGTTAGAGTCTTTCCTCCATGAACCGCTTTCTTCGCTACCCCGATCACGAGTCCATGAGCTGCTGCTCCCTTGATGGTTTTGACTAGCCTCTCCGCTGCTGCCACCCGAGTCAGTCTTATTGCTTCCGGTACTACCTTCACCTGAGCCACCCTGGTTGCCGGAACTGGTGTCGGTAGCGCCACCACCGGCAACATGCTCGCCGGAGCCTGACCCGCCGCTGCCTTGATCCTGGTTAACCTCACCCGGACGATCGCTATCGTCGTCACCCTGGGTGCCATTCATGTTACCATTATTGTCGACAGTCGGCGATCCATCCTTATTGTGCTGCTGCTTATCATGGGTCATCTCTGATCCAACCTTTGATCGAGGAGCCTCTTGATTATCGTCCTGCGCTCTCTCTGATGGATCGTCAGCATGTTCATCCTTTGCATCGCTTGGCGGAGTTCTCCTCTCTCCTTCTTCATGCTCTTGCTCTTTGTTATGCCACTCACCTTGCTCTTCTTTATATATACGCCTCTTGCCGCCTTGTTGCTGAACGACTCGCTCCTCGACCTGCGGTTGCTGCGATCGAAGAATTACCTTCCATGTCATCTGTCCACAGCCACTCTTTATATCTACGACAGTAGACTCACCGTCAGGTTCGCTTAGTTTTTCTTGTACAATATGCTCAGACTCACCACCACTATTCTCACTTGTTTTGCAGTCCTTCATATTACCATCGTACTTACCCTCAGTCATAACAGAGAATGTTTGTTCGGAAGTTGCTTGCCTGATCGAGGTCTTGCTATTTTTAAGAACGCTATTGTTATCCAGAGCATCTCGTTTCCAAGCCTCAGGATTACGCTGGTACTCGGCAAAAAGCTCTCGGGCAACCTGGACATCAAAGGAATCACCAGTCCCAGCTTGCATGTTTTGTTTACGAGCTGCCATCATCTCAGCCGTAAAGTACATGTTATTCATGTTAGCAAAAACAACTTCCTTATGACCCCATTCGATCTGTTCAGCTTCACTCTTATCTTTCAGATTGAAGCTCTCACTAAGATTGTAGTCGCTCTCCAAGTTGTCTCGCATCTGATCGTGCGCATTTACAGTGCCGATATCGTTGTAATTCACACCGTGTCTATCGGCTACGGCATGCATGTCTTCAACCGACATACCCATGGTCTCTGCCAGCTGCTGCTGATGAGCCGCTTCAGCCTTAGCTGCATCATTTTCCTCTGCGCTAGCCTGGGTAGACCCAAAAGCATGATTTTCAAGGTCTTTATTGTCCATTTCCTCTGTTATAGGTGCATCAGAGCCGTTAATGTCATGACTAGAGCATTGACTAATACCAGCGATAGAACCGCCAACCATTAGCGCTGCTAATGCAAATGCAGCAACCTTTTTTGCCAAAGGATGCTTATCTTTATTCTGCTTATCTTCCTTCTCTTCCTTCTCTCTACTATTATTTTTCGATTTCTCATCTTTTCTAGCTGAAGCAATAGGAGTATCGCTCTTTTCCTTTTCCTTGGCATGTGCCCCCCTCTTATTTTCTCTCTTGCCGAGCTTTTTCTCGGGGATATCACCCAGATCTTCGCCACGGTGGAAGAATTTACCAAAGAAAGCGGCAGCTGATGTGGCTACGGCACCCAAAAAATGACGGCGCTTTGCTCCGCCCAATTCAGCTCTTAAGCCTTTTATCTCCTTGAGCATCTTTTGGTTTGTCTCACGTAGCTCAGCTACCTCAGCTCTGAGCTCGTTGACCTCTTCCTTAGACGCCCACCCGTTCTGTGGTGGCCTATTGCGCCCAACCTTCACTGTTTCTGACATAATAAATCTCCTCACCTCTTACCTTATAGTTGTAAGATTATAGTCATACACTAGCATAAATGTAATGCGATGTCAAATACCACGCCCCTAAAGTCATGCTTGTAAATATTGCAACCTTTTACAGTCGATAGTCTGACGAGAATTGCCCCGCCTTACCTACAGTGAACGCTTCTTAAGCTGACGCTGGAAGACTTCTAGCCGATCGCCCAGCTCCAGGCTAAGCTTCGCCCCTTCCAGACCAAGCTCCACACCACCCATCTCGCCTTCCACCAGATCGGTCGCACTATTACGCTCTCGCTGGAGCGAAGTTAGCTCGACTTCACCCAGATTCTGAGCTGCCTTGCCCTTGCCTCGCCATATTCTAGCCCGAGCGCCAACCAGAAGCTTGCCCAAGGTCACCTTACCGCCGGCGATAATGCTCGACTTGGTGGTGTGAAAGATTCCTTTGATCTCCAGTTCACCCAGCGGTGTCTCGACCACCTCGTCCGGTAAGAGAGCAGTCATAGCCTCTCTGGCATCATCAAGTAGTTCGTAAATGATCTTAAATAGGCGCACCTCGACGTGGGCTCGCCTAGCCAGCTGCTTGACCGGCGAGGGCAAGCTGACGCCAAAGCCATAGATAATGGCACCGGAGCTGCTAGCTACTCTGATATCACCCTCGGTGATATTACCCACTCCGCTGGCAACTATCTTCACCGCCACTTCACTCGTCTCAAGTAGCTTTAGCGAATCGACTACCGAGGTCAGCGAACCTTGCACATCAGCCTTGACCACAAAGGCGATCTCCTGCTGCTTGGTCTGGCGGTTTATCATCTTAAGCAGCTCGGCACCGGTAATATTGGCATTCGCGGTCGATCTGATCAGCTCATCATAGTGTTTACCGGCTAGCGCTTTGGCTTCTCGCTCATTCTTCACCTCTTCAATATACGTACCGAAAGGTGGCACATCACGAAAGCCGGTTACCGTAGCCGGAGTGGATGGCCCCGCCTGGCGAGTCGATTTACCCCGCCAGTCTTCCAGAGTACGAATCTTACCCCAGACAGAGCCGGCGACTACAAAGTCGCCCAGATTGAGTGTGCCGTTCTCGACCAGCAGGCGTACCACGGCACCACGACCCTTCTCCAGATTTGATTCAATGACCAGTCCCTCAGCCGGCACATTATAGTCTGCCTTTAGCTCTTCCATATCAGCTACCAAGAGCACCATATCCAGCAGCTTGTCGACATTCTGTCCGGTCAGGGCGCTGACTTCAATCATAACCGTGTCGCCGCCCCATTCCTCAGGGTTGAGATCATAGTCAGTCGCCAGCTGGGTCTTCACTAGATTAGGGTTGGCCGTCGGTTTATCCATCTTATTAATAGCCACCACTATCCGAGCATTAGCCGTACGGGCGAATTTGATCGCCTCGACGGTCTGTGGCTTGACGCCGTCATCGGCCGCCACCACGATTATCACCACATCAGTCAAGGTAGCGCCATGCTGACGCAGGGCAGCGAAAGCTTCGTGACCCGGTGTATCAAGCAGAGTAATCGCCCGCCCCTGGTGAGTAGTCTGATAAGCCGAGATATGCTGGGTGATGCCACCCGCCTCGGCATCAGTCTTGTGCATATGGAGAATATTGTCCAGCAGAGTCGTCTTGCCATGGTCAACATGACCCATCACGGCAACGATGGGCGGACGAGGCTTGGCATTCTGGCTGAGATGAACATGAAAGGACTCTTGGTCGGCCATGCCGGCATCCTTATGAACCACCTGTACGTCGATCCCCAGCTCACTGACGATTATTTCAGCCGTCTCGAAGTCAATCCGCTGGTTAACCGTCGCCATGATACCGTTCTTAAACAGCTCACCAATCAGCTTGACCACCGGGATACCCAGTTTGTCGGCAAGGTCACCGACCGTCACCATGTCCGGCAACTGTAGCTCTGGTTTATCTGCCATCACGTCCTCCTTTCCGGCACGCTCTGGCAAATCGTGCCCTTAACTAACTAGTACGTTCATTTCTGTAGACCAAGTCGAATCTTGCGCACACCGGGGTCAATCTCTAAAACGACGAACTGACGCTTCTCATTTGGCTGGAAAACTTTTTCCGGGTTCTTGTCACCCCCCAGCTCGCTAACGTGAACTAGCGCTTCGACCGCCGGGCTTATCTGTACGAAAGCACCAAACGGGGTAATCCTGGTCACACTACCGCTAACGGTATCACCGACATGAAATTGGTTGGCTTCATCTAGCCACGGGTCAGGCATAGTCTGCTTGATAGATAGGCTGAGACGATCTTTGTCGATGCTGATTATCTTGGCTTTGATCTTGTCGCCCACCTTGAGCTTGTCCGATACCTGCGCCACTCGCTCCCAGCCGATCTCGCTGATGTGTACCAACCCTTCAATGCCATCGACATTAACGAAAGCACCGAAGTCAACGACACCGGTCACTACGCCATCGACTACGTCGCCCACCTTGAGGCTGGTTAGACGATTAGTCAACCCCTCTTTGACCGCCTCTTTCTCACTGAAGATAAGTTTGTTGCCCTTCTGGTCAGCGTCAATGATCTGAGCACTGAGCTCGGTGCCGACTAAGGTACGTAAGCGCCGCAGGATCTCATCCTTATCGTTCGTCCGAGGATAATGCTCGGTACTCAGCTGAGAAACCGGCATGAAGCCCCGTACGCCTTCCAGCTCGATCAGCAACCCGCCCCGGTTAGCGTCATAAGGGGTGACGGTAATCGTCCTGCCTTCGTCGACGATCTTTTGCACTTCATCCCAGCCCCGCTCTTTAGCTGCTTTACGCAGTGAGAGCAACACGTTGCCATTCGGTATCTCCGGCTCAACCACCGAAGCCACCACTTCATCGCCAACGGCAAAGCTCTTACCGAAGCCGATTTCTCGCCTGGGTACCTGTCCAATACCATAAGAGCCTAAGTCAAGTAAAATCTCGTTCTTTTTGACCGACAAGACCTTGCCCTTGATCATCGTATTCTGCTCGACGACGTGCTCGTCACTACTCGCCATTAAATCAGCCATCGTTGGGGCTTTTGCCATTTCATCCTCTTAGACATCTATTCGATCCTAGCTGCCTCTATCTTAACTAACTTCAGCGTGACCGACCGCCAAACTCTAGCTACCACTCTAGCAGATAGTGGCAGTAAATACAACAAGCGCCGGACAGACCTACTTAGGACTGTTCTCGAAAGTATGATCCAGGTGCTTAGCGTCAGACTGGTCGACGGCCACGGCTCTCTCATGGTCGTCAGCATCAGACTTGCCATCGTCTGATCGGTCATGGTTTGCCTCGACGGCCACGGCAGCCGGAGCACTCTCAGTATTCCTCCCAGCGGAGACACCGGCCGCTACAGCATCAGATATGCCGATGGCCACTACGGCAAGGACGGTACCATATATGACGACTTTGTGAGCTAGCTTGGTAAATTCGTCCGGCTCCGGCAGCTCGGTATATTCGGGCATATCGGACTTAGCCCAGATATCACCCTCTTTCTCACAGACATAATCTTGACCTGGGTTAGAGCCGTTATATTTATCACTGTTCATAATTTCCTCCTATATCCTCTTAGTGGCATAGACTATCACTCTTGAATCCATCGTCACTACGCCACGTGAATCTCGAGCCGACCAACTACCCACACAAGTAATCAAGTTTATCCCCGGAGTACCCTGCTGATAAGTCCGCATCACCTTAGCCATATCGACATCAGCTAGCTTCACTCGCTCGACAAGCTCTACCTGATAGTCAACCTGCTTATTGTTACCCGAGACCACCTGAATTAGATCGCCGGGCTTGAGCTTGCCAATGTTATTAAATACGCAGCTATTGGTATTGCAGCTGTGCCCATCCATCACTACCGCCTCGCTGGTATTATTGGATAGAGGCGCTACATACTTGGCACAACGGTTAGCACTGACCGGATTAATCTGACAGTTATACCAGCCGACATCGTAGATATTCTTCGGTGCATCCATCTGCTGAGTACCATCAGCCGAAGGACTGAGCAAGCCAATCTCTTGCACTCGAACGTCATTGACGCCGATGCTCGGAATAGTGATCGACTTCGGCTTGTCATTAGCATCGACGGTATGGCTGGCTTTTTCCTGCTCACTGACTTGCTTGGTCGATAGATTCATCGCTTGAATCCGCTCTTTCATCGCCTCCGACTCTTTCATGGCCGGCGGGAAAATAGTACGCCAAGCAATCAGCGCACCGCCGACTATCAGTACCACTACCAAGATACCGGCTAGCTTATGCTTCCTGATGAATTGCCCCAGTTGCTTCTTCTTTGCCATATTTTACCCCACCTATTTATTTATATTCATCATACGAGACCATCAGGGCTCGTGAATTAAGCTGCCTGATACAATCAAGCGCCCCGGTCACGATAATGATAAGCCCTGTACCGCCGATCGACATACTCGACGCCATCGCCCCCATGCCAAAATCGCTCAAGATATACTCCGCCACAAAAGGCATCACTGCAATCAGCCCCAGCGCAATCGAGCCGAAGAGAGTCAATCTATTGACCACGTGCTTGAGATATTTTTCGGTCTGCTTGCCGGGGCGAATCTGCTCGATGAAGCCACCCTGCTTTTGCAGACTATCAGCGATCTCTCGACTGTTAAAGACGATCGAGGTGTAGAAATAAGTAAAGATAATCACTAGCAGGAAGTACGATACCGGGTAAATCAGCGCTGCCCAACCCGTCACAGCACCGCTGGTAGCTGAGCCCCGCTGAAACCACAAGATCAAGTTGCGCCCCAGGTCCGGGTGCCACTTGGTAGCCACCATTAACTGCCCGGCGAAAGCCGGCAAAGCCAGGAAGGCTACTGCGAAAATCACCGGTATCACCCCGGCCGTGATTAGCTTGATCGGGATGATGGAAGTCACACCGCCATACTGGCTATTACCATGTACTCGCTTGGCGTAATTAACATTAATAATTCGTTGCCCTTCATTTACTTTAACCAGAGCATAGAGAATCAATAGCGACACGATGGCTAGGATAATTACCGTCCAAGTCACCATGTGATTAAGTCCGTTGATCTGAAACCAGTTAAATACATGGAAAGGCTTACCGCTAACTGTCGTCATCGCCTTCCAGATCGTGCCCAGCGTCTGCGGCAACTGCGACAAGATACCGACAACGATCATCAGGGTGATACCATTACCAATTCCCTTCTCGGTGATAATCTCACCCATCCACATGGCGATCATCGAACCGGCTGTCATAGCCGAGACCGAGAGTAGCCATTGAGTCGAAGTCATGCTACTCGCTACCGACGTGCCGGATAAGAGATTCGACCGCAGGATCATGATATAAGCGATGGACTGCAGTATGGCTAGCGGGAAAGCCAGCAAACGTGTCCACTGGTTGATTCGGCGTCGTCCCGACTCGCCGTCTTGGCTCATTTCTTCCATCCGGGGGATGGCTTTAGTCAGCATCTGCATCACCACTGACGCAGTAATATAAGGGCTTAAACCAACTAGCATGATCGCCATGCTGACCAGCGCTCCACCACTCAGCAGATTTAGAAAACCGCCGAAGGCATTCTGAGTAAGTACTTGATTCATCGCCTGCTTTAGTTGGGTTGGCTGAGCGAGCGGCACCGGTATGTGAGCCATGAAGCGATAGACAATGATGATGCCAAGTACAGCCAGGATCCGGTTGCGCATGTCTCGGCTCTTAAACGACTTTAAAAGTGTTCTCCAGTTCAAGTTATCCTCAATCTTTCATTAAAGCTACAAGTATAGTACCCAAAACGATAGAGGCGGTCAACCTCAGCCCCCTATATCTCTTCGCCCACTCATCACATTGCTAACACTCCTTGATCAAAGTAAAGCCTGTAATTTCCCTCCACGTATAACTCTTTGGTGTACGAGTAGTACAGGTGGTCTCCTCAGGCCCCAGCAGAACGCAAAGCGTGATAATTAGTTCTTGTGACTCAGGACGAAGTCTGTAATTTCCCCATACGCATAGTTTGAGTTAGTACGAGTAGTACAGGTGGTCTCCTCAGGCTTGGCACCGTATAAACTACCACGTGCACTGGATAGCTTACTGATATATCAACAGCCTTCGTCAACCACACTGTACTACTCGTACTAAGAGCGCTTATCTTTGACCGAAGTTGGACTAAGAAATGAGACCGGGGAAATTACAGGCGCACCAAAGGGTGCATGTTGTCCTTCATCTACATCGTCATTTCCTGAAGACTGTGCACGCTTGAAGCTCAGCAGTGCACGAGCCAGCCAGGCGGGTCTGAAGGAAATGATGATGCAGATGAAGAATGAGGGCTTTAGCGACGGGTGGTTCAGCTAGTCAGGTCGCAACAAAGGAAATGATAATAGAGTGAAGAATGAGGGCTGTAGTGACGAGCGGTTTGGGATAAGGGCTGCATTAATCAGTCAGTCAAGCAGCAAAGCCAGAAGCGACAATATTTAATCAACCTTTATCCCAGCATATTATATAATGTAACCATGTCTAACATTCGCACTCGTTTTGCCCCCAGCCCGACCGGCTATATCCACCTGGGCAACGTCCGCTCTGCCCTCTACCCCTTCTTCGTGGCTCGCCAGAATCATGGTCAATTTATCCTAAGGATAGAAGACACCGATCAGAATCGTTTCGTCGAAGGTGCGGAGGCGACAATCATTGATGTCCTTAAGTGGCTTGGGCTGACCTGGGATGAAGGCCCCGACGGTCGCACTGAGCGTGGTAAATATGGTCCATATCATCAGCTTGAGCGCCGAGAGATCTACCACCGCTGGGCGATGAAGCTGGTCGAGCAAGGCAAAGCCTACGCCGACCCCCGTTCACCTGAAGAGATCAAACGGCTAAAGGACTCTGCCAGAGATACTCACCGGCTATTTCTCTATCGACAGCACCGTCCGACCAATCCGCCGGCCTGGGATGGTTCAGTACCACTGCGTTTCAAAGTGACCGACCCCCGGGACTATCACTGGCACGACGAGGTGATGGGCGACCTCAGCGCCGGGCGTGACGCCGTAGATGATTTCATTCTGATAAAGTCAGACGGTCTTCCGACCTATAACTTCGCCCACATCATCGACGACTATGAGATGAAGATAACCCACGTCATCAGAGGACAAGAGTACATTAGCTCCATGCCTAATTACCTGGCTCTTTATGAAGCTCTCGGGATAGAGCGACCGATCTTTGCCCACCTGCCCCACATCCTAGCCTCGACCGGTAACAAGAAGCTGGGCAAACGTGATGGAGCAAAATCAGTCACCGAGTATCGCAACGAGGGTTATTTAGCCGAAGCGATGGTCAACTTCCTGGCTTGCCTCGGCTGGAATGACGGCAGCGAGCAAGAGATCTTTGCTATGAATGAACTGATAAATAAGTTTAGCCTTGCCCGAGTCCAGCACTCAGGCGCCCGGTTCGACGAGAAGCGTCTGACTTGGCTCAATGGGCAATGGATCAAACGCTTATCCCTTGACGATTTGCTCGACCGGTGCACCGGGTTCTGGGGTAAGGTCGGACAATCAGCCACGAAAGAGCGGCGGCGAGAAGTCTTGAGCGTCGTCCAGGATCGACTCAAGACCCTGGCCGATTTGCCCGAGCTTAGTGAGTACTTCTTCGCTCGCCCGGCCGTTAATCTGGCGATGCTCTCAACCAGCAAGCAGTTAGCTAAACTAAAAAACTATGACCTGGCAAAGCTACTTCAGCTAGCTATCGCCAGGCTGGGCGAGATTGATTTTACCGACCAAGATGTCATCCAAGACAGCCTTAATCAGCTATTGGCTGAAGCTAATGAGAAACCGCCGGTCATGTTTGGATTGATTCGCTTCGCTCTTACTTGGGCGAAGTTCAGCCCCGGTCTGCCTGAAACGATACACCTGCTAGGTAAAGACGAGACAATCACCAGATTGCAACTGACTAGCCAGGCTTTACTAGCTAGCCGGGCATAAGCGATTAAACGATGATAAGCTATAATGTGTCTAGGCTATGAGTAAACAGACCGATAAACAACCTCCGGTACAGCTAGGTAAGATTAGCTCACGCTTAGCCCGTTATTGCTTCTTAGTGGTTGTCTTAGCTCAGCTGATCACCGTCACTGTCATCTTAGTCATTCTCAGTCAAGCCGCTAAGTTTGGCTGGGGCGGCACATTCTTTATGGCTGTTACCGCCGTCATTACTATCGAGACATTGACCTGTATCATCATTTATTCCCTGCTTAGCGATCCCTTGGATATTCTAGCTCGAGCCCTCAGTTCATCAATGTATGAGTCAATCCGAGTCTACCCACCACACGCCGGACAAATCAATGGCCCCGTCAAGGAAGAACTCCGCAAGGCTGTCGATTTCATCTACGCCCGCAACGACAGTCGCCCGCCCGATAACGAGACCCTAAGCAGTCAAGCCCGAGCCGGCGAAGCGGCCTTGAGACTGATCCATTCCCTGCCGGTAGGCATTATCGCCCTAGATTATAACGAGCAGATCATCGCCTATAACGACCTGGCACCGATCGAGCATGCCGGCAATCAGACTCGCATTCAGCTTGACTTCACCGATAATGGTATGCCTCTTGATAAATGGTATGCCAAGGTAAAAGATGCCTCGCTATCATCAAGCCAGACTTGGACCAGGATCCAGAACGTCCCCTCGGGTAGCATCGAGCCACGTCACATTTACGACGTAGTCGCCAGCTACAAACAGCACGCAACCAGTGGCGCAAACCTGATCGTGGTGACGATAGACAGAACCTCCGACTACATTAAGAGTGAGGATAATATCGACTTCGTAGCCCTGGCGACCCATGAGCTCCGTGGTCCGGTCACAGTCATTAAGGGATACCTGGAAATCCTGGCCGACCAAATGAAAGGCAAGATATCAGAAGAGCAGCAAGGTCTGCTTGACCGGATCAATGTCAGCACCAGTAAGCTATCTTCCTACATCAACAACGTGCTAAACACTAGCCGCTACAGCCAGCACAATCTTGGACTCAAGCTCAGTGAGTGTAAGGTGAGCAGTATCGTGAATGACATCAAGGACGACCTTGACCTCAGAGCCACTACCGTTAATCGCCATATCACCTGGAGCATCAAAGACAACCTACCGACGATTGCTGCCGATAAAAGCTCCATCGGCGAAGTAATCACTAATCTAGTTGATAATGCCATCAAATATAGCAATAACAATGGTCAGATCGAAGTTAGCGCAGAGCTCAGCGGAAAGTTCGTCGCCATCTCAGTCACCGATCACGGCATCGGCATCCCTAGTTCAGTAGTCGAGCAACTCTTTACCAAATTTTATCGTTCGCACCGCTCTCGAGCTTCCATCGGTGGAACAGGGATTGGTCTATTTATCTCCCGTGCTATCGTTGAAAGCCACGGTGGCACCATCAGTGTCGACTCGACCGAGGGTGAAGGTAGTATCTTCACCTTCACCATACCGACCTACGCATATGCTAAGAATATGATCAGTAAAGATGGAGTGATGCACCTGGCTAGCGCCCATTACATCTCTAATCACGGCTTAGTTAAGAAATAGCTCCAGCTCTCCACGTTGCGCCGATCTAGGCTATCTGATAGTATGTCTACGGAGGTCTCGTCGTCTAACGGTTAGGACACTGGGTTCTCATCCCAACAATCGGGGTTCGATTCCCCGCGAGATCACCATGAGTTAAATCGGAATTAGTATAGGTGGGTATAGAGTTTTTTAAGAACTTATTTAAGAAGAGAGATTCAGCCAAAGAGTCCGGGCACAAGAGTCAGGACAGTGGTGTTGACCCCGTCAAGTCTCAGATCGTTATCAACACCATCTCTGACGGCATCGCCATCATTAGCACCGATGGCATCATCCAATTGTTTAACCCTGCCGCCGAAGCCTTGACCGGCTGGCGTGCTGATGACGCCGTCTCGCTGGACTTTCGTAGTGTCTTTAATCTGATAAATAACGCCGACCGACCGTTTGAAGATCGCACCAACCCCATCCTGGCGGCCTTTCGTACCGGCCGGACCGTTGATTGCGACAAAGCCTATATCAAGACCGCTTCGAAAAAGAAGATCCAGCTATCGCTCAAGGCGACGCCGATCATCCTAAACGACCCCCGACCGCATGTCGATGGGCTGGTGGTCGTATTTCGAGACATTACCATGGAACGAGCCGAGCAGAACGCCCAGACCGACTTCATCTCTACTGCCTCACACGAGATGCGGACTCCGGTTGCCACTATTGAAGGATACCTGGGCATGATCATCAATCCGGCTATCTGTCAAATTGACGACCGAGCCAGAGACTACGCCAATAAAGCTCATCAATCAATCCAGCACCTGGGGCGATTATTCCAAGACTTGCTGGATGTCACCAAGCTGGATGACAACCGCATGCCCTCCAATCCCGAGTTAATCGATGTCAATATAGCCGTACGAGACATAGTGTCAGAGTTCGCCGATGAAGCAGAGGCTAAGCATCTCGCTCTCAAGCTTGACCTCAACGGCTCGTCCGGCTCCCAAGACGGCGGCAATCGAGTCGTCATCCCCAGGGCTGTTATCTATGCCGACCTTGATCACTTCGACGAAGTACTGTCAAACATGATTGAGAACGCCATCAAATACACACCCAAAGGTAGCGTCAGCGTCAAAGTGATCAGCGACAACGACCGAGTTCGTATCAAGGTGTCAGATACCGGCATCGGCATCCCGGCTGAAGATGTCCCCCATCTATTTCAGAAGTTTTACCGAGTTGACAATGGTGAGACCAGGGAGATCGGTGGCACCGGGCTAGGGCTGTACCTGATCAAGACCCTGACTACCTCTATGGGTGGCGCAGTGGGGGTCGAGAGTGACTACGGCAGCGGATCGACATTCTGGATCGAGTTTGATTGCTTGTCATCTGATGAGATAGTTCAGAAGGCTCAAGAAATCAAACGGCGTCGGGAGCGTCAAGACGCCTTGCGCCGGCAGGAGTCATAGGTTATAATTAAGCATAAGTTTTATAGTTAATAAGGGTTGGGAAAGTGACAAAAATATTACTAGTCGAAGATGACAAAAGTTTACGAGAAATCTACAGCGTAAGATTGCTGGCCGAGGGCTACACACTGATATCGTCCGGTGACGGCGAAGAGGCACTGGCAGTAGCTATTGGCGAGAAACCTGACTTGATCGTCAGCGACGTCATGATGCCCAAGATCAGCGGTTTCGAGATGCTTGACCTGCTACGGAGCAATGACAGCACCAAGAATATCCCCATCATCATGCTCACTGCCCTCAGCTCAGAGAAGCAGCGTGAGCGAGGCAACCGACTGGGGGCAGATCGTTATCTGATCAAGTCGCAAGTTGGCATCGAGGACATCGTCCGGACTGTCCACGAAGTCTTAAATGATGGTAATCCACGGAGTATTTCTCAACTGGAAGACTCTTTGGGTCTTAATGGGGCTGGTGACAGCGAGGGCAAGCCTGAGCCAGCCCAGCCCGAGTCCACGGATAGTCAGACCGATGTGGCAAAAGCACCGGAGAGCGCTGGTGCTGATCAAGTCACTCCCCCCGCAGTCTCAGATCAGCCCGACCTGGCTGAGCCAAGTACAGTAGATGATGCAAGCGACTCGTCTTCAGACCAACCGAACCAAACCGCTACTACATCAGCCGAGACGACCGAATCTAACGTTAACAACAGACTCAATAACCCCGGCGTATCCAACAACCCCTTTGCCCCGAGTAACCACCAATCGGCCTTTAATCCATTGCAAGCGACCAATCCCGATCAAGTCGTTGGACAAGCTAGCGAATTACCGGATCGGCCACTCAAAGTCCCTTCGGTAGACCGTGTGGATGATAAATCTCTGACGACAGATGATAGCTCAGCCTCTCAGTCTGAGTCGCCAGCTAAGCCATTCTCATCGACAGCCATCACCATCTCTCCCTCCGGTGAACTAACTCATGGCGTAGCGCCACGGCCAACCGCCGCCACCTTTCAGCCGTCACTCTCTGCTCCTCTCATTAGTCCTTCCACTAAGCCTGCCTCGGGTGACCCCGGCATAGTCAAGCCAACTACGTCAGCTACTGACCAAATCGCCTTGCCGCCCAAACCCCCGGTGCCACCAATGCCTGATCAGTCGGCTAAACCGCCTACTATCCAGAGGGCCAGCTTCATCCAGCAACCGAACATAGCCGGTCAAAGCGATGCGTCCGACCAGTCAGTGCCTAGCTTCGCCTCCGGTACCAGCTTGGCAAATTCAGCCGGTGGCGAGCGGTCAATCGCCCCATTGCCAGGACACATCTCTACCGGACCGAAGTTGGATGTAGACTCTATCTTAGCCGGTCTAGATAATGGTACTTCCACCCCCAATATCTTCCCCGGTAATCAGCCAAATCAGTCTAAGTAATGACCCCCTCTCGGCTCAATAAATTTATCGCTAGAGCGACTGGTCTATCACGCCGTCAGGCTGATCAGATCATTAGCGAGCATCGAGTCAAAGTAAATGGTCAAGTAGCTCAGATCGGTCAGCCTGTCTGCGCTGGCGACACCGTACAGCTTGACGGCACCGAGTTAAGACTACCAATCAAACGAACCCTGTTACTTCTCAACAAGCCCATTGGCTACGTTTGCTCACGTCGAGCTCAGGCAGAGAATGTCCAGACTATTTATCGGCTCTTACCGCCAGAGTACCAAGCTCTTAAAACGGTCGGTCGGCTTGATAAAGATTCCAGTGGCCTCATCTTACTGACAGATGATGGTGACTTAGCCCAGCTATTGACCCACCCTAGGCACGCTAAACAGAAACAGTATCAGGTTCAGTTAGACCGACCTCTATCATTAGTGCACCAGCAGATGATTAACGACTTCGGCCTTGAGCTTGCGGACGGTCTATCTCGCCTAACACTTAGTCAGCTAAGTCCCGACCGAACCTACTGGCAGGTCACCATGAGCGAGGGGCGCAATCGCCAGATCCGACGAACTTTTAGCGCCCTAGGCTATCAGACGATCCGCTTGCATCGCACTGAGTTCGGTGATTATGATCTACCCGACGACCTCCCCGCCGGCAAATGGCGCCAAATAGAATAAGCCCACCTGTAACCCAGATGGACTTAAAACGAGAGCGGTCAGTCTTACTCGTCAGGCAGCAGCTTCTGTAGCATCAACTGCTTTAGTGGAAGTCGGCAGAGGCACGGCAGTCCTGGTGAAAGAGCCACCATTTTGCTTGAGCTGAG
>ERZ772874.965-NODE-965-length-15440-cov-4.376081_pt1 | contig 15440 bp, 12 predicted proteins | sample MGYA00580586_ERZ772874 | MGnify/ENA primary metagenome ERZ772874 (study PRJEB29015, sample SAMEA2737952) | human oral metagenome | biome: human oral; feature: human-associated habitat; material: dental | place: China | collected 2154 ... | reverse complement strand
GATGCCCAGAAGCGTGCGGAAGAAACGCGCAAGGCCGAGGAAGCCCGCCTGGCTGCCGAACGCCAGAAGGCCGAAGCGGATGCAGCGGCCGCCCGGGCCGAAGCCGCCAAGGCCGAAGAAGCACGCAAGCAGGCTGAAGCCGAGGCCGCCGCCAAGGCCAAGGCCGATCAGGACGCGGCTGCCAAGGCCGCCCAGGAGCGTGCCGCCGCAGCCAATGCTGAAGCCGAGCAGGCCAAGCGCGAAGAGGCACGCAAGGCAGAAGAGTTGGCCAAGGCCCAGGAAGCAGCACGCAAAGCAGAAGAGGCCCGCAAGGCCGAGGACGCGCGTAAAGCCGACGAGCAGAAACGCCAGGCCCAGCAAGCCCAGCAACAGCAGCAAGCTGCACAACAGGCACAGGCCAGCACTCAGCAACCGCCCAACCCGCAGGCAGACGCCGCCGCCGCCCAGGGCACCAGTGGCAAACCCGCTTCGAACGACAAGCCAGCTGCCGATGAGAAGCCGGCTGTCACCGACAAGCCCACGGCCGAGGAAAAGCCGGCCGTCACCGACAAACCCGCTTCCGACGAAAAGCCGACCACCAACGACAAGCCTGCTGCCGACGAGAACCCGGCTGCCGATGGCCAGACGGCCGACAATGCAGCCACCGATGCCGGCAAGACCGCTGACGGTGAGGTCGAGGCCATCAACCGTCAACCGCTGCGGCACCCCACCGACCCGATCGGCTCGGGTGGCGTCAACGGTGCCGTGCTGGCCACCATGCTGGACCAGCACAGCGATGGGCAGTCGAATGACCCCAAAGCCATCGGCTACCCGCAAGGCATGGCCAACGCCCCGCGAATCAGTGCTACCCAAAGCCGAGACAAGGGCTATGCCGGCGAACGCAACGGTACCCCGGGCGGCTACACGCCGGCTGAAGGCAGCTATACCTACTTCACCTACAACGGCGGCAAGGATACCGACGGGGGCGGTGACGCAAACTATGACGTGGACCAGGTCACCATGTCCCTGCCCGTCAGCAACGGCGCAAATGGCGTCACCCTGGGGGGTACGCTGACGGCCACCGACGAACCAACCTTCAGCTACGACAAGGGCGTGAGCTATACCGGCAAGACCGAGACCATCGGCTACGAGGAGCAGGTCGCTTCGGCCATGCAGATCTTCGAGTGGAAGAACGGCGGAAACTCGGTACAACTGTCGGTGATGGTCAATGGTAAGGACATCGCCGATCTCTGCTGGAACTACAATCTGCCCAAGACCCATCGTCGCTACTGCAACCGGTGGCAAGTGCCCGCCGGCTGGAAGAAAGGCCAGCCGCTGGTGCACCTGGGCTACACCATCAAGGACGTGAAGGCCGGCGAGGAACGCCGCTGGGCCAGCCGCTGATCGACCCAAACCCCAGAGCATGACCAGAACGCGCCCACCCGGGCGCGTTCTCGCTTGGCGGGCACGGCACAACGTACGGCAGGCCCCACGCAAATTGCCAGGCCCGGCACGCCATGCGCGCACAAGAAAAAACCCGGCTGTCATGACGACAAGCCGGGTTTCAAGGCACCGAAGAAGGCCATCTGAGCTTCCCGCCCTTCTGAACGAAGGAAACTGACAGGAAGTGGCTGGACCTCAGCGCGGAATGTGTGGCGGAGAGAGGGGGATTCGAACCCCCGAAGGGCTATTAACCCTTACACGCTTTCCAGGCGTGCGACTTAAACCACTCATCCATCTCTCCGGAATTCGGCATTATAACAAAGGCTGAGACGCGTGTCACGGCGTTTCAATTAAACAACAAGGCCACGCCTTGTCGGGTGACGCCGCGCCCCACGGCCGGGACGCAGCAAAGCGGCAAAACTGCCAAAGGTGCGTGGCAGCCCGGCAGCCAGGAGCCGAAACGCCGGCCCCAGGCTCTCCCTGCCATCAGGCCCCGGCGACGATCGCGTCGACGGCAGCCTGCGCCACTTCCAGGTCCTCGTTGGGCTTCACGCCCGAGACCCCCACGGCGCCAGCCACCTGGCCGTCGATGACGATGGGCAGCCCCCCTTCCAGGGTGCCCTTCAGCACGTCCACGCACAGGAAGGCGGTACGGCCGTCGTTGATCATCTTTTCATAGCCACCGCTGCCCCGCTGGCCCAGCGCTGCGGTGCGCGCCTTCTCGGGCGAGATGTAGGCTGCCACGGCCGCACAACCATCCATGCGCTTCAGACCCAGCAGATGGCCGCCATCGTCGACCACGGACACGGTCACGGCCCAGCCTTTCTCGGCGGCCTTTGCCAGGCCAGCCTTCAGGCCGTTCTCCACGTCGCGCAGTTCGAGGGTGGGTTTGGTTTTCATGGTTGATGTCTCCCTTGATGAATGAAAGATGCCCGATCCGGCCGGGCGTGGATTCAAAAAAGCTCAGCTACGGCAACACGGCTGCACGGCTGCACGGCTGCACGGCTGCACGGCTGCACGGCTGCACGGCTGCACGGCAAGCAGGATGACGCCACCTCCGCGCCCGATTGCCTGTTTCCGTCAGGACGAGGCCTCCGTACTGACGGCCGAAGCATCGTCGGCCCGCGCCCGGCACACGCCACGCGCGATGTCGACGTAGGCCAGAAGCGCCAGCGCCGCCACGAAGAAACAGCCTGTGAACAGCAGTGCCCCCCGATGGTTGCCCTCGGTGACCCAGCTGATGATGCCATAGGTCAGCGGCCCGACAATGGCAGCACTGCGAGTGGCAAAGGCCCACAGCCCATAGAACTCGCCCAGCCGGTGACTGGGCGCCAGGGCACCGGCCAGCGCCCTGCCCGCCGACTGGCTGGAACCCATGCAGAGACCGGCCAGCATGGCCGCCGCCCAGAACACCGTGTCGCTGTCGGCCATCACCGCCAGCGCCACCACGGCGATCCAGCCTACCAGTGTGAGGCCCAGTGCACGCCGGTGGCCGATGCGATCTTCCAGATAGCCGAAGAGGAAAGCGCCCAGAGCCGCCGCGATGTTGACCACGAAGAACAGCATCATGGTCTGCTTCGGCTCGAAGTGCATCACCTGGTCGGCATAGACGGCGGTGAGCGAGATCACCACGAACACGCCGGCATTGAAGAAGAAGCCCACCAGCAGCAGCCGGCGAAAGTCGATGAAGTCGCGGACGCGCCGCCAGGAGGTCCGGATGTCGAACACGGACAGCACGGCGCTGTCGGCGTCCTGAACGCAAGGCTCGGCCCGGTCACGCACGAAAAGGAACATCGGCAGCGCCGCCAGCAGGTAGATGATGGCCGTGATCAGCATCGTGCCGGGCACAAAGGCTTCGGCATCGCCTCCACCCGCCTGCACATGGCTCACCCAGGCCAGCGAGACCCCCAGTGCCAGCATCCCGCCCACGTAGCCAAAGCTCCAGCCCCATCCCGAGACGCGGCCCATTGCGTCGGGCTGCGCCAGCTCCGGCAGATAGGCTGCACAGAAGGTTTCGCCCAAGGCGTAGCAGTAATTGGAGACGATGATCAGCAGCACCGCCGGCAGGATGTCGCCTGCATGAACCCAGTACAGCCCCACCACGCAGGCCACGCACACCAGCGTGACCGACAGCAGCCACGCCTTGCGCGAGGCCCTGGCATCCACCCGGGCGCCAATGGCGGGCATGGTCAGCATCACCGCCAGGTTGGAAAGCCCCAGGATGAAGGTCCACAGGAAGGTGGCCCAGCTGGCATTGCCGGCCACCACCCCCACAAAATACGCGCTGAACACCGCCGTGGTGACCACGGTGGTGTAGCCGGAATTGGCAAAGTCATAGCCGGCCCAGGCCAGCACCTCGCCCTTGGTGACGCCGTCGCGCAGTGCGCGCTGATCGAACAGATTCATCGTGCCCCTCCCGACACGCAGCGGATCGGCGAACGGGGCGAGCGCACCGGCCTTGCAGAAAAGCCGGGCTACGCCGGCCTTGCACGACCGGACTATCAGGTATGCCGACCATCAGCCCGGAAAAACCGGCAGGACAGCCATGGCGGATGGATCGTACCGCAAATGCCCGCTAAACTGGCCGCATGATGTCCCGGACAGCCCCTCCCTCCCACCGTACTGGCGCCTTGGCGCGCCGGACAATGCTGCGCAGCCTGGCCACCCTGATGTTGGGCGGCGGCTCGTTGCTGCTGGCCGCGTGCGCCAGCCATCGGGCAGAACCGCTGCCTCGGCAAGCTGCTCACGATGTGACGAAGGAAGCACTGGCCCAGGTGGGCAAGCCCTATCGCTGGGGCGGTTCCAGCCCCCGCCACGGTTTCGACTGCAGCGGTCTGGTCCAGCACGTCTACCGCGAGGCGCTGGGCATCGAGCTGCCGCGCACCAGCCGCGAGATGGGTACCCGAGGCACGAAGGTGGCCCGTGCGGATCTGGCCCCGGGTGACCTGGTGTTCTTTCAGACGGGCCGACATCCCAACTCGCACGTCGGCATCTACATCGGCCGGGGGCGCTTCGTGCACGCCCCTTCGTCAGGCAGCATCGTGCGCGTCGAGGCCATCGACAAGCGCTACTGGATGAAGCGCTTCAACGGCGGCCGCCGTCCCGTGAAGATCTGAGAAACGTCTCCGCACGCGGGTCTCCCCACGCTGCAGCCACCACGACGCCCCCCGCCGAAAGGTCGGACCACGGGGTCGGGCCGCAGTCGTCCCGGCGATTCGATCCGGGCCATCGGACTGCGGCCGTCACGATGAATCAGACCGCAGCCGTCACCACGATCTCGACCAGGATGTCGGGCGATGCCAGGCGCGCCTCGACCGTGGCGCGTGCCGGCGGATTGCCGGGCGACACCCAGGCGTCCCAGGCTTCGTTCATGGCGGCAAAGTTGCCGATGTTGGACAGGTAGACCGTGGCGCTCAGCAGCTTGCTCTTGTCGCTGCCCAGCTTGGCCAGCACGCTGTCGATGGAGGCCAGCACCTGACGGGTCTGGTCAGCCGGACCCTTGCTGGTGTCTTCCGGAATCTGGCCAGCCAGATAGGCCACGTGGTTGTACACCACCGCTTCGGACATGCGCTTGCCGGGTTCCAGTCGCTTGATTTCCATGTGATTGCTCCTCCTTGATGGCATCTGTACAGATGAAAAATGTAAGCGCCCCCAAAAGGGCGCGCGCTCGAAGCTTACCATCCCCCGCCCTGCGTCGTGCCCCTCACGAGGTACCGAACGCACCATGGAGACGACCGGATTTTCCCTAGGGATCCTCTGAATAAGTCATGCGCCCGTTACGGGGATGCGACGGCCGCGGGGACTTGTTCAGAGGATCCCCAGGTCAGTCACCCATTCCGTCGGCCACATCATCCAGCCGGACCCGCCAGTAGGGCGCACCATCGATCCGGCTGCGCGTGACCTGGGGCGCCTGCCCCTGACGCAGCACAATGCGCACCGCACCATCCCGATCCGTGCGCAACAGCCGCGTGCCCTGATTCTCCAGACGTTCCACCAGCGCGGCATCCGGCCTTCCATGCTGCTGGCGATGCGTCGTCTGCACCACCGCCAGCGTGGGCCGCACGGCTGCCAGCAGCTGCTTGCCCGTCCCCTGGCGGCCGCCCTCCTGCGGAACCACCAGCACATCCGCCGGCAGACGATCCCCCTGCGCCTTCACCAGCGCTGCCTCGGCCCGTGCCGGCAGGTCACCAGCCAGCAGCACGCTGCCCGCCGAACTGCGCACCCGGATCACGCAACTGTTCTGGTCCTGGCGCGCATCCTCGGTCGTATGGGCCACCTGCTGAGGCTGCAACACCTCGATAGCGCCATCAGCCCACGGCAATACGGTACCTGCCAGGCAGGGCTGGAATCGCCCCTCCGCCGAATCGCTCATGCCAAGCAGCCGCGGGTCCATGGCCGTCAGCAGCACCGATGGATTCAACGCTGCCATCGCGCGCGCTGCGCCGCCGGCATGATGCGCATCCAGATGCGACACCACCAGAACGTCCACCCCGTTCAGCCCCCGGCTGTTCAGCCACGGCACCAGGGTCGCGTCGATGGCGCTGCGCCCGCCAAGGCGGGACGCCCCCGTGTCGTACAGCAGGCGTTTCTCGCCCTGCTCCACCACAATCATGCTGCCCTGGCCAATGTCCAGTGCCGTCACCACCAGCGCATCGGGCGGCGCATGACGGGGACTGGCCAGCAGCAGCGGCAGCAGGCACAGCACACCCAGCCTCGGGCGGCGCAGCCCCACGGGCGCCAGCAGCAGCACCGCCCCCAGCAATGCACACACCAGCGCGAACACCCCGGGCCGGGGCAGCTGGATACTAGCCAGCGGCAAGGCATCCAGACTGCGCAGAAACGCCATCAGCCAGCCCAGCTGCAGCAACAGGGCCTTCAGCAGCCAGCCGGCCAGCCACGGAAAGACCGGTGCCAGCAGCATTACCCCAATGGCCATCGGCGTCAGCACCAGCCCCACCCACGGAATGGCCAGCACATTGGCCACGGGGCCGATCAACGACCAGGTGGAAAAGAAGGCAATCGTCAGCGGCGTGAGCAGCACCGTCGCCGCCCACTGGTTGCGGGCCCCATCACGCAGCGCCGCCCACCATTGCCCCACGCGGCCCTGCTGCCACCATCGGGTCCCGGAGAGCGCATCGCCTTCTTCCATCCCCCCACCCAGCGGCTGCTGCGCACACCAGACCAGCGCCAGCACCGCACAGAATGAAAGCCAGAACCCCGCCTGCGCCACCGACCACGGATCCAGCGCCACGATGGCGGCCGCTGCCAGCAGCACCGGCGTCACCGCATTCTGGCTGCGCCCTCCCACACTCAGCACCGCGGCTGCCAGCAACATGAAGCAGGTCCGCTGCGACGGCACGCCCCAACCCGAGAGCAGCGCGTAACCGAAGGCCGTCAGCACACCAGGCACCAGCACCAGCCACTGACGCGGAACGCGCGAAAGCCGTGCCAGCCACCGTCCGCTCGCACGACGCGCCAGCGCGCGATGCAGCCCCAGACAGGCTGCCGACACGACCATGGCCAGCAAGGTCACATGCATGCCGGAAATCGCCATCAGGTGGCTCACGCCGGTCCGACTGAACAGCCCCCACTGCTCGGCCCCCATGGCGGCCTGATCCCCCAGCGACAGCCCCGTGACGATACCCATCAGGGCCCAGCGTCCTTCATCCTGTCCCCATGCCGGGTCAATGCGTGCCTGCAGCGTCTCCAGATGCTGCCTCAACACCGCACGCACCGATTCGACCCAGCGCATCAGCCCCGCCATGCCCTGCTGCCAGGCGGGTTCATCCTGCAAGCGCTGCCGCTTCACGACCCTGCCCACGGCCCCGATGCCCTGCTGCAGCATGCGCTGCTCGGTATCGAAAGCGTCCGGATTCACCGCCGCCACCGGCCTGCGCAGCTTCACCAGGAGCCGCCAGCGCTGGCCCGGTTCGGGCCACACGTCATCCGCGGACGGCCCATCCGCATCATCCTGCGCTCCCGACTTCGGCGTGCCCCACGATAGCGACACCTGCCCCAGACCCTCACAGCCAGGCAGGGATGCTGCCTCATCCAGCGGCCCGCAGGCCTGCACCGCAAACAGCACCCGGTCGCCAAAGCCCTGACGCGACGGCAGGCTGCTGACCGTGCCCTCCACCACCAGCGGAACATCCTCCAGCGACGGATCCAGCCGCGTCTGAAGCGCCTGATGGATGGACAACGCCAGCGCAACACTGACCATCAAACCCATGCCCAACGGTCGCAACCGCGCCGGCAGCACCAGCAGCGCCCCCAGCAATGCCCAGCCCGGCAGCCAGCCCACGGGTGGCAGCCAGCCGGAGAACTCCAGCGCGCAGGCGGACACCAGCAGGCAGCCGGCCAGCAACGTCAGACGGGGAATGAAGGATGCAGGATGGATCACCCCGCAAGGCTAGGGCAAAGCGCCTGCCCGAAGGGCTTCACGAAAGATGACGGGCCTAGGCCGGATGGCGGATTGCGAGATGCCACGGCGCCCGCTCGGCCGGTTGGACACCATCGAAAACAGGGCCACAAGACCGCTCAAGGGGATCGTCGAGGAGGGCGGTCGGGGGACGTCGAGGGTGCATCGGGGGCGTCATGCAAGGCCGCACAAGCCATTCCGTGCGGCCCAAAAGCACCCGAAAAGCGGACTCACCGCCGATCGGAAACGCCCGTCACCTCGTCCTTCTCGTGCAGCTCCACCAGATCGAGAGCCGGCGGTACCGGACGGTCATCGGCCTCGGCATCCGGCGGAGGGCGGCGCAAGTACAGCCGGTCCGACCACGTGGCCAGCCAGCTGGGCTTGAACGCCACGAAGATGGCCGTCCACATCCCAGTAAAGAAACCATCGCCCCAGGCCAGCAGCCAGCGCGCCACCATGGACGAGAACTCGTCGCTGCCATGCCCCAGCCGCATGCCGGCCCACTGTGCCAGCGCCCCGCTCAGGAACAGGCAGATCACCGTCGTGAGAAAGCCCCGGCCCAGAATGTAGACGAACAGATGCTCGCCCAGCAGGCGACGCACCAGCGCCCCCAGCAGCATGGCGAAGGTGGCCGGCGCCACGCCCAGCCACAGGATGCTGTCGAACACATCTGGCCACGGCTGCGGCACGAACCATCCCGACAGCACGCCCACCAGGCACAGCACCGGAATGGCCAGCGGCCAGCCCAGCATCAGCAGCACCAGACAGGCCCCAGACCATTGCAGCTGCACCGGCGCAATATGCAGGCGCGGCAGCGCCCACATCCAGGGCAGGAGCACCAGCGTTGCCAGCACCGGGGTCAGCAGTGCGCCCCCCCGCAGCATCCGCCAGGGACGCAGAGCCAGCGAGATGCCCAGCGCAATCAGAACGATGTAGAAAGATCCGTGCATGCCGCTATTGTCCGAGTATGGTCAACACCACACAAGCGGCCCCCGGACCGCCCGGGCCACGGCAACCGCATGAGCCTCCCGGCCCCTGCTGCAACAGCGGCCCCCCTTCCCCGGCTTTCTCGTTGACATGCAGGCAAGTTCTGGCATAATCCGGTGTCTTGACCGCAAGGACACGGAGAGGTGGCAGAGTGGTCGAATGTACCTGACTCGAAATCAGGCGTACCGGTAACGGTACCGTGGGTTCGAATCCCACCCTCTCCGCCAGAACATGAAAACGGCCCCTGATGGGGCCGTTTTTGTTTTCGCGGCTTCGATGGGTGAACGTGTCAGCCGGACTGGGGTTCTCTGCCGGTGTGGCCGTTCATGATGAAGCGCTCCCTGGATCCGTCACACGCGACGGGCCACGCCTATCTGGGCCACCACAGCCACTTCCCGTAGAGCAGCACGCCCCCCAGGTAGCAGCAGGTAAGGAAACCCACGAAACGAAGGATGACGCCCAAGTGGTGAAGGAAAAGCATGCGGTTGACATCGGCCAGTGTCCGGTCTGTTCGCTCGATAACCTCGTATGCCTTTCGGAGAGTCTCGGACTGCTCTTCGTTTCGTGGATCCATGCCGTGCCCTCGTCACCTTGCCTTGGGCGGGCATTATGAAGGACGTGGTGCGCGTGATATCCACGGTATCAGACAAGCGGCCTCGCGACCCTGAATAAACGACCGCATGATCATCCTGGCCTCCCCAATTGCGCATGACAGGCGCATGCGCCTCGGCTTCTTACTTGCGCACACCGGCCGGTCGCGCTGACATCTCCACGCCCAGCGCTTTCATCACCGCCAGCAGGGTGCGCAACGTAGGGTTGCCTTCCTCGCTGAAGGAGCGATAGAGCTGCTCACATGACAGCCCGGTCTGGCGCGCCAGCTCGCTCATGCCCTTGGCACGCGCCACCATAGACTCCCCCTAACCAAGGGACGCAGTTGGAACCATAAGCGCGTTCAGCACGACGACTGGGGCCAACTCAATTGAATATAATCACGAATAGACCGTTATTAGTTTAACAAACAATCTCAATGAAAATTCAATATCTTTTCAGTATTCATATATGGCTCATATCACTTACGAAGAGTGGTTTTAGGAAATTTTAAAACCACCTTGAACTCACAATAATTTACACCTTGAAGCTGATATAAATTACGACGAGGAACTTCGAGACGCATCTCTATGTCGTGATAGTCACATATCCTCTTCGCCAAAAACAACCCTAACCCCTCGCCGGGCATAGAAGAAACGTTCGATCCTCGAAATCTTCTATCACATAGCTTTTGCAACTCCCCCTCGTCAACATCAGGACCTTTTGAAGAAATGGTAACAAACTGCCTCCCGAGAACAAATTCAAACCCGACATCAACCGACTGCCCCACCGGCGAGTACTTTATTCCATTCTCAAGCAAAACAAAAGGCAATAGCTCAAATATCGGAAGGACCTCAATTTCAACGTGAGATTCGCCACTTAAAACGATATTAACATCTTTCGCGCGCGACTCTTCGATCAAAATTCTCTTCGCTTTATCAAATTTTTTGTATATCCCCGCCCTGACCGTAGTCTGGTTTTCCAAAGCACTTGGATTCAATTCAATATCCATATACGCCAAGCGAGCGGATATCATTCCCGAGGTATAGAATACCGATTGTGCCGCCTGACGAACACATTCTTCACGAGAATTTTCAGCATCTTTATTGAGCCTCCCAGAAAATCTAGATAATTGCGCACTAAACCGCCTTACCTCGTGCAAAGCACTATTGACCACATCCATTTTTCGGTCAAAGTCTTCCCTTAGTCTAGCATTAACACTCTCAAGACGGGAAACTTCGTTTTGCAACTTTTCGATTCTCAACTTATAGCCACTGAATTTCATTCACCCACCCAAAGCAGCAAGAACAAGACCGACAAAAACATTCGAAGCAAATTTAACAACAACATCCTTTGCCTCACCCTCGAGGCCAATTAACTCCACGTTTCTCTTAAAGTAGTCCGGATTGTTGTTTTTCACCGACTTAATGAACGATTGCTCCAGACGCAAAACATCGAATATTTCAACCCCTCTCTCCAGAAGAGCCCTCCGCATTCGTTTCCAGCGATTTACCGGATGCATAACCTCCCGAACACCAATTTCCAAATTTTTAACCCACGCTTCTACAGGCGCATCTTTTTCCATGCGAATGTCTGCTTTACTCAAAGCATTCGTCTTTTGTATACTATGAGTTTCTCCGGTATACCCAATAAGAAATTTGTCCGGGTATTCCTTTCTGATTTCAGAAACAATATAAGCCCCCTCCTGGTCACTACCAAATGCACGACCAACCCCAGCGACATCACAAACAATAATTGGATACGACGAAATTTGGTCAAGCGATCTAATGTCAGGACCCAGTTCATCAATTTTAAATTGATGAATGGCCAGTGCTTCTTTGGGGGCAAAAGAATTGTCATCCAATACGGCAATTTTCGCCCTTGATTTTGCCTCTGAATTATTGATGTCTCGTTGATCCAGCGAGCTCAACGGAACTGGTCTTCCAAACGAAAAGAACATTTACCCCATAGCTCCTATGGAAAATTCTTGAGAACAAGCTTCGCAATAAAACGCAAAATGAAACAAGGGCGTGCCTAATACACAGGCCCCTGTTAGAAGTTCGTACAGATCAGGGCTTCAGCACTTCCACCCCGCCCATGTAGGGCTGCAGCGCCTTCGGAATGCGCACCGAGCCATCGGCCTGCTGGTGGTTTTCCAGCACGGCCACCAGCGTGCGGCCCACGGCCAGACCGGAACCGTTCAGCGTGTGCACATGCTCGGGCTTCGCCTTGCCCTTGCCGCCCTTGCCCTCGGCATCAGCCGGGCGGAAGCGCGCCTGCATCCGTCGTGCCTGGAAGGCCTCGGTATTGGAAATGGACGAGATCTCCCGATAGGCCGACTGCCCCGGCAGCCACACCTCCAGGTCATAGGTCTTGGCAGCCGAAAAGCCCATGTCGCCCGTGCACAGGGCCACCACCCGGTACGGCAGCTCCAGCGCCTGCAGGATGGCTTCGGCATGGCCCACCATCGATTCCAGCGTCGCGTAGGAGTCCTCGGGGCGCGTCACCTGCACCATTTCCACCTTGTCGAACTGGTGCTGGCGGATCATCCCGCGCGTGTCACGGCCATACGAGCCAGCCTCGGAGCGGAAGCACGGCGTATGCGCCGTCAGCCGCAGCGGCAGCGCCTCGCCCGGCAGGATCTCGCCCGCCACCAGGTTCGTCAGCGACACCTCGCTGGTCGGAATCAGGTACATCGTGGCCGGAACCGCCTGACCCGACGCCTCCTGCCCGGCCGCCGGTCCCTGGTCACCCAGCTTCTGCACCCGGAACAGGTCTTCCTCGAACTTGGGCAGCTGTCCGGTGCCGAACAGTGCGGAGGCGTTCACCAGATACGGCGTATAGCACTCGGTATAGCCGTGCCGCGTGGTGTGCATGTCCAGCATGAACTGGGCCAGCGCCCGGTGCAGGCGCGCCACGCCGCCGCGCATCACGGTAAACCGCGCGCCCGAGAGCTTGGCCCCTGCGGCCGCGTCCAGCCCCAGCGACTCACCCACGTCCAGATGGTCCTTCACCGCGAAGTCGAAGGTGGCCGGCGTGCCCCAGCGGCGCACCTCCACATTGTCGGCCTCGCTGCGGCCCACCGGCACCGACTCGTGCGGCAGGTTGGGCAGGCTCGCCAGCAGTGCATCCAGCGATGCCTGCACCGACTCCAGCTCGACCGGAATACCGGCCTGCTCCTGCGTCACGGCGTTGACCTCGGCCAGCAGTGCGCTGGCATCCTCACCCTTGCCCTTGGCCTGGCCAATCTGCTTGGACAGCGCATTGCGCTGCGCCTGCAGCGCCTCGGCACGCGTCTGCAGCGCCTTGCGACGGGCCTCCAGGGCCTCGTAGCCGGCGCGGTCAAAGACGAACCCGCGGGTCTTGAGACGACTTTCCACTTGTGCGGCGTCTCGGCGCAATGTTTGAATATCGATCATCCCGCCATTCTAGTCGCTTGTCGGCCCATTCAGGCGCTGCCGCTGCCCGTCTGCTGCGCCCAACGTATCATCTTCACCAAGGAAAGGCCTGCCGGACCCAGGCATGCCGGGGTGTGACCCCGGCACGGATGTCCAGCCCCTCCCCCATGCCGGGACATGGAGGGGCGGGGACTGCTCGGCGCCTTTCCGAGGGCTTGTCCGGATCTCCCTGGGGGGATCGGGCATAATGCCCGCAGCGTCACCGGCCTGGCCGGCCGGCGCTGGTCTGCGCCCCTGCATCACACGAATGCCCGATCCGGAGGAAACCGTGTCATCGAAACCCCAGTTTCGAGCCCCGAAACGCCGAACCCTGCAAGCAGCGGGTCTCGGCGTCCTGCTGCTGGCAGGCTGCAACATCATCAAGCCCGCAGCCCTCGATACACACCCGTCCATCCTGTTCGTGCACGACAACGGTGAAAGCTCCGCCAGCTGGCAGACCATGCTGTGGCGCTTCGAGTCCAACGGCTGGCCCACCGCCAAGCTGCACACGCTGAACCTGCCCTATCCCTACGCGCGTGACGACGACACCCAGCCCCAGGCCGGCCGCAGCAGCAGCGCCGACTACATGGCCTACCTGAGAGCCGAAGTCGCCGCCATCAAGGCCCGGGACAAGACCGACAAGGTCATCCTCATCGGCAGCGGCCGCGGCGGCAACGCCATCCGCAACTACATCCAGAACGGCGATGGCCAGGCCAGCGTCAGCCACGCCATTCTGGCCGGCACGCCCGCCCATGGCGTCTGGGCCGTCAAGGGCCTGCGCGAACAGAGCGAGTTCTCGGGCCTGTCCAACTTCCTGAAGGGCCTGAACCGGCCCAAGGACGCCCAGGGCAACGAAGTGCCCACCGGCATCCAGTGGCTCACCCTGCGTTCCGACAACAACGACAAGTACGCCCAGCCCACCGGCGAGTGGATCGGCAACCCGCTGCTCAGCACCAACATCCGCCCCGAAAGCCAAGAGCTCAAGGGTGCCCGGAACCAGATCCTGCCCGGCGCCGACCACCGTGAAGTGGCCCATTCCGCGACAGCCTTCGGCGTCATGCATCAGTTCATCACCGGCAAGGCACCTGCCCAGCCCGAGATCGTGGCTGAACAGGACGTCACGCTGGATGGCATGGTCAGCGGCGTGGAAGGCCAGAACGGCGGCTTTCCCACCAACCTGCCGCTCAAGGGTGCGCAGGTCGAGGTCTACGCTGTCGATGCCAACACCGGCATCCGCACCAGCCAGACCCCGGTCCACAGCCAGCGCACCGGCACCAACGGCCGCTGGGGCGGCTTCCAGGCCAGCGGCAGCCAGACCTATGAATTCGTGATCAGTGCGCCGGGCTACCCCACGCACCACATCTACCGGAGCCCCTTCCCGCGCAGCAGCGACATCGTCAACTTCCGCCTGCAGCGCATCGTGCATGCCGACCCGGACGCCCGGGCCATGGTCATCATGAGCCGGCCGCGCGGCTACTTCGACATGCGCCGCGACACCATGTCCTTCGGCCGCGCCGTCCCGCCCCCGGGCATTCCGCCCCGTGGCGCTGCGGGTGTCTCCACCTCGCGCATGAAGTCGCTCAGCGACACGCCCGAGACCGTCGTCGCCCGCTTCAACAACGAGCGCATCGCCGGCCGCACCTGGCCGCTGGTCGACAAGCACGTCGTCATTCTCGAACTGACCGACTGAACCGTTTCCGACCTGCAAGCCCGGGCCAATCCTCATGCCCGGGCGGAGCTCGTCGGAAGGCCAAAGGCGGGCGGCCCATGCCCGCCCGGATCACACCTTCGGTCATGGCCTGCCCGGCCCCTCCTTGACCCCCCTGCGCTCAGGCCACCTCCCCAAGGGTTAACCCTGCATCGCACGCACCGAGGGGACGATGAGTGCTGCAGAGCAATATACTGGAAGCAAAACGACATCCAGGGCTTCCAGACCATGACCACCGCAGCACGCACGGCCACCCCGCTCGACCCCAGCAGCACCCGCCGGGTGGACGACACCCGCATGAAGGCGATACGCCCCCTCATCACCCCGGCCCTTCTGCAGGAATGGCTGCCCGCCCCCGACACCACCACCCAGCTTGTCGAGGACAGCCGTGCGGCCGTCTGCCGCATCCTCTCCGGCCAGGATGATCGCCTGCTGGTCGTCGTCGGCCCCTGCTCCATCCATGACCACGCCCAGGCCATGGACTACGCCCGCCAGCTCAAGGCTCAGGCCGACGCCCTCTCCGACGACCTGCTCATCCTGATGCGTGTCTACTTCGAGAAGCCCCGCACCACCGTCGGCTGGAAGGGCTACATCAACGACCCGCACATGGACGACAGCTACGCCATCAACCAGGGCCTGGAAATGGCCCGCAGGCTGCTGCTGGACGTGCTGCAGCTCGGCATGCCCGTCGCCACCGAATTCCTCGACCTGCTCTCGCCCCAGTTCATCAGCGAACTCATCAGCTGGGGCGCCATCGGCGCACGCACCACCGAAAGCCAGAGCCACCGCCAGCTGGCCAGCGGCCTGTCCTGTCCCGTGGGCTTCAAGAACGGTACCGACGGCGGTGTGAAAGTGGCAGCTGACGCCATTCTGGCCGCCC
>ERZ772874.963-NODE-963-length-15494-cov-5.536758_pt1 | contig 15494 bp, 8 predicted proteins | sample MGYA00580586_ERZ772874 | MGnify/ENA primary metagenome ERZ772874 (study PRJEB29015, sample SAMEA2737952) | human oral metagenome | biome: human oral; feature: human-associated habitat; material: dental | place: China | collected 2154 ... | reverse complement strand
GACCGACACCCATCTTGTCCATATCCTTCTGCGTCTTAGGCTCGACAGCGATACCAATAACGGGCTCGGGGAAGTCGATAGACTCGAGGATGATAGGAGCGTCCTCTGCACAGAGCGTGTCACCCGTACGGATGTCCTTGAAGCCTACACCTGCACCGATGTCACCGCAACCGATGACTTCCATGGGGTTCTGCTTGTTGGAGTGCATCTGGAAGAGACGAGAGATACGTTCCTTCTTGCCGGAGCGAGAGTTGTAGACATAAGAGCCAGCCTGCAGCTCACCCGCATAGACACGGAAGAAGCAGAGACGACCTACATAGGGGTCGGTAGCGATCTTGAAGGCAAGAGCCGTCAGAGGAGAGCTGGGGTCGACCTTACGGACGATTTCCTTCTCTGGATCGTTGGGATCCGTACCGATGACCTCAGGCGTATCCATTGGGCTGGGCAGGTAAGCTGCGACAGCGTCAAGGAGCGTCTGCACACCCTTGTTCTTGAAGGAAGAACCGCAAAGCATGGGGTTAATCTTCATCGCAAGCGTACCCTTACGCAGGGCAGCACGAATTTCGTCTTCGGTGATCGTAGAGGGATCTTCGAAGTACTTCTCCATGAGGACGTCGTCGCAGTCAGCGAGGGCCTCAAGCATCTTGTCACGCCACTCTTCAGCTTCAGCCTGCAGTTCAGCAGGGATGTCGATCGTGTCGTAGTGAGCACCCATCGTCTCGTCGTCCCAGACCAGAGCCTTCATCGTGACGAGGTCAACGACCCCACGGAAGGTTTCTTCCTGACCGACAGGGATCTGGATAGGACAAGGCGTAGCGCCGAGGATGGTCTTGATCTGGCGGACGACTTCGAAGAAGTTAGCACCAGAGCGGTCCATCTTATTTACGTAGCAGACACGGGGCACACGGTACTTGTCAGCCTGGCGCCATACCGTCTCACTCTGAGGCTGTACGCCACCTACTGCACAGAAGGTAGCGACGGCACCATCGAGGATACGGAGCGAGCGCTCTACTTCGACCGTGAAGTCTACGTGCCCCGGAGTGTCGATCAGATTGATCTTGTACTTCGTGCCAGCGTAGTTCCAGAAAGTCGTCGTAGCAGCAGAGGTGATCGTGATACCACGCTCCTGCTCCTGCTCCATCCAGTCCATCGTAGCACCCCCATCATGTACTTCACCGATCTTGTGCGTAAGACCGGTGTAGAAGAGGATACGTTCGGACGTAGTTGTCTTCCCGGCATCGATGTGAGCCATGATGCCGATATTTCTTGTTAGTTCGAGGTGTTTGTGGTCAGCCATTGTCTTTTGCTTGTCTTAGAATTAGAATCTGAAGTGAGCAAACGCACGGTTGGCTTCTGCCATACGGTGCATATCTTCCTTGCGCTTGAAGGCAGCACCTTGGCTATTGAATGCATCCACAATCTCTGCTGCAAGCTTGTCTGCCATGGTCTTACCACCACGCTTGCGAGCAAAGAGGATGAGGTTCTTCATGGAGATAGATTCCTTACGCTCGGCGCGGATTTCCGTTGGCACCTGGAAGGTAGCACCACCGATACGGCGGCTCTTGACTTCTACCTGAGGAGTGATGTTGTCGAGCGCAGCCTTCCAGATCTCAAGAGCAGTCTTATCTTCCTGCTGGATCTTCTTGCCTACGATCTCAAGCGCGGTGTAGAAGATATCGAAGGCGATATTCTTCTTACCGTCGTACATCAGGTGATTAACGAACTTCGTCACCTTTACGTCACCAAATACGGGATCAGGTAGTACCTGTCTCTTTTTGGGTTTAGCTTTTCTCATTGCTTAATGTAATTGCGTTTCTGTCGATTGGTTGTGCTTGGATCTTCTTCAACGCTCCCGCTGGAGCATTTACTCAACCTTGCTAGCCTATCCAACGAACTCAAGAAACTTGGTTCTATTGACACTTAGCATTGCCTCTAGCACGAGAGGCTCTTTGTTTGGCTCTCCAGTCAGTCACGAAGCGAGGCCGAGACGGCACTGGAGACGAAGGGGGCACATGACCGAGCGGTCACTCCATGCCGGGGGAAGACTACTTCTTACCCTTTGCTGGAGCAGCTGCCTGACCTGGCTTAGGACGCTTAGCACCGTACTTGGAGCGACGCTGCAGACGACCATTGACACCGGCCGTATCGAGTGAGCCACGCACGATGTGATAGCGTACCCCTGGGAGGTCCTTCACACGACCACCACGTACCAGCACGATGCTATGCTCCTGGAGGTTGTGACCCTCACCTGGGATATAGGCGTTGATTTCCTTCCCATTGGTCAGGCGGACACGAGCGACCTTACGCATTGCAGAGTTTGGCTTCTTAGGGGTGGTTGTGTACACACGTACGCAGACACCACGACGCTGAGGACAAGAATCCAGAGCTGGGCTCTTACCCTTCTCGACGAGTGTCTCACGTCCCTTTCTTACCAATTGTTGAATAGTTGGCATTTCGTTTCTACTTATGTTTGAATAACTTATCTACTCAATTCTTCGGACAGAGCAGACCTAAGCCTACTCCATCGAGTGCACAAAGGTACACATAATCTGCGAATATACAATACGATACCCTCATCGGTACGACAGATATATCCTCTCTCCGAGTATCCCCTACCCTTTCCCTCCTTAGAAATATTCGCCCCTCTCCGAGGGAAGTCCTATCCATCCCCCCCTTATCTATGGAGCACCTCAAACGTTCGCCCCAAGAAAGGCGCAAATGAGCACCCTACAGAGGACATACTTAGAGCGAAGTAGTGTACACGCGTGTACACATCTCCCTCCTAAGTAATAGGTATAAATAGGGGACAACTACCCCTAGGACACCGATACCCCTATCATCTCTCCGAGCTCCTTGACCACCCTACCCTCCCCCACCACTCGTCACCCTCTGCCGTCAGCCCTCATCATCGACACATCTCGCCCGAAAGGGCAACCGCAGGACAAAAAGAAGACAGCTAGGGGATGAACGCCCCTAGCTGTCTGATCCGAAGAGTATACACTTCGGGAAACAACAAGTACCTCCTTCAAGTCCTCAGACTGGGTAGATCTTAATCCCTTCCATCAGCCCCCAGAGACAAATGAGACTCACATGACTCGAAAGTATATGGTATCATCTCCTGTGCACAGACAAAACATTAAGGACAAGAAAAGGAAGAGTCCATGAAAGCAATTACCCTTCGCCCATAGACTCAGCAGCCTCTCATCCGCCACATAAGACAATGGGGGGGCAAGCTGTTGAGCGGAGGACAAACTCACCAGCCACTCAGATAATCAGACACAAGCACAAGGACGACCAATCGTATCGAAAGGTTCGATTAGGCGGAAGGTTCGTGCGTTTTTGTAAGGCCTATCCTTTCTGCGTTTGCATGTGCGAGCACAATGCCAACAGATGTTACACCTGTGTATCCCTTCACGGCATTCCACCACAACCTTAGAGCCCTTAGATTAGGCCACTCATCCCATTCCTTTATAAACTTAGATATATTCTCTCTCCTCAAGCTCTCATCTTGCACATAGAGGTCATAAAGACTTCCTATGGCATTTCTCTGGGGATTTGTTAAGCAATACATTGGACCATCTGGAAATGTCCCGAGCCTGACTTCATCAATCATATCCCTATGTGGCAAATTCACCCTTAGATAATCCTTATTCAAATCATGTTCAACAAGGAGATCTAAAGGCAGACCCTCCCGCATAAGTATCTTCTTTGCCTCCTGATGGTTCTCTGAGTCTTTTAGAATTCCAACATCCATATAGCCAGGAACGACACTAGGAATCACCTCCTCTATTTTCTTTAGGTAACCAGCACCTCCAACCCTCATAGCCCTTAGTATATATAGGTGGTCAAGCCAATCTTCTCCTTGGGGAAGGGGACAATAGAGCAGCTGCCCAACTCTGTTATTCCATCGCTCCATCGCTATAGGAATATGCTCCATCGTTAGATCCAAGATCTTAGGGAGATAACATATTATCGTCAGCCCAAGTAAAGCCTCATCAGACACTTCACTCACAATCCCTACTGCACCACGAATAGCAGTTCGGCTCATACGATCCTCCCCTACCTGAGTCCGCTGAGCAAGCATTTCTGCTAGCAGCTTATAGTCAGCCTGCCTCTCAGTTGAGGCAGCTGCCTTCTGTGCTGTTACCAGAAGGAGCTGAAAGCTTGGATCGGTAAAGGCCGCCCAGGCATCCTCCATAGCCTTCAGTCTAGCGATAAGAACTGACTCAAACTCAGCAATACGCAAGCAGGCAGTCTTTTCAGCATCTCGAGTGTTGGCTTCTATCGCTTGGGGGAGCAATTCCTGGAAGATCTCTCTTACTCGTTTTTCATCTACACCATTGTTGTTATTGATGACCACAGTCTGAGCCTGTACCTGCTGTGCATTGTCCCCAGCCTTCTGTGATTGCTTATCTGACATGCCCATCCCTCCCTATCTGTATCTGACTAGCATGATCCCCAGCCTTTTGTTTCTGCTTAACCTTGTTCTTGTTAATACCAACCCTATATCCAATCCCTCCTCCTACTAATAGGGACACGAGGGATGAGAGAATTGCTGTCCCTATTCCGTCAAAGATCCATTCCATATTATATCTAATTATCTGGTTTGTACACTCAAATTCAATGAGAACTAACACATTACACATGAGCAAACATCATGCCAACGCATAATCAGAGACAACACTCTACACAGAGGTAATTTGCTCAGGAGCCGAGGAATGCCTCCTATGCCGTCTTGTCTTAATCCTATTCTCCCTCAAAACTTCCATTATTACACCTCGTTCAAGTTCAAAAAGAGGTAGACACCTCCAAAAGAAGGAAAGATTACCCACGCAGAGCTATCAGGCTTGATCTACACACGCTTCCCCTGCTATCGTGGAAACAACATAGCACAGACACACCCAGAGGCCATATCGATAGACGCACCTCAGTACTAGTTTATATAGCCCTTTGGCATCACCTGCACCTGTTCCTGTTCTCCTAGTGAGAGGGGGTGAGAGGTAGCCAGTAAGAGGGGAAGAGGACAAAACGCTAAGGAGGATAGGAGGGAATAGTAGAGGTCGTAGGATAAGAGATTGGTGGGCTCTTACGTTACCATGTTTATAAGAGGGGTTATACCTATCGGTAATGTCAGAGAATCTCTGTGGGAAAGAGCCAGGCTATATCCCACAAGCTCTGGGGACGATCGAGTAAGTGACCTCCGAGAAAGCACCATACAGGGATCATACTGCAGGTGAAATCATACATTTCATTAGACTAAATCACGCACCCCCTCCACTCACGCCCAACGCTACACGACTAATAGCATGTCGTTAGAAACCATCACCCATTAAGCTGTATTGAGGGGATATTTTGTTTAGCTCAAAAGATTTTAGATATTTGCTGAAAACTTTCCGTCATGAAAGGGTTGCTACACATACTTTTCACTTTGCTCAGTGCCACCTCTCTCCTTGGACTCCTACCCTCATGCCACACCCAAAAGAGTATCTTTACCCCCGAGGAGCGACGTGAGGCAGACAGCATCGTACACCAAGCCAAGACCCTACAAGAGCTAGAGCTCCTACATAGACGCCTTGACCAAGAGGGACACCGCCTGGCCAGCATCGTAGCCCTTAGAGAGTGGGGAAGGGGACTGCGTCACGAGAGCCGATTTGACGAAGCCCTCCTCGTCCATAATAAGGCTGCCGAGGCTGCCCAATCCCTACGAGACACACTCGAGTGGATACGTGCCCTCAACGATATCGGGACAAACTACCGCCGTATAGGAGCCCTCGATATAGCCCAACTGTACCACTATCAGGCTTGGATGATGAGCCAGGAACACTCCGACACCACTACCCAAGCAAAGAAGAACCAGGTCATCTCCCTCAATGGGCTAGGGAATATCTATATGGCCATCGGCAACTATCAGCGAGCAGACAGTGCCCTACGTATCGCCCTTGCTGGTGAGACCGCCATAGGAAGCCTCGTCGGGCAGGCGATGAACTACGCCAACCTCGGGGCAATCTTCGAGCGCAAAGGAATGCTCGACTCAGCATGGCACTACTACCGTCTCTCCATGCAGTTCAATGAGCAGGATCACAACACGCTGGGCATCTCCCTGTGCCATACCTACTTCGGGTCGCTCTATGAGAAGGCAGAGGACTACGAGCATGCCATCAGCGAGTACCAGCAGGCCTACGAGCTGATGAGCTCCTCCAAGGATGACTGGCACGCACTCACCTCCCTCCTAGCCCTCTCAGGGATCTACCTGCGTCTCGGACAAGAGGAGCTGCTACTGCCCCTGCTGGAGCGATCAGCCTCGATCGCACGACGCATCAAGTCCAGAGAGCACCTCGCCGAGGTCTACACCCTCTACTACAAGTACTACAAGAAGGAAGACGACTACATCAGTGCCCTCCACTACCAAGAGCTCGCTACGGGCCTCCGTGATAGCATCGTCGGGATCGAGCAGGTCAATCGCATACAGAATACGGGGATGAGCATCGAACGCTCCCGTCAGGCTCGCCAGATGAACGAGGTACGCCTACGCCTAGAGCGCGAGCAGGCTACCCGCCATGTGAGCTATGCGGTCTTCATCCTCATACTCCTCATCCTCATCCTCTTGATCGGAACCCTACTCTACATCCAGCGAGTACGCACACGCAGTCACCTAGCGCTGAAGCAGATGAGCCAGATGCGTGAGCACTTCTTCACCAACATCACCCACGAGTTCCGTACCCCACTGACGGTCATCCTCGGACTAAGCCAGGACCTGCGCCAAGACCCCAACAATAGTCACAAGGTACACGAGCAGGCAGAAACCATCCAGCGACAGGGCAATAGCCTACTGACCCTCATCAATCAGCTCCTAGACATCACCAAGATACGCTCCGCCATTGCCATCCCCGACATGCGCCACGGCGACATCAGAGCCTATATCGGAGCTCTGCTAGAGAGCTACCGAGACTATGCAGAGAGCCGACATATCTACCTCCTCTACAAGGGGGACGACCCCATCGTCATAGACTTTGTCCCCAGCTATATCAACAAGATCATCATCAACTTACTCTCCAACGCCTTCAAGTTCACCCCTGCCTACGGCACCATACAGGTAGCTCTAGAGCAGGCAGAAAGGATACTCCACCTGGAGGTCTCCGACACGGGCTCGGGGATCTCTCCCGAGGCTCTCCCCCATATCTTCACCCCCTTCTACCAGGCACAGAGCGAGAGTAGCACTGGAGGCTCAGGTATCGGACTTGCCCTCGTCAAGCAGATCGTAGACACCCTAGAGGGAGAGGTTAGTGTCACGAGCACCCTCGGTGAAGGCACCAAGATCCACATCGCCCTACCCATCCAGGAGTACAAGGGGACAAAGAGCCTCATCGGAGGGGAGCAGCTCCCCTGCGACCTACCCCTCGCCTCCCAAGTCAAGGAGCAGTCAGAGCCCTCAGCTCTAGCGGGGACACGTATCCTCATCATCGAGGATCATCGGGATATCGCCTCCTATATGGGCTCCCTACTCTCCGCCCATGGCTACGAAGTCTATTACGAACCCAACGGGCAGAAGGGACTCGAGCGAGCGAAGGAACTCGTCCCCGACCTCATCATCTCTGACCGTATGATACCCCGGTTAGAAGGCTTAGAGATGACCCGCATGATCCGTACAAACGAGGTAATCAGTCATATCCCCATCATCATGGTCACAGCGAAGGTCAGTGAGGAGGATCACCTACAAGGCCTACTAGCCGGGGTGGATGCTTACCTCACGAAGCCCTTCAGCAGCGAGGAGCTCTGCCTATGTGTCGAGAAGCTCCTAGAGCGTCAGCGCCATCTGCAGTACCACTATATGCGCCATCTAGCCGAGGGGATAAAGGCTAGGGACAAGGAGCAGATACACGACGAATCTACCTCTCGAGCAGGGGAAAGAGACTGCGACTGCGAGCCAACCCTCACAGACCAGCCCACGACAGGGGTCTCCGAAGAGACACGTCCAGAGACCGAGCCCAGCGAAGGGGAAGAAGCCGCAGTCATCCTCAGTCCTATGGATCAGGCCTTCGTAAGTCGCGCTACCGAGGCGATCTTCCTTGCCCTAGAGAAGGACCAAACAATAGAGGTCGATTCCCTAGCGAAGACACTCGGTATGAGCCCGAGTCAGCTCTACCGCAAGATGACAGCAGTGACGGGACACTCCCCGATCAACTATATCCAGTATATCAAGGTCAAGAAGGCCTGCCAGCTCCTCATCGAGCATCCGAGTATGTGTCTCGCAGAGATAGCAGAGCGGTCGGGCTTCAATGACTACTCCAACTTCCTACGCACCTTCAAGAGCCTCTGCGGTGTCCCTCCCAGCCGCTACGCTAGAGAAAGAGCACCCCTCACCCCACGACGCTGCGAACCTAGCTAAGCCCGAGGGTACCCACACAAATGAAAGCCCGAGAGACATAGGACTGGCCTATGCTCTCGGGCTTCGCTCATTCTAATAGGTTAGGAGCTGAAGATCCTAACTTAGCAAGATAGGAAAAGCCTTTCTCACTAGATGCCCATACCTTTGCTCTCAGTATTGAAGCATCACAGATATGAGAACTGATACACATAACAGCTACGTCCAGAGTATCAATAGGGTAATCGACTACATCAACAATCACCTAGACGAACCGATCGAGGTGGCTATGCTGGCACGCATCGCCAATATCTCCACCTTCCACTTCTGCCGTGTCTTCAGGGCGCTCAGGGGTGAGTCTCCCATTGCATACATAGCACGACTACGCATCGAGACTGCAGCACAGCTCCTGAGGTACACCTCACTACCGGTGGAGGCGATCGCCTTCAATGTGGGATATGAGACTCCAGCCTCCCTCTCTAAGGCCTTCAAGCTACAGTTCGGCTTTAGCCCCACCCAGTATCGCAACGACAAAGACAAGTACATCATGAAACGAGAAAACATCAATCATAACCTCGCCCTAAAGGCTCCTAAGATCCTAGACCTAGAGCCTAAGAGTGTCCTCTATGTCTCGCTGACAGGTACCTATCTCACGCTTGACTACGAGGGCGCATATCAGCAGCTATGGGCTGTCGTCAAGGAGCAAAAGCTCTTCACCAAGGGAATAGAGTCTATCTGTGTCTTCTACGATGACCCAAAAGTTACCGAACCCACCCTCCTGCGCTCAGACGTCTGCCTCGTGATACACAAGGTGGCACAACCCTCCCAGCAGGTGAGCTGTAAGACAATCGCAGGGGGAAGGTATGCAGTCTTCCACTACCAAGGGAGCTACGACCATCTCTCCGAGGTCTACGACACTGCCCTACGCTGGATCGTGAATGGCGGATATGAGCTACGAGACGAACCCATGTTCGAGAAATATCTCAATGACAGCCGCCGTACTCCAGCAGAGAAGCTAAAGACTGAGGTCTATATCCCCATCAAGTAGCTATAGCTAGATAGAATCCCCACCAAGAGGCAGGATAAGACACAGGGCTGACGCATGAAATCACCATAGTGCGAGCGCAAGGTCGTCAAGGAGCATACGCCGAAGATAGAAGTATCTATGTCCCAGCATAGATATGCCAAGCGAACACTTCCTACCGAGGAGGCATAAGTATACACGTGTGTACACAACTATATACCCACGTGTACACTACTGTATACACGCGTGTACACAAGTGCGCTCTAAGTATCTCCTCTGTAGGGCTCGCTAGTATGTCTGTTTCTTGGGGATAATGCCTAGGATCTTTAGTGATGAGCTAAGGTTCCCTGGGATATGAAATAATATCCCCGAAGATCCAAAGGAAGGAGTGCGAGCGAGAGCATGTGTCGGCCCTGGGATAAGACACCCTCCAAGATCAATGGAGAAAGCCCGAGAGACATAGGACTGGCCTATGCTCTCGGGCTTCGCTCATTCTAATACTCTAAGAGAATATCGTCATCTCGACGAGGGGGTCTCTCCCCCGCCTAGGGTATAACAAGCCTCCTATGGGTAAGGCGATACCCCAGAGCTGGGGGAGGTAAGGGAGGACTCTTCTAGTGAGAGGAAGAGAGAGGAAGAGAGAGGAAGAGAAGAGAGGGGAAAGGGGCGGAGGGGCTACTTAGCCGCCTCGAGGACGAGCTCGGGCGAGAGGTTCTTCTCACGCTGGGGAAGCTCGGTGATGAGGGCGGGGTTGAGGTAGTCGTACTCCTTGCTGGGGTTGGCGATGTAGCTACTCTTGACGTTGATCTTGTTGCGTACGAGGTCGTAGAGACGGTGCCCCTCGCAGAAGAGCTCTACACGACGCTCATCCAGCAGATCCTGCAGGGTGACCGAGGAGGCTGGGGTATAGCCCGAGATGCGGTTCTTGCGCAGGGTGTTATAGTACGAGACAGCCGTCTTGCCACTGGCGGAAGTTGCCCCCTTGAGGAGCGCTTCGGCGGCAATCAGGTAGACCTCGGAGAGGCGAATGACCTTGTAGTTATTTACCGCTATGGGTGCAGTCGAGCCCTGCAGACCAGGGTACTTCACCGTGTAGTAGGCCTTGTTCGTCCCATCGCCCCCCTGACGCTCAGAGATAGCCGCTGTGAAGCGAATATCATCGGAGCGGTTGGCACGCAGCCAAGCGAGGAAGTCATCCGAGACCGCATACTCGGCATAGCCGCTGGGGTTGGTATAGCTCCCTAGGCTGTTCAGCCCAGCATTGGACTTGTCCGTAGTCAGGACCTCAAAGAGGGACTCGGAGGCTCCTTGGGTATTCCACACCTTGGGATACTCCTCTCGAGAGTAGAGAGCATAGGGGCTATTGGCGATCACGTCCTCAGCATAGTCGTAGGCCTTCTGATAGTCTCCGTAGTAGAGGTAGGCACGAGAGAGGAGCGCCTTGACCGTCCAACTATTGATATGCCCAGAGCCCGAAGTCTTGGCAGAGGAGAGCGCATTGCCCTCGAGTGCCTTGAGGAAGTCGGCGAAGATCTGCTCATAGGTCTCCTTGAGGGTCGAGCGCTGGAAGGTACGGGGCGTGTCGTCACTCACTAGGTTCAGGGGCACACCTGAGTACTGCGCCGTGATGTTCACCCCCGAGGTGGGGATGTAGCAGTAGAGTCGAGCCAGCTCGAGGTGCGCTAGAGCACGCAGCGCATAGAGCTGTGCGATGTCATCCTTGGCCTCCTGCTCATCGGTAGAGCCCGCCTTGAGTCCCTTGAGTACGGCTGGGGCATACTTGAGCACGTTGTTCACACGTCCGATGACGAAGGAGAACTGGCGATAAGCCCCCTCAGAGAAGGCAGAGTTACGCCTCGTAGTGAAGTGGTGGGCATCGGTCGTCTGCTGGTAGCCGGGATTGACTATCTTGACATCACCGCCCTTGGCATCGGGGTAGAGGGCGACATCACCGCCATAGCCGTAGCGCAGTACGAGGGGGGAATAGGCACCATTGACGGCACGGTGTAGGGAGGCCACGGACTCGATCGCCTCATCATCGGGCAGAGAGGTCGATGGGAACTGGTCAAGCTGCTTGGTGCAGGAGGCGAAGAGTGTAGCAGCTGTGAGGGCGATATATAGAGGGGTTCTTTTCATTGTAGTGAGGAGCATTAAAATCCGACATTGAGACCGAAGCTGATCGTACGCAGCGAGGGGACATCGAGGGCACGGAAGCCATTGATGGGTACCTCGAGTTCCTTGTCCTTGGTAGCTGCATAGAGGTAGAGGAGGTTATTAGCCGTCAGCGAGAGACGGAGCGAAGAGAGGCGAAGCACGTCGGTGACCTTCTTGGGAAGGGCATAGCTGAGGCTTAGCTCCTTGAGGCGGATGAAGTCTGTAGAGTAGATCGTACGGGTAGACCACTCACCGCTATTGAGGGGAGAGTTGAAGATAGGTAGGGGGTTGGAGGCACCGGTATTGGTAGGTGTCCAGTAGTTGCCGACCAGCTCCTTCACTTGGTTGAGCACCCCGAGACGGCGACCATCACCCTTGACATAGTGGCTAGACCCCTCCAGCAGATAACCACCGAACTGATAGGTCACGAGTGCGCTCAGCGTGAAGCCTCCGTAGGAGAGGGTATTCGTCAGTCCCCCGTAGACCTTGGGATAGGCAGACTTCGTGGGGGCACGCCCTGCCTCGTCGTAGCGGTAGGTGATGTTGCTAGGCTCTGCGGGCTTGGTAGGATCGATGAGGAAGCGTCCCAGCCCCGAGGCAGGATCGACACCCAGCCAAGTAGGCAGGTAGAAGGAGTAGACATCCTGCCCAGCACGATAGACATAGAGGCTCTTGGGGCCATTGATGATATCCCCATTGGGTAGGGACTCGACACGTGAGCGGATCTTCGTCAGGGAGAAGTCGAGATCCCAGCGCAGGGACTTAGAGTTCAGCAGGTCGGTAGCGTGAAGCTCAGCCTCGAAGCCCTTGTTCGATAGCTCCCCACTATTGCCCTGACGGGTATCCACAGCGTAGTTGTAGGACACAGGGACAGCCATCAGCAGGTCAGTCGTATGCTTGTCGAAGTACTCGAGGCTCAGCGAGAAGCGACGAGCGAAGGTCAGGTCAAGCCCGACATTCACACTGCGGCTCTTCTCCCACCCTAGGTCAAGGTTCGCCAGCTGGCTCAGAGCGATCGCAGGCTCGGTGCCATAGCTTCCACCGAAGGCATAGAGCGAGCGCCAGGAGTACTCGGCATCGGGGAGGTTACCATTCGTCCCGTAGGAGGCACGTAGCTTGGCATCGGTCAGGAACTCGTTCCCCTTGAGGAAGCTCTCACGGCCAAAGCGCCAAGCGGCAGAGAAGCTATAGAAGATCCCCGAGCGGTTATTACGACCGAGCTTGGAGGAGATGTCGTTGCGCAGGCTGAGACCAGCGAAGTAGCGGCCGTCATAGTTATAGTTCACCCGGCCTAGGTAAGAGAGCAGGAAGCTGCCGTAGTGCTGGGCATCTCCGTCGTTGAACTGTGCGTTGCCCAGCTCCTTGAGCTTGGTCGTCGCATACTGGTTCACTGCTATCTGGGTACGGAGCTGGTCAAAGCTCTGTGCCTCTACCCCTGCAAGGGCATCGACATGGTGCTCAGCGAAGTCCCGATCGAAGTTCAGTACGTTAGAGCTCGTCTTGACCACGAGTTCATTGCTGAGACGCTGTCCTGTGCCATTCTGTCGAGCTCCATCACTGGAGAGGGGGCTGATATACTGGAAGCCCTTGAGGAGAGTATACTCGATCGCATTGGTGGTCTTGAAGGAGAGATAGTCCGTGAAGCGAATCTGTGCACTAGCATTCCCCGTACCACGTAGCGTCCCGACCTCGGTGAGGTAGGAGTCTGGGCTAAGGCGAGAGATCGGGCTGTCCCCCTTGGTCATCGGAGAGACATTGGTATTGAGGGAGCCATCGGCATTGTACTTAGCCTCGCTGGGGCGAGAGACGAAGGCCAGTAGGACAGGGTGCGTGAGGGAGACGGCATCCCGCTGTACGCTATTGTCTTGGCTCCCCTCGTTGCGGGTATAGGAGACTTGCCCCTTGAAGGCGAGATCGAGCCACTTGGTAGCCTTGTTGTCCACGTTCAGCGCACCCGAATAACGCTTGAAGGAACCGTAGGGAGTAACGCTCGTAGCATCGTTGTAGCCGAGGGAGGCGAAGTAGCGGAGGGCCTCCGTACCCCCCGAGGCCGAGAGGGAGAGATCATTGAGACGGCCCGTACCCCCGAGGAGCTCCTTGCGCCAGTCAGTGCGTGTCGTACGGCTATTGACGAAAACCTCATCGGAGGCTGCTAATACTTTATCGGTAAGGGTGGAGGCATAGTTCTCACGGAGCTCAGCACGTCGCGAATAGTTAGCGCCCGTAGGGAGAAGTGCATCCTGCTGCAGGAGGTAGCGGTTGATGAAGGCCTCACGGGTATAATCGAAGTGCTCGCTAGCATTCATCAGTTCGTAGGAATTGGTAGCGGTGCGTGCAAAGCCCGTGCTGGCGTTCAGCGTGAAGCGGGTCTTGCCCTGACGTCCCTGCTTGGTCGTGATCAGCACCACCCCGTTGGCAGCACGTGAGCCGTAGAGGGCAGCCGAAGCAGCATCCTTGAGCACGGAGATCGACTCGATATCCTCGGAGTTGATCGTAGAGAGTGTGCTCCCTGATAGGCCTCCGATACCGTAGTTCCCCACCGTGATGGGCACACCATCCACGACGTAGAGGGGCTCTGTCGTACCGTTGATACTCCCCACACCACGTATCTGGATCGTACCGGCAGCACCGGGTGTCCCCGTCTGCGAAGAGACACGAAGGCCAGCGACCTTACCAGAGAGTGCCTTATCGACGGACTCTACCTTGGCAGCGGCAAGGCTGGAGGCCTTCACATTGGTAGCAGCCCCCGTGAGCGAAGACTTCTTCTGACGACCATAGGCCACGACCACGACCTGATCAAGCACTCGATCCTCTTCGTTGAGGACGACACGTATCTCACCGGGCTTGACGGGCACCTGCTGGGATGTGTAGCCGAGGCTGGAGACTGTGAGGCTCTTCGTGCCAGCGGGCACCTTGACGCTGAAGCGTCCGTTGGCATCCGTCACGGCTCCTATACCGGGTGTACCGGTCACGATGACGTTGGCTGCGATGACTGGCTCATTGCCAGGGGCGGAGACCACCACGCCGGTGGCGGTGATATGTCCGTCTTGCGCCTTGGCAGCTCCGAAGGGGAGCGCAAGGAAGAGGAGTGTTAGTAAGCTTCTTTTCATCTTCGTTCTGTCTGCTTAATGATTGTATTACTTCGTGAATTCTTTTGTGGGGAGGGGATAAAAAAGCAGTAAGCCTCCCTTTGGCACATTGACCAAAGGGAGGCTTACTGCTATGTGGTTATGTAACGACTACATATACGGCTACAGTGTAACGCTTCGACTTGGGCAATGCGGGATGTGGACTGGCATCATCATGCTAGTCATCATCATTCGCCACATGCACATCGTCGTAGTCTGCGTCATCTTATTTGTAGCTGCGTTACTTAGTGAATTGTTGTTATCAGTCTTGAGTGAGGGGGATATATGTTTCCCTCAGCTTGTGACTGCAAAGGTAGATAATAGATTTTATATTGCAAAATATTTACAAAATAACCTACTCCTACCTCCATGGGCTACCCCTAATGGAGTAGCACCCTCAGGGCGGGGAGCCAAGACGGCTCCTAGGCTCCGCATTTATAGACCATTCCGAGGGCTTCTCCGAGCTGGTCTGGAGTGCTCTGGAGAGGACATATAATGAGCGCAGTCATCACCTATGTAAGGTGACGACTGCGCTCATACCGAGAGCGCAACAGCGCTCTCGGTATGAGCGTCTCACCGCTCTAGGTAAGAGCGCATGAGCCCTCTAGGTAAGGGCGATAGAGGGGGTAGCTAGACGTAGCTCGTGCCCCCCTTTTTGGGGGGGGGCAGTGGGGAGAGTGAGCTGGGTGAGCTGGGGTATTGCACCTATTAGACCTATGAGACCTATTGCACCTATCAGACCTATGAGCTAGAGGTAGGTGCGATAGGTCTAATAGGTGCAATAGGTCTAATACGGCAGCAGCAGCGAGCTATCCCCGTAGCTCAG
>ERZ772874.962-NODE-962-length-15497-cov-45.685339_pt1 | contig 15497 bp, 27 predicted proteins | sample MGYA00580586_ERZ772874 | MGnify/ENA primary metagenome ERZ772874 (study PRJEB29015, sample SAMEA2737952) | human oral metagenome | biome: human oral; feature: human-associated habitat; material: dental | place: China | collected 2154 ... | reverse complement strand
CTCTGATTGCGCCGGCGTGAATGCCTGCAAGACGAACAGCGACAACAAGACCGTCAACACAACCAACCAGCCCACGGCCAATGGCGGCACGGCCGAAGCTCGTCAGCAGCAGGGGCAAGGCCAAGGTCAGACAGCCACGGGTGGCAACGTCGGCGGCATCAACCTGGCCCCGCAGACCAGCCTGTCCACTGGCGGCTACTCGTACAACCACAAGTCCCTGAACATCAACCCGGTCACGGTGCCTGCCGCTGCAATGGTGGCCCCCAGCGCCGAGATCAGCCGCGTTGCTGATCCGTACTGCGGCCCACGCCAGAGGGTGATGAGCACTGACGTCAACGGCCGTGTGATCGGGCTGGTCTGGGACAGCAATGTCCCCCTGGGTGAGAACCAGTGGCTTGCCCCTGACCTGGATCAGCCGTACCGCCGCGTGGAAGTGTTCCCCGGCCTGACACAGCTGATTGGTCACAAGGTGCACGAGACTACCACGGTGCTAACGGTCTCCACGTCAGGCGCCCTGGCCTTCGGCGCCAACGGGAGCAGTGGCGTAGCCGGCTCGATCGGAGCCTCCCGCGGCGGCGCCCTGCAGCGGATGGTGACCACGATCCGGGTTCAGGAGTGTGTGGCCTACGAGATCGTGCCGAAGCAGGCAGTCTTGCCGAAGGTGAAGCCGCAACCGAAGAAGCGCCCGGCTCCGAAGGCCAAACCTGCATGCGACGTGTGCTCGATGGCACGCAGTGTCAACCTGACGGTCAACGTCAATAAGTGATGACAACCCAGGGGGGCCCGAGCGGCCCCCTTCTCGCCTGGAGAGTAATCATGGAGTATGGATATCATGTGGTCCACTACGCAGCCCCCGCAATCGACATGTACATCGCCGAGCCGGCCGGGAGAGACCCCCTGCCGGAGCACTGGCAGCGACTTGGCGAGGTCTTCTATGACGGCACGCAGTCCATGTGCGCCGACTTCCTCGACGACTTACACGAGGAGATTGGAGGCGAGCGCCTCTCGGTTGGTGGGCAAGACTCACTGGTTCTGAGTGTCATGAATGGCAAGACGCCCCCTCGCCGGGCCGGCATGACCTACGGTCCAATCACAGGGGGGTGAGCATGGACATGACCCCAATCACACCGGGCCAGTACCCTGAGGTTACCCCGGGCAATCTGCGAGTGGTTGGTTACTGGGCGGATGGCGCCTGCATGTTCCGGGCGGAGAAAGCCCCGTGGAAGCCTCTGCCAGAAGGTCACGCTGGGGTTGTGGCCGAGGGTGTGGATCGGTCGTGGGCGCTGGCCTTCCTGGACGCGATCGAGGAGGCCCAGGGTGGTGAGCGCAGTCACAACGGGTTCCAGCTGATGATCTGTGGGGCCTAGCCGGAGCCACCGAAAGCCCTGTTACCTCACATGGAGCCGGAGACCCCTACCCTCTTCCGACCCCCTCTCCCGCGCACCACACACGTGGTGATAGGTCGGCCTGACGGCCCAAGCACAGTGCCCCCAAGGGTGTCCCGAGGGGGCTTTTTGCTGCCCGGCGAGGGGCGACGATCTTAAGGAATCACATGAAGATCGGGTGCTAAGTGCGGCAGTAGGGGGGGTAGTTCTTTCGTGATTTAGGCGGAAAAGTAAATGTGGGATTGGACCTGGGGCAAAACCTGCACTTTTGACATTGAAAGTGCACAAATTTTAGGCATGGCTGGAAACCCGCATGAATAGCCAATCCCACATGTACTTTTCCTCCAAAAGGGGGGGGGTCTATCTATGAAAATGCCGTTTTATCAATATCCATATATAGAGTTGGAGGTAAAGTAAATGTGGGATGAGAGTAGTTGACATCCCACATTTGTCTCTCCTACAATGTAAAACATGTCAACGCCAAACTTCGAAGGAGTGAGATCATGGCAAGACCGTTGATGCTGGGGTACCTGATGCACGCACCCGCCGAAGCCCCTGTGCCCGACGCACCGTGGCAGATCGAGGGTGACGCCTGGAAAGTGGTCCCAGTGAACATCCCTGCAGGTGAGCTCCTGGGGGCGCTGGTCAGTGAACGCTGCAGGCAGCCTGTGACCGTCAAACCAGGATTCCCGCGGAGCGTGAGGGCCGCCGTCCGCAGATGGATAGTTGATGGCGGCAACCCAGAGACGATCCTACTGAAGGCGTTCGAGAAGGGGCGTGACTGGATGGACGTCATGCCGAGTAACATGCTGCCCACGTTTGAGCTGCCGAGCGGCAAGCGCATACACATACCCCTCTCAACCTGGGAATGGAGCCAGTTAAGGGACCTTCCTATCTACAAGGGCATGAGCACAGGCGTGTGCCCGTCGTATACAGAGGCGTCGTTGCACAGGGTTGCAAGGCTGTGGCGTGACGCTGGCGAGGAGTGGGTTGCCGAGCGCGTCTCTGTAACCAAGCGTAATCACGTCAGACACAGGCACGCCCACAAACCCACGGCCGAGCCTGATTCTGTCGAGTAACCAAACACACCAGCAAGCAAGAGGTTCGTAATGAGGCAGAAGAAAGTCCACCAACTCTATTGCCCCGCGAGCGTGTCGGGTATCCCGCACCCTGAGCTATGGAGCAAGCACAGTTCCCCCGGGTGGCTAACCACACCTGTGCCTGTCAATCCCGACCGCCCCGGCTCTCTCGTTGGGTTAAAAAGCCCCGAGGGCACCCCGGGGTACGATGGCCTGATCCAGCCTACTCGGGCGGCCGTGCGCGCATGGCTGAAGAACGGGGGCGACATTGCCATGATCGAGGAGATGGCAGCCAGGCTTGGCTGTGACTGGTCAGGCATCGTCGTCAAGCGGAGAAAGGTTGCTCTGGCAATGCCAGATGGCAGCGAACGCCTGTGCTCGATCACGGATGAGCTGATGCCACGCATACAGGCGCTGTCGATCTTCAGGGGTGTTAGGTATTGCGCCGCTGGTGGCGCAACTCGCGATGTGTTGCGTCTTGTAAAGAACGCGCATTTCGAGGCCGGCAATCTCGGCCCCGTTGGCGAGCTCACGCTTATCATCAGGCGCGTCATCAATGACGATCGAAACAACAAGCGCTGGGCAGATTGGGCTAGAGACGCCACGTGAATCGTCTAACACCCGTCAGACGGCCTGTATGGGCCGTCTGTCGACTTTGTTTGACAGGGTAGGGTAACCACCTTACCATTCACTTCATTGCGGCCACGGGGCCGTATTCACGTAGGAGAGGCATCATGCTCAACATCATCGGTATCTCTGGTCCGGCGCAGTCGGGCAAGTCCACCCTGGCGGGCGAGTTTCGCCGGCTCGTCGAATTCCGTGGACTCCCGTTCCACGAGAAGCCCTTTGCTGGGCCGCTGAAGGCCATGCTGGCCGTGTTAGGGGTGGACATATCGGAGCGAGCCAAGAACGTCGTAGACGCCCGATTTGGGGTTACGCCACGGGTTCTGATGCAGACCCTTGGCACCGAGTGGGGGCGCAACCTGAACCCGGATTGCTGGCTTAACGTCTGGCGGTCACAACTCCCCGACGATAGCTGGGTACTTGTGCCTGACGTGCGCTTCGACAATGAGGCTGACGCGATCAGGTCAATGGGTGGCAAGATAATCCACGTCATCCGCAAACAAACCGCTGAGATGGCATCTGTGCCCACTCATCAGTCTGAGGCTGGCATCACAAAGCACAAATCGGATATCATCTTCCGCAACGATCGGGGCATCGAGAAGATGGCCCAGCTCGCAGCCAACGTTCTGGATAACGCCAAATGAAAAAGATTCACGACGCACCGCGCGTCATCGCCCTCGACATCGAAACAGCACCCATGGAAGTTTATGCCTGGCGCTGCGGCAAACAGGTCGTCACTATCGACCACATTAAAACCGGAACCTCCATCTTGTCCTATTCATGGTGTGAATGGAGGCATGGAAAGAAGGTCAAGGCCAGGTTCGACTCCACCTTCTCACAAGCAGACCAGCGCAACGACAAGCTCCTACTCGAGCGCCTGCACGCCATCCTGTCGACGGCTACTCACGTAATCGCCCACAACGGCATCCGGTTCGATCTGCCGATGATCCGCTGGAGGATGCATGAGCAAGGCCTGCCGCAGCTGCCCCCGATCCGCGTGATCGACACCATGTGGCTGTCCAAGCACATCGGCACCCCAGAGTCCAGAAAGCTGGCCTGGCTGACCCGCCACCAATCCACATCGAAATCCTCACACGGTAAGTTTCCCGGCATGGAGCTGTGGAAGGCCTACCTGGATCGCAACCCGCAAGCCGAGCGTGAGATGCGGATCTACAACAACCGTGATGTGGAATCGATGTGTGAGCTGCTGGACTCCGTCCTTCCGTACGCCCGTGGCCAGATGATCGCAGGCCTGGTGCCCCAGTCCATTGGCCGGGAGGAAGAAACCCCAGTGTGCCCGAAGTGTGGGGGCGACGTCAGCCCACGTGGCTTCTATATGACCACGGCCGGCCGGTACCAGCGGTATCGCTGCAACGACTGTGGCGGCTGGTCACGGTCCAGGCTCCTGGTCCGCGAGAAGCGCAAGCACCTCCTTTCGCCGGTCTGACGAACGGTAGTTGACAGGCACAGATGGGGTGGCGCACAATACACCCCATCGACTCACAACACAGGAGTACCACCATGAAGCAATCCCTGAAGAACCTGGTCAAACACCTGACCAGCACAGCCACAATCCCCCTGTGCCAGCGGGCCATTGCCCCGAACCCCGGCGACACCGATATCGTGGGCCCGGTCGAGCTGGCCAATCACAGCAAGGCTGTGTACCTGCGGCTGGATGGCATCAATTACCTGCGGGCCACTGTGACCTGTAATGGCGAGGTATACACCTGGCCGCACTCGAACGAAATCGTCGGCGTGGACTACAACACCGCGTCCGATGAACTGACCCTGGCCATCGAACTGGCCAAACTTGAAATCTGAAAGGAGCATCAATCATGCAATCCAAAGACCAGGCCGTGTACGCCCACCTGGACAAAGTTCTGGGCCAAGACTGGCAAGCCACTGCCGATGCCGAGTTTGAGCAACTGGGCTTCTCCGCCGACGAACTGATCCAGGCCTGCCTGATGGTTAACCGGTGCGACTTCGTTGGCCGCACGCCCAGTCTGATCACGAGCACGGCCTGCGATGCCCACGTCAGCATCCGTGTGACCGACAGCCTCGTCGTGACCACCGATGGCATCCGACTCGAGGCCGTTCGCTCCGCCAGCATTGGCGGTCATACCCATCACACCTTCGGCGCCCTGCCCCTGGCCTGCAAGCTAATCGAGGCCCTGATCGGCCGCACCAGCTTCACCAAGGCCATCCTGTCCATCTAAGGGAGCTTCACCATGAAGCCCATCGCCCTTGCTCTGATTGCCACCTGCCTCTACGGCTCGGCCGACGCAAAGAGTTTTGATGCACCAGAAATTGTGTTTGAATCGCGTCAGCTCGAGCTGGGGGCCGGGGCTGCGGCCGCATGCGCCAACCTCGATGGCTGCATACTCGATTCCAGACGTGCCAATCCTCGCGCCGTGCAAGTGTTTAACCACCTTACTGGGCATGTCTCGAGGTCCTCGAAGTCCGGGTATGACCTTGCCATGGAGGCGGTTCGGGCTGGCGTCGATGCTGGCATGCCCGTGGCCTGCAAGGCCATGCTGACCCACAACCAAGCCATCCTTATCGTGACCGGCGTTCCGATGGACGCCAAGACCAAATCCAACCTCGAGGAGTGTACCAAATGATCCAGCACATCATGCCAGTGGGGACCGCCGTCATTGCCCGTCTGCAAGGTCCATACCTGAATGGGCACAGGCACAGTAGCTCAATCGATGCATCAGTCAACTTCGGCTACATCGTGGCCAGGTACACGCGCCATGGCGGTCGGTACGCCCGCATCGGTGACTGTACGATGTATGGCGTGCCCGATGGCTCCACCCTGCTGGTCCACACCAACAGGCACAGGGGGATTGCAGTGAGCTGCGAGACACCGCAGCTGACGGCCGAGATGCTGAGACAGATTAAAGAGCTGTAACCAAAAAGGGGGCCATTGGCCCCCTTGGTCATTTCTGGTTCACGTATGCCCAGCAGGCATCCGCCCAGGCCTTCAGTTCATCGGCTCGGTCGGCTTCTTCTCGAAGAAATCTTCCAGCCTCATCCGAAAGTCGCCATGCGGTGGTTCCGTCTGCAGCACGCTCGGCACGACCTGTGCCGGAGGCGTTACGGTCGTGCAGGCCGCCAGAATGATTGCGAGCACGCAGCCGGCGTACCTCGGCCAGGTACTTGCGGTCGATGGCTTGCGCTCTCTCACGGCCGGCTCTCTCCGCTTCCAGTGTCTGCTGCAGCGACCGAGTCAGCAGCCTCTGCTCCCTCGCTTCGTGCCATGCGTGTGTCTGCCACGCTGCCAGGATTGCCCCCAGTAGCATTGTCAGCAGTGGCAGTGAGCTTCGCCTGACGTATGACGCGAGCAACGATGATAGCCACACCCAGATAGCTTGCATACTCATCCCCTATGTATTCCTTCAGTTCCGGCTGGTACTGTGCCAGCAGGTCCAATGCCACGAGCACAGCGGCCAGCTGGACGCTGGCGAACTGCCATGCGCGTCTCCAATCCTTGATCATCATTTCTCGTACCCCTTCGGAATCTCGAAGTGCGGGCCGTCGAAGAACTTGGCCCCAATGTACGGATAGTCGTGACACTCCCGCCCACTGATATGCCGCCACGAGCCGCCCCATCGGATGCTCACCCCGTGCTCATTGCCAACCTGCCCGACCAGTCGTGCAAACTCCGTGTACGGCCGTGTACTGGTCACCAGCGCCTCCCGCCCCCGTGTCAGCATGCACACGTCGATGGCATATCCATCCAGGTGGCGGCTCGCCATCGTCTTGGATGCGCCCTTGGCCACCAGCTCACGCTGCCGCTGCACTGTACGCACGCCTTCAGTCACAGTGGGGATCTCTTCGCCGCGCCACCTGACCACCGCTTCCTTGATCACGGCCACAAGGCGGGCATCCACCCCCCGTGACCGCTGCTCGTCCCTGTTGCTCCACTCACCCATTTCGCCCCTCCAGCTTTTGTGCCAAACGCTCTGTCCGGCGGTTGATCTGCTCCGCCAGCGTGATGAAGTGCTGAATCATGGTCTGCAGGCGCTCGATCTCGTGCCTGCCCACCATCTCCTGCTGCATGTCGATGCGCTGCTGCAGCACCTTCTGCTCGACTTCAGACAGCTTCTCTGCGTGCTGCCGAAGCTCTGTTCGTGTTGCATTGATCCACGCCATCACGAGCGGCACCCCAATCCCTGACACGATAGCCAGTATATGCTGAAATTCCATCACTTCCCCAAAAAAGGAAACGGCACCCCGAAGAGTGCCGCTTTGAACCCAACGATTGTGACTATGGTACCACGATCAGACTGGTTCGCCGATTACGGCCCAGATGCCGGGGTAGGTGGCCGACAGCCTGATGCCCCAGGTTTCGTTGCCCGACTGCGCCAGAGTGAACCGCGGGTTGCCGATGTCGCCCCAGAAGTTCACGATCACGATCGGCGCGCCTTTGAACCGCCTATTGAAAGCGACGGTGCTGGCACCGGTCAATGATGGCAGGTACCCGAAGTCCATCACGAGGCCATCCTTGTGCCCCTTGACGGATGCTTTCACGCCGGCCGTGTTGGCATTGATGTGATTGATGGTGCCCTCGGCGATCGACTTGGCCGTGTTGGCCACGGCCTCTGTAGCTGACACACGGTTGGCCAGGGCGTCACGCGGCGCCTTGATATCGGACTCATAGAACACCTTCAGCTGCTTCGATGACACAAGGTGGTTTGCGTCATTCCAGTTAATTGGGTCGCCAACCGGGATGTTCAGGCTGTTTGTTGACAGTGAATAGCCAACTGCATTCAGCGGGGCCCGGAACAGGTTCTTGTTGCTGTTCGAGGCGTCATATGCCATTACATGCCACCCGGTTCCTGGGCGAGCAACAGCCTCATTCAGTGATGCGGGCTTGACGGGGCGACGCTCCTGTGCTCCGGTCCACTTCTGAAGCATGTCGAGCAGGGCCTGCTCTTGGGTTTGCGTGAGTGCCATTACGGTTGCTCTCCAATAGGTTCCACGATGATGGTTGTGATGTTGCTTGGCATCGATGTTCCGCGCACGGTCATCACATCACCTGACACGGACACATTCGACGGGCCGCCAGAGGCGATGCCGCCAACGACGCCAGATGACAGGACGCAGCTCTCGCTCGTGACCCCGGAGCCGTTGACGCCGGCAAGCCTGACGGCCTTAACAACAGGCGTCAGGCCATTCACCGTAGCCGAGAACGGGTTCTTGAACGTCCAGTCGCCTACCCCAGTCCGCGTCACGGCGAATGGCGACAGTGCGGTCAGCGACCCAAACAGCCAGTTAAACCACTGGGCTACGATCGGGCTGCCGATGCTCGAAGGCGTGCTCGGGTAGAACCCGCCTTCCATCAGATTCTGCGGCGGCGGCTCGTGGCTGTAGACGGTATCGGAGTATACAGCCCGGTACTTCGTTCCAAAGTGTTTCACTTGATTGCATCCTTGATGGTTGCCAGGCCCGCCATGTCGTGGCGGACGTTGACGAAATAATACCCCACGACCTCTGAGATTGCAAGCACATTAGCCTGTGCATCATCGATGCTTAGCAGCCCGCTTTCTGCGTCATCAACGGCCAGGCACAGGGTGGTTTGCTGCAGGCCGGCCATGAACCGACGCGTCGTATCACCGCGAGTCTGAGTGTTCGCATCGATCGACGAGCGGAGCCACCAGGTGTAGTTGATGCCGTCATCACTGAACATGACCACGTCTTTGTTTGCGACCTGCGCGATGCGGCAGGCGCTGCCGAACACGATTGGCTTTGGGTGGCACGAGCTGATCAAGGCTGTGGCGCGCACACCGCCGGCGAACACGCCGAGCGTAGACACATCTGGCATGCGGAACGCCAAAATCAGTGCCTGCCCGCTGTAGCTAAACGTGACGCCTTTACCGGTTGCGAGCTGTGCCCCAGTCTTTCTGGCCTGGTATTGCTCCGTTATCCAGTCAATGGACGGATTGGAGTACTTGTTGTAGTGCGATGCCACGCCGTGCTGGGGCATGGCCGAGGCCAGAGCGACGGCCAGACGCTCCAGCCGGGGTTTGTGCAGCGACTGCTGCAGCCATGTCATTGCCATTTGATTTCCGTGATGTTGATGGCCTGCGGAGAGGCGGGCAGATCGCGAACGCCGGCTATTGTGACAGAGATCGACTGCATGTTGGCAACGTCGTTGACGATCTTGGCCTCCAGCTTGCCAGCGTGCAGCACCGTGTTCGCTTGATGGGCGCCAATGAAGGCCCGAATGATCGACTCGACGGCGCTACGGTCTACGGTGCCACTGTAGGTCGATGACGATACGATGGCCACAACCACGTCCCGTGACGAAGCAACCGACCACGATTCATTGTTGTAGTGCGATGCGCCGGCCGGAGCCCATGACGCGATGCCGGCCGGGCGAGCGGCCCTGATTGCGCCGGAAATGTCAGACGGGGACCGTGATGGTGGAGCGCTGAACTGCACGCTAATCGTGTTCGGCATCTGTCCATTCGGGCCGATACCAGGGCCAATCCATTCCGTCACAAGGCACGGGCCAATGGCACGAGTGATCGAGGACTGGATGGCCGCAAGGGTGCCGCCAACCTCATCCGTGGCCAGCTTGATTCGCTCACGGAATACGTCATCAGATTCGGATGCAGTCTCCACTACCCCCATGTTGACCGGGCAGTAGATCGTCACCCCACCAGACTGGATTGGCTGCGAGCCGGACAGGTTCACTCCAGCGATCGTGGCCGCATCCAGCGCAGTGCCGGCAAGCACAACCGGGAATTGCAGTGCATTGTCGTACGAAGACTGGGCATGAATGAGAACATCCCCCGTTGCGAGCACGGTCTGCGGCAGGCCGGCTTCAGACTGGTAGCCGCTATTCGGGTAACGGACACTGGATCGCAGGTATCCGAAGCGCCCACTAAAACGCCGCACAACCCTACACTGAATGCCATTGATCTGGAATGTATCAGGCAGCGTTCCGGTATAGAAGACCGTGCAACCTGGCTCACTGCCTTGCAGGCGACGCACGCCAACCAGCGACGCGATGGCATCAAGGGCCGCCCCTGACGCCGTCGGGCGGAAGGTCTGCATGGCGCAATACTCGGCATACTGGTACGCCAGGTCGGCCTCATCGGCCACAATACCCAGCAACTGGCCAAGTACAGAATTCTCGGTCAGATCGATGGTCGGATCGATTTCGCGAACCGCACCCTGCATGCGGGACAGGATCTCCTGCAGGGTCGGGCGCTTGTAACGCTCAAACATTGATCACAGCCTCCATGCCGTTGATGGTTAGCCGGATTATAGCACCGCGGTTGGCATCCACTACCACGCTATCCAGTGTCACGCCTGATACGCCAGTCACCTGCGCCACTGCGGCCATGGCGATGGCCCCGGCGTCTTCGGCAGTCAGGCGTGGTTCGCGAAGCCAGTCACAGCCCGCCAGACGATTCAGCCTCCATTCGCCCATAAACTTCTGCAGGGCGATCGTGCATCGCTGCACCACATCATCCCCGCCATCGATCAGCGACCCGTCATGCAGGTCGCCACCCCTCAACGCCAGATCGGTCATACCACACCCCCAGAAGTCTTGTTACCTTGCTCCACCCCGCTGTGCCTGTGGCCGGCGCCAACGTCCTTGCCGCGGTTCAGGATCGCGCCAGACACGTTCAGTGATTGTGCTGTCACACTGCCATTCAGGGCGATCGTCGGCGCTGTGATAGTCACACTATTACCCTTGATTGAAGCCGGGCCAAATGACTCGATGACCAGCGACGGCGTCGATACCCTGACGCCCTTGCCCGTCAACAGGATTCGGTCCTCGCCGTGCCACAGCTCCACCGTTGAATGGGATTCGCCGGTCACGCACGGCAGGCACAGCGGGGTGCTCTGGTCGTGACCAGCAAACAGCAGCAGGCATTCGTCGCCAGCCATTGGATTTGTCCGCAGGCCGGACCGGCCATTGCTGCCAGAAAGGCGCACCAGCGGGCAGTCCGGGATGGCGGGCCACGCAGCCCCGTCTGCCCCGACACCGTACGGCAACACCGTGGCCGAACCGTTAACCACGGACTGAATTTTGCCAGTGGCCACGGTTACAAGGTTTGTCAGCTCATTGCTCATGTCAGAATTTGCAGTTTCGTCACTTGCTCGGCGTCCGACAGGCTATGGGTCAGCGACCACACCGCCCCTTTGCCAGACATATGCCCGTTATCATAGCCGCATTCGGCGCCAACGTCCACTGGTGTGTACGGGGCAATGCACGACAGCACGCGCCTGTCCCTGCCGTCACGGGTTCTCGAGCGACTCCAGCCAGTCCATTGATGGACGTTCTGCGGCGTCAGGTTGACCGACGATGCCACGCCGCCAATCACAACGCCAGAGGCCGTGACCGTCCAGCCATCACCCAGGATTCGCGTCATCGCATCCCGCCACAGGCAGCTGAATACACGCTGGTCGCTCTTGACCACTGGTGCATTCGGCATGATCACCGGCAGCCCCACGGCCGACGCCACGCCGCGAACCACTTCAGCCACAGGGGTTGTCTTCTGAAATGACAGTGACACTCTGGCCTCGTTGTACAGCAATGCAGCCTCGCCACCACGGATCACAAGAGCATGACTCGCGGTCTTGTAGTCGGCTGTCACCATGTCGAAGGTGGTTGCTATCTCGCCATCAACCAGCACCTGAGCCTTGACCATCTTTCCGGCCAGCACGGATTGCACTACCTCGTCTGGCAGGGCGTACAAGGTCATCGACACATCAGAGGCGATGCCGTCCACCGACCGCGTGATCGTAGCCTCGACCTTAGCCCCAGCAACCCGCTGTGCCCGACCGTCCACGTCTATCACTGCACCAAGCTGTCGCACAGCAGACCTCCTTCGAAGATAGTGCACACAGTTCGGCTGGTCTGGACACTGTTCATTCCATAGGCCTGCTCCTGGCCATCGATGATCTCGAGTAGCCACCTGCCGTCAACCCTGCTCCGCTTGGCAATCACAACCGCCCCGGACTTCAAGCTGACAGCCTGGACGTCACTGTTAAGTACTGTGTATTCCATCAGAAATGCTCCGCCATGAAGTCTGACACGCTGTTCTTCGTCCTGAACAGGATACTCCCCTTTGGCGCAGCCTTCGCATCTGCCACGGCCTTGTCGGCCTTCTTCTGCTTGGCCGCAGTCATATTCGGCGTCGTAGCTAATGACTGGGTCTTCGAGCCGGCCTCCTTTGGAGCTGCCTTCGACTTGATGCCAGGCACGCTAGTCAACTCGATCTCGAGCACCTCTCGCACGGTGGCCTCGATCTCGATAGCCCCTGTACTCGATACCGCCGTTGCCGTGAACGACTGCAGTAGGGCGTTAGCGAACACGGCGCCGCGCGACACAAACCGGACTGGCTTGCCACTGGTCATGGCCTCGCTGAAGCCGGCAATGACGGCCGCCGACGATTCATACGACGCCACGTTTGTTGTTACCCCCTTGAAGGTTGCCGTGCGTGTGCGACCAGACACACCGGCCACGGTCTCCTGCCCTGCTGTGACAGCGGCATACGTGCCAATATCCCGCACCTCCTTGATCTCGATGCTGGTTACCGCGTGGAGCGACAGCGGCTTGCCATCGCCCACGGGGGCCAGCCATGCGATTGTCCGATTGCTCATCTTCCCGCCCTTGCGGCATCGCCGCGCTTCATCACCTGCTCCGTATTATCCCTGATTTGCTGCACGGCCTGCGGCGTGGCGTTGCCGTTAATCACAACGTTCTGGGTGACGGTGGTGTTCGAGCTGCCAAAGCCAGTCAGGTTCTTCAGGCCATTCCACGCCCACGAGGCCTGATCGGAAACCCAGCTACCGGCATCACCCGCAGCCCCCTTGACGGCGTTCACGGCGCCGCTCACGTCGGCCTTGAAGATGGCCTTCACGGCGTCGCCAATCTTCATCGCGGCGTCGTACAGCGGCTGCAGCCACGCCTTAACACGGTCGATCCACTGCCCGGCTGCGGTCGCAAACTCGTCGAACCCGCCGAACAGCTGACCGGCCAGCGATTCCTCACCTTTGACCCACGAATACAGGTCATCAACCACGAGCCCGATGCCAATGATTCCAGCAATCACAGGTGCGACCGGGGCGACCATCGCCCACAAGGCCTTTCCAACCGACGCAATGGCGGCCACAAGCGCCGGCAGTCGGGCAACAGCCAGGGCGCCAATCGTCCACGACAGCACCTCCACAGCCCGATTCATCCCACCGAAGAAGTCGATGGTGGACGTGATTACACCTGACAGCCAGTCCAGCGCGTTCGTCAGGCTGCGCGTGAACCCGATGGCCTGGTCGAAGCGAGCCCACGTCAGCCACACGGTATCCCCCAGTTGCTGCAGAGCCTGCCCGAATGTCCGAGTAGATGCATTGCTCTGTGTCTGCAGAGCTGGGCCGATCTTCTTCATGCCGGCGAGCACAACCTGCGTCGTCAGCCCGCCTTGCTCTGCCAGCTTCTTCAATGCCCCCACTGTGCCCGTCGGCCCGATGATCGCCCGTGCCAGCTCGCGCATCAGAACGCCAGCACCCTCGTTCATCGAGTTCAGCTCGTCGCCCCTAAGAACACCGGAACCGAGCGCCTGCCCGAACTGACGCATCACGCCCGCGGCCGTGCCAGCATCAGCGCCAGATGCCTTCAGCCCCGCGTTCAGCGTATCCAGAATCTCGACCACCTCATCCTGTGACTGCAGCACACCATCGGTAGCCGACGCCAGCCTGATGAAGCCGTCCACATACCCCTCGACGGCCGACCCGGACTCGATGGCCCGCTTCGTCAGCTCTTCGAAGTTCGACCGCTGCGACAGGGCAGCCAACCGTGACTGCAGGTTTGTTACCTTGTCAGTAGCTTCCGCCAGACGCTTTACAGCGGCCGCAGCTGCACCGGCTCCAATAGCCGCCATAGCCGTTTGCAGCCCCCTGATGGCGCCCTGCATCCGACCCATCATGCCATTGGCGGCGTTCTCGTACTGCTTCAGGCCGGACGTATCCGCCTTGAAGCCAAGCCGCGTTACCAGTTCCCGTACGATCATCTCGAATCCTTCTGTGCTTGACGCTGCAGGTCATCCCGCATGTCCAGCATACCATTCAGCTGCATCAGTCGGTGCAATGGAACGTCTCCACGCTCCACCTCACCTAACGACACCATGCCGGCCATGATAGGGCGCCAGATGACGCCCTGCTCTTCGATATCTTCCCGTAGTTTGCCGGGCATGGAGCCCCCGGTATCCTTGCTTAGGAAAGAGCGCCAAACCGGGTGAGCGCCTTCATAAAAGCCGGGCCAACCTGCGCCCTGATTAGCGTGAAAGCCACTTCATACAGGTCCATCACATCTTCGGCTGTGTAGGCGGCGTCGATCTGACCGCGATTCTGCAGCGGCCTACCATCCACCGACAGTGAGCACTGGGCGAACACGGGCAGGGCTACGTCCTCGATCACATCGCCTTCCACTGCGGCGAAGGCGCCAATCAGGGCAGACACATCGGCGTCCATGCTAACAGTCTTGATGGCCGGGCCGAGTTTCTTAACTAGCGCCAGGATCAGTTTGTGTGCCTCGAAGGCGTTCAGGTTCGTGTAACGGTACGTGCGGCCGTTGACGGTGAATTCGTTCATTGCATGCTCCAAAAAGAAACCGGCGGCAGCCCAATTTGGACCCCGCCGGCTGCGTTACGCGCAGTATACCATCACTTCAGTGACAGCACCACGCTTTCCGCAATAAACTCCCATTCCAGGGCGTTCGGCTTCTCGGTGAGCTGCAGCCCGGGGCCCTTAGACAGGTAGCAAGTGGGCGCAAGCACAAGGCGGGCACCGCGACTCTTGTCGATCACCGTGATGGGCAGCGGCGTCGTGTTGAGCTTCGGCGTGCCGTAACCCGTGAGCGCCTGCAGCTGATCGTTGGTGGTCGAGCCCTGCATCACCGACAGCGTGATCTTGGCCGAACGGTTGGCTGTCAGACTGGGCACCAGGGCGCCATCCAGACCGACCGTGAACTGCATGCCATCGCCTTGCATCTCGATCTTCACGCCATCATCGGCCGTCAGGTTCGAGACAGTCACATGGCCAACAGTCACAACGACGCCGGCCGGGTTGAACACATTGTTGATTGCCATTTCAGAATCCTCTCAGTGGCCCGGGTTTCCCCGGGCGTTCATCCTATCAGATCGCGCCTTCGTAAGTGAAGGAGCCGGTGACGTTCACGGCGTGGATGGCGCCGGTCAGGTAGGCCGTGAAGCCCACGTTTGCCACACGACTTGCCTTGATATTGAACGGCACATCGGCGGCGCGGGGGACGCTCACATCATACCCCGGAACCTGATTGCCTTCGCCGTCATCGCGCCAGTCGATCACGCCGCCAGCCCGGACGCCTTCCTGCAGTGTCTTGATCATCGTCGCGGCGATGACCTCCAGGCCC
>ERZ772874.959-NODE-959-length-15524-cov-11.708255_pt1 | contig 15524 bp, 14 predicted proteins | sample MGYA00580586_ERZ772874 | MGnify/ENA primary metagenome ERZ772874 (study PRJEB29015, sample SAMEA2737952) | human oral metagenome | biome: human oral; feature: human-associated habitat; material: dental | place: China | collected 2154 ... | reverse complement strand
CCCGGGTCACCCGGCCCGCCGCGGCAACCAGCTGCGGCAGCACCGTGCATGTGATCACGATTGCGGTGGAGAGGTCGTGGAGGGCGGCCGGCACCGACCGCAGAGCGGCGCGCGGATCGGCCAGCAAACTGGCGGCCCCGATGGCAAGGATGATCACACCCAGCCGGGTGGCGTCGGTGGCGGAGGCCAGCAGTTCCTCAGCGGTCACCGGCCCACCGAGCTGGATACCCGCCGCCCAGTCCGGCAGTTCCAGCTGGGGAAGAACGAACAGCGCCGTCCCACTGGACGGGCCACCCAACAGGATGCGGAAGAACAACCGGGTGGCCACCACGAAGAAGGCCAGGCCCAGATGGAAGCCGAACCGTGCCCTGGGGCGTCGCATCTTGACAACAACCGTCACCGCAGCCCCCGTGAGCAGCAGCACGGGCCACTGGGCGGTGAGGCTGGCGACGGCCGCCGCTGCCAGACCCCACAACCACCAGGCCCAGGGATGCACGGTGTGGTCGTCGGGGGTTGGGACGGGGATGATGGGCTCCGGGCCGGCCACGCGCGGCAACAACCGTCCCATCAGCGACCCCCCAGCTCGGTCTCATCGGGATTCGTACTTCTGCCGGGGTCCGGGCGGCGGCGACGCAGCCACCACGCCACCGCCACCAGCGCGGCCAGGCCCACCCCTGCGGCGATCAAACCCCAAGGTATCTCGATGGGCAGGGAGACCGGTGCCTTGACGACCACCGGAGGATCCAGCAGATTTGTCTGGGCCACGCCCGGCGGGGCGATCACCTCGCCGCCGCGGGTGATGAGAAGCTCCGGGGGAAAACAACTCTCCTGGTCGCTCGTGTTGTAGCACCAGCCCTCGATGCTCCCAGGGGGCGGCTTGCGGGAACCTGCTCCCTGTTGCGAATAGGTCCAGCCCTGCCCCGGAAGGGCGTGATAGTAGTGCCAATACTGGCCCGTGAACCTGCCGGGGCAGCTCGCGGGGTGGGCGTCTATGGTGCAGATCAGGCGGGAACGTCCGAACTCTAGGCGCATCCCGGCGTCCGCCAGGGCCTGCTCTCCGCTGCTGGGGGTGCCGACGCACTGGTTGGCGTGCACCTGACCCGTCTCGTCAATCACCACCACCCACACTTGTCCGGCCGCGAGACAGGCGCCGATGGCGTTGGAACCCGCAGTGCTCGGCTGCGGTAGAGGTGGTTCCGGATCATCCGCCCGTGCGACGGGCGGCGGTGGTCCGAACAGGGCCAGGCACGCCAGGAGAACCGTGAGGACACGTCGCATGGCTCCATCTTCCTAGGCCCCCCGGGAAAGCGAGAGGTGGGGTGCGCCTGACATCACGGCGCACCCCACCCGGTGCACTACCGGTTCAATCACCGGTTCTTGTGCTGGATCGACCCGAGGGGGCAGAACATCTCAGCGCGCGCAGGGCTGGAGTTCGGACACCTGGGTGCTGCGGATGGTCCCGTAGCCCTTGCCTGCGGGTGCCATGATGGCCTGGGTGGTGGCCATCAGGTCGGCGCTGGTGCCATCGTGCTTGTTCGCCCAGGCGCCGACTCCGGTCTTTGCCTGCTGGGATTTGAGGTAGGCGACGGGGGATTCGACGTTCCTGCCGGTCTCCGCGAGGGCGCTGGCCACCATGCCGGTGGAGTTGGCGGAGGAATAGGTGGCCCAGTAGTGATTCCCGGCTGCATCGGTTTTCTGATTTGCGGGATTCTCGGCCCAGGCAATGGCTTTGTTCATGCTGCGGATGGCCCTTCTTTTCACGATCGAATTGTTCTGATTGCTCCCCTTTATCAAGTTCATGGCGGAAATGCCAATTCCGGTGTAGTCGGGGTCGGCGTTGAAGGTGCCGTTCGAGTAGTAGCCGAATCCACCCTGCTGATTGTTGGTCATGGCTTTGACCACCCAGCTGGGTACGGGTTCCTGCGCGCGGGACAGGGCGATGGCGATCAAGTAGGGACCCCAGAACTCGGATGCCTTTGCGTGGTCGGCGTTCATCATTGTTTTCAGTTCGGCGACGAGATCGCGTCCGCAGCCGAAGAAGGTGCGGGGATTCTGCCCGGCCATGTCGGCGGTCATGATGACCTTGGCCAGGCCGGCGGGATTGCCCTCGACGTATTTGGGGCCGATTTCCTGAAGCTTGGTGATCATGGATTTCACCACGTCCGGATGGGCGTTTGCGGCGCTGAGGGCTATGATCCCATCGGCCACGGAGCCGGCGCCGGAGAAGCTGTCCGGAGAATTTTTCCAGGTGTCGGCGATCCAGTCTGCGGCGGCCTTGACACTGGCCGCATTGCTGTCATCTGCCCGGGCGGGCAGCGTGGTGACGGTGGTGACGGCCAAGAACATGGCCAGCAGGGCCGTCAGGAATCTACGAGTGAGTGTCACGATGTTTCTCCTCAAAAGGATGGGCCGCGAATGCCGATCCCGGGATTCGGGGGCGATCATCCGCGACGGTGAAATAAATTGAATACCGAACGATTGGGTCAGTTTGGGTTGAGGGGTGAGATGTCCGTGTGAAACATGAGATTTGTCTTGCTGGACTGTTTTCGCGGGGCATCGCCACCGATCGAATCGATCATGTGCTGGCTCCGTGCATTCTGCTTGCTTTCATTGACCCCCTGATTGTTGTTGATGAGAATCCGGGAAACGTTTGGATTTTAGGCTCGCGGAGCGAGAGATGTCAATGATTTCCTGGAGGCTTTTCCGAAATCTTACCGAAAGTTAGCCATTCCAGGAATGGTTTTTGCGGTTGTCTGTAATTGTGGATTTACAAGGGGTTTTGCCAAACATGGTGCATGCCCGATTCACGCTTGTCGGCCTGTGAAATTTTCACTGGGACGTGTGTCCGCGTGAGAGAACTTTTTGGGCCGCGTTCATCGCCGGTTCCTGTATTTTCCTGGGGCTCCCGATTTTCCCGAAAGGGGTTTCTAAAACATGGTGTGGGGCGCGCCCAACTAAGGCGTGCCCCACCCAGGTTTTCATCAATCGGTCACCCGCCGGTCTTCGGCAGGCCGGGTTGGACGGGGGTTTTGGTGCTCTTGGTGGTAGGGGTTTTGGATGTTGACCTGCCGGTGGGGGCCGGGGTCTTGGCGGAAGGATGTCCGGTGGGCGTGGCCGTGGCTGTGGCCGTGGGATCGGGTGGTTGCTGGGTCGGTGGCGGCGCCGAGCTGGTCGGGCTCGCTGTTTGCGATGGTGTCGCCGAGGGCGTGGGGGTTGGGATGAAGGACTTGCACTCGGGGCGCTGAGTCGGATCCGGCAGCGTCTTGCACCAGGTTTCAAGCGTCAGCTGGGTTCGTGGCTCCGGATTGGTGGTGCTGGTGGCGTTCAAGGAATAGGACCAGCCCTCCCATTCGCCCTGCGAAGGTTTGTAGGACGACGCGCCGGCGCTCGAGTATGTCCAGGTTTTGCCTTGGTCGCTGGAGTGCCAGTAAGACCAGTAGCCGCCCGCGGGCGGGGTGTCGATGCACTTCTCGGTGTAGCCCGGTTTCCCTTCTATCGGAATGACTTCGTCGGGGGCGGGGCGTCCCTGCAGTCGGCAGACGAAGGAGTCGCCCCAGCGCTGCACGCCTTCCATGGTGAATCCGGCGCCGCGGATGGCCTCGATACCGGTCTTCACGGTGCCGGTGGCGCAGCGGACCTGTGGCTCGCCGCCGAGCTTCTGGAAGTCGATGACCACGGTGACGCCCTCATTGTTCTTGCAGGGCCCGGCATAGCTGGTGTCCTGGGAAGGCGTTGGTGTTGGCGTCGGTGTGGGTGTTGGCGTCGGTGTGGGTGTTGGCGTCGGTGTGGGTGTGGGCGTCGGTGTGGGTGTGGGTGTGGGCGTCGGTGTGGGTGTGGGCGTGGGCGTCGGTGTGGGTGTGGGCGTCGGTGTGGCTGTGGGCGTCGGCGTGGGTGTGGGCGTCGGCGTGGGTGTTGGCGTCGGGGTTGGATCATTGCAGTTTTGGAGTTCGGGCACCTGGGTGCTGCGAATGGTTCCATAACCCTTGCCTGCGGGCCCCATGATGGCCTGGGTGGTGGCCAACAGGGAGGCGTCAGTTTCATCGTGCTTGTTCGCCCAGGCGCCGACTCCGGTCTTTGCCTGCTGGGACTTGAGATAGGCGGCGGGAGATTCAATGTTCTCGCCGACCTCTGCCAAAGCACTCGCCACAATGCCGGTCGAACTGGTTGAAGAGAAGGCATCCCAGTAATGGTTGCCGTCCGTATCGGTCTTCTGGTTGGCGGGATCCTTGGCCCAGGCTATGGCGTCAGCGAGGCTTTTCTTGGCCGCCTCGCGGGTCGATTGCGAGTTGGCCGAGTTCTTCGACACCAGGTTCATGGTGGAAATGCCGATGCCGGTGGTGTCGGGGTCGACGGTGAGAGCGCCGTCCGAATGGTAGCCGAATCCACCCTGCTGATTGTCGGTCATGGCCTTGAGGATCCAGTCCGGGACAGGCTCACCGGAGCGGGACAGAGCAATGGCGATCAGGTAGGGAGCCCAGAACTCGGATGCCTTTGCGTGGTCGGCGTTCATCATTGTTTTCAGTTCGGCGACGAGATCGCGTCCGCAGCCGAAGAAGGTGCGGGGATTCTGCCCGGCCATGTCGGCGGTCATGATGACCTTGGCCAGGCCGGCGGGATTGCCCTCGACGTATTTGGGGCCGATTTCCTGAAGCTTGGTGATCATGGATTTCACCACGTCCGGATGGGCGTTTGCGGCGCTGAGGGCTATGATCCCATCGGCCACGGAGCCGGCGCCGGAGAAGCTGTTCGGAGAATTTTTCCAGGTGTCGGCGATCCAGTCTGCGGCGGCCTTGACGCTGGCCGCATTGCTGTCATCAATGGGGGGTGGTGTGGGTGTGGGTGTGGGACTGGGATCATTGCAGTGTTGAAGTTCCGGCACCTGGGTGCTGCGGATGGTGCCCAAACCCTTGCCCGCGGGAGCCAAGATGGCCCAAGCTGTCGCCGATGCGTCAGCAGTGGTGCCATCGTGTTCGAGAGGCCAGGCGCCGACCCCGGTCTTTGCCTGCTGGGACTTGAGGTAGGCGACGGGAGATTCAATGTTCTCGCCGACCTCCGCCAAGGCGCTTGACAAGATGCCGGTTGAATCTATCGGACTCTCGTCGGAGTTGCTCCAGTAGTGATTGCCGTCCGTATCGGTCTTCTGGTTGGCGGGATCCTTGGCCCAGGCTATGGCGTCAGCGAGGCTTTTCTTGGCCGCCTCACGGGTCGATTGCGAGTTGGCCGAGTTCTTCGACACCAGGTTCATGGCGGAAATACCCAAGCCCGTGTATTCGGGTTCGGCAGTGAAACTGCCGTTCGAATTGGGGCCGAAGCCGCCCTGTTGATTGTCGGTCATGGCCTTGAAGATCCAGTCCGGGACAGGCTCACCGGAGCGGGACAGAGCGATGGCGATCAGGTACGGTCCCCAGTCCTCGGTGGCTTTTGCCCGGTCGGCCTCCATCATTGTCTTCAGCTCAGCGACAAGATCGCGTCCGCAGCCGAAGAAGGTGCGGGGATTCTGCCCCGCCGCATCGGCGGCCACGAGGAGCAATGCCAGATCAACTAGATTGGGGACTTGGCCGGAACCATTTTGCTGCTTGGCCAGCATCTCCTTGACGGTTTCGGGATGGGCCTCAGCGGCGCTGAGAGCTATGATCCCGTAGCTCACATCGATGAACTCTTCCGGGGTGTTTTTCCAAGTGCTGGCGATCCAGTCGGCGGCGGCTTTGACGCTGGCCGCATTGCTGTCATCCGCCCGGGCTGGTTGCATCGTGACGGCGGCGATGGCCAGGAACGTGGCCAGCAGGGCCGTCAAGAATCTACGCGTGCGTGTCACGATGTTGTCCTCGACTTCTGGGCTGCGGAGCCCGGCCCCAACATCGGTGACCGATTCACCGCAGTCCACGACGGTGAATTTCGCTTCGACTGTGAGCGGGCACTCCGACTGCGGGATGTCACGTTCCCTCACGGTTGCGGGTCAGTTCCGGATTCGCACCGGATTCCCCCGATCTCGCTGTCGCGAGCACCCTAGCACATCTCCCGCAAAGACCGATGGGGACCCCACCCTTGGAGGGCTCAGGGCTGGGCTACCAGGTCTTCTCGTCCTTTCCCGCGGGGGTGGGGGAGCCGCTCTCCCCGGCGCGGGCCCGCTGCTCCGCGGCCTGTTTCTCCCGGTCCTCGAGACGCTTGCTGCGGGAATCGGGGTCGGTTTCCTGCGGGGTGGGCTGCTGCGCCGGAGCCGCGTTCCGCTTGCCATCGAGACGGCTTTGGGAATCGTTCTGCTGTTCCGAGAGCGACCCTTGGCCATTGGCGGCCGGGGCGTCCGGGCAGGAGGTCTGTGCGAGCACGAGTTGTGCTTCCTGGTAGCGGGCCAGGGCAGAGGCCGGGTCATTCTCGCGCAGCCCGTCTCCACCCGCTTCCAAGGCCAGCGACCAGTTCAGGCGGATCTGGCACTGCGCATCGTCGGGAGCTATCCGGGCGGCGGCCTCGAAGTCCTCTGCTGCGGCGTCCCAACGGGCCAGGGAATAGCGGGCGGTTCCACGGTTGAACAGCGGTACCCAGCGGTTGAACACGGACACCGCGTCCGCTTGCGACCAGGCATTCTCGGCCTCATCCGGCCGGTCCGATTCCCAATGCCGCAACCCGATGGTGACGAACAGCAATTGCGCCGCCAGGAGTCCCGCCGCCGTCAGCGCGACAACCGTCGCCAAGAGCGTAACCACCGCCCAGCCGCGCCGGTTCATGGCCGGAGCTCCGAACGCATCCGGGCCGCCCCGCGTGCGGTCAGGGACAGGTCCACCAGCAACAAGGCAGCGGCCCCCAGGCCCGGCCACCAGCCGGGTGGCAGGTCCGTCGCGGGTCCGCTCACGTCTCCCAGACCTGTGCCCGTCGTAGGCCAGAACGTCAGCCCGCCTGGGGTGGTCCGGTGCTCATAGGTGCCGCCCAGTTCACCTGCCATCCGGCGCAGCGCGGCCTCGTCCAGCCGGGAACGCTGCGCGATGCCGTCCCGTTTCACCAGTTCGTCGGTCCCGGGCCTGATGGCCATGGTCGCTCCCGTATCGGTTCCGTAACCCAGCACCAAGGAGTCAGCCAGCAGCGGCCGCAACGACTCGAAGGAGGCAGCAGGTTTCGCGGCGGTCTGCTCGCCGTCACCGAAATAGACCAGGTAGCGCGAGGCCTGGGGGCGTTCAGCGGCGGCCTTGGTCAGGAGACCGTGGATCAGGTCGTTGCCCACCGAGATGTCCGATCCGGTGCCGTATCCTTCTTCGCGCCAACCTATGGTACGGGCCAGGGTTTCCACGGAAGCGCCGTCCGTGGTCCAGGGCGTCACCACGCGCGCTTCATTGTCGATGGCCACGACGCAGAACCGTGCCGCCGGCATGGTCGCCACCAGTGCGGCCACGTCCTCCGCCACCCCCGCCAACCTCGGCTGGGAGGTGCTCCAGTCCGTGGCGCCCATTGAAGTGGTTCTATCGATCACCAGCAGCACGTCAACGGCGGTCGGGGGAGTGGAGGAGTCGCTTCCGGACAGGCGGGGTTGCAGAGCCACCAAAGCCAGCAACAGCACCACACCCAACCTGCGGCCCAGTGACGTCAACGACAACCGGCGCCAGTCCAGCCACACCAGCAGTATCCCCGCCACCACACAGGCCGCCAGCAGCAACCAGTTCGGGTTGATCGTCATTTCCGTTCCCTCCGATTCCGGGCGGTGGCGGCGGCGACGAGACCCACCAGGGCCAGCCCCACCCAAGGCCACGTGAACTCCTCGGACTCCAGCCGGCTCCGTTGCGCCAGGGCCGCCCGCTGGGTTCTGGCGACGGCATCGGAGATGCTGGTGACGTCGACGGTCTCGGCGAGCAGCATGGTATCGCCGCCCGTTTCCCGGGTCGCCCGGGTGAGTTCCTGAGTTGCGGATGCAGAATTGTCCACGGGCATCACCCCGAAAACCAGAACCTCATCGCGCCGGGCCCGTGTGAAGGCCTCCTCCAGGCTGTACAGCGGCTCACCCGAGAGCTGGTTGTCGGTGGCGAGGACAACGGTGCGGGAGCGGTGTTGATCCCTGTGGTCGAAGCGCTCCAGGCAGCCCATCAGCCCGTCCGCTATCAGGGAGGTGCCGGTGTCGACGGCCCGGGTGCCGACCACCGTGTTGTTCTCTCCGATTTCCTGCTCGGCGGCGGCCAGCTGTTCCTGGATGTAGGAGGAGTCATCGGTCAGCGGAAAGACCACCACCCCGGTGGAATCAAACATCATCAGCCCGATGCGTTCCCCCTCCAGCTGTCCCGCCAGCTGCGAGAAGGCCTGCAACACATTCTTGTCCACTCCGGCCATGGACCCCGAAACGTCGAGACACAGCATGATGTCGCGATTGCCCTTGGCCGAGGCCCAGGAACGGGCTTCGACGGGGCGCGCAATCAGCATCGCGATCCCCGCCACCGCGAGAACCATGGAGATCGTCTCCAGCAGCAGCCAGCGCAGCTGCTGCTTGGCGAGCTGTCGGAAACGCGGCAGGGCCCGGAATCTCTGGGCGGCCGCGAACGGCACCGCCTTTCCCCTGCGGCGGAGTCGGAGCGGCCACCACCTGGCAGCGACGAGCAGCGCGGTCCCCACCACCGCTACCACCAGCCCGGCCCAGGGCAACATCAACGCCATGCCAGGATCACCTCCCGGCCCTGTTCCGCAACAGACTCGGCGTCCGGCGAGACCGCTGGATCGAAGCAGGCAGCCTGGGTTCCGGCCACGAAGGCCGTGACCCGTTCCAGGCGTGGGTCACGGCGGGCCGCCCAGTTGAGCTGGGCGAGGCTGGAATAGTCGGCGTCCCCGTCCGTGACAGTACCGATGAAACCCTTCACCGCGGCAACCACCCGCTGACAGGCCAAGCGGGGTGTCGGGGCTTCCAGGGCCGATGTGATGGCTTCCAGTGCCTGGGAACGCACCTCGGCCAGCGAGTCGTCGGGAGCGGCCGCGGTGCGGGTGGTCGGCCACAACCGGAAGGTGACAAAAACCAGCACAGCCGCCACCAGAACGAGGCCCGCGACGACGAGCCACCACCACCAGGCAAGAGCGACGGGGGGTTGCAACTCCAGAAGTTCACCGGGCACGACGATGCCTCCTGACCAGATCAAGTACCCGCGGCACCACGTTCTCACCGCTGTCCAGGCAGAGCTGCGAGATGCGAAGCCCGGTCAGCACCGAGGACCGCCGCTCGAGCCGGGCCTGTCGTTCCGCGCGCAGCTGCGCGGCCAGTTCCGGATCTCGACGCAGTTCCTCCGGCAGGACGCGCCCGTCGTCGAGGCCGAGGACCATGCGTCCGTTCAGGGCGGGAACGGTCGGGTCGAGGTCACCGATGCTGATCAGCAACACGTCGTGTTGGCGGCTCAGGCGCCGCAGCCTCGCCTCCAGCGACGGGTCGATGTCGACGTCCCCGCAGATCACCGCCACCATTCCGCGGCGCCGAATGGATGCGGCCGTGACCTCCAGCAGCCGGTCCAGATCGGATTCAGGGGAGTGAGGTGAGACCGTGCGCACGATCTCACCCAGCATTCGCTCCAATGCGACCGGACGGGTCGAGGGACGGCTCAAGTGCACCTTGGAACCCGAGCTGCGCAGTAGGCCGACGTAGTCGCCGTGGGCCACCGCCAAGCTGCCCAGGGTGGCTGCCACGCCGATCGCCACCCGCAGCTTCGATTCGCGAGGAGAGGCCATGCCCGCCAGGTCCCGGCCCGTCGCCACGGCCAGCAGCAGCGTCGCCCGCCGTTCCGCAACGTGTCGTTTCACCAGCAGTTCGCCGTTGCGGGCGGAGGCCTTCCAGTCGATGTCCGCGACATCGTCGCCACGCACGTATTCGCGCAGGTCATTGAAGTCCAGGCTGCGCCCGGCGTTCACTGCTTGGTGGACGCCGTCGAAGAGCCCCACGATGGGGCGGCGCAGCGCGAGGGAAACTTGGTTCCGGTAGCGGGTCAGCAGAGCCATCAGGGAGTGGGCACCGCCTTGAACACCGCGTCGATCAGGTTCTCGACGCTGACTCGTTCCGCGACCGCCTCGAAGGTCAGCACCAGCCGGTGCCTGAGCACTGCGTGACGCATCCCGACGATGTCGTCGGGCAGAGCATGGTCACGCCCCGCCAGCAGCGCGGCGGCGCGGGCCACCTGCATGAATGCGATGGCGCCGCGGGGGCTGGCGCCGAACTCGATCCAACGTGCCTGATCCCCGTCCAGGTAGGAACTGGGGCGGCGCGTCACGTTCACCACCTCCACCATGTAGCGTTTCAGGGTTTCGTCGACGTGTACGGCGGCACAGATGCGTTGCAGGCGAAGCACATCGTTGATGGAGGCGATCGCAGGCCCGGCAACGTCGAAAACTCCCGACTCCATCCGGTTCAACACCTCCAGCTCGGCCTCGGCGGTGGGGTAGTCGATGACCTCCTTCAGCAGGAATCGGTCCATCTGGGCCTGGGGCAGCACGTAGGTGCCCTCCTCCTCGATGGGGTTCTGGGTGGCCAGCACCAGGAACGGATCCGGCAGCGCGTGCGTGACGCCCCCTATGGAGGTTTGTCGTTCCTGCATGGCCTCCAGCATCGCCGACTGCGTCTTCGCGCTCGAACGGTTGATCTCATCGAGCAGGACGAAGTTGGAGTGGACCGGTCCGAGTTCGGTGCGGAAACGGGTGGTGGCGGGATCGAAGACCTCGGTGCCGATGATGTCGCTCGGAAGCAGGTCGGGGGTGCACTGGATGCGGGCGAAACTGCCGGCCACCGCGCGGGCCAGGGTGCTGGCGGCCAAGGTTTTGGCCAGACCCGGTACGGATTCCAACAGTACGTGACCGCGGGCGAGAAGGGTTGTGAGCAGTGCGGTACGCAACCGGGGCTGCCCGACGACGACCGCGTCGAACCCTGCGATCAGGTCGTTCAACTTGGTCGTGGCCCAGGCCGACTCAGTGGGGTCGAGAGCGGGGGTGGTCATTCGGTGCCTCCTTCATCGAGGTTCCAGAGCTGGTTCAGGGTGCTGCTGCGGGCGCGCCGCTCCCGAGCGGCGGAGCTCACGCGCGGATTGCGCGCCGGCTGGTCGGTGGGGCCGGGAGCAACACCCCACGCGGCCCGCATGCCGTGCAGCAGCGGGAGGCCGACCAGGAGCAGCAGGGCCGCATTGGTGATGGCGCGGCTGGCGTCGTAGGCAAAGGATGTGGCCCAGGTGTATTCCCAGAGCCTCGTGGCGGAGGCCAGTGGCGGCAGCCCGGGGAGAAAGGCCCCTGTCGTGGCGGCGGTCTCCCCGGTCCAGCCGATGAGGTTCAGCAGCAGACCCGAAACGATACCGAGCGGCAGACAAACCAGGACGCCCACGAACCACGCGGTACGGGTCCTCAACGACCGTAATCCGCCCCCGGTCAGTCCCCACAGTCCCCACACCAGGGTCTGACCCACCAGGGGAGACTGCACCAGGCCAAGCGGTATGGATGAGGTCATCGCGGCCAGCGCCCCGGTGAGGAACCCCGCTGGGCCTCCCAGAGTTGCTCCCGCCAGGAGCGGGAGGGCAAATGTTGGTTCCACACCGGAACTTCCCGGGGAGAGCAACATGCGCACGGCGCTGTCGACGACCACCAACAGCGTGACAGGTGCCAGGGCCGGGGCGTGGCATCCGCAGTCGTACCACACACCCCACGCCAGCAGCACGACCAGCCCGGCCAAGGCGAACAGCAGCGCGGGGGTCTCGGCGGCAACGGTTTCGCGGTCCGGAGCGGTCAGGGAACCCCAGACCGGCCAGGTCAGCCAGGCCAGCCCCAGGGCGACGATCACCCAGGTGATGGTCTTGGAAACCGCGCCGGGGTTGGTGCCGCAACGGATCCGCCTCATGGTGCCGCCTCCAGAACCTCGGTCAGCCGCACATGACGGGGTGATCCCACGACCTGGGACACCAGCGGTGGATCCGGAAGGACCGCTGCCACCGCATTCGGGGTACCGAAGGCCACCACCTTCCCGGCCTCGACGACGAGAATGCGGTGGCAGGCCCGCACCAGGAACTCGACATCCCGGCTGGTGACCAAACGCGGTCCGGGAGGGCCCGAGCGGAGATCGGCGGCCAATCGCCGGGCGTCGTGGGCGTCCAGCCCGGCCTGTGGATGGGGCATCCACAGCGGGCACTCGGGCCCCGCAGCGAGGGCGGCGCGCAGCTTGGCGAGGTCACCGGAGCCGTGCGAGACCAGTGGTTGATCCGGTCTGAGCGAGGGTGCGGTTTCCAGCACTGAACCATCAGGTAAGGCGTGGTGCCGCTCCCAGGCCCGGGAGATTCGGCGAGGGGTGGCTTCCACCGGCAGGTGTCCCGTGACCAGCGCGGCGCCCCGCAGCTGCCGCGCCAAGGCTCGGGCCAAGGGCTCGGCGCGTCCCGCCCGGTCGACCAGCCCGACGCATTCCCGGCCACCCAGGGTCAGGTCCTCACCCTGCAAACCCAAGGCTTCGGAAGCCACCGGCACGGCGTCGCCCCGGCGGGGTTCGCGTCCAGTGGGTAGCGGAGCCGGTCGACAACCCTGCCGGTGGAAGAACTCAGCTGCCCCAGCCGCATCCCGACATCTTTCTGGGGGAAACCCGAGGGTTCGCGCCAGGGCCAGGAGGGTGGGTTCGGGGAGGCGGTGCGGAAACCAGTCCTCGGGGGATCCATCGTGGTGGACCAGGCCGTCGTCCAGTTCCACGAGCCGGTCGGCGTGTTCCCAGACGGAGTCGAGGTCGTGGTCCGCCCAGAGCACCACGGCCCCGGCCTTGGCGCGACGCCGCAACGCGGAGGCGATGGCTTTTCTGTCGTCCCCGGTGGCGGCGGTTGACACCGAGTCCACGAGCACCAAACCGGCTGCGGGAGCCAGCGCGAGGGAGGCCAGATGGATCCGGGCCAGTAGGTCCGCGGGAAGCTGCGACAGGCGCTGCCCCAGGACCTCGGCCAGGCCGAGCCGTTGTGCGGTGTCGAGCACCTTGGAGGTCAGGGAACGCAGGTGAACGGCAACCGTCACGGGGGCGATGGCCCAGTCCGCGACCACGAGCAGGCCGCGGGTGTCGTGGGCGGACAGGTCGCGCTCCCGCCAGATCAACCGACCCAGGCTCTGCGTCCCCGCGGGCAGGGCCTGGGCCAGGCAACGCAGCAGCGTCGTGGCCCCTGAACCGCTGCGACCCACGACCGCCGTCACCTGGCCGGGGACGGCGGTGAGATTCACGTGGTCGAGCACCCGGCCGCGCCGGGGCAGCTCGATGGTCAGATTGTTGATCTCAAGCACGACGCAGCACCCCTACGGGCAGCAACAACGCTGCCCCCACCAGCCCCCATGTGATGACCTGACCGGCGGAGTCGCGGATCAGGAGATCCAGCACCAGGACAATCGTCAGCGCAACGGGCGCCAGAAGCTGCAGGAAGTCATTGGATCGCCAGTTCAGAAGCCAACCGGGTCGGGCGCGATCCCCGCCCCAACGGGCCAGAGCCGAAACCGCTCGCAGGAAGGAACCCAACCGGGTTCCAAGACCGTTCCGGGGGACGCCACGGCGCCGGTCCGCGCGCTCACCTGCCATCCTTTCGGAGCAGGCCTCCCCGAGGCAGCACAGCGGCGCGATGACGGGGGCCGCCGGTCCCAGAACGGCGCGTGCCAGCGAGAGCCAGCCCCGGGAACTGACCACCTGGCCCGCCACGCCCAGGACCAGGAGCACCACAACCGCGCACAACGCATGCCGGAGCCCGGTCATGACTCCCTCCAAGGTGAGGTTGCCGCCGAAGATCACCCCCGGGCCGGGGGAGTACTGCGGTAGCCGGGCGATGACCTGGCCGCCGCCGGATGGAAGGGCGAGCGTGGCCAACACCCACCACAGAGAACTGGCAAGGGCGAGTCCGAGGGTGGCCGTCAGACTGGCGCGTCGCGGTCCTCCTGCCAGCAGTCCCGTCACCACCAGGCACACGGCCAGGACTGTCAGGGAAATCAGGTCGGCGGTGTTCAGCGCCACGGCGGTTACGGTCAATACCGTCCACAACCACACGATCGGATGCCCCTCGGTCACGCCGTCTCCCATCGGGGGCGACGTGAGATCCGGAACAGCAGAGAGCCGGCCACCCAAGCCAGGGTCACACCGCCGAGTCCCCAGGACGCCCAGGTGACGGCCAGTGCCGGATGCGTGCTGTTCAGGAAGGTGCCTGTCAGTGCCTGCCCCACAGGAGGTGGTACGAACAGGGAGGTGCGGGTTTCGGGGATGCCGTCCTGGTGGGGGGTGCCGAGCCACAGGGGCGAGGTGGCGGAGTCCGAGATGTTGCGCAGCCGGAACTTGTAGGCCTTGATGAGCAGACCCCGCGGCACCGTGTAGTGGACGGTGCTGATCTGATCCGGGGAGGTTGCCGTCGTCCCGCCCTCGGTGGTGATCTCCTTCCAATTGCCCGCGTCGTCGGCGTAATCGACGGCGAAACCGGTTCCCGGCACCGCCCCCACCAGTTGCAGCTCGACCGTCTGTCCCACAGGTTTGCCGGCCGCGGCGAACCCATCGCCGAGCAGGGTTGGGACCCGGGCTCCGTAAGGCATGAACTGCCCCACCGTCGTGGAGACGTCGGTGCCGGTCAGACCCCCGACGCTGAGGAGGGCCCACCCCACCGAAGCGCCCGCTGTGCGTGCCGGAACGGTCACATTGGCGTGCGCCACCCCGGCGGCGTTGGTGAACACCTCGGCGTTTCGGCTGACTGGTTCGAGGGCGGTCAGCTGCCCGTTGGTAACCGCAGCTTCATAGACCATCAGTTGTACCCGGACATGTGGGTTGCCGATCACCGTGACCTCCGTGGTGGCTCCCTCCCGCAGCCAGCCACGGGCCTGGATGGAGCAACCGTTGGGGGCACCGGTGCAGAGCGTACTCGCTTGGGCGGGTGGTTCGGCGTGGGCCGGGGCCACGGGGGCGAGAAGGGTGAGGGCCGTTGCCGTCAGGACGGAGGTGATCCGGTGTCTCATTCGTCCTCCCAGCCGGAGCCCGGGGGCTCGCGCAGGCTACTCGCGAAGCCCGAACCGAGTCCGCCCAGCAGCACCAGCCCAGCCACGACTGCCGCGAATGCCGCCCATGGGGTGGAGTTCTCAGGTTGCGGACCTGCCGTGGAGCCTCCGCGCCCGCTGGCCTCGCGTCCCCAGATTCGGCTGGGCGAGGGACTGGGGGCGACGGGGTTGTTCGAAGCCGTGGGGGTGGGGGTTGGTGAATTGGACGGTGACTGCGTTGCCGAGGGCGACGGAGAACTCGTGGGTTTTTCGTCCGGCTCCGAGGCCTCATTGCCCGGTTGCCTCGTCACGTTCCGGGACGGAGTGGGACGGTTCGGTGCAGGGTCGCCGGCCCCACCCGTTGGATCCGGGTCGGGGTCGGGATCCGGGTCGGGGTCGGGATCCGGGTCGGGATCGGGATCCGGGTCCGGGTCTGGATCGGGATCCCCGGGCTGACTCGGTGGGGTGGGTTCACCGGATGGGTCGGGACCCGGGGGTGTGGGTTCACCGGATGGGCCGGGACCCGGGGGTGTGGGTTCACCGGATGGGCCGGGACCCGGGGGTGTGGGTTCACCGGA
>ERZ772874.957-NODE-957-length-15542-cov-34.939885_pt1 | contig 15542 bp, 16 predicted proteins | sample MGYA00580586_ERZ772874 | MGnify/ENA primary metagenome ERZ772874 (study PRJEB29015, sample SAMEA2737952) | human oral metagenome | biome: human oral; feature: human-associated habitat; material: dental | place: China | collected 2154 ... | reverse complement strand
GGCGGCGAAAGTCATCGTCGAGGAAGCTGGCGGTAAGGTGACTGATCTTTTCGGCTGGGAGCAGCGGTATGATCAGGATATCCGCGGGGCGGTACTAAGCAATGGAATCGTTCATGAGGAGATAGTGAAAGCGATGAGGAGACTAATAGAATGATGAACAGGGAACAGGAAAGTTTGATTAATAATTTAAACAAAGCAGTGAATATAAGGTGAATAAGGAGGAAAAATATGAAATTCAAACACGGCACACGCCGCCGAGCGGCAGAATATGAAAAAGACTGGGTGCAGCGCTGGAAGGATGACGATACATTCAACAAATCGGTTGAAAATCGGCCAGCTAATAATTCCTGGGTGTTTTATGACGGGCCGCCATTTTTGACTGGTACGCCGCATCATGGGCATTTGTTGGTGAGTACTGTTAAGGACACGATGGGTCGCTTCCATACCATGAAGGGTCAGCGAGTTGAGCGCCGCTGGGGCTGGGATTGTCACGGATTGCCGGCTGAGGTTTATGTTGAAAAAACACTTGGCATTGCTAATAAAAAAGAAATCGGCACGAAGATTAGCGTCTCAGATTATGTAAAGGAATGCCGTGCGGCTATGGTGCGAACTGGCACTGAGTGGGAAGACACAATTGAGCGAATCGGTCGCTGGGTTGAGTTTAAGGGCGCTTATAAGACCATGGACAATAATTACATGGAATCGGTTTGGTGGGCGTTTAAGAAACTATATGAGGAAGGCAAGATTTACGAGGGCGAAAAAATATTAATTTATTGTACTAAGGATGCTACGCCAATTTCCAAGAGTGAGGTAGCGATGGAAAACAGCTACCAGATGGACACCGACCCAAGCTTGTTTGTCTATTTCAAATTAGAAGACGAAGATGAATATTTGCTTGCCTGGACGACGACGCCATGGACTTTGCCAGCGAATATGGTGGTGGCAATCAACCGAGATGTTGATTATTCATTGGTGGCGTACGGTGATAAGAAATTCTATATCGCAAGTGATGCTGTCGAGAGAGTTATGACCGATGAAAAACATCAGCCGCTTGAATATTCGATTGTCAAAACGATAAAAGGCTCGGAATTGGCGGGTAAGCGATTTGAGCCGCTGTTTGAAAATCGCGGGCCGAACGCTCATAAAGTGTTGCATGCTGATTTTGTGACGACCGATGACGGTACAGGACTGGTGCACATTGCGCCGGCTTATGGCGAAGACGATTATGAACTATGCCGCAAGCATGACGTGCCAGTGTTGTCGTTGGTGGATGGTGATGGCAACTACACTGAGGGCAGATGGCTCGGTCGTAATATCTGGGAGGTCAATAAAGAGATTGCCAAGACATTGTTGGAGGAAGGTCGAGCGCTTAAAATTGACTATATTCGCCATGAGTATCCGCATTGTCACCGCTGTGGCACTAAGCTGATGTATCGAGCGCATCCGAGCTGGTTCATGGATATCCAAAGCCAGAAAAAGGAAATGCTGGAGGCGAACGAGCAGACTCATTGGACACCAGATAATCTGCGGACGGGGCGATTTCATAATATTATTGAGCAGGCGCCAGATTGGAATTTGAGCCGTGATCGCTATTGGGCGACGCCGATCCCAGTGTGGAAAGGCGTCAAGAATGACGGCACGGAAGTTGTCAAGGTGATTGGTAGTTTTGCGGAGTTTGAAGAGCTGACGGGGCGTAGGCTGGATGATTATCATTTGCCGCAAGTGATGGACGTGACATTTGAGTGCGATGGAGTGGAAATGCGGCATATCGGTAAGGTACTCGACTGCTGGTTTGAGTCTGGCTCAATGCCGTTTGCTCAGTTCCATTATCCGTTTGAGAATAAAGAAAAATTTGAAGCGAGTTTTCCAGCCGATTTCATCATTGAAGCGATTGATCAAACACGCGGTTGGTTTTATAGTTTGACAGCGGTCAATGTGGCGTTATTCGGTAAGTCTCCGTGGAAAAATTTGATTTGTACTGGGTTTATCAACGCGGCGGACGGCAAAAAGATGAGTAAAAAGCTAAAAAACTACACCGATCCGATGGAGCTGATGGATAAAACGTCGGCTGATAGCTTCCGCTTTCTTATGCTATCTAGTCCGCTGACAAATGGCGAGAACTTTGCACTAGCGGATAAGGATGTCATGGATGTGGCGCGCAAGCTCAGTATGATCTGGAATATGTATGATTTCTTCACGATGTACGCGGAAGTTGATGGTTGGGAATTTAATGGCGATTTGAAAGATCCACTTGGTACGTTGACTAATCCGTTGGATATTTGGATTGTTAGCCGCTTACATCAATTGGTGAACGATGTTGAAAAGGGTCTTGATGGTTACAATTTGCAAGACGCCACTAAGCCGATTTTACCGTTCCTGGACGACGCGTCCAACTGGTATGTTCGCCGCAGTCGCCGCCGCTTCTGGAAGTCGGAAGATGATGGCGATAAGAACGATGCTTATCGCACGCTGCACTATGTGCTGGTGCGCCTGAGCTACATTTTGGCGCCATTTACACCGTTTTTGGCTGAGGAGTTGTATCATAATTTGACGGGCGACGATGAGTCGATTCATCTGAAGGATTGGCTGCCAGCGGGTGCGGTGAACGAGCAGGTTCTAGCCGACATGTCCCGTACGCGTGAATTGATCAACAATGGTCTTAGTTTGCGTATGAAACAGGATGAGCACCAAGCATCAATCAAGGTTCGCCAACCGCTGCAATGTGCGGCATATGCAGGCGTGAAACTAACTGGCTACTATGAGCAAATCATGGCTGAGGAGCTCAATGTCAAGGAAATTCGCTGGATTGAGAATCTAGACGAGCACTTGGCTGATTATGATGTGACCGAGGGCGTGATCAAGCCAGAGAGCTGGGTAGAAATTAATAAGCACTTAACGCCCGAACTCAAACGCGAAGGCCTAATGCGCGAAGTCATCCGCCACGTGCAAAGCGCGCGTAAGAAGGCTGGCTTGCAGGTGGATGATAGGATTGAATTGAATATCGCCAGCAGCGACACGGAAATCGCTCAGGCTGTCGATACATTTGCCGATACCATCAAGGCCGAGACGCTGGCTATAAAACTAGGTTCTGCGGCAGATGATATGGAAAAATACGACGTTAAAGTTGACGGTAAACCGGTAGAAATTTATTTGAAAAAACATTAATTAACTAAATATTCCTGAAATTTAAGCATGTCTGGTGAGTGAACCTATTCCAAAACAGCATTTAGTTTGCTACTATGTACCATATGTGTAATTACAAAAATCCAGTAGGTCGTAATGAATCTTCTGCTGTGCGTGAACCTAGTATTCAGCATCGCCTCACTAAGGAGTATGAAGAGGTTGTTGGAGAAGATGGCGTGCGAAGAGTATATGTTCCATTGAGTGATATCCAGTCTGGTGTATATGATCCTGATTTTCACAGGCTAATGATAGAAAAAAACTTGAGCGATGCATCAATAAGACAATGCGATGGCGGGGTAGAGGTTTCGTACTCGCCGAGTCTTGATGTTATTCGGATGGATGGGGTATTGGCAACGTGCCGAGCACAGGGCGACTATACTGATTTCGCGCATTCAGTTTTTATTGCTGCCTATCAAGTCGCTGATACGATATTAGTGACTGGCAAGGTTCCTCGATTGAATTCCATGGAAAATATTTTGATTAATCGCAATAGCCGGTCGCTGGGCAGCGCAGAGTTTACCCCGCCCTTTTATGCGGAGGAGTTTGTAGTTAATACTGCACAAATGCAGCGAGGAGGCGCGGAATTAACAGGTGAAGAACGCGATACCGCTATTAGAGATACGACAAGTCGAGTTATTGTCCAAATATTAGAGTCGGTTCTGTCTCGAAAAGACATAGATGCTGGCAGCGCCTCCGCGATCAGACAAATAATTGGAGATATAGAAAAGAGATAGGGCTGTATGAGTGGTCATGAAAAGCAGATAGTAAATCCTGAGCTTGGCAAACCTACAGGGGAAGAAAAAGCGCTTACTATTGATGCTCTCGCCAAAGCGATCGGCCGGCGGCTTGAATTAAGCAGCGCTGGGGAGATAGGTGCATCTGATAGCGGGCATGGTGTATTTTTTGCATTGGATACTCAAGACAATAATCAGTCATATGCGATTAAACGATATGGCAATCCTGAAAAAGCAGAGAAAGAGATTGATATGCTACACAAGGCTGCTAAACGCGGTCTCAGGACTCTCCAGACGGTGCTTGATGAGCCTCTAGCGGTTCCTGGCGTGAGTGGTGTAAGCGTTGTAACTCTACGAATTCCATCTCTTGGTACGATGAACTCCATACCATGGTCTGAGTACTATGGAGGTCAGTCCTCATATGAGTCGAATATCGTTCCTGTTATAAATTCAATCGGCCGGTATATCGGGATGCTGCATGCAATAATGGGGATGCATCATGGCGATATGCAGCTGAAGAATATCGCAACTATACCTGATGGCGATTTTGTCACATTTGATTTAGAAAACGCCTACTTCCATCCAGACAAAGAAAATGCTTTGCAGCAAACGGGTTTTCAAGATGATTGCATGAAGGATATTAAAACGGTAATTAAGTCCTTTATACAGAACGGCTTCCTGAATTCATCAAGTGATAAGATTTTTTGGGATGAGATTCTAAAAAATCTACTAGGGCCATATATAGAAGTGAATGATAATTCATTATCATTCTTGCTTGGAAATGACAGATATGAAGAATTCGGGTGGTACATCAATGAGAATAGATCTACTCTTAGGAAGTCAATAAAAGACAATTATGCGCCCTACCGGCAGCCTGTTATTCACTTGTAGTAAAATATAGATTTGCAGACACGGCAGGTGTATATTGTAGCGGAAATTGCCTTTGCAGCAGTATGGGCAGTACAAGTCGCGCTAGTGCGCTGCAATGTTTTATCGTACTTTTCTAGTGATGCGCGGTGGTTGGGTATTGCGCGCAATACTGGGACTTAGTAATCAGCGCAACTTTCAGATTAGCTCTTAACGCGCTACAATATAGCTATGTACGACATTTTTCATCAGCTCATGTTTTTTGCGCGGGCGGGCGGCGGCGGATCAAGCTCTGGCGGCGGAGGCGGCGCTGGTATTCTCCTCGTTATACCAGGCATCGTTGCCATGTTAACTGCTGAACCAGTTAAAAAACGCACCCAATCGAAAGCAGCTGGCGCGGCTGTCGGTTTTGCTGCCGGCCTGTTAGTAAGCTTATTGTATCTATTAGGCGGTCCAATATTGTTTATTATTGCGCTTATTTCAGCAGTTGTCGGCGCGGTGGCCGGAGCGCTTACTGACAAATTAGGGCGTTTTCGCCAGAATAGCCAAGCAGCCAGGCAGACTGTCCAACAAGCGGCTATGCAGGATGGTGCTTGGAATGAACAGGGGATTATTAGTTACGCGACGACGGTATTCAACCGGTTTCAGTACGATTGGGAACGGTTGGATCTGACGTCAATCCAGCAATACACCACGCCAAATTATGCGCGGCACGTCGGACTAGTGTTGTATGCTTTACAACAGATGGGACGAGTCAACCAAATGAGTAACGTGTCGATAAGCGAAGCGGTGATTACTCAAGCCTACGATGATCAGAACGATCAAAACGACCGAGTGAGTGTCGGGTTCGTGGCGTCAGCGGATGATAAATTGATTGAAAATGGTTCGTTGATTTATCGCGATACCGAGGAATTCGGCGAGCAGTGGAACTTCGTGCGTTCGGGTAATGGCTGGCTACTGGACGGTATCGATCAGGCGACGGAAGATTCGGCGCAGTTCATCGCTTCAATGCGGCAATTTGCCGCGCAATACAATATGTATTTCAGTCCCGATTGGGGGCATTTGTTATTGCCGACTCGCGGAGAGTTATTTAAGCGTGGCTTCCAGGTTGCCGATATTAACAATCACATCATCGGTTTTTGGACGGGTAATCTGCTGGTGCAGCTGTATACGTATAATAAGCCGATCGGCGAAGATAATATGGAATATTATATCGTCGGGCAGGTTAACTTGCCGAAATCTTACGGCGGTATTTTAGTGGAACGCCCGGATTCGCGTTTGTTAAAACGATTCAAAGCACCGTCGGGTTATAAAAAAGTCCAGATGGAGTGGAGTGATTTTAATAAGCGTTACCAGGTGTATGCCACCGATGAAAACCAAGTAACCAGCTTTGAACTGCTTAATCCCAGCTTCATGGCGTGGCTGTATGACCAGAATATTAAGGTTAATATTGAGGTGGTGGATAATGTTGTTTATCTCTATTCCAGGATTGCCGAGGGCGAGATGCGCTATGCGGAAATGATGGATATTTTACAGAAATCGCATAAAGAACTGAAGATGTAAGGAGGAAATATGATTACCAAAGCTATCATTCCAGTCGCCGGTTGGGGTACGCGGATGCTGCCGATTACCAAATCAATCGAAAAGTGTATGTTGCCTGTGGGGACGCGTCCGGTGGTCGATTACATCGTACAGGATATCGTTCGGGCGGGCGTCAAAGATATTTATTTCGTGGTGGGCGAGCAGAGTACTCAAGTGCAGAGTTATTATCGGTCAAATATCCAACTGAACGATTATCTGCGGCGTGCCGGTAAAGAAGATAAATTACCTCTGGTGGCGCCGCTACGCGATGTGCGAATACATTTTTTAACCCAGCCAGGCACTGGGGGTTACGGCACGAGCATCCCAGTGGGGTTGGCTAGCGAATTTATTGAGCCAGGCGAGTCGGCGTTTGTGGTGATGGGCGATCAATTTTTCTGGCGTGTTGACGGCGGTTCAAATGCGGCTGATCTAGCAGAGTTGGTGGAGGCGCGCGGCTTGTCGGCTGGGTTATTGGGTAATCCTGTTGAGGAGGCACTTATTCCGCAGACGGGTATCATCGAAACCGACCATCAGGGTAATTTTGTCCGCATCATTGAGAAGCCGAAGCTGGAGGACGCGCCGAGTAATCTCAGCAATTCAAGCTTTTACGTTCTCAATAAAGAGATTTTCGAGCTGGCGCGTACATTGCCTGCCAATCCGCAGCGCGGCGAGTTTGAGCTGACCGATGCCATCAACGCGTACATTGCGGGCGGCGGTATCATCGCGGTGGGCGAGGCCAAGGGTGACTACATGGAATGCGGTTCGCCCAGCGGTTGGCTGCGTGCTAATAACGCCATGGCCGAGTTAGAGAAAAACTAGTTGCATGTATCGTCCATCTCTGTTATAATTGGTCACTGATAGTAAATATATTTTAAGGAACGAAATGAAAGCAGTCGTAAAAATCTCTGGCAAGCAATATATTGTCAGCGAAAAAGAGTCCCTCTTGGTGGATCTCCTCCCTGAAGGCACGAAAGAACTCACTCTCGACGCACTTTTAGTGATTGATGGTGATAAAACAAAAGTTGGCATGCCAACCGTAAAAGGCGCGGTGGTAAAAGCGAAAGTCGTTGAAGCAGAAGTCAAGGGCGACAAGATCCGCGTTATCCGCTACAAGAGCAAGAAACGTGTCCACAAAGAAACTGGTCATCGCCAGAAGTACACGAAAATTCAGATTAGCTCGATTAAAATTAAGTAATTTTTTGTATGCAGTATTGCCGCCTCCGCTAGTGAGGCGGTTTTAATATCTGTTATTTACGTCTTGCTCATGCTATACTGTAATAAGTAAAAAGGGGAATCAATGGCAAGAGTTATTGCGGTGACAAATCAGAAAGGCGGCGTGGGAAAAACCACAACTTCAATTAATGTGGCGTATTTTTTGTCAAAAATGGGCAAGCGGACGCTAATTATAGATTTTGATCCGCAGGGTAATGCGACCAGCGGTTTGGGTATTGATAAACAGGAATTAGGGGCGACTATGACAGAAGTCATTATGCGCCAAATTCGACTGGCGAAGGTTGTTCTGCCGACTGAGTATAAAGATTTGTATTTAGCGCCGTCAACATCGCATTTGGCAAACACCGAGGTGGAATTGGCTCAGGCTGACGGGCGTTTTGCTCGTTTGCGGGAGGCGCTTAACGGCGTAATTGATTATGACTATATTATCATTGACAGTCCGCCCAGTTTAAGCTTATTGACGGTGAACGGGCTGGTTGCTGCGGATTATGTGCTGCTGCCAGTGCAAGCGGAGTTCTACGCGCTGGAGGGTCTGGGGCAGCTTTTGGAGAGTATGAAACTGATTCGTAAAGGCTTGAACCCGTCGCTGAAGCTCCTCGGCGTACTGCCGACGATGATGGATTCGCGGACAACTTTATCCAGCCAGGTTTATGATGAGATAAAGAAGTATTTTCCGGATAAGATTTTTAAGACTACTATTCCGCGCAATATTCGCTTGGCGGAGGCGCCCAGCCACGGCGCGCCAGTCGGGGTTTATGATCGTTTTTCCAAAGGTTCGCGGGCTTACAAGGCGCTAGCTAAGGAAATCGTAGAAAGGACTAGCAAGTGAAAAAGGGTCTGGGCAGAGGATTTGAATCGCTGATTCCGACGAATTTGATTGACGAGACGTTTGACCCGACTGCCAAGCAGGACGATAAGGTTTCGCGCCTGAAAGACATCGCTATTACGAAAATTTCCCCGGATCCAGAGCAGCCGCGGCGGTTTTTTGACGAGGCAGCATTGAGCGAGCTGGCTGAATCCATCAAAGAGCATGGCGTTGTGCAGCCGATTGTGGTAACACCAAAGGGTAGTAATTATCTGATTGTGGCTGGAGAGCGCCGCTGGCGGGCTGCTAAGAAGGCTGGGCTGGCGGAATTGCCGTGTATTGTGCGCAGTATGAGCGGCCAGAATCGGTTAGAGATATCGCTGATTGAAAACTTACAAAGGCACGATTTGAATGTTTTAGAAACAGCTACGGCGTACTTGAAGCTGCGCGATCAGTTTAATATGACTTTGGAGGAAATCGGCAAGCGCCTGGGCGGTAAATCCGTTAGCGCCGTTAGTAATACGCTGCGGCTTTTACGCTTGCCAAAATCCGTCAGGCAGGCGATATTTGACGGCGAGCTGTCGGAGGGGCAGGCGCGCCCGCTTATCGGTTTGCCAGAGAGTATGGCGGAATCAATCATGAAAAAAACAATCGCCGGCGGCTGGTCGGTTCGCCGTGTTGAGCAGGCGGTGGCGTTGTGGAAACAAACGCAGGATAATCCAGCCGAGGAGAAAAAGCCTGCCGATTCGCCGCATGCCGAGGCGGTTGAGAGTTTATCTAAGCACTTTGGCACAGGCGTAAAAATCCGCGCTAATAACAAGGGCGCTGGGCAAATCAGCATCGCGTTTAAGAATGAAGCTGAGTTTGATAGAATCCGCCAGCTACTGGAAAATGCTTAAAATCCGCGGATTTTAGTGAACGGGAATATCCGTAAACCAACTGGTCCGACGATATCATAAAGCGGGATTGACCCCATACAATTGCGCGAGTCGCACGAATAATTGCCTTGGCGGTGGTCGCCCATGACGAAAATCGTTCCCTTTGGCACTACGGCGTCAACATTGCCGGAAGTTGGCTGTCCAGGTTCGTTTTTATTAACAGTGGAATCAGGATTAAAGCCGTTTGGGTTTTCCTTGTTATAAACTGTTGTCGTGCCGTTCTTGACAGTTACGCGCTCGCCGGCAAAGGCGATAACTCGCTTGACGATATATTCGTCCTTGCCCAGAGAAGCATTGTAATTCGGATTCTTAAACACGATAATTTGCCCGCGTTTAGGCGTGTAGTTTTTATTCTGCAGCTTTGACATAGTGACTGGCAAGCGGTTAACGATCAGCCTGTCGCCGGTATACATCGTGGTTTCCATGCTTGCGCCCTCAACATTGAATGTTTGAAATACGAACGCGTTTAATAAAACCGTACCGATAGCCACGCCGATAACGAAAATAACCAAACTCAACCCGTCGCTTAGCCGCGGATGGCGATCCATAAAAGTTGCATCCATCGGTTCAATTATAAGCGTTTTGTGTGCTATAATCAATAGATATGAATCCACGCAAACAGTCTATGGACGGTTTTGTACCAAAACGTCCTCAGCGGTCTTCGCTGGGGGCGGATGCTGCTGGTACGCGGGCGGCGATCGGCCATGTTCGCGGCGTCCAGCAGGGAATTGATGAAATGCGCAGCGGACGACGCGCTATCAAGCCTGCTGCGGATATTAGCCATAGAAATGGAATTCAGCCAGCTGCCAGCCTGAAACAGAATATTGACGAATCGTTGCGGGCAATTGATGAGAATGCCAAGCCGTCTCATCGGCAGGAGCGTAAAAACAAGCGAAAAAAGAAGTTAAAGTTAAAAATCATCTCGGCTGTCGTAGGGGTGATTGTTTTAGTTATAGCAGGTTACGTAGCGTTTCGGTTATGGCAAACTATGCATCGAGTATTCGGCGACGGTAATCTGCTTAATCTGTTTTCGCAGCAAAAATTAAAAGAAGATGCTTATGGACGCAGCAACGTGTTGATTTTAGGTTCGACTGATGATATGGCGGGGCGCGACGGGGCGAACTTAACAGATTCCATGATGGTATTAAGTGTCAATCAGACGAAAAAAGACGTTTATATTTACAGTATTCCCCGCGATTTGTATGTGCAGTTTGGCAGGGCGTGCAATTCTGGATATGCGGGTAAAATAAACGAATATTTTATTTGCTCGGCAGATGGCAGCGGCGAGGAAGCGGAAAAGCAGCGGATGGATGAAACGCGGAAGTTTGTCGGTAATATCTTTAATATGGATATTCAATACGCGGTTCACGTAAACACGGTGGTTATTCGCGATGCGGTCAATGCTGTCGGCGGCGTAACAGTTAATGTCGCTAGCCGCGACCCGCGAGGCGTGCTGGATGCCACTTTTGACGATAAATGCCGCCAGAACCGCAGTCTTTGCCCGCGCGGGCATTATTTGGCATTTCCGAACGGCCCGAACGAAATGAACGGCGACCAGGCCATGGCGTTTTCGCAGGCTCGCGGACATACGCCTCCGACTTATGGTTTGGAACAGTCTAATTTTGACCGTGAAAAAAACCAGCAGCTAGTCTTAATGGCGTTGAAGAGCAAGGCTGGCTCTACGGGGACGCTAACTGACTTTAGCAAGGTCTCGTCGCTTATGGAAGCCATGGGTAAAAATCTGAGAACTAATATCAGCACCAAAGAAATTCAAACGGTTATGAAACTGGCGGCGGAAATTAAAGAGCCGAGCGTCCATAAATTGAGTTTTGTCGAAAAAGACAATATGCTGATGACGACAGGCTCGGTTGGCGGCATGAGCATCGTCAAGCCGTCGGCAGGAGTAGATAATTACAGCGAGATCCAATCATTCTTAAAGGGCGAGATTTACGGTACGCCGCTGCTTAAAGAAAAAGCTAAAATAGCGGTACTTAACGGCAGCGGCGTACCTGGGGCTGCTCAGAAACAGGCTGATAAGTTATCTGAATTAGGATTGAAGGTGGTTCATGTTGGCAACGCTCCCGGCGGCGTCAGAGTCGATAAAAATACAGTTTATCAGCTTCCGTCAGGCAAGGAAAAGCCTGCAACCAAGTCGAAATTGGAGGAAGTTTACGGTACGCCGGCTACTACCGAGTCTCCGGGCTACAATTTGAATGTTGATGCGCAATTTATCGTAGTTGTGGGACCTGGATCTTAATTGATATAATAAGGAAGACGTATGGATTTGTTAAAAACAGTAAAGCGGCGAACATTTTGGAGCGAAATCGTTTACCACACCTTGAACTTGGGTTTGGCGGCGGTTTTATTGGCGATTGCCAAGACGATTCAGTCGCCATATCCGGCGCTGGCGCTGGTCATACTCAGTAAATGGCGGGTGATCGCTGTGCGTCCGCGATTTTGGTGGGCAAATATTCAAGCAAATCTGGTCGATGTGGCGGTCGGCGTGGGCATTGTCGGTTTAATGTATCTGCCAAACATCGGTTTTACTATCCAGACTGTGCTGGCGGTTCTTTACGCTATTTGGCTTATTGTTATCAAACCGCTCTCTAAACGCTGGCAGATAGCCTTGCAGGCAGGGTGCGCTATTCTTGTCGGTACGATATCGCTGATGGCAGTGTCGTATGAGTGGCCAGTTTCGGCGGTAGTCTTTCTGATGTTTTTGCTCGGCTACGGCGCGGCGCGGCATTTTCTGCATAGTTATGACGAGGAGCAAACTACGCTGCTTAGCTTTGTTTGGGGGCTGGTTTTCGCGGAGCTGGGTTGGCTGGCGTATTATTGGAATTTCAGCTACCTGAGGACGCTGGCTGGCGGCATCCCGCAAATAACGATAGTTCTTTTGCTTATTTCGTTTTGCGGCGGCAAAGTTTATCAGTCGTGGAAAAAGCATAAAAAAATCATATTTTCAGAGATAGTAGGACCGGTTTTTCTGACGGTGGCGACAACTCTGGTTATGTTATTAGCCTTTAATTCGGTGGTTATATAGGTAATCTAAATATGGATAACAATACGATAGCAGTTAGCAGAGCGAAGCGAAATAATAAAAAGATAGTTTTCTGGACTATTGGTGCGGTACTGGCAGCGATATTAATCATTAGCAACGGCGTATTTGCAGGTTGGGTTGTTTATAAGTTAAATAACAGGCAAAATGTCTCGCAAACGAATATTCCTGACGGCAATTTGCGGCTGACTGATGAAGAAATCGACACTTCAAAGATTGTAGCGAAGGTTTCACCAAGCGTGGTTTCGATAATAACCACTCAGGGCAGCTACTTAACCAGGACTCAGCAAGGGGCGGGAACAGGTATTATCATTAGCCCTGACGGCTATATATTGACGAATAATCACGTTGTCGACGACGCCGACAGCGTGCGCATTATTACCAGCGATGGCAACCAGTATGCTGGTGTCTCTATTGTCGGCAGCGACCCGCTAAACGACATTGCGTTCTTAAAAATAAAGGATGCTAAGAATTTACCGGCAGCGGAATTGGGCAACTCCAGTACGGTAAAAGTGGGACAAAAAGTCATAGCTATCGGCAATTCACTGGGACGTTACCAAAACAGCGTGACTAGCGGTATTATCTCTGGCAAAGGGCGGCCAGTATCGGCCTCGTCTGATGATAGAAAAACTAAAGTCGAGGAGTTAACCGACTTGCTGCAAACTGATGCTGCTGTGAATTTGGGTAATTCTGGCGGCCCGCTGATTAACTTGTCCGGCCAGGTTATAGGTATAAACACGGCGACTGTTTCCGACGCGCAGAGTATGGGGTTTGCTATCCCGATTAACGCCGCCAAGGGCATGTCAAAAAGCGTCTTACAGGGTAAAGGCGTGCAAAAAGCCTACATTGGCGTCCGTTATGTCGCGGTTACGCCGGAAGTGCGGGCTGAATATAATTTGCCAGTCAAATCTGGCGCTTATATCGGCGGGCACTCGGGCGGCGTCGTAGAAACTGGCGGTCCGGCGGATGCAGCCGGCATTAAAGAAGGCGATGTTATCACTAAGATTAATAATAAAAACGTTGGCGAGGACGGCGGATTGTCAACGCTAGTTTCGGAATACTTGCCTGGCGAAAAGATTGAAGTTACTTTGGTGCGCGCCGGGAAAAATATTACAGTGGATTTAACACTGGCTGCCTATAAATCGTAAAACGATAATATAACGCTGAATCGCCGCTAGCTTAAAATTTTGCTTAGCGGCTGCTTGTATTATTCGCTCGTGCTGTGTTGGGTCGGCTTCGATGAACAATTGTCCGTTTGGAGTTAAACAGCGCGGTGCTTGGCGAATAAGCTCAAGGATTAATTTTAGTCCGCCATCTTCGGTAAAAAGGGCGATTTTCGGCTCGTACTGAAGTTCTGGCGACACTTCCCAATCCTTATCAACGTACGGCAGATTGGCGAAAATATAATCCACCGGCTCTAGCTGTCCATTCAGCAGCGATTGCTGCTGGATTTTTACGCGGGCGTGGTGCTCATCGGCATTTTTTTCGGCTATTCGGAACGCACCTTTGCTGATATCTGATAAAATAACGGAAATATTTGTCCGCTCTAACGCTGCTGTAATCCCCAGGCAGCCTGAACCAGTCCCGACGTCGATTAATACTTTCCGTTCAATTTTGCCGGCTGTCGCGTCCAGGAATAGTGAAATCATATCCTCCGATTCGGGGCGGGGAACTAATACTGCGGGAGAAACGGTGAATTTGCGCCCGTAAAACTCTTTATAGCCCAGAATATAGGCCATTGGCACGCGATCCAGCCGCAGATCCAGCCGCGCATTAGCGATGTCAACTCTGCGCGGATCAATCTCCTCGTCCAGGTGCGCATGGAGGTATGTCCGATTTTTCCGCAAGGTATTGGCTAAGATTAATTCCGCGTCTAGCCGCGCCGAGGAGATACCGGCATCCTTCAGAGATTTGGCGGCATTTTTTAGCCAAAACGATATGGTTGACTTTCTTTGCATTATATGCCACATTATACACCATTGATAATAAATTTCATAACGAATGTGGAGAAAATAATCAATGAAAGAGCCACTAGAGGGTAACTTTGGTCTCATCAAACCGTTTGAAAATCAAGGAGGAGAGGACTTAACAGACGCTAGAAATGATAGTGAGATGTTGTCGCCTGGAGAAAAAGCGGATGTCTTGCGATATCAGCTTGCTCTTAGGGGGCTAGATCCATATAATTCTGCCCATGTAATGACGACGGCGGATGAGTTGGGTGCCGATTATAGGGTGGTTGGTGCTTTGAAGGGAAGACGGATTAAACGCTGTAGCGAGTAAGTTTACGCAATAACAGTGTCCCGTTACCTCCCGCGAGATAGTACTTTTGGAGCGGCCGATAGCTTTGGCGATAGTATTATATGATTCGCCGTTCCTTAATCTATTTTCAATGACAATGCGCTCGGCATAGCAAAGTTGTGTATACTTGATACGAGACACGATGTATATCTCCTCCATGCGTTTATGTTGACTACAAACCCATTAAACCACGGAAGCAGCACCGCATCGTGTCTTTTTTGCGCTTATGATGTGCAGTTGAGGTGTTAATGGAGGGATTTTGTTTGACAAATTCAGAGAGAGAGTAATATATGAAACACTGATAAGAATTATAGTGGGCGAGGAAGTGAGATTTGATATGAGTGAAATAAGATTTAATATAAATAGAGCTAATTATGGAAGTCATACGTCTACGCCAAGGCTTGATACTATTGAATCTATGAAGGCTGCGATTCGTAACAATATGGCAATAGCCAGGTTAGAGCATCCTAAAGACCTCCCTCTTAGCATGCAAGCTGCAATTGATACTCATACGCAATTTCAGCCAACAAGAGACCCTGGAGAGGCGCGCTCATTAATGTTTGCAGAGCGTGATCGTACAGGTTATCAATTTCCTGAGCAGTTAGATGAACGTACTAAAGACGCTATTAAAGCCGGTGGTGCAGTAGTTGTCTTGGTTATGGAAGATAAAGAATCCGGCCTAAGCGATTTTTGGAAAAGGTACCGTGAACTAAAAGACCAATCTAGTTCTGAATCGTCTGAAGCTTAATTTCCGGTGTTCTTCGCCTTCAGCTCCCGCTCATACCGCTGTAATTGCTCAATCAAATCGTCAATATCCCCGTTCATCGCCGCGGGGATATTGCTGC